>Ga0066376_10006065_pt1 | contig 10047 bp, 23 predicted proteins | sample Knorr_S15_td_Bot_FD_77009 | JGI IMG/M metagenome (GOLD analysis project Ga0066376, IMG submission 77009) | Marine microbial communities from Southern Atlantic Ocean transect - Knorr_S15_td_Bottom_ad_5009_LV_A | ecosystem: Environmental > Aquatic > Marine > Oceanic | place: Southern Atlantic... | reverse complement strand
CCGGAATTCCACAACTCGGTATTAGCTTCAGAAACTGGATCCTGTTGATCAATAGTTGTGAGAGAATTCTCGATATACCAACCACCTTTACCTTTGAATCCGTGTGTATATATTTTTACAAACGGAAAGTCTTCCTTTTCGGGCGAATCAAGAAAACGAATAATAGCATATCCGTTGCTTGACTTGTCCCGTTCTAACTTCCAGTAACGGTCGTCTACGTAACTTGCTTTCGACCCGCCTGCGGCCGATTGCAGTTTGTCCATCATTGATTCTACGTCCTTTTTAGACTTAGAACGCTTTTTAAGAGCGGCAAAACTCATAATATTTCTCCTACTGTTTTGTATTAGATTAAAGGTGTGGCACCATAGCCACTTACCTGCTTGTGTAGTTTGTAAATAGCACTACCCACTATGATGTTATCAGCCCTTCGGGGTCTTATCAGTAGCGCCATCAACCCGAATCTTTTCAGGTGCTGGTTGTGGTGCTTTCTTCTTAACTTTGACTCCGCCGACTGGCAGTGGTGCATCTTCACCATCCATCACGGCTTTAATCGCTTGAGCAAAACCTGCCCTAGCCATTTCAAGTCGCTGAACTTCCTTGTCAATAGAAACGAGATGCTCAATAGCAATCTTTGCCACGGTCGGCAAAGTATCTACATCATACTCATTCCCGTCAATTCGTACGGTATTCTTCTGTACGATACCTTTCAAATTCGCTACTTTTTCATCATCAGTCATATTTAATATTCTCCTTCTTTTATTTATAACGGTTATTATACACTATTTAATCAGTCTTGTCAACCACTTTATCTTCTAATTTCTCGATTTCTTTTTTGAGTTTGGTCCTCTCACGCTTTAAAGTATGTATCTCCTCACGAATCCACTCAGCATCTCGTTTATCGTCTAATGCGGCCTCCATACGGTTGCCTGTGGTCTGTACTTCCTCAATCAACCCAAGAAGCATACCAAAATTTAAAGTCTTGGTAGTGGTTCGCATCTCTTCTAGTATATCACACAAATATCTATTAGCCATTAGAATAGTACCTGTTTATTGCCAAAATTCAATTCTTAATGGTTATTATACACTAAGTCGTACCATTTGTCAAGAGTTTTTTTACATTTTTTGCATATTTTTTCACTTCTAATTGGGCAGTTCCTTCTATCCGTAGGCCAAATAGCCTCTTATAGGCATTAATACAGGCTGTTTCCACGAACTCTGTATACATCGACTGAGGCAATAAGGACCTGGCCTGTTCCGGGCATATGTTTTCCACGTCAATCATTTCGTTATATTTAGCCTGTACTCCATAGGTCGCATCGGCTATCCATCCTGCCATATCATCAGTATGTTCGTGTATTTCCTCAGAGGAGCCTTGTTTCACATTATCAGCCCGGAGCCTCCATTCGTGTGGAATAAAGAATTCTGGTGGACTTGACACATACCTTCTCGATACTTCGTTTCTCGTGAAACCTATCTGATGCTTGTACCATTGACGAGACACGAAAATCGGCATCCTGATTCTGAATTGTGCCACTTGGAGTTTGTCGGTATCCCAGCCCAGACCGTGATATAGATGTTTCTTATCCCACCATTCGTTATCTAGGTCAGCCAGCATAGGTGTCCAATCTTTTATAAGATGAGGGTCTGTTTTCAACAGGTCAATTTTAAATGCGGCGAGGCTGACGCCATTATTAAATCTCATATCTTCGGTTATTACACCGTGACGTATAAACGCATATAAGGAACCACGCTCATAAAAACGAACTGCTTCCCGTCCCACACCGGAATTGGTTATAGAAATAACTGCCCGCACAAATTGGTCATTAGCAGTCTCAGTAATCCATACGATATATCTTTCGGTACTCATCTCTCGCTCAAGTAAATATTGACTGTGAGAAAATGGAGTCCAGTGGTTGTGTTTCGCTAAAAAATTGATTAATCCTGTGTCTTTCTTTGTATCGAATTCGGTGTGAACTTTGTCCATCGATACCCTGGCCGCATTAACTACTTGTAAGTCAGAGGGAGTAATAGGCAACATTTCAACGGACGAAATCCCATCTCCTAATGGGTCTAACTTTTGTCCGCCATAATCATTTTTCATCATCTAATTTTTCACCCTTATCGGTTCGTTTTCCAGTCCATTCCCATAATGACCAACCCCATCTATCATCGATTCTATGAAAGTCTGGAGCATTAACTACACGATAACATACATCACCTAGTTTGATTTTAACTTCATCTGCCTGAGGCATAGACGTACAACCATAATCTGTTTCTCTAATAACATATGCAAATCCGTTTGTAGTTAGGTGGCCGGGTATTTCATTCAATTCAATCTCTGCTACTGCCAATAGTCCGGACAGTATAATCGATTCTAATAGCACTGGTCACTTTATCCTTCCTGTAATAGTTGTTTAGTTCCTTCGGTTGCGTTTAACATATCAACTAACATTTGATAATCTTCTCTGGCCGCCCCGGATTGGGGATATTCTAGAGTTGTTTCTATAACCACATCATTGAGTTTGTATTTCAATTTCAGGTTCTCATCTCCATCATATGTAATATTTTCCAGTCGAATTTTGGTTAAATTGATTTCTGTGTCGTGATTGTCATTCATTTTCGGCATTTAAGAATACTCCTTTCATTATCTCACTATATTTCGTGTCGTTTATCTTTAAAAAATCTGCGTACCTATCATATCTATATTGCTCAGATGGAAAGATGTGGGAGTCTTTAATCTTCTTGGCTATTCGTTTACTGAATTTAAGTATCGAATCCATAATGATATATGACTCTACTTCAATCATCCTTTGCTGAACGAATTTGAATATAATAGGATGTTCACCATCTTCGACTTTAAACAATCTATCAAATTCTAATCCTCTCACCCAGAGGAACTCTTTCAGTTCTTTCAAATCCTCCTCAAATATATATGATAGAGATTGTGTTCGTTTTTGCCAGTTGAAATAAACATCTTCTGACTCCTTCGAATGTAAATCTCCAATCCATACTTCATCACTCCCGTAATACGCAAAATTGGCTACAAAATACTGTAGCAAATCTTTGCTCTGCTTGTTCCCTATCGCCTCAAAAAAGTATTTGTCGTTACGACTTTCGTAAGAACAACCATTTAGTTTGGTCTTTCCATTATACTTAACGAAATTGTAATCATTATGTATACTGAAATGTTGCTTTAGGGAAACATATAATTTATATGCTTCGTATCCTGTCACAATGGTAACACACTACCTTCTTCATCATCTACTTTAATCTGGTTAATGGCTGCCGCCTCTTTAGTTATTTTTACCAAAAAGCCGGGCGAAATTAACTTAGCAACTTGTTTTGGTTCCATCTGATGTACAGTCATATATTCAACCATAGCATCCATATACGAAACTCCTGCATCAATTCTCTCTTCTATTAATAGTTGAAATGATTGTTGCTTGTTCACCTTTCTCATATTTTATAGTTTCCCTTCCCTGGAAATACATTTCTTATTCCGCCGATTGGGTCATCCACATCATCTTTCCTTCTAGGTATAAGATGGACGTGGGCGTGTTCGATTGTCTGTCCTGCATCACATCCAGAATTGAATCCAACATTGAATCCAGTGATTGTGTCATCCGCTTCACTCAAAAGAAATTTCTGTCTTTGAAGAATTCTGAATAACGATAGCGTTTCATCTCCATATAAATTGAATATGTCGGTTACGTGTCTGTTTGGGATTAATAAGGTATGATACTTGCTCACCGGATAATTATCTCTTATAGCAAAGAACGAATCATTACTCTCAATTATTTTACGAAAACCAGTCAATCTGACTGGCTGACTTAAAATCTCACAAAACAAACATTCAGGCTTCATAATATTTCATATTATAGCATAGGCCTTTCTATCTGTCAAGTCAATTGGCGAAATAATTAAAATTAATAATGACTCTCGCATCTTGGTCTGTACTAGACGTTCCCCGGTGCATTGTATTACTAGGAAATGTAACTATTCTATTTGCAACACTTTCAACTTTTGTTCCATCTTCAAATTCTGTATATCCATTATTAGTATTCACATAAAAAATAGAAGTTGTCCATTGTTTCATTTTTTCTTTTGAAAGTCCATACATATCTTGATGAAATGTGTTTTTTTCTCTGGGTGATATATCTGTTGTTTTTGTAAGAAGATTCATTTTTATTCGATATATTGAAATCGGCCGTATTTTGTTCAATATGGGATTTAATATGTCCATATCCATATGGTGATACTCCGGCGACCCATCCCTATAAAAAGTATGAATAAATTGAAACTGGTCCTTACTTCCATCTTTGTGCGTAACTGCGGGAGCCGACGACCATAAACAATCTGCACCTAAACAATATGATTGTAAATCTTTTAATTTACTCTCTTCTATAAAATTATCTATTAATTCCATTATCTGTCAAGTAGTTCTTTACAAATAACTTCGCGGTCCTCAAATGAAATGGTCTCCCATCCCTTGATTTCTGCTAGTGTACGTTTACAGGTAACACAATAGTCAGCCTCTAAACTCATTTTACAATGTATGTCGTTTCTACCGACACAAGGTGATTGTGCTACGCATTGGCTATAAAATTTTTCTTGGCTACTGCTCATATTAGGTCTCTAACCTCTTTAATGCTTTCTTGACTATGAGGTGAACAACCTCGCTATTCCACCCAAAAGTATCAACATAGTCACAAAATATAGGGCTTTCATCTTGACGAATTTGTTTATAATTCCTCAAGCGGGTGTATGCTTCCATATAGGTGTATATTTTCAGCAAGTCTAGAGCAACATCGTTAGCATAGGCATCGATTTCGTCTGGGTCGCTCAGATAGACAATTTTCTTTTGCTCGTCCGTCATACCTTCATAATAGAAAGGCATCGGCTTTTCGCCATCCATATTAATTCTTTTTTCTGCTTGGTTCCTATGAATCATTTCGTGTTCGAGGGTTTGAGTAATCTGGTGTTTTAAGAACATCCAGTCTTTAGTATTTATAGTGATTGGGCTGTTCTCGTTGTTGAAAACCAACTCTAATTCTATATTGAAATCGTCATCCTCATCATCAAATCCCATCTCGGTTTCATCGAAAAAGCCATTGGCCGTGATAGTATTTTCTGGGATGCCATCAAAGGACGTAGAAGAAACTTCGACTCCCAAGGGAGCAAATTTCCTGGCGAAAGTGTCCTGTATCTCATCAGCAGATAGGGTATTACCCACTATTTGCTCTTCGAGGTCGGTCATCATTTTTGTTATTTTTCTCTCATTCATACTACTATTATACAAGAAAATAGCCGACGTGTCAAGTCTTTTTCGTCCTTTTTTCATCTTTTATCGCCATCCCTCTGGCATCCAACTCTTTCCTGCTACGGAGGCGGGGTCAAGTTTATCTTTATCTACAGTAGGGGTGTATGTGAACTCTAATCCAGCCATCCGGCCAATATAGGGTTTCCTTACGTCCGTTCTATGCAACTCCAGAGCGACAGTTGTGCCCTCCATTACAACTCTTATATGCTTATCATTTTTATGGGCGACATCCGCGTTGGCATCTACTTCAGTTTCGAGACAGTGAATAACTACCTTTTCCATATACATTGAATTTCCCTTTCTATTTACCTAAAAATTTATTGATAAACGACTCTGGGAGAGATGGTACTGCCTCCCACCAAACTACTAAGGTTAATGGTACTAACCAAACTAATGCTATGTACCATATGGCCTCACCCTGTATCACTATATACACGATGAAAACGCTCAGGACCAGGGCAAAAATTAACTTCATATTACGCTCGGACAGCCCAGTCTGAGGGCGCCACAGAGGCGTTCCTCTTCTGCTCACCGAATCCCTCCATATAATCTGCATAGAGTTTGGGATATTTGTAATTCTCAGGTCTGGCCTGAGGCTTCTCATCGAACTCTGATGCTACCCAGCCAGCGATATAAAATCTATTTTTAGACCGCAGGTGCTGGTCCCTATTTGATGCTGTTATTACCATATATTTCTCCAGTTGATTAGTATATTATACACTAAGTCGGACCATTTGTCAACACTTTCCTTCTCTTTCTTCTAAAGTTTTTGCCATATCCTGAACGGCACAACTCGCAGTCTTGCGAAACCAGAATGGAAATACCGCGTGGATAAGAGCCACAAAGAACAATAATAGGAAGGTAAGTGCATATCTCAGGGCCAACCACAAATGCTCGAGGTATGTCTCATCCACCTCAGAAGGATGTTTTATAAAAGGATTCCTCATTCCCCCGCCCAGTAGACACCATCAACGTCTTGGCCGACACCTTCCACATTAACATCGCTAACGATTTTATCTTCTGCTTCCTCAAACAATATCATAGTAATCAGACTATAAATTGCCATATCCATTAAAGTGTCTTTAATGTTTTCTTCCTTAAATTTGAATTCGCCCTTCTTTATAAAATTGGCGAGCCGGGCATATTTATCACCCATACGAATAACTGAACCCTGCCAGGCAGCAACCCCGGCTAATTCAGATAATCTAAAATTGGCAAATATATCTTCATCTGCTCCATAGTCGTGCCGCTTCTTATCGTGCAACTCTTTGATGCTGTCCAAAATCTCATAAAATCTTTCACTTTGTTTATTCATTGAGGCTCATCTCCTAGGTGTTGTATCAAGTTGGTGGCGGGCTTCGGCTGCCCAAGACCGTCTCCGGCCATTCGGTCCGAGACCGCGGGTTAATACTTTTTCTGACACGTATTTTTTTGCAACGGCGTATTCCTTTTTTGCAACGGCGAGTTCCCTAATCTCTCGTTTTGATAGTTCGTACTTCTTACTCAGACGATTTACAATAGCCTTGACATCGGCACAGTTCATATCTATGATTCCCATAAGATATGAAATCTCCTGTAATCCCTCGTGCATCTGTTCAAGTGCATCAGGCTTTTTGTCATCGCCAAATATACCCTCGTGTATCTGTTCAAGTGCATCAGGCTTTTTATCCAAGATATTGTCCTCCGACATCATCGTACCAGGAAGTCATCATATTCTGCTTTCTCGGTTGATTTACACGTACCGTTAACTCAACACGTTTCATTTCCTCGTATTTTTTTTCTATAAGTAAGTAGTGTTTACATACGTCACAAAAGATTGAATTGGGGTCCCATTTCATTTCCATTGCGATTTTACTGGGGATGTTAACTGCTTGGTGATAATTTCCGGCAGCGGCGGAATGTACTATGGGAAACTCAATTCTTTCGTGACATTTAGGACAATAAACCATTACGAAATCTATTTCATCGTACTGGTCAGCCGCGTCGGCTGGGTCCATAAAATGACTGTCTAACATAATATATCTCCTTGTTAAGAGTTAATATTAATTAATTCTAAAATCTCTTCGACTCCTTGATAACCAAAATATAATGCTAAAGTAATAAAGAAATACTTGCTGTATTGAAATACTTGAGCGGTAGGTACTCTTTGAATGCCCTTTCTCATTATAGCATAAACTCCCAATAATCCTACAAAGCCTACAATACCACCAGAAATAATTTCTACCTGAACTCCAGTGGTAAATGTGCTTGAGATTAGGGCCGCATAAAACAGGACTATCTCAAATCCCTCTCGGAGTATTGCTAACGTCACGGCCAAGGTTAATGCCAAGGATGACCATATCGTTAACTTCTCTTCCAGTGGCACCAATTTGGTTACAATATCTTCTTCAAAATGATTGTATGCTCCGTGGCACCATATTGCTAGATAGGCTAATACGCCTGAGGCCAGGAGCATTGTAACTCCTTCAAACCATTCTTCGTGTTCGTGGGTTAGACCCGCAATGAATGTGAACCCCATTGCAACTCCTATTGACAATACTACACCTGCCACGATGCCACCCCATATCCATTTTTCTTTACCTTGTGAGTCAAATCTTCCCAAATAGGTAAAGATTAACATAACGATTAACATCGCCTCGAAGCCTTCTCTCAAGATAATAAAGAGGGACCCTATAAATGGTGTAATACTCATATCTGCAAACATATTCTAATCCTTTTTCAATATTTAGTTAAATTTTTCCAATCAATTCCAACAAAATTCTACCAAGAATTAGAATACCTATGGTTATCCATACAACATTGATTAGCCTTATCATAAAATTAATTCATTCCGCTGGGCTTTGCTTCCAAATGTACCTTTTCCATAACTGTTAAATGCTAGAGTCATCCTGGGTTTACTACGTTCGGATTTATTTATAGGAACATAGTGTGTCATCCACGATGGAAACAAAAGAAGCATATTTTTCTCTACTGCCGCTGACCATTCCGGACCATTCCACTTATTGAATTCTTTTGGTTGAGTTTGCAACCCCTTTTCTTTATGGTCAATATTCGGGTCAGTCCACGTAAGTCTATCGGTATCTTCGGTGTCTATATAAAAAACCCCACTTATAATACTATTTGCGTGACGATGATGAGGATGCCATTCTCCTGGATTAGTTATGCTTATCCAAGATTGTGTAATATAGTATTCAATATCATCTTTAGGATTAAAAACTTCCCTAACATAGTTAGTAATATGCTCGTCACAGAACTGTTTTAATTTTTCTAATTTAGTATCAAAGATGTAAGAATTGTGTGTAGTCCAATTTCCTCCTGAAGAATCTCCCTTACCGGGGTCATACATTCCCTCTTCAATAATCTCTTTAATTTCCGCTTCCTCTCTTGTATCTAAATCCGAATTTCGTTTTGCCATATATAAAGGAAGCGGAAATATACCTTCTATTTTATAATCATTATCCAAGAGATTTTTCATTATGGTCCATATCTTACCAGTTTGACCTTCTCTTCTTCCAGGTAGGCCTCGTTTATCTTATCATTCGCATCCATAAAGAACACGAAAAAGAACATAGAGGCGACACCCAGGGCCGCGACTCCGATAACCAAATATGCTATAAATTCCATAGTTATATCTCCTTAATTGTTACAATATAGGTACTATTATACTCTATGGCAGACCTCCTGTCAAGTCTTTTTTTCGATATAAATAGATATATATAAGGGGGAATAGGGAAATGTTTGGAATACCACTAGAAGTCATATCAATGCTGATATCCACTATGCTTGGTGGGTATATGAAGATGAAGGCCGATGCTCGGGAGGACGAACACGCCCGAAATATGATGACCCTCAAACTGTTGAATTTTGAGGAAAAAGCAGTAAAAGGAGCCAGGACCCTACAGACCAAGTCTGCGAAGTGGGCTCGAAAATTCATCGTGGTAACACTTATGGCCCTGGCCGCATTTATATTAGTTGCTCCAGTTCTATGGATGACTCCTACCAATGTCCTCGGTGAAGTAACACACGGATTTAAAATATGGCTATTTGACTTCACTTGGACCTCAATGGAATGGAAAGAATTAACTGGTATAGTAACTCCAGAATGGCTCCCATATGCAATTATGAACGTCATAGGATTCTATTTTGGTACAGCGGCTGTCAACAGATGGCGTAATTAACAGAGAAGGAGACATATCCAAGGATGGAAATAATGAAAGTCAGCGATGTAGCATTTGAATTTACCAGTTTATTTATGCCATTTATAAGTGCATTATTGATACTCGTAATCACCCTATGGTTTAAAGATTTCGCAACGAAGATTGCAAGAGGCCTGACATTTAAATTGAATAAGGCATTTAACGAGGGTGACAAAGTTATACTTGATGGTGAAGAGGCGATTATTGTAAGGATTGGATTGACTGAAACCGTATTTGCCGGCTATAATGGAAATGGATATACCTGGCGATATGTGCCCAATGAAAGAATACCATATTTAAAACTAGAGAAAGTGATTAATTCCGAATTGCATTTAGACGAAAACGGGGGAAAGAAATCAACAAAATGAAGATAATTATATTATGAGTAAAGACGCCAGACAGAAACTACGCCGTAGAAAACGAAAAGCCTTGAGGATGAGTAGATTAGGATTTACCGATAGACTAAGAAAGGACAAAGATTATGAGAAAGAAAGTGACGAAGAAGAAAGTCGAAGCAGAATCCAACTGGTT
>Ga0066376_10006064_pt1 | contig 10049 bp, 10 predicted proteins | sample Knorr_S15_td_Bot_FD_77009 | JGI IMG/M metagenome (GOLD analysis project Ga0066376, IMG submission 77009) | Marine microbial communities from Southern Atlantic Ocean transect - Knorr_S15_td_Bottom_ad_5009_LV_A | ecosystem: Environmental > Aquatic > Marine > Oceanic | place: Southern Atlantic... | reverse complement strand
TATGTCGAGGACGGTGAGATCATGCCCGGACATATCGAGCGGTGAGAAGGGCGTGAAACCCACGGGGCGTATCGCGCCTCAAGATTGGATGAAGGCTCCGGCCACGCGGGCGGTGATGGCGGCGCTGACCGCGCGTGGCGGGGTGGCGCGCTTTGTCGGCGGTTGCGTGCGCGACGCGGTGATCGGCCGGGAGGTCGCCGACGTGGACATCGCCACCACCGAGGAGCCGGAGACGGTGATCCGCCTGCTCGAGGACGCGGGCCTGCGCGCCGTTCCCACCGGTCTGGCGCACGGCACGGTGACCGCGGTGGCGCAGGGCCGATCGTTCGAGATCACCACGCTGAGGCGCGACGTGGAAACCGACGGCCGCCACGCCACGGTCGCCTTTACCGACGACTGGGCGTCCGACGCGGCGCGGCGCGACTTCACCTTCAACGCCATGTTCTGCGACGCGGATGGCACGCTTTACGACCCCTTCGACGGTGCCGCCGACCTGGCGGCCGGGCGGGTGCGCTTCGTCGGCGATGCGCGCGCGCGCATCGAGGAAGACGTGTTGCGCCTGCTGCGCTTCTTCCGCTTCTACGCCCATTACGGCGCGGCGCCGCCGGACCCCGAGGCCCTTGCGGCGTGCGCGGCGCTGGCGCCAAAACTGCCCGGGCTGTCCGGCGAACGGGTGCGCGTTGAGACCCTCAAGCTGCTGGCGGCGCCCGACCCCATGCCGGCGGTGCGCCTGCTCGCCGAGGCCGGCGTGTTGCCCCATTTCATGCCGGAGGCCCAGGGGCCGGATTTTTTCGCGCTGGAACGGCTGGTGGCGATCGAGGCGCGGCTGAAGGCGGCCGATCCGATCCGCCGCCTGGCCGCGCTGGTGGTGGGCGCGGAGGGCTCGGAGACGATCGCCGAGCGTCTGCGGCTGTCGAATGCGCAAGCGCGGCGCCTGCGCGACCTGCTGCGCCCGCCGGTCGCGATTGGCGGCGCGATGGACGACAGGGACGCGCGGCGCGCGCTGTACCGCGCCGGCGTGGAGACCTACCGCGATCTGGTGCTACTGGCCTGGGCGCGCGACACGGCCGCCGCTACGGGCGGGGCCTGTTATGAACGGCCGTGGGCGCTGGCCGAGGCGTGGCCGGCGCCCCGCTTTCCGCTTGGCGGCAAGGACCTGTTGAGCCGCGGCGTGGCGCGCGGACCCCATGTCGGCGAACTCTTGGCGGCGCTGGAAGCGTGGTGGATAGACGGCGATTTCGGTGCCGACAAGCCGGCCCTGCTCGCCCGCCTCGACGCGCTCATCGAACAGGACGCGCGCTGAACAATCGACGCCCGCCCGCCGCGCGGTTTAGTTTTGGGGACACAATACTTATCTTGAGTTTTGGGGACGCAATACCTATCTCGACAGGCGACCCGAACCTATCTCGACAGGCGACCCGACTAATTTGCCGTTTAAACCGATCATTCGCGCCGCGCCTGGCGGCCGGCATCTGGATTAATTAAGTATAGTGTCCCCTTAATAACCGAATAACCGACGGCGATCGTCGCCCTTACGGCCACTTTACCACGGGCGGCAGGGACATGAGGATGGCTTCGGGGTTGCCACCGGTCTTGAGGCCGAACTGGGTGCCGCGGTCGTAAAGCAGGTTGAACTCGACGTAGCGGCCGCGCCGAATCAGTTGCTGTTCGCGCTGCTCGGCGGTCCATGGCTTGTTGAAGTGGCGGCGGACGATCTTGGCATAGACGTCGCGGAACGCCGCGCCGACGTCGCGGGTAAACGGGAAAGACTTCTCCCAACCGTCCTCGAGGTAGTCGTAAAAGATGCCGCCGACGCCGCGCGACTCGTCGCGGTGCGGCAGGTAGAAATATTCGTCGCACCAGGTCTTGAAGCGCGGATAGAAGTCCTTGTCGTGGCCGTCGCAGGCGCGCTTGAGCGCCTTGTGGAAAGCGTCGGTGTCGGCGTCGTCGGCGACCACGGGCGTCAGGTCGGCGCCGCCGCCGAACCATTGCTTGGTGGTGGTGATGTAGCGCGTGTTCATATGCGCCGCCGGCACCAGCGGCGAGCACATGTGGGCGACCAGGGAAATACCCGAGGCCCAATACTGCGGCTCGGTCTCGGCGCCCGGCACCTGGCCACGAAATTCCTTGGAGAATTCGCCGTGCACGGTGGACACGTTGACGCCGACCTTTTCGAACACGCGCCCGTGCATGATCGACATCTCGCCGCCGCCGCCGCCCACCCGTTTCCAGGTTTGCTTTTCGAATCGGCCGGGCGGACGGTCGGCGTTGGGACCGCCCTCGAGGTCGTCCTCGATAGCCTCGAACGCCGCGCAAATCTCGTCGCGCAATTCGGCGAACCACGCGATGGCGGCTTTCTTGCGGTCCTGGCTGATGGTGTCGTTCAACATGGCTGGCCTCTTGGAAACGTTTCAGTCTGACGCAGCGCCTCGCCCAGCGCCATGGCGGCGGCGAGCGCCACGTTGAGCGATCGCAGTCCGTCCGCCAGGGGTATTCGCACCCGCGCGTCGCAGGCGTCGTGTACCGCCTCGGGCACCCCGGCGCTTTCGCGCCCGACCATCAAGGTGTCGTCGGCGCGAAAGGCGAAGTCGGTATAGGGCGTCTCGGCCCGCGTGGTCAGCAGAACCAGCCGTCCGCGCGCTTCCGAATCGCGCCATTTCCGGTACGCGTCCCACGAGGCATGGCGCATCAGCGTCACCTTATCCAGATAATCCATTCCGGCGCGCCGCAAACGGCGGTCGGTCAAAACGAACCCCGCCGGCTCGATCAGATCGACCGCGACCGCCAGCGCGGCGGCAAGCCGCAGCATGGTGCCGGCGTTGGGCGCGATGTCCGGTTGATATAGGGCGAGGCGCACGGGTCCGCGGTCGGATGAAGGAGCGTGGGCCGCTGGCAAATCCGCGCCACGGCCCCAAATATTCTACAGCTAGACATTCTACGGCAGTTAAGGCACAACAACCCCACTTTTCTTGGAGCCGAAAAGGAACTCCCTCATGGCCGAGTCGCCCGCATCCACTGCTGGCGGGGCCGTCCCGGAAGAAGAGACACGACGAGACTTCCTCTACCTCGCCACGGGCGCGGTCGGGACAGTTGGCGTGCTCGCTGCCGCGTGGCCCCTGGTCCACCAAATGAATCCGTCCGCCGATGTTCTGGCGCTGTCCACCACCGAGGTCGATCTGTCCGGAATCGACGAGGGGCAGTCGATCACCGTGGTGTGGCGCGGCAAGCCGGTTTTCGTCCGCCACCGCACGGCGGCCGAAATCACGGCCGCCGAGGGCACGGCCATGGCCGACCTCAAGGATCCGCAGCCTGATTCCGAACGCGCGCAGCGGCCGCAGTGGCTGATCCTGGTCGGGGTGTGCACCCATTTCGGCTGCATACCGCTGGGCCAGCAGGGCGAGTACGACGGTTGGTTCTGTCCGTGCCACGGCTCGCACTACGACACCTCGGGGCGGATTCGCAAGGGCCCGGCGCCGAAGAACCTGGTCGTGCCGCGATACGAATTTCGCGACGACACCACCATCCTCATCGGGTAGGGGCACCAGCGCCATGAGCACACCGTCGGTCGGAATGAAGATGGTGCAGTGGTTCGACCACCGCCTGCCCATACTCACGTTCACCAATCACGCGCTGGTCGAGTATCCGACGCCGCGCAATCTGAATTACTGGTGGAACTTCGGTTCGCTGGCCGGGATCATTCTGGTTCTCCAGATCATCACCGGCATCGTGCTGGCCATGCATTACACGCCGCACGTGGATTTCGCCTTCAAAAGCGTCGAGCACATCATGCGCGACGTGAACTATGGCTGGCTGCTGCGCTATCTGCACGCCAACGGAAGCTCCGCCTTCTTTGTGGTGGTTTATATCCATATCCTCCGCGGACTCTATTACGGCTCCTACAAGAACCCGCGCGAAGTGCTGTGGTGGCTCGGCATCATCCTGCTGTTTCTGATGATGGCCACCGCCTTCATGGGTTACGTCCTACCCTGGGGCCAGATGAGCTTCTGGGCAGCGACGGTGATCACAAATCTGTTTACCGCGTTTCCGTTTGTCGGCGAGAGCATCGTCAACTGGCTGTGGGGCGGTTTCGGCGTCGGCAACCCGACCCTGAACCGGTTTTTCAGCCTGCATTACCTGTTGCCCTTCGTGATCGTCGCCGTGGTGTTCATGCATCTGTGGGCGCTGCACGTGTTCAAATCCAACAACCCGCTGGGCATCGACGTCAAGGGACCGCAGGACGAGATCCCGTTCCATCCCTATTACACGGTCAAGGACCTGTTCGGGCTGGGCGTGTTCATGGTCATTTTCCTGGCCATCGTGTTCTACGCGCCGAACTTCCTGGGCCACCCGGACAATTACATTCCGGCCGACCCGATGGTCACGCCGGCGCATATTGTTCCGGAATGGTACTTCCTGCCGTATTACGCGATCCTGCGCGCGGTGCCCGACATCTGGTTCATCGAGGCCAAACTGGCCGGCGTGATCGCCATGTTCGCCTCGATCCTCGTGTTGTTCGTGATACCCTGGCTGGACACCTCGAAAGTCCGCAGTGCCACCTTCCGACCGATTTACAAACAGATCTATTGGGTCCTGGTACTGGACGTGTTCGTATTGGGTTACGCGGGCTCGCAGCCGGCCGAGGGCATGTGGCTGCTAATCGGGCGCATCGCCACCGCCTATTATTTCTTCCACATGCTGATCCTGGTGCCATTCATCGGCAAGATCGAGCGGCCGAAACCCTTGCCGGCCAGTATCAGCGAACCGGTGTTGAAGGGCGGCGGCGCGGCGGCGGCGCAACCGGCGCAAGGGAGGTCGTGATGCGGAGCCTTGGCAGACATCTCGCCGTGGGCGTCGCGCTTGGCGCGCTCTGGACGGCTCCCGCCCTGGCGGCCGGTGGCACCGCCCCTATCGAGGCGCAGAGCTGGTCGTTCCACGGCGTATTCGGTTCCTTCGACCGGGCCGAAGTCCAGCGCGGCCTGCAAGTCTATCTCGACGTCTGCGCCGCCTGCCACTCGCTGGACCTCGTCGCTTACCGCAACCTGACGGCGATCGGCTACAACGAGGACCAGATCAAGGATATCGCGGCCGAATACGAGGTCACGGACGGCCCCGACGACGACGGCGAAATGTTCACCCGCCCCGCCAAGCCATCGGACTATTTCGCCCCGCCCTACGCCAACGTCAAGGCGGCCGCGGCCATGAACGGCGGCAAGGCCCCGCCCGACCTGTCGCTGATAACCAAGGCGCGCGGCGGCGGCGCCGACTATATCTACGCGCTGCTGACCGGCTACATCGAGGACGCGGGCGAGCATGAAATTCCCGACGGCCTGTCCTACAACCCCTATTTCCCGGGCGGCGCCATCGGCATGCCGCAGCCGCTTTACGGCGACGACGTGGGCTACGCCGACGGCACCGCGGCCACCATCGAACAAGAGGCCCGCGACGTCAGCGCCTTCCTGACCTGGGCCGCCGAACCCGAGCTCGAGGAGCGCAAGAAGCTCGGCCTCAAGGTGGTGCTGTTCATGCTCGTGCTCACGGTGTTGCTCTACGCCACCAAGCGCAAGGTGTGGCGCAACGTGCATTAGCCGGAATCCGGCGAACTCCTATCGAAGACCGCCGTCTCCGGACGGCGGTTTTCTTTTGCGCCGATTGCGGTATTTCACCGGCGGGCGCTACACTAAACAAAATCAACGACGGGAGAGGGCGCGATGCGCGGACTGGACGGCAAGCGGGCAATCGTCACCGGCGGCGGCGCGGGGATCGGCCGGGCGATCTGCCGGCGCCTTGGCGAGGAAGGCTGCGTGGTGGCGATCTTCGACATCGACGCCGACGGCGCGGCGCAAACCGCCAGCCTGATCGCGGACGCCGGCGGCGGGGCGAGCGCCTATACGGTGGATATCGCCGATTACGACGCGGTGGCGGCGGCGGTGGCGGCGTTCCAGGCGGCCCAAGGCCCGGTCGATATCCTGGTCAACAACGCGGGCTGGGACAAGGCGTACCGCTTTCTCGACACCGATCGCCCGTTCTGGGACAAGGTCATCGCCATCAACCTGTACGGGCCGCTCAACCTGTGCCATGTGGTGCTCAAGGGCATGGCCGAGCGCGGATCGGGCCGCGTGGTCAACATCTCGTCCGACGCCGGGCGGGTAGGCTCGTCCGGCGAGGCCGTCTATTCCGCCTGCAAGGGCGGCATCATCGCCTTCGCCAAGACCCTGGCGCGCGAGTTGTCGCGGTCGGGCATCACCATCAACACGGTCTGCCCCGGCCCCACGGACACCCAATTGCTGAAAAATGTCGATGCGTCGGGCAAGCTCGCCGCCGCCCTGGAGCGCGCCATCCCCATGCGCCGCCTCGCCCAGCCCGAGGACTACCCCGGCATGGTCGCCTTCCTGGTCAGCGACGACGCCGCCTACATCACCGGCCAGACCATCAGCGTCTCCGGCGGGTTGACCATGGCGGGGTGAGGGTTCAACACCAGCTCGCTTCCGACAGGTCGGGTGCGCGCAGCAGTTCCTGCAGATTGGCCTCGATCACGCGGTAGCCGACATTGCCGTAGAGTTTCTGGCGGCCTTCGTTGAGCACGAAGGTGGGGCTGCCCTCGATACTGAGCTTCTGCTCGAGCGCCCCGTCGCCGCACAACGCGGCATGGGCGGCGCCGCTGTCGATGCTTTGCTGGATCGCGTCCACCGGCAGGCCGAGTTCGCGCGCCACGTCCGTCTGCGCCGCACGGGTCGCGATGTCGCGGCCGTCGCGAAAGAACGCCAGGCGCAGCGCCCACGCCGCCCATTCCAGCGCGCTTTCGGCTGGCGCGGTCGTTTCCGCCTCGGTCAACGCGACGGCCTTGAGGAACAAATGCGCGCTCGCCGACGAGGCCGGGCGAACCGTGAGCCAAATATCGGGGTCGACCTCGATATGGTCGAACCGGTCCGCGACGTCGCGGATATGCGCGTTGAAGCCCGCGTAGCCGCCCTTGGCCTTCCAGCCTTCGCCGATCCGCTCGGCGGTGTCGCCGAAGATGCCGCGGAACCGGTAGTCGAACGCGACTTCGGCGCCGAACCGCGCCTTGACCTCATCGACCCGCGCCTGTGCCGCATAGGCCCAAATGCACAGCAGGTCCGAAAAATAAATGATGCCGACCCGGCTCGCTTGTTCCATGGCGCGTTCTTCTCCTATTGCCGCGGCGCGGCCCGGACAACGCGGCCGCGTCTCAATCCGTTTGCGTCGGAAACAAAGGTAGCACTTCGGCGGCGATTTCCTCCATCACCTCGCCGGCGGGGCGGCGGCCGAACTTGAAGTTCAGGAAGGTGTGGTTGACGCCGATATGGCGCAGTGCCTCGAACAGCTCGATCAGGCGCTTTCGCCCCAAACGGTAGCCGTTGTGGATGTTCATGGGCGGGGCTTCCGGGTCGTCGTCGAGGTCGATATGGAGGCCCTGGCCGATCGGCCTGAAGACGCCCGGCGCGTGCGCGTCGGTGAGGCGGCGCATGTTTTCCACCACCGGGCGCTGGTGGGCCGGGTGGCGCGAATAGGTCAGCCAGCCGTCGCCGTGGGCCGCGATCCAATCCTCGGTCTGCTGGCTGCCGCCGGTGATCAGGGTCGGGATGCGCCCGGCGAAGGGCTTGGGCACCAGATCGGCGCCTTGCAGACGCCCTTGATCCGAGACGATCACCGGGAACTCTTCCTCCAGCGCGCGGCGGAAATAAGTGTAGCCGTCACGAAAGCGCGCGCCACGCGTCGCGTGGTCCTGGCCGAAGGCGGGGAATTCGATGGGCCGGTCGCCGCTGGCCACGCCGAGGATCAGCCGTCCGCCGCTGAGTTGGTCGACCGAGGCGGCGGCCTTGGCGACGTGCAGCGGATGGCGCAACGGCAGGATGATGCTGCCCGTTCCCAGCGCGATGTCGCTTGTATGGGCGGTAATATAGCCGAGCCACACCCAGGGATCGTAGATCTGTCCGACATCGCCGAAGTTGGGATCGCGTAGCGGCACGTCGCGGCACCACAGCGCGGCGAAGCCGAGCTCCTCGGCGCGCTGGGCCAGTTCAACCTGGCCTTCCATGGTCGGCATGTCCCAGTTCGTCAGGCCGTAGGCCTCGATCGGGAACATCAGCCCCAGGGTCATGCGCCCGGGTTGGAAGACGCGGTGGAAGCCCCGGTTCAGCGCCGGCGTGCCGCGCGCGGCGGCGGTCTCGGCGGGTGCTGCCGGCACGGCGCTCAGCGGTTCAGCACGCGTCCGGCCACCGCGTCCAGCTTGGCGACCAGGGCGGCGTCGCGCGCCTCGGGCGCGGTCACCAGGGCGCTGTTCAGCGCCGTGTTGCATCCCTCGCGGCACGGGGCGGCGTCGCCGCCGAGCAGTGGGGCCGCGGACCTGACCAGGTCGCGCGCCTTGTCGGCATTGGCGAACAGCACAGCCAGGATGGCGTCCACCGTGACGTCGTCGTGGTGCGGGTGCCAGCAGTCATAGTCCGTGACCATGGCAATGGTTGCGTAGCAAATCTCGGCCTCGCGGGCCAGTTTCGCTTCCGGCATGTTGGTCATGCCGATCACGTCGCAGCCCCAGCTACGGTAAAGCTCGGACTCGGCCAGCGTGGAGAACTGCGGTCCCTCCATCACCAGGTAGGTGCCGCCCCGCGTCATCGTGACCCCGGCCGTCTGGGCGGCCGCGACCAAGTGGTCGCCGAGGCGCGCGCAGACCGGTTGCGCCATCGAAACATGGCCGACCATCCCGGCGCCGAAGAAACTTTTCTCGCGCGCGAACGTGCGGTCGATGAACTGGTCGATCAGCACAAAGGTGCCCGGCGTTAGCTGTTCGCGCAGCGAACCGACGGCGCTGATCGACAGAATCTGACGGCAACCGAGGCGCTTCAGGGCGTCAATATTGGCGCGAAAGTTGATTTGCGACGGCGGGATGCGGTGGCCGCGCCCATGACGTGGCAGGAAGGCAAGCCGCTGGCCGTCCAACGTGCCGGTGAAAATGTCGTCCGACGGGTCGCCGAATGGCGACTCGACGCTTTGCCACGCCGTATCCGTCAGGCCGTCGAGCTCGTAAAGCCCGCTGCCGCCGATCACCCCGATCACGTCGTCAGCCATGACGCGGACTCAGCGGTCGGCGACGCCGAGCAGTTCGATCTCGAAGATCAGTGTCGAATTGGGCGGAATCACGCCGCCGCCGGCGCCGCGCGGACCGTAAGCCAACTCGGGCGGAATCGTCAGCTTGCGCACGCCGCCCACGCGCATGCCCCGCACGCCCTGGTCCCAACCCTTGATCACCTGGCCCACGCCAAGCTGGAAGGTGAAGGGGCGGTCACGGTCCTTGGAGCTGTCGAACTTGGTGCCGTCGATCAGCCAACCGGTGTAATGGACCGCCACCATGTCGCCGCGCACCGCCTCGGTGCCGTCGCCGACCGTGAGGTCCTCGAACTCCAACACGCCGGCGTGAGCCGGGGCGAGCCAGCCGGCGAGTACCAAGGCGAAAAGGAAGAAAGGAATGGCGCGCATGTCTTACCTACTTCTTGGGGTCGGGGCGGCGCGATAGTCGCACGCGGCGGCGGCGGCGGCAACCGTCGCCAAAAAGGACATTGCATCATCACTCGTTAGTGACTTATGATGGCCCTCGCCATGGCACCTCCTAAGCGGATCCGCGACCGGCCGCGCACGGAAACGCGCATCCTCGACGCGCTCGGGGCCATCCTTCTCGACGACGGTTTCGGCGCGCTCGGCATCAATGCCGTGGCGGCGCGCGCCGGCGTCGACAAGGTGCTGATCTATCGCTATTTCGGCGGCCTCGATGGCCTGCTGGCGGCCTTCGCGCGCCACGCCGATCTGTGGTGGTCGGTGGACGAACTGGTGGGCGATCACTTGCCGCCGCCCGACGACGACAGTTTCGCCGGCTGGATCGCCCTGATATTGCGCCGCCATGTCGCGGAACTCAGCGCCCGCCCGCTGGCCCGCGCCGTCATCGCCTGGGAAGTGGTCGCGCGCAACCCGCTGACCGAGGCCGTGGCGCGGCTGCGCGCGGAACGCTCGTTCGCGGTGATGGCGGCGGTGGTGGC
>Ga0066376_10006061_pt1 | contig 10050 bp, 10 predicted proteins | sample Knorr_S15_td_Bot_FD_77009 | JGI IMG/M metagenome (GOLD analysis project Ga0066376, IMG submission 77009) | Marine microbial communities from Southern Atlantic Ocean transect - Knorr_S15_td_Bottom_ad_5009_LV_A | ecosystem: Environmental > Aquatic > Marine > Oceanic | place: Southern Atlantic... | reverse complement strand
GAATTTGCAGAGCTTACAGGATCTAAAGTATATGTTTCTTCAACATCTGAGATTAATTTTCCTACCGATCATAAACAATATTTAGGGACATTGCCAAACTTGCTGCCTAAAGCTAAAGAAATTATTGATAAACATGACTTAGTTATATCTATTGGCAGCAATGTTTTCGATGGATTTTTTTATATTAAAGGTCAACTCTTTGGAAATAAAACCTATCATGCCCATATAGATTCCTCAGCATCTGCAATAAGTAGAAATGAGCAAACTAATCTAGGAATACTTTCCAATCCAAATACTGCATTAAAATCTTTAATTGTTAATATTAATAATAATATTGACGGAGAAACAAGAGAAAAAATATCTTTAAGAAAAAATGATATACACAAATTATCAGAAAATATTTCTTCAGCAAATAAAGAAACTACCCAAAATAAATTTAATGACCATCCAATGAGTGCTCATAGGCTGTTTTCAGAACTTTCAGAAGTATTAACTGAAGATGTAATCATTGTTGATGATTCGGTATCTTCAAGACAGGCATTAATGGCTACAAATAATTTTAAACCAAAAAAATTATTTGGGGAACGTGGAGGAGCCATAGGATGGGGTATGGGAGCAACAATGGGAGTTAAATTAGCTAATCCGAATCAAAATGTAATTGGAATTATAGGTGATGGCAGCGCAATGATGACTATACAGGCTCTTTGGACTGCAGCTAATAGTAAAATTCCTGTTATATATATAATCTGTAATAACAAATCATACAGGGTGCTAAAAACAAATATGCAAATATACAAAGAAGAAATTTTAAATGAAAATAATCCTGATTACAGATATTTTGCAATGGATTTTAATCCTTCATTTAATTTTGCTGAATTAGCAAATACTTTTGGATTAAAAGGAATTAAAATATCAGATCCTAATTTACTAAAAAAACATATATCAGAATCTCTGAATTCTACTGTCACTACTGTACTTGATATTGATATAGACGGATCAGTATAACAGCTTAATTTAAATTACTGCTTAGAAAAGAAGGCCTGCCATTAACAAATAATGATGCATCCATTATCTTGCCTCCTTCTAATTGTAAAGATTTAATATATATTAAACCATCTATTGTTTTTACAGCTATACCTTGATTATTTAATTCTAAGATTTGACCATTTTTTTTAGATATAATATTTTCTTTCTTTTGAAACTCCGCTTCTTTTATTATTAGTCTTTTATTATTCCAATGAGTATAAAGCCCTGGCCATTGTGAATAAGCTTTAAATTTTCTAATTATCAATTCACCAGAATCTAGCCAATTAATCAAACCGTCATTTTTTTTAATCATTTTTGTATAAGTAGCCAAAGAATGATTTTGAGAAATTTGCAATATAGATTTATCTACAATTTTTTTAACTGTTTGGTTAAGGTTTTTTGCAGCAATTCTAAATAATTCTAATCCTAATTGTTCAGAATTAAACTGACTGTTAATTTTGAATTTTTGCTGAAAAAGTATAGGGCCAGCATCTAACTCTTTTACCATTTTTATAATTGAAACACCTGTAATCTGATTTCCATCTAAAATTGCAAAAGAAATTGGCGAAGGACCTCTTAATTTTGGTAATAATGACGGATGTATATTTATAACACCTAATTTAGGAATATTCAGAATGTAATCTGGCAAAATTAAACCAAATGAAGCAACTATAATAATTGAAGGATTCAATTGTGTTAATTTCAATTTTATTTCATCAGTAAATTTATTTATCCTATAAATATTAAAATGATTATTTGATTTTATATTTAGTTCATTATTTAAATTCGGATTTCTTGAAATTTTACTTTGAGACTTAGTAACTATTCCAATAATATTGAAAAAATTTGTATCTAATTCATTAAAAACTAATGATCCATAAAGTCCTGTTCCCATAAACAAAACTTTAATTTTATTTTGCAAAATATTACTTGTCATTATTCATCCAAAAATCTATTTTTATTTACCTTGGTATTATGCATTCTCAAACTTTTTTCAGGATCAATATTTTTGATCCTTGCAATATTTACAATTTCAAATAATAAATTTCCAAGGGATTCAGTATCTAACTTATCTTTATTGTCCAATAATTCATCTATAAGATTAAATGAATTATTTATATCATTTACAGGCATTTTCTTCTGGAGTTTCAAAGACAAGCTCAATGAAGGTAAATATTTTGGAATATCTTTATTTTCATTCATCAAATCAACTTTTGCATTGTCTTTAATTTTTTCCCAATTTCTCTCTACTTCATCAGCATTTTTTAAATTGATATCAGAAAAAACATGTGGATGTCGAATTTTAATTTTTTCATATAAATCTACAATTATACTTTGTTCATCTATACCCAGATCTTCTTTAAGAAAAATTATCTGATATGCGATATTTAATATAACATCACCTATTTCCTCTTTTATATTGTTATAATCTTTCTTTTCTATAGCTTCAATCAACTCATAACATTCTTCTATCAAATGCCCAGTCAGGCTATCAGCTGTTTGTTTTTTATCCCAGGGGCATCCATTTGGTCCTCTTAATAAAATAATTAAATCACTTATACCTTTTAAAGTTGGCGGAAAATTCGGAAAATTCATAACTACTCCTGATTTAACGATCACAAATAATTGATATACTAAAAAATGTCTTCATAATAATATATTAAAAAACAATTGTAATGTTTTCTGTTATTCAAAAAATTCTTTTCAACGCAGCTTTATTCTTAGCTATATTGTTATCTAATGCATTAATAATAATAAACACTGATTCTTTTTACGAATTTGAATTTAACAAAAATAACACTTCTTTAAAAACAGGAATCAATCACAATGATCTTTTTATTGTTGTTGATAATATACAAGATTTCTTTAACGAAAAATCCAATGAAAAAATACAAATGACCACATATATAAATGGTATTGAAAAAAAATTATTTAATTCAAAAGAAATTCGTCATATGATAGATGTAAAAAACCTGATATTAAATATTAAATTTTTCAATTACCTTTTATGGACTACAGTTATAGTAATATTACTAATAAAAATTTCATTGTCAAAAGACAAAATATTAAATACATTCCGTGTTATTGCTAAATCGTATTTTATATATTCTGTTTCAATTTTGATTTCCGCTCTTATATTATTAGCATTAAGCTTCAGATGGATCTTTTATTTTTTTCATATAATAAGTTTCAATAATAATCTATGGATTTTAGATCCTAGGACAGATTATTTAATTAAAATTTTCGAAGAAGTATTTTTTATGGATGCAGCGATATTAATAGGAATTCTAACCCTTTGCTATTCTATAATAATATTTCTATCACTTAATTCTATTAGTAAAATATATATAAAGGATTAAATTGAATATTTTCGAAGAAGATACACCAGGACAATTTGGGGAATTTGGAGGCAAGTTTATTCCAGAAACTTTGTCGTTTGCCATAGAAGAATTAGAAAATGAATATTCTAAAATATCTACATCCGAATCTTTTCAAAATTCTTTTAACAATCTATTAAAAGAATTTGTAGGACGCCCAACTCCTTTATATTTTGCAAAGAATTTATCAAACCATTATAAAGGGCCAAAAATATACTTGAAACGGGAAGATTTAGCTCATCTTGGAGCACATAAAATTAATAATGCTGTTGGGCAAGGATTGTTAGCCAAGCAAATGGGAAAACAAAGGATAATAGCAGAAACAGGCGCAGGTCAACATGGAGTTGCCACAGCCGCAATATGCGCAAGATTAGGAATGGATTGTATAGTTTATATGGGGGAAGAAGATATTAAAAGGCAAGCACTAAATGTTTACAGAATGAAATTATTAGGAGCAAAAGTAGTTAGCGTAAACACTGGAAGTAAAACATTAAAAGATGCAATTAATGAAGCAATGCGAGACTGGGTAACCAATGTGACAAATAGTTATTATTTAATAGGAAGTGTTATAGGGCCACATCCTTATCCTACAATGGTCAGAGACTTCCAAAAAATAATAGGAATTGAAACAAAAAAAGAAATATTAAAAATTGAAAACAAATTACCTGATTATTTACTTGCCTGTGTAGGTGGAGGAAGTAATGCAATAGGATTGTTTTATCCATTTATAGAAGATAAAGAAGTTAATTTAATAGGAATTGAAGCTGGTGGAAAAGGAATTAATACAAATCAACACTCAGCTACACTTGTAAAAGGTAAAATTGGAATTCTACATGGGACAAAAACTTATATTATCCAAGATGAGGATGGGCAAATAATTGAAACTCATAGTATATCAGCAGGATTAGATTACCCTGGTGTCGGCCCTGAGCACAGTTACTTAAAAGAAATAGAAAGAGCAGAATATGTGGCAATTACGGATGATGAAGCTCTGCAAGCTCTAGTATTAACTTCTAAACTTGAGGGGATTATCCCTGCACTTGAACCAGCACACGCGCTCGCATATCTTGAAAAACTTGCTCCCAAGCTAAGCTCTAAAGATATAGTTGTTATAGGTCTAAGTGGCAGAGGTGATAAAGACATTGATACAATTATGCAAAATATGTCTTTATAAAATGTATAAAATAACATTTCCCATTACTTCCTTAGTGATTTTTTTACTATGTATATTTTTGATATTACCAAATTTACTAGAAGGTAATGGAAAAATAGAAAAATACAAAATACTCAAAGACAAAAATCACCTAATCAACTATGGGTTTTTTCCGGAATACCCTTCAATTGGGCCACTACATATTGCTGCTTCTATTCAAAATCCTTCAAATATGGAATATCTAAATGCAAAAGTTGTAATTACAATAAATGGTCCAAATTTAAACGAAAAAAATTCAGCAAAAAAATCACTAAATTCAAAGGTTTTTTACGAATATAACACTGTTTTAAAAAATACAGGTATTCATGATATTAAAATTACAATAGAATCTCAAATTGGTAAAACTGAAATATTGGAAAAAATAGATGTAAAAAAATCTACTAATATTTTAAACTCTTTTATTATATTTATAGTATTTTTATTCATATTTATTCCAATACTAATCTTTATGAGAAAATATATAAAATTACAAGAAATAAAAAATGAAAATTAAAATATTCAAAAATACATCTATTATATTGCTATTAACTTTTTTACTATATGGATGCTCATCAAATAGCGAAAAACCTACTGTAAAAGAGTTAAATATAAGTTTTGAAAATATAAAATTAACACCTAGCAAAATAAATATTGAAAAAAATAAGTTAAATTAAAATGTCACTAGTGACATTAATGGAAAATTACATATCCATGGCTATAATATTGAAGGAAAAATTTCAAAAAATAAAATGTCAAAAATAACAATAAATTTAAACGCAACAGGGAGTTTTCCTATCGCCTTTCATGTCGGATCAAATCACGACGGAGATGATAATCATAATACAGAAAAAACACTCCGCAAAGAGACTATCATTGGCAATCTGGTAGTTAACCCTAAATGATGAGAAATAAATTTCTCATCATTTCAACAATATCTTTCTTCTGGATATCAACACCAAAAAAAATATATGCGCATGGTTTTGGTGAAAGATATGACCTGCCAATACCTCTCATTTTTTTCTTAATTGGGGCAGGGTTAACAATAATTTTTTCATTTTTCTTATTATTACTTTTTTATAATCAAAAAGAAAAAGGAAATGAATTTAAATCCCCGATAATTCTAAATCAAAATACATTAAATAATATCCCGTTTAAAATAATCAAGCCATTTATTAAAACAACTTCAGTATTTATATTCGTATTAATAATCCTAACTGGATATATAGGTTCAAATAATCCAATAGAAAATTTTTCAGCTCCTATGATATGGATTATATGGTGGGTTGGATTTGGAATAATTACCCCGATAATTGGAAACTTTTGGAAAATTTTAAACCCTATTAAAATAATATTTAGTTTCATAGTAGAAAATATAATCAAACAACCAAAATTTCTTAATACAGGACTATTCACATATCCAAAACAATTAGATGTGTGGCCAATCATTTTTTCATTTCTATTATTTTCATGGTTTGAAAATGTAGGTAATGGATCTAATCCTTTAACACTGTCTATACTGATAACTATTTATTCGTTAGCAACTATTACTTTCATGTTTTTATTTGGATGTAAAACATGGCTGGAAAGAGGTGATGTATTTAGCGTTTATTATCATATTATGGGATCCTTTGGTATTTTCAATATAATACAAAATCAGAACTTAAAAACATCGCAAATATCTTTAAGGCTCCCAGTATTAGGTTTGGCTAAGCTTAAAACACCTAATTTACCTTTTGTAATTTTCCATATAATTCTACTCGGAACTATTTCATTTGATGGTTTATCTGAAACTTCACTTTGGTCAGAAGTTGAAATATTATTAATCCCAGGATTAGGTCGAATGATAACAGAATCATTAGGAATAATTGTAATTCCTACATTATTTTTTATTTTACTTTGGGTAATATGTTGGATAATATTTATTATTACTAAAGAAAAAACTCCAAAAACTATAATTACATCTTTAATATTTTCATTGACTCCAATTGCTATTGCTTATCATATTGCACACTTTATTTCATACATTTTAATCTCAGGGCAATTGATAATTCCATTAATATCAGATCCTTTTGGATATGGATGGAATATTTTTGGCACAGCAAATTATTCTTTGAATATTGGAATAATAAATGCTAAAACAGCATGGTATTCTTCAGTGATTATTATTGTACTAGGTCATATTTTCTCAGTCATAATAGCGCATATTAAAGCTCAAGAAATATTCAGCAAAAATTCAATAGTAATTAAAAGCCAATTACCTTTTTTAATTTTAATGATTTTTTACTCCGCCCTTAGCCTATGGATAATATCTCAACCAATAATCAATTAATCATTGATTTTTAACATTGAAGAGATAGCGATCAAGCTATATAATCAATTTTGTTGTAGGTGAAATAAATGTCAGATTATCCAAGGGAAGAATGCGGAGTTGTTGGCATTTCCACAAATGTTGATGCTTCAAGATTAGCTTTTTTTGCCCTTTATGCTATTCAGCATAGAGGCCAGGAAAGTGCAGGATTGGCATCATATAATGATAAAATTCAGATCAAAACTGGTATGGGGTTAATATCCCAAGCTTTGCAGGAATCAGATATAGAAAACCTTCAAGGGTCTTTCTCTATAGGTCATACAAGATATTCAACTACTGGTTCAACTAAAATAGAGAATGCCCAACCAATTAGTTGTATGGTAGGAAATACAGAAATAGCTTTATCTCACAATGGCAATGTAATAAATGCAAAACAAATAAAAGATGAACTTAAAGAATGGGGGTGTGAATTTAAAACATCAAGCGATTCAGAAGTGATACTTCAACTTCTAGCTAATGCTCCTGGGAAAGAATGGGAAGAAAAAATCAATTATATGATGAGCAGATTGCAGGGTGCATATTCCCTGACAGTTTTAACTGATTCAGGAGTTATTGGAATCAGAGACCCACTAGGTGTTAGACCATTATGTTTAGGTAAAATTGATAACGGATATATTATTGCATCTGAATCATGTGCAATAGACCATATTGGTGGGGAATATATCAGAGAAATAGAAGCAGGTGAAGCTGTTTTTATAACAGAAAATGAATACAAAACAATTTATAAAAAAGAAACCAAGAAAATAGCAGCATGTGTATTTGAAAATATATACTTCGCCAGACCTGACAGTATTCTTAATGATCAATTAGTATACCTAACTAGAAAAAAAATGGGAGCACAATTAGCTATTGAACATCCGGTAGATGCTGATCTTGTAATTGGTGTGCCTGATTCAGCTACTGCTGCTGCTGTGGGATATTCTGAAGAATCAGGCATAACATTCACAGAAGGATTAATGAAAAACAGATATGTAGGTAGGACATTTATATTACCCGATCAACGAATGAGAGATATCGGAGTGAGAATAAAATTAAATCCTTTAAAAGAAATTATATATGGTAAATCAATAATTGTAGTTGACGATAGTATAGTAAGAGGAACAACAACTCCTTTTGTTGTGGATCTGTTAAGAAAAGCTGGGGCTAAAAAAATTCACCTTAGAATATGTTCTCCTCCTATAAAATGGCCATGTCATTTTGGAGTAGATTTTGCCACAAAAAACGAACTCTTAGCAGCAAATAAATCTATAGAAGACATACAAAACTTTGTTAAAGCTGATTCATTAGGATATCTTTCAATAGAAGGTTTAATGGAATCTGTTCCGAAACCAAAAAATAAATATTGTGATGCTTGTTTTACCGGGAAATATCCTATACCTGTTCAACTAGAAATGAATAAATTCGCCCTAGAAAACTAATTATATGGATTCAGAAAATAGCCTTAATTATTCAAAATCCGGAGTAGATTTAAGCAAGGCTGCAAACTTAAAAGAAAACATGAAATCTCTTTTATCAAAGCATCAAAAAGAACATAACATTGGTAACTTTGGTGGTTTATTTGAAATAAAAGATTATAAAAATCCGGTATTAATTTCAAGTACAGATGGTGTTGGAAGTAAGCTATTAATATACTCAGAACTTAATAAATATAACTTACTTGGGCAAGATTTAGTTAACCTTTCAGTAAATGATATTGTTTGTATAGGAGCATATCCTTTATTTTTTTTAGATTATATTGCGGTAGAAAAAATAAACGAAGAAAACATATTGTCAATAATCCAAGGCATTGTGAAAGCTTGTGAGGAAAATAATTGTAAATTAGTAGGTGGAGAAACAGCTCAAATGGCTGAAGTTTATACAGAAGGCAAATTTGATCTGGCTGGATTTATTGTTGGAATTTCAGAAAAAAACAAAATAAAAAACAAATCAAATACACAAAATGGGGATTTGTTAATTGGAATTCCATCTAACGGAATACATACTAATGGTTATTCTTTAGTAAGAAAGGTATTCAAAATAGAAAAAAATAAAAAAATATTATTTGAGCACTTTGATGAATTAGACTCTACTTTAGGGGAAGAATTATCAAAACCTCATATAAGTTATTTCCCTTTAATCAAAAAAATACAAAATTATATGAAAATCTCTGCACACATTACTGGTGGCGGGTTTATTGAAAATATCCCAAGAGTAATTAATGAAAATCTAGATGCAATTATTAATTGCGGATCTTGGAAAATTAACCCTATTTTTAATCTTATTCAAAAATACGGAAAAATATCAGATCAAGAAATGTTTAATGTCTTTAATATGGGGATTGGTTTAATTGTTGTTTCAACAGAAGAAAATTCTGAGAAAATTCTTTCTGAATGCAAAAACGCAACAATTATTGGTTATTTAAAAGAAAATCAAAATCTTAAATCAAAAGTTATTATAAGTTAATTTCAATCATGAATGTATTAATAAGTGTATCTGACAAATCAAATTTAGATAAAATAGCTAAATTTTTAGATAATTTAAACTGCAATATAATTTCAACGGGAGGAACATACAATTATCTGAAAAATATCAAAGTAAAAAACCTCTCAAAAGTATCCGAAATAACAAATAGTCCTGAAATATTAGATGGCCGGGTAAAAACCCTTCATCCTTTCATTCATGGAGGGATATTAGCTAAAAGAAATAACAAAAAACACCTGGATGAGATAAATAATATGTCTGGATTATTTATTGATATGGTCATCGTCAATCTTTACCCATTTGAGGAAGCATTATTAAACTCTAAAAATACGCATGAACAGATAATTGAAATGATAGATATCGGAGGTCCTACTTTAATAAGAGCCGCAGCGAAAAATTATGAATCAGTTGCAGTATTAGTTAATCCAAATAAATATGAATTAATAACAAAAATAACCTCATCATCTAAAAAACAAAACGTATCGATTCAAGATTTATGTTCAACAGAAGAAAGAAAAATACTGGCTGCAGAAGCTTTTGAACATGTATCTAATTATGATTCTATTATTCATTCATATTTAAATCCTAAAAAAGGTGGGGAGTTTTCTCTTAATGGCAATTTAATT
>Ga0066376_10006060_pt1 | contig 10051 bp, 10 predicted proteins | sample Knorr_S15_td_Bot_FD_77009 | JGI IMG/M metagenome (GOLD analysis project Ga0066376, IMG submission 77009) | Marine microbial communities from Southern Atlantic Ocean transect - Knorr_S15_td_Bottom_ad_5009_LV_A | ecosystem: Environmental > Aquatic > Marine > Oceanic | place: Southern Atlantic... | reverse complement strand
CCATGGTGTGGAGCAGGTAGGTAAAGAACAGCCATGTCGGGAACACCTGCTGTCCCTCCGCCACTAGAGTGGCCGCTCCTATCATGACCGCAAAGCCGAAACCCAGAATAATCAGGCCGACCGCGAACTTCAACGGTGCCGATGGATCGAGATGGCGACGCGCCAACCCCACCCAGAGCATCGAGTAGAACGGCGCCAGGAGAATAATGAAGACGGGATTCAGCGACTGAAACCAACTCGTCGGAATTTCAAAGCCACCGAACTCCCTAATCGTGTAACGCTCGGCGAACAAATTCAGTGACGACCCGGCCTGCTCGAATCCCGACCAAAAGATCGCCGCGGCAAAGAACAGCACAATGATCACAATCACCCTGCCACGTTCGTCCCGTGTGAGCTGCCCGAACAACAGCACGTAGCCGAAGTAGGCGAAAGCCAAGGCGACGATCGCGTAGGTGCTGCTCTGCGCCAGCGCGACGGCATCGAGCGTCAATGTCCCCGCGAGACCTGCGACGAGAAGGGCGGCGAGCACGACAAGAAACGCCAGGATTCCAGCCCATGCCTTGCGCTGGTACGCGGCATCGTCCGGGCGCTTAGCCGGTGGCGCGGCTCCCGCATCGCCGAGCTGAGCCTGCGTGAGCTTAAATTGGATGAGGCCAAAGAGCATGCCGATGCCCGCGACGCCGAAGCCATAGTGCCAGTTGTCCTGGGCGAGCCACCCGCAGACCAGCGGTCCCAGCGCAGCACCGATGTTGATGCCCATGTAGAAGATCGTGAAGCCGCCGTCGCGTCGCGGATCGCCAGCCGGATAGAATTCGCCGACGATCGCGCTGATATTCGGCTTCAGCAGACCGGTCCCCAACGAGACCAGTATCAGGCCTAAGAAGAACGTCGGCACACTCGGAATTGCCAGGACGAAGTGCCCGCTCATGATGATGATGCCGCCGAACCACACGGCGCGTTGCGCACCAATCAACCGATCGGCGATCCAGCCGCCTGGCAAGCAGAGCATATAGACCGCGGCCGTATACAGGCCGTAGATCGCCGTCGCCGTCTGATCGGAATAACCGAGTCCGCCTTCCTCCAGAGACTCGACCATAAACAGCACGAGCAGGGCACGCATGCCGTAGTAACTGAAGCGTTCCCACATCTCAGTCATCGATAGCGTAAGCAAGCCGCGTGGGTGGCCCAGCAGCCCGGAACGCGGTGCTGGGACCGCTGCAGCATCATCGCTCATACGGTGTCCTCATGAAGTCATGCGCTCTGCACTCTACTCGGCCGCATCGTCAGTCTCGTCAGTGTCGGCCGATTTGCTGGCCTCGGGACCGAACAGCCGCGCCATCAGCAGGCCGATCTCGTAGAGCAGGTAGACGGGCACGGCCAGCAGGGTCTGAGAAATGATGTCCGGCGGCGTCAGCAACATCCCCATCACGAATGCCCCCAGGAAGACATAGGCCCGAGCTCGACCCAACGTCTGCAGCGGCACGAGCCCGCTCCATACCAGCATGACCGTCGCGATGGGCACCTCGAAAGCAACACCGAAGGCGAAAAACAGCGCCAGGATGAAGTCCAGATAGGAGCTGATATCGGTCATCATCGTGACCCCTTCCGGCGCCACGGCGGCGAAGAAGGCGAACATCAGCGGGAAGACGACGAAATAGGCGAACGAGACCCCCGCGTAGAACAAGGCGATGCTCGATAACAGCAGCGGGAACGCGAAACGTTTTTCCTTCAGATAAAGCCCCGGCGCGACGAAGTGCCACACCTGCGTCAGCACGACCGGCATCGCCAGAAAGAGCGCGACGAAAAGAGTCATTTTGAATGGCGTGAGAAACGGCGACGCGACCTGGGTCGCGATCATCGTGGCGCCCTCAGGAAGCTTATCCATGAGCGGCGTAGCGACTAGAGTAAATATCGTCTCGGAGAACGGGACCAGGCAGATGAAGATGATCAGCACTGCCGCCGCGGCCTTTACTAACCGGTTGCGCAGCTCCACGAGATGCGAAACCAGCGAGCCTTCCGCTAACGTATCCTTTTCATCCTCACCGGGACCTGATGTATCAGGTGTCATGAACTGCTCGTCGGACCGCCTGCGTCTCCGTCGGCGTCTCCTTTCGAGTCGCCCTCTTTCACGCCTGCGGTCTTTTTCGGCGCGGCGGCAATATCAGCCTCCGGGGCGGGAGCGGGTTCACCATCGTCCGTGGCGCCCGCTTCAGGCTTCTCGGGTGCCGGCCGATTCACCGGCTTGACCGGCGTCGGTTTTCTTCGTGGTGGCGGCGGAGGTGCGTCCGCAGAGGCGATCTCCTGTTCGAGCTGGCGACGCAGACTACTCGCTGTGCGTCGCGCGCGCCCTATCCAGCGGCCGATCTGGCTGGCAACACGCGGCATACGTTCGGGGCCTAGGATCATCAGCCCGACGCCGAAAATCAGTATGAGTTCCCAAAAACCGACGTCGAACATCTCGGCTAACTGCTTTCGCTCTTATCCTTCTGCTCCGCGAATTCCGCGTCGGGTGCACCTTCTTCTATACGTTCTGGCTCGTCTCCGGTTTCTTTGTCATCGGTGTCCATAGCCTTACGAAAGCTCTTCAACGCGCCACCCAGGTCGCCACCGATCGACTTCAAACGCTTCGTGCCGAAGATCAACACAACAATGAGCAGAACGATAAGCAGCTGCCACATGCTTATCCCACCTAATCCCATCTCAACTCTCCAACGTTAGTTCCAAGGGCCAATGATACGCGAAAGCCCGTATTACGGCGTTTTGTGCCTAACCGGCCGCGGGCACCCGCAACCAGAAAGTGACCGGGCCCTCGTTCGACAGATTCACCTGCATCATAGCGCCGAACAGGCCGCTGGCGACCCTGGTCTCGCTGAGTTTCGCAAGCCGAACGAGGCCCTCGAACAGGTCTCGGCCCTGGTCGGGCTCGGCGGCCCGCGAGAATCCCGGCCGGTTACCCTTGGCTGTATCGGCGGCCAGCGTGAATTGGGGAATCAGCAGCAGTTCGCCGCCAACATCACGAAGACTCAGATTCATCCGTCCCTCAGCGTCTGCGAAAACCCGAAATGCGAGCAGACGCTCCAGCAGCCGAACTCCTTCCCGCTCCGTGTCGCCGCGCTCCACACCCACGAGCACAGCGAGCCCAGTGCCAATGCCGGCAATAGTCTTGCCCTCCACGACGACGTCCGCGTGGCTCACTCGCTGTAGCAGACCGATCATCGACGCTCCTTGACGGGCCGTTACTGTGACCCAGCGAGACGAATGCAGCAAGCCGCCGTTGGCGGCCTTTTTTCGCTGGAACGGCGCCATTCAGCCAACGCCTTCGGATCTCACCCGTGGCATAGTGGTCTCGGGTGACCGACCGGTAGCACACAGCAGGGAAGCAGTGTGGGGAGCTCCGGGAGCCCGCAGCGGGTCCGTGAAATTATTTCCCACTTTTATGACTGATATACAGTTATTTAGATAATAATTACCATTAGTTCATATAAATTACGATTGTGGGTAAATTTATTACATATTGCGGCAATAGTGAACCTATTGTGGGTTATGCATCGAGACTAGGCGTCGGCGGGCCAGTCTGGTATTAGTATCGGCCCGCCAACGGAGAGAAGTTCGCCAAGATGAGACGACGTGACTTCATCACGGGCGTGGGCGGCGGCGCGGCGCTTGCCGCCTGCACGCCGCAGGGCCAGGACGAGGTCGTTACGACGAGCAGCCAGGAGCGCTTCTCCTGGAAGATGGTTACGACCTGGCCGCCGAACTTTCCTGGACTAGGGACCGGCGCCAACACGCTCGCGCGCTATCTGACGGAGCTCAGCGGTGGGCGCTTCGAGATCCGGATTTACGCTGCCGGCGAGCTAATTCCCGCGTTGGAGGTCTTCGATGCGGTCTCGAGCGGAGCGGCTGAACTCGGCCATGCTGGCTCCTTCTACTGGCGCGGCAAGTCCGAGGCCACGCAGTTTTTCAACGCCGTTCCTTTCGGTTTGAACGCCCACGAAATGAATGCCTGGCTTTACTACGGCGGTGGCATGGAGCTCTGGCAGGAGGTCTACCGGCCGTTCGGCCTCGAGCCGTTCGCAGCCGGTAATACCGGCGTGCAGATGGGCGGCTGGTTCAACCGGCCGATCGATAGTATGGAGGATCTGAAGGGGCTGAAAATGCGTATCCCCGGGATCGGCGGCGAGGCCTTAAGGCTCGCAGGTGGCACGCCCGTGACACTGCCGGGATCGGAACTCTTCACGGCTCTCCAGACAGGCGCTATCGACGCAACCGAGTGGGTCGGCCCCTATAACGACCTCGCTTTCGGCTTAAACCAGGCCGCTCGTTACTACTACTACCCGGGCTGGCACGAGCCCGGCTCCACGATGGAGTGCATGGTCAATCTACAGGCCTTCAATTCCCTGCCGACCGACCTGCAGGCTGTCGTTCGAGTCGCCTGCCAAGCAGCAAATCTGGACATGATCTCCGAGTTCAATGCCCGTAACGCCAATGCGCTCGCGCAGATTGCCGCGGACGAGACCGTCGAGATCCGTGCCTTCCCGGAGGAGGTGCTGGCGGGCCTGAAAGTGCTGACGCTACAGGTCATAGAGGGCCTCGCAGCTCGCGACCCGCTAGCCGCCAGGATCTGGGACTCGTACCGGACCTTCCTCGAGCATTCTCGCGCCTGGCAGCGAATCTCCGAGCAGGCTTATCTCCGCACGTCCTCGCTGTAAGTGCTGATCCCATCTAGGTAGAAACCGAATCCGATTGGGGCTCAAACCCATTACCTATCACGCACGGTTCTGATAACATTCTGCCCGCTGAGATCCCGGGTCTCTGGGACGGGAGTCATTGTCGAATGAGAACTAATTTTGCCATTTTCGCACTGGTAAGCTGGATGCTGTGCGGTACTGCGTGGGGCCAGGCATGTACCCAGACGATTGAAGGAAACGACCTGCTTCAATTCAACCTCGCTGAGATGCGTGTGAGCGCTGCTTGCGAGGACGTGACCATTACGCTGAAGCACGTCGGTATGCTCCCGGGAAACATCATGGGGCACAACTGGGTCTTGACGACAACGGCAGACTACATGCCGGTCGCCGCCGCTGGCCAGGCGTCAGGTCCACCTGAGTATCTGCCGATTGACGACCCCCGCGTTATCGCCGCGACCAATATCATCGGCGGTGGCGAAGAAACATCAGTAACGTTCGATATTTCCGAATTGGAGCCCGGGGGAGACTTTACTTTCTTCTGTACCTTCCCGGGCCATTACGTGCTGATGAACGGGAAGTTCATCATCGAATAACCCTTTAGGTTCTCCTTAATTCGCGCCGACGGGCGAGCTACAAGGATTTCCAACGCATGCCGATAGCAGTCGCACTCATCTTGCTGGTGGTGGGCAGTCTAGTGTTCCATTTCGTGAGCCCGTGGTATCTCACGCCGCTGGCATCGAATTGGGGCCAGATCGATACCACCATCGATATCACGTTGGTCATCACGGGTATCGTGTTCATCGCGATCAATCTGTTCATGGCCTACTGCATCATCCGCTTCCGCCATAAACCGAACCAGAAGGCAGCCTTCTGCCCGGAGAACACCAAGCTTGAAGTCTGGCTGACTGTCATCACGTCGATCGGTATCGCCGCAATGCTCGCTCCCGGCCTGGTCGTGTGGGGCCAGTTCGTGAATGTGCCGGACGACGCTATGGAAGTTGAGGCCGTGGGCCAACAGTGGCACTGGAGTTATCGCTTCCCCGGTGACGACGGCGTACTCGGCAATGTGGACATTCGCCACATGGACGAAGCGAATCCATTCGGCATAGATCCCGATGATCCTGCCGGGCAGGACGACATCCTGGTAGCGAACCCCATACTCCATTTACCCATCGATCAACCGACCAAGACGCTACTGCGATCCAAGGACGTGCTGCATGACTTCGCCGTACCGCAGTTCCGCGTCAAGATGGATCTGGTCCCCGGCATGGTGACTTACCTTTGGTTCACGCCAACGGTAATCGGGACTTACGAAATCCTATGCGAGGAGTTATGCGGCCTCGCGCATCACACGATGAGAGGAAAAATCGTTGTCGATACGCAGGCGGACTTCGACGCCTGGCTCGATCAACAACCTACGTTCGCGGAGTCGATGGCACGTCAACCCGGAGATCCGGTTGCCGGCCAGGCAGCGTACGCGATCTGCGCAGCCTGTCACGGGCCCGACGGCCAGGGAGTGCAGGCGCTCAACGCGCCCAAGCTAACCGGTCAGGAGACTTGGTATCTACGCCGTCAGCTTCAATATTTCAAGAGCGGAGTTCGAGGCACGGCGGAGGGGGATATTTTCGGCGCGATGATGGCACCGATGATGGTTACGGTTCCTGACGATCAGGCTATCGAAAACATCGTCGCCTATATAGACTCGCTGCCGTCACAGCCGTCGCCCATCACTGTGACCGGCGACGTCGCCGTAGGCGAAGACCTCTACGGCACCTGCTCAGCGTGTCACGGCGATGACGGACGCGGTATCTGGGCGTTGAACGCGCCCGGTCTTGCCGACATGACCGACTGGTATCTGGTCAGACAACTGCAGAATTTTAGGACCGGAATCCGCGGCGCTCACCCGGGGGATGCGTACGGCGATCAGATGCGCATGATGGCGGATATTCTCGCCGACGATCAGGCTATCAACGACATGGTCGCCTATCTCAATACCCTGTGACCAGCGTGACAACAACGAATATGAAAATCGAACCAACGAAGCATTCCGAGAGAACTGCCAGGAGTACGCTCTAATGGCATACGTGGCAATTGCCGACCGAGATCACGAGCAACATCTGCATGACCCGCAGACGTTCATTACCAAATATATCTGGAGCCAGGACCACAAGGTCATCGCGATCCAATATGGTCTGACTGCGATCGCGGTCGGGCTACTGGCCATGGGGCTGTCCGTCATGATGCGGTTGCAGCTCGGCTTCCCCGAGTCGTTCTCCTTTATTACACCGGAAGAGTACTACCAGTACGTAACGCTGCACGGGATGATCATGGTCATCTACCTGCTCACGGCCCTGTTCCTCGGCGGGTTCGGCAATTATCTCATTCCGTTGATGTGCGGCTCCCGGGATATGGTGTTTCCGTACATGAACATGCTCAGTTATTGGGTATATCTGCTGTCCGTTCTGGTTCTCATGGTGAGCTTCTTCGTCCCGGACGGCCCGACCGGAGCCGGTTGGACGCTGTATCCGCCGCAGGCGATTTCTGAAGGGACGCCAGGTAGCGGCGGCGGCATCGTGGTCATGCTGCTATCGCTTATGCTATTCATCGTCGCTTTCACGATGGGCGGGCTGAACTACGTTACAACCGTTCTACAGGCACGCACACGAGGCATGACGTTGATGCGTATGCCGCTATCCGTGTGGGGAATATTCGTCGCCACCATTCTTGGCCTGCTGGCGTTCCCGGCCCTGCTGGTCGCCGCCATCATGATGTTGCTGGACAGGTTGATCGGCACGAGTTTCTTCATGCCGTCGATGCTAACGATGGGCGTAGAATCTGAATACTCGGGCGGCAGCCCAATTCTATTCCAGCATTTGTTCTGGTTTTTCGGCCACCCAGAAGTCTACATCGTCGCATTGCCGGCATTCGGCATGGTCTCCGATGTCCTCGCGACGCATGCGCGAAAGAATATCTTCGGCTATCGGGCGATGGTCTGGGCCATCGTCGCGATTGGCGCGCTGAGCTTCGTCGTCTGGGCGCACCACATGTATGTCAGCGGGATGAATCCTTACTTCGGTTTCTTCTTCGCGACGACGACTCTGATTATCGCCATTCCGACAGCACTGAAAGTCTATAACTGGGTGTTGACGCTGTGGCGAGGCGACCTGCATCTGACCGTGCCGATGTTATTCGCGATCGGCTTTATCTTCACGTTCACGCACGGCGGTCTGACAGGCCTGTTCCTCGGCAACGTCACCGTCGATCTGCCGCTCTCCGACACCTACTTTGTCGTCGGGCACTTTCATATGGTGATGGGCGTCTCCCCGGTACTCGTGCTGTTCGCCGCCATCTATCACTGGTATCCGAAAATCACCGGGCGGATGTTCAACGACACGCTTGGCAAGTGGCACTTCTGGCTGACTCTGCTCGGCACGTATTCGATTTATCTACCGATGCACTATCTGGGTTTCCTGGGCGTGCCGCGTCGTTACTACGCAAATGGCATCACGGAATTCATACCGGATTCGGTTCAGACCGCGAACGCCGGAATTACTATCGCGGCGCTAGTCGTTGCCGGGACTCAGATCATTTTCTTCGTCAATATGGTCTGGAGTCTATTCAAGGGCGAAAAAGCCGGTGGTAATCCTTGGGGCAGCACGACGCTGGAGTGGCAGACTCCCGATACCCCGCCCAAACATGGGAACTGGGGCGACGAACTTCCCGTAGTGCACCGTTGGGCGTATGACTACAGCGTCCCCGGCGAGGTGAACGATTTCATTCCGCAGACCGAACCGCCGCACGAGGGCGTTATCGTGGGTCGCGAACACGGAGTTAAACACTAGTGAATATCACGGCCCTGTTCATCGCTCTGGCTGGAGCCATCGTTTTATGGTTCTTCCTGATGCGGCGACTCCGGACCAAGCCGTGGATCGAGAAAGGTCCGATCGACGCAAAGGACGGCGCGATGGGCATTCCCGCCGAGCGCGTCGGCCTGTGGATTTTTCTCGCTGTGGTCACAAGCCTGTTTTCGTTGTTCGCCATCATGTATACGGAACGCTCCGGTTACGCTGACTGGCGACCACTGCCCGACCCGCAACTGCTCTGGATCAACACCGCTTTCTTGATACTGGGCAGTGTCGCGTTTCAGCGCGCTCGCGGTGCCGCGAATCGCGAGAATCTCAACAGCGTCAGAGTGAACCTTACCGCCGGCGGAATCTTCACGATCATATTTCTCGTCGGACAATTACTCGCCTGGCAACAGCTGGCATCCTCAGGCTACTTTCTCGCTACTAATCCTGCAGATACGTTCTTCTATCTCATTACCGGTTTGCACGGCTTACACCTTCTCGGCGGCTTGTGGGTCTGGGCGAGAACAACCAAACGAGTCTGGGGGAGATTCGACTCCTACGACGTTACGCAGATCGCGGGGGTGCGACTGAGCATCCAGCTATGCGCAGTCTACTGGCACTTCCTGTTGATTCTCTGGTTAGCGCTGTTCTATCTATTTTCCTCTACTTAAAATGATTTAAGGTCATATGGCACACGATGCGACCGCAACGGGGCCTGGGCATGATCCCGGTCTTCGAGGCATAGCCACCGACTGGGGCGGAGACAGGCAGGCGTTCCACGTTCCGTGGGGCAAGGCCATGATGTGGATCTTCCTCCTCAGTGACACGTTTATCTTTTCTTGTTTCCTGACTGGGTATATGAACGTGCGCGCCTCCACGCGGGTGCCGTGGCCGAATCCGAGTGAAGTCTTCGCCCTGTCCTTCGGTGGCGAACCCATCCCGCTCATTCTGATCGCCATCATGACGTTCATCCTGATCACGAGCAGCGGTACGATGGCCATGGCGGTCAACATGGGCTATCGCGGCGATCGCGCGAAGACGGCCGCGCTCATGCTCATCACAGCGGCGTTCGGCGCGATGTTCGTGGGCATGCAGGCATTCGAGTGGACAAAGCTGATCATCGACGAAGGCGTGCGGCCGTGGTCCAATCCCATGGGTGCGCCGCAATTCGGTTCGGTGTTCTTCATGATTACTGGCTTTCACGGCGCGCACGTGACTCTCGGCGTAATTTATCTGACGACTGTCGCGATGAAGGTTCTCCGCGGAGATTATGAGAAACGCGGCTACGAAATCGTCGAAATCACCGGCCTATACTGGCATTTCGTCGACCTCGTCTGGGTATTTATTTTCGCTTTATTCTATCTCTGGTAAGGGCTCGGCATGGCTCAAGACGACACACACCAACAACATCCGCTTGCCATCTACTTTTGGATCTGGGGGCTTCTGTTCGTCCTCAGCACATTTTCCTATCTAGTAGACATCATGGGCTTCGAGGGTTATGTCCGCTGGGGCCTG
>Ga0066376_10006059_pt1 | contig 10055 bp, 7 predicted proteins | sample Knorr_S15_td_Bot_FD_77009 | JGI IMG/M metagenome (GOLD analysis project Ga0066376, IMG submission 77009) | Marine microbial communities from Southern Atlantic Ocean transect - Knorr_S15_td_Bottom_ad_5009_LV_A | ecosystem: Environmental > Aquatic > Marine > Oceanic | place: Southern Atlantic... | reverse complement strand
GCCAACCCATACGCGGTTTCCGGTATCGCTGGCGTAACGAAGCGGGCGCGTGCCGATGGGTGGAAATAAGCGGCGCCCCGTTTTACGATGATGAGAGCAATTTTGCCGGCTACCGTGGCACCACCACCAATGTCACCGAGCAAAAACGCGCCGAGTTGGTGGTCGAACGCCGCGAGCAGGAATTTCGCGCCCTGCTGGAGTCGGCGCCCGACGCCATGATCACCGTCGGGACCGACGGATCGATCGTGCATGTGAACGCCCAGGCCGAGGCGCTGTTCGGTTATAGCGGTGGCGAGTTGGCCGGGGCCGAACTGGAACGCTTGGTGCCGGCGCGCCACCGGGACCGGCATCGCGGCGATCGAAACGCTTTCATCGCCAAGGCTTCCACGCGGCCGATGGGCCAGAGACTGCAACTTATGGCGCGCGCCAAGGACGGGCACGAGTTTCCCGTCGAAATCAGCCTGAGCGCGATCGAGACCGCGGACCGGACGTTGGTGGCCGCGACCGTGCGCGACATCACCGAACGCAAGCACCGCGAAGACGCGCTGCGAAAGAGCGAGGAAAGGTACCGGAATCTTATCCTCACGTTAAGCGACAGAGTCTGGGAGACCGATGCGGAGCATCGCATCACTTTCCTGTCCCCCGCCAAGTTTGGCCCACCGACCGAGAATCTTTTGGGACTCCGCAGATGGGAGATTCCGGGGATCGACGCCGACTCGGATGAATGGAAGCAATACAGGTTGACGGTCGCCGCGCGACAGCCGCTACGAAACTTTCGTTATTGTTGGCGTAACAACGACGGCGAGTCCCAATGGTTGGAAGTTGGCGGCACGCCGATTCATGACGACGACGGAAACTTTACCGGCTACCGCGGCATCACCAACGACGTCACCGCCGAGGTAAAGGCCGAAGCACGCGCCCGCTCGGCGCAGGAGCGTTTGACCGCGGCGATAGACAGCGTGGCCGGTCCGGTGAGCCTCTACGACTCCATGGATCGGCTGGTCGTGGCCAACCGGGCATGGTGGGAATTCAATGGGCCGGCGGGCAACAGCCTCACGGTCGGGATTACTTATGAGGAATACCTGCGCGCCTGCGTGGCGGCGGGGATGTATCCCGAATCCGAGGGTCGGGAGGAAGCGTGGTTGCGCGCGCGTATCGAGCTTCACCGCCATCCCCAGGGCCCATTCGAACTTGCGCGCCAAAACGGTACCTGGCTTTACGTCGATGAACACAAATTGCCCGATGGTGGCACCATCACGATCGCCACCGACATCACCGAACACAAGCGGCGCGCCGAAGAGCTGAGGATCAGCGAAGAACGGTTCAAGCAGCTTGCGCACGAATTCGCGGGCCATGTCTTCGAGACCGACGCGGCGCAACGGTTCACCTATATTTCCAGCGATTTGCCCGGCGATCTGAAGGCCGAGGAGGCCATGGGCCTGCGCCGCTGGGAGCTTCCGGGCGTCGATCCGCAAGCGCCCTGTTGGCAAGAATATACGGCCGATGTCAAAGCTCGGCGACCGATCCGCAAGTTCCGGTTCGAGCGGCGCTACGCGGACGGACGGGTAGGGAAAATTCAGGTCGACGCCAATCCGATTCACGATGACACCGGTAATTTTCTTGGCTACCGCGGCGTCATAAACGACATCACGGCCGAACTGGACGCCGAGCAACGGGCGCGATCCGCGCACGAACGCCTGGTCGCCGCGATCGATGGCATGTCCGGGCCGGTTGCCTTGTACGATGCCACCGACCGGCTCGTGGCCGCCAATCGGTCATGGTGGGAGTTCAACAGCACGGCCGACGGCGAGGTCGCGGTCGGAATTCTGTACGAGGACTATCTGCGGTCCGCCTTGGCGGCCGGAAAGTTCCCGGAAGCGAAGGGCCGGGAGGGCGCGTGGCTTCGGCACCGTCTTGAAATCCACCGCGACCCGGACGGGCCTTTCGAATTGGCGCGCGAAAACGGCCGCTGGATCTGGGTCAACGAACAGCGCTTGCCGGACGGCGGCGTGATCACGGTCGCGACCGACATTACCGCGCGCAAGAAAGCCGAGGAGGAAATCAGGGCGCTCAACGCGGAACTCGAAGGGCGCGTGGAAGAAAGAACCCGGGAACTGACCGACGAACTGGGGGTGCGCCGGCGGGTCGAGAGCGAACTTCCCCTCGCCAAGGACGCGGCCGAGGCTGGTAACCAGGCCAAGTCGCAGTTCCTGTCCATGATGAGCCACGAGTTGCGCACGCCGCTCAACGCCGTATTGGGATTCGGCCAGCTGCTCGAACAGGATCCGAGCCAGTCGCTGGACGAATCCCATCGGCAATGCGTCGCCGAAATACTCAAGGCCGGCCAGCACCTGCTTAAACTAATTAGCGATATCCTCGATTTTGCCCAGCTTGAAGGACGCAAGATCGCGATTTCGCCGCGCGATATCGACCCGCGTCCGGAGATCGAAAGTTGTTTGACATTATTGCGCCCGGACGCGGTCGCGCGTGGCATCGAAATCGTCAACAGATCTGTTGGCCGCGACCTACCCGGCGTTTTCGTCGACCCGACACGCTTCAAGCAGGCGCTTTTGAACCTGCTCTCGAATGCCATCAAATATAACCGCGAAGGCGGCACGGTGTTGCTCGACGCCGCCGTGACGGCGGACGGCATGCTGCGTGTCAGCGTCGCCGACACCGGACCCGGCATATCCGAACAGGACCGCGAGCGCTTGTTCGAACCGTTCAATCGGCTGAACGTGAACGCCACCGATGTCGAGGGCACCGGGATCGGATTGTCGATCACGAAACAACTCGTCGTGCTGATGCACGGGCGCGTCGGGTGCGAAAGCGAGGAGGGACGGGGCAGCACGTTCTGGCTCGATCTTCCCTTGTCGCCCGCGAAGGCCGGGGGCCGGGACCAGCCGGCGCCATCCAGACCCGAGACCCCCCACGGGCACGAATCAACTGAATCCCGCACGGTTCTTTACGTCGAGGACGATCCCGCTAACCGGAGGCTCATGGAAAGCGTCATGGGCGTGCAATCCGACCTCGCCCTGGCGTGCAGGGAAACCGCGGAAGAGGCCCTGGAATTTGTGTCGGCGACACCCCCGGACGTGATACTCATGGATATCGGCCTGCCGGGGATGAGCGGGCACGAGGCTTTGGCCGAGTTGCGCTCCAACGGGCGAACCCGCGACATCCCGGTGATCGCGGTCAGCGCTTACGCCATGCCGGATGATATCGATCGGGGGTTGGAATGGGGCTTCGACGCCTATGTGACCAAGCCCATCCACGTCGGAGATCTTCTGAAGGCGATAGAGGCCGCCCTCGACGCAGCGCCCCGGCACGCGACATGATCACACACAAAGGTGGCTGCCATTGCGGGCGGGTGCGGTTCGAGGTGCGGGCGCCCGCCGCGATCAGGGTGTCGGAGTGCAACTGCTCAATCTGCGCCAAGTCGGGCTATCTGGGCATGGTGGTGCCCAGCGATCGGTTCACCCTGCTCAGCGGCGATGACGACCTGACCACATACGTTTTCAACACCGAGGTCGCGCGGCACAGCTTCTGTTCCCATTGCGGGATCAAATCGTTTTATGTGCCGCGCTCGCACCCCGACGGCGTCAACGTCAACGCGCGCTGCCTCGACCCCGGCACCGTGACGGAAATGACGGTGGTCCCGTTCAACGGCCAGGAATGGGAAGCGCAATATCCGGACGGCCGCGCCACCGGCTATCCCAACTGACGGCGCGGCCGTACCGGTTCTTCCTCTGCCTTAACGAGCGCGGCGATCCGGCAACGGGCATATTTGGGGAGCGGTAGCGCCCGCCGGCCGCCTACTCCTGAATTTCGGGATCGGGGATGTCGAGGACATCGGCCAGGGCGCCGCCGGATTCGATGCGCTCGAGCCAGCCTTTTTCCGTCTCCACCTTGGCGGCGGCGGCTTCCAGGGTTGCCTCCAGCCAATCCAGCGGGATCACCACCACGCCGTCGTCGTCGCCGTACACGATGTCGCCCGGGCGCACCGAGATACCGCCGGCCATGATCGGCGCGTCGATGCTCCGGTCGGCGGGCTCGCCGGGGCCGCGCGGGATCGCGGCGCGGCAGAACAGCGGAAAGCCGGCGTCGCGGATTTCGCCCACGTCGCGCGCCGAGCCGTCGATCACCACGCCGGCGAGGCCGCGCTTGATGGCCTGGGCGGTCATCACCCCGCCCCAGGTGGCGTTGGCCGTGTCGGCGCCGGCGTCGATCACCATCACCTCGCCCGGCCGGTTGAGCCTGAGCGCGGCCACCGCCGCGCTGTTGTCGCCGCGCGACAGCACGGTGCGCGCCTGGCCGAGCAAGCGGGTTCCCGGCGAGATCGGCTTGATGCCCGCGTCCATGGTCTGGCGCCCGCCCATGGCGTCGCAGATCAGGGCGCTCCCCAACCGCTCCAAGGTAGCGAAATCGGTGTCGCTGATAGGTTGGTAGTCGCGGGCGTATCGTTTGATTGGCACGGTATTCTCTCCCTGCTGACGGCCCTCGCGATTGCCACTATAACAGCCTGAATTAAGACCCGGCGCGTATCCCGCGCAAGAGAGGAAAACTGCTCAATCATGGCTTGGCCAGATGATTTCGACACGCCGTTGCGCCGCGAGGCCCATTTCGACGGGCGGATGGTGCGCTGCTTCACCGAGCGCCCCAATGACATCGACGCCCGGTTTCGCGCGGTGGCCGCCCAACATGGCGCGCGCGAGGCGCTGGTCCTCGACGAGACACGGCTGAGCTACCGTGAACTCGACCGCGCGGTGGCGGCGGTGGCGGGCAATCTGGCGGCGCGATATGGCATCGGTGTCGGCGACCGCGTCGCGCTCTATTCCGGCAACTGCGTCGAGTTCGTCACCATCGTGCTGGCCTGCGCGCGGCTGGGGGCGATCAGCGTGCCGCTGGGCCACCGCCTGCAAACGCCAGAACTGGAATACATGATCGGCCATTCGGGGGCCAAGCTGCTGGCGGTGGAAGCGGCCTTGGCCGACAGGGTTCCGGCCCGCGCGGCGCTGCCCGATCTGGCGGCCGTGGTGGCCTTCGAGGGCGACGCGCCGGGGTGCGATGCTTTCGCGCCGCTGCTCGCGCCGGCCACCGCGCCGGTGTCCGCGCCCGACATCGACGAAGAGTCCGTGGCCGCGATCCTCTACACCTCGGGAACCACGGGGCGGTCCAAGGGCGCCACGCTGACCCATTTCAACATCATCCACACCGTGTTGCACTACCAGCACTGCATGGGCATGAACGAGACCGACCGCACCTTGATGGCCGTGCCGATCACCCATGTCACGGGGATGGTGGCGCAATTGCTGAGCTTGCTCAATGTCGGCGGTTGCGTGGTGATGATGCGCGAATTCAAGGCGCGCGCGGCGCTGGAAGTGACCGCGCGGGAGCGCATCACCCACAGCATCATGGTGCCGGCGATGTACAACCTGATGCTGCGCGAGCCGGGTTTCGAGAGCTTCGACCTGTCGGCGATGAAAATGGGCGGCTTCGGCGGCGCGCCGATGCCCGAGGCGACCATCGCGGAACTGCAACGCCGCCTGCCCAACCTCACCTTGCGCAATGCCTACGGCGCCACCGAGACCACGTCGCCGACCACCATCATGCCGCCGGGACGCATTTCCGACCATCGCCATACGGTGGGTCTGCCGGTGCCCTGCGCCGACGTTTTGGTGGTGGACGAGACGGGCCGCGAGGTGCCCACCGGCGAGACCGGGGAGATCTGGATCGCCGGTCCCATGGTGGTGCCGGGTTATTGGGATAACCCGGAAGCCAACGCCAGCGAATTTACCGGCGGCTATTGGCATTCCGGCGATATCGGGCGCCTCGACGCGGATGGCTATCTCGAGATTCGCGACCGCATCAAGGACATGATCAACCGGGCCGGCTACAAGGTGTTCTCGGCCGAGGTCGAGAACGTGCTGGCGCAGCACCCGGCGGTCGCCGAATGCGCCGTCGTCGGGCGCCCCGATCCCGTGCTCGGCGAGCGGGTGCATGCCTTCGTGGTGCCCGCTTTCGACGCGCGGGGCGGCGAGGCCTTCTCCGCCGAGGCGGTCAAGCGGTATTGCGCCGAACGGCTGGCCGACTACAAGGTGCCGGAGGCCTATACCACCGTTGACGGCGCCTTGCCACGCAACGCCAATGGCAAGATCATGAAACCCGAACTGCGCCGCCGCGCGATCGCGGAAACCGCCGCGCGGGATTGAGAGCGCCGCAAGTGGAAAGGAAACGACCATGAAATGGCGAACCTCGTTGATATTGGCCATCGTCGCGTTGGCGCTGCCGGCGCTCGCCGCCACCGAACTGGATCAGCGCGTCGCCGCCAGCCGCCAGGTGATCAAGGCCTTCGCCGGCAACCTCAAGGAACACCTGATCGCCGGGATCAAGGAGGGCGGGCCGCTCAACGCCATCGGCATGTGCCAGATCGTCGCGCCCGACATCGCCGCGTCGCAATCGCTGGCGAGCGGCTGGCGAGTCGGGCGCACCAGCCTGAAGACCCGAAATCCCGCCAACGCGCCGGACGAGTGGGAGCGCATGGTGCTGGAGGACTTCGAGAGCCGCAAGGCGGCGGGGGAGGCGGCCAAGACGCTGGACTACGCGGCGTTCGAGCTGCTCGACGGCCAGCGGGTGTTCCGTTACATGAAGGCGATCCCGACCGCCGAGGTATGCCTGAACTGCCACGGCCGTTCGCTGGCCGCGCCGGTCGCCGCGCGCCTCGACGAACTCTATCCGCACGACACCGCGCGCGGCTTCTCCACCGGCGACATCCGCGGCGCCTTCACCATCGTCCAGCCGTTGGAGTAGGGTTCGCCTATTCCCCGGTGAAGGTGGGTTTGCGTTTTTCGACGAAGGCGGTGACGCCTTCGCGGAAGTCCTTGGTTTGCGATGACGCGGCGATGGCCTGCGCCTCGGCTTCCAACTGATCTTCGAGGCTGGACTGGAGCGAGCGGTTGAGCAGTGCCTTGGCGCGGGCGTGGGCCTGGGTGGCGCCGGCGGCGAGGCGGTCGGCGAGCTTTTTGGTTTCCGCCTCCAGGTCCGCTTCCGGCGCGACGAAGTTGACCAGGCCAAGCTCGCGCGCGGCGGCGGCGTCGAGGCGGTCGCTCAGCATGGCCAGTTCCATTGCTTTGTGCAGGCCAACCAGGCGCGGCAGGAAGAAGGAGGACGAGCCGTCCGGGCTGGCGCCGATCAGCGGATAGGCCATGGTGAGCACGGCGCTGTCGGCGGCGATCACCAAGTCGCAGGCCATGGCCAGCGAGAACCCGGCGCCGGCGCAAGGGCCGTGCACGCTGGCGATCACCGGCTTGGCCATGCGGCGCAATGCGATAATCGCCGCGTGCAGATCGTGGGTCAGGTCCACGATCATGCGCGGCAGGTTTTTGTCGAGGTTTTCCTGGAACAGCCGCACGTCGCCGCCGGCCATGAAGCCGGCGCCGGCGCCGCGCAACACCACCGCGCGCACGGCGGTGTCGTGTTCCACGGTCAGAACGAGGTCGCGCAGCGCCACGGCCAAGTCGGCGTTCAGCGCGTTGAGCCGGTCGGGGCGGTTCAAGGTCACGGTGGCGACGGCGCCGTCGATGGTCAACAGGACGGGGTCGGACATGGCGGGACCTCAGTTGTTTTGGGCAAACACGGTGACGCCGTCGAGAGTGTCGCGGCGCAGGCGGCCGTCATCGGCCAGATAGTGAAAGTGCGCCAACGCCTCGCCGGTGGCGAGCGCGCGTTGGAACGGATCCAGTTCGCGGCGGAACATGATGGGCACCATCTGTACGGCGGTTATCGGCGTGGCGCATGCATCCACGCATTCCTCGAAGCGGGCGTCATGATGGGCGATAAGATCGTCGATGCGCGCGTGCAAGCCACGGAACGGCAGGCCATGGGAGGGCAGCACCAGGCAGTCGGTGGGAAGCGCGCGCAGCCGCCGCAGGCTGTCCAAATAGTCGCGCAACGGATTGGCGCGGGGCTGGTTGTGCATCACGGCGATGTTGGTGCTGATGCGCGGCAACACCATATCGCCGGAAATCAACACATTGAGATCGGGGCAATGCAGGCAGGCGTGTTCGGGCGAATGGCCGGTGCCGACGATCACGCGCCATTCGCGCCCGTCGATCGTGATCGCGTCGCCGTCGCGAATGCGGCGATAGGTACTGGGTAGCGGACCGACATTCTTGCCGTACTGGCGCATCAGCACCGCGAAACCGTCGATGGTGACCGGGTCCGCGCCGTGGCCGCGCAGAAAATCGGCGCACGCCTCCAGGCGTTCCGGGTGGCCGTTGTCGCGCGCCAGTTGGGCCATGTCCCACTCGCCCTCTGTGGACCACGCCTCGATACCCAGCTCGGCGCAGAGCCAGCCGGCGAGGCCCACGTGGTCGGGATGGAAATGGCTGACGATGAGCTGCTTCGCGGGTCGTTCGCGAAGTCGGCCCGCGAACAGCGCGCGCCAGCACTCCCGCACGTCTTCCTGAGCGATGCCGCTGTCGATCAGGGTCGTGCGCGCGCCGTCGTCGATCAGCCACAAATTGATGTGGTCCAGCGAGAAGGGCAGCGGCATGCGCAGCCAGTGGATTCCCGGCGCGACCGGGGTGGGGGAGCCGTTTTCGGGCTCCGCCGTGGGATGTTCGAGCGCGATCGCCACGCGGGTTACTTGGCCGCCAGGCGCACCGCGCCGTCGAGCCGGATGGTCTCTCCGTTGAGCATGTTGTTGGTGTAGATCGCCTTGACCAACTCGGCGTATTCCTCCGCCGTGCCGAGACGCGGCGGAAACGGCGTTCCGGCGGCCAGCGAATCCTGCACCTCCTGGGGCAGGCCGCCCATCATCGGCGTCAGGAACAGTCCCGGCGCGATGGTCATCACGCGAATGCCGAAGCGCGCCAGTTCACGCGCCGCCGGCAGGGTCAGCGCGATGATGCCGCCCTTGGACGACGAATAAGCGGCCTGGCCGATCTGGCCCTCGTAGCCGGCCACCGAGGACGTGTTGATGATCACGCCGCGCCCGCCGTCGTCGTCGGCCTCGTTGTTTTGCATGGCCGCCGCGGTTGCCTTGAGCACGTTGAACGAGCCCACCAGGTTGACCATGATCACGGTCTTGTAGGTGTCCAGGGGCAGGGGGCCGTCGCGCCCCAGGATGCGGCCGGGCGTGCCGATGCCGGCGCAATTCACCGTCAGCGTGAACGGCCCAAAGGCTTCGACCGCTTGCGCCACGGCGGCCGCGACGTCGTCTTCGTCGACCACGTCGGCCTGGCGGAACCGCGCCTTGGCGCCCAGCTCGGCGGCCTTGGCGGCGCCGCGTTCCGCGTCACGGTCCAGCAGGGTCACCGAACCGCCGGCCGCCACGATGGCGGCCCCCGTGGCCGCGCCGAGCCCGGAGGCGCCGCCGGTGACGATGGCGTGACAGGTTTTCAGGTCCATTCTTATCCACTCCTATGGGTCACGGACGGGCAAGGCGCCGCGCGGCGATGGAAGTAACGGAGCCGATCCCAACGCGCAACCACAAACCGCGCGCGTGGGTTACGGCGTGAACTGTTCGCTGACGATCCGTTCCTCGAGGTTGTGTTCGGGGTCGAACAGAAGCGTCATCTCCTTGCTCTTGTCCACGAACAGGTCGACGCGGCTGACCCGGCGGGCCTCAGTATAATCGGCCGTTGCGCTGACCGGGCGCTTGGCCCCCTCGAGAATATCGAAACGCACCACGGAGGCGCCCGGCAACAGGGCGCCGCGCCAACGTCGCGGCCGGAACGGGCAGATCGGCGTCAGCGCCAGAAGGCCGGAGCTAAGCGGCAGGATCGGGCCGTGCGCCGACAGGTTATAGGCGGTGCTGCCCGCCGGCGTCGCCACCATCACCCCGTCGCAGATCAACTCTTCCATGCGAATGATGTCGTCCACCTGGATACGGATTTTGGCGGCCTGCCGGGTCTGGCGCAGCAGGGCCACCTCGTTGATGGCCAGCGCCTGGTGTTCCGCTCCGTCCACGTCCACGGCTTTCATTTTGAGGGGATGCAGGTCGATGGCCTTGGCCTGGGCCAGCCGTTCCTCCAGGCCGTCCTCGGAATAGG
>Ga0066376_10006058_pt1 | contig 10057 bp, 8 predicted proteins | sample Knorr_S15_td_Bot_FD_77009 | JGI IMG/M metagenome (GOLD analysis project Ga0066376, IMG submission 77009) | Marine microbial communities from Southern Atlantic Ocean transect - Knorr_S15_td_Bottom_ad_5009_LV_A | ecosystem: Environmental > Aquatic > Marine > Oceanic | place: Southern Atlantic... | reverse complement strand
ATGCCCCAGCCGTGGTTGATGGGCACGCCATAATCCGTCTCATAGGCTTCGATCATGGAGAGCGGCGGGGCGGCGCCGCCGCTGATCAGCATGCGCAGGGAATCGACCCGTTTGCCCGAGCTACGCAGATAATCGAGTAGGCCGAGCCAGATGGTCGGCACACCGAGGGAGACGGTGACCTGCTCTTCGGCAAAGAGTTTTTGCAAGGTCTCACCGTCGAAGTGGGGGCCGTTGAACACCAATTTGGCGCCGACCAGGGGCGCTGCATGGGGAATGCCCCAGGATTGCACATGAAACATCGGCACCACCGGCAGCACCACATCGTTGCCGTTGAGGGCGAAGCTGGCGATCAGGATACCGAGGGAGTGAAGCACCGTCGAGCGGTGGCTGTAGAGGGTGCCCTTGGGATTGCCCGTGGTGCCCGAGGTGTAGCACAGGGCCGAGGCGGTACGCTCGTCGAGATCGGGCCAGGTAAAGTCGGGTGTCTCGGCGGCCAGCAGGGTCTCGTAGCACAGTGTGTTGCGCAGGGTCGTCTCGGGCATATGGTCTTCATCGGTCAGGATGATAAAGCCCTCAACGCCGCCGATCTCATCCAACATCTCTTCGAGCAGGGACACGAAGGTCAGATCGACGAAGATGAAGCGGTCGGCGGCGTGGTTGATGATATAGGCGATTTGCTCCTTGAACAGCCGCGGATTGATGGTGTGGCAGACCGCGCCCATCCCGGGGACGCCATAATAAAGCTCGAGATGGCGGTAGCCGTTCCAGGCCAGGGTGGCAACCCGGTCGCCCGGCTCGACGCCGAGGCTTTCCAGGGCGCCTGCAAGCCGCTGCACCCGCGCGTAGCAGGCGCCCCAGTTGTAGCGGTGCATCGGCCCCTCGACGGTAGCCGAACAAATCTCGACCTCGGCATGACAGCGCGCCGCGTGGCTGATCAACGACGGGATCAGCAGCGGTACGTCCATCATCAAACCCTTCATAGCGTGCTTACTCCCCGCATCCTATCTACAGAAACCCGTCGGCGCGGACGTCGTCGAAGGATTGCTTGAAGGCGTCGATAATGCTGTCCACGTCCTCGTCTGAATGGGCGTCGGAGAGGAAAAACAAATGGATGCCGGGCACGATGACGCCGTGGTTTATCAGGTGCAGGTAGAACTCGCGCTCGGCATCGCGGTTGGCGTTGGCCATGTCGCGCGAGGTCTCGATGGGCTCGCGCTGGAAATGCAGATAGAAGATCGATCCGGCGCTCAGCAGCTGGACGCCGATCTGGTTCTCGCGACAGTAATCATTGATGGCGTCGGCCATACGCCGGCTCCGGCGCTTGAGTGCTGGGTAGATTTTGTGGCCGTGGTCGCGCATGTGGCGCACCGCGGCGATACCGGCGGCCATGGTCAGCGGATTGCCCGAGAAGGTGCCGCCCGAGAACACGCCCTTGGGGTTGCCCCAGCCCATGCCGAGCGGCGCCATGATGTCGGCCCGCCCGACCAGTGCGCCGATCGGCATGCCGCCTGCCAGCGCCTTGCCGTAGGTGGCGAGGTCGGGGGTGATGTCATAGGCCTCCTGGCCGCCGCCGTAGGCGATGCGGAAGCCGGTCACCACCTCATCCATCAGCATCAGCACGCCGCATTCCCGGCACACGTCCAGCAGGCCGTGCAGGAAATCCGCATTGTCTTCGCGGGGAACCGTGTTCTGCACCGGCTGGACGATGACCAGGGCGAGCTCGTCGGCGTGCGCCCGGATCAGCCCGTAGGCCGCCTCGTCGTGATAGGGCAGCACCATCATGGTGTTGTCGTTTATGATCTCGGGCACGCCGCGGCCGAGGATCTTTCCCAACGGCGCCTCGCGCGGGCTTTCCGGCGCTGCCTTGACCAGGGCGTAATCGTGGGAGCCGTGGTAGTTGCCGTCAAACACCGCCACCTTGTCCTTGCCGGTAAAGGCGCGGGCCACCCGCATGCCGTACATGGTGGCCTCGGTGCCTGAATTGCAGAAGATAGCCTGCTCGCCACAGCGCGACGCCTCACACAGCAGTTTGGCGAGCTCGGCCTGCAGCGGGTTGTGCAGCCCGACATGCCAGCCCCGCGCAATCTGCTCGTGCATGGCGTCCTCAATGACCTTGGGCCGATGGCCCAGAAGATGGGGGCCGAAGCCCATGGTCAGGTCGATATAGCTGTTGCCGTCAATATCGGTAACTCGCGAGCCGGCGGCGGATTCGATGTAGATCGGGTGCGGCATTTCGAAGGTCGGCACTACTTCCAGGGCCAGCACTTCCTTAGCCTCGCGGCTGATCGCCGCCGATTTCGGCGTGCGTTCGGCGAGTTCGGCGCGAACCCGGGCGCCGCGTGAGTCCGGCTTGATGGTTGTGGACGCTGCCGTGTCGCTCATGTGTGCTCTCCTTGCATCAGATGATCAGCGCCTCCTGGCCGCGCTTGAACAGGCTGTGGGCGATGATGATGCGCTGAATCTCGCTGGTCCCTTCCCAGATGCGGTCGACGCGCAGCTCCCTAAAGAAGCGATTGGCGACGTTTTCACTCATATAGCCGCGGCCGCCGAAGATCTGCACTGCCCGGTCGGCGACGCGCCCGGCCATTTCCGAGGCATAGAGCTTGGCCATGGAGCATTGGCCGTGGAGCTGCTTGACGTCGTCGCTGCGATCCATCGCCTCGGCGGTCTGATAGGTCATCAGCCGCGCCGCCCATAGCTCGGTCAGGCTGTCGGCCAGCATGAACTGGATCGCCTGATATTCGGCGATCGGCTGGTTGTAGACGATGCGCTCCTTGGCGAAGGCCGTGGCCTCATCGATCAGCCGGCTGGCCGCCCCGCAACAGCGCGCGGCGATCATCAGCCGTTCATAGCGGAACCATTCGTGGGTCCATGTCATGGCGTCTGACTGGGCATCTGCATGGGATTCGATTAGATTGTCGGCGGGCACGAAGACGTCTTCGAAGGCGAAGATAGGATGCACCATATGGCTGTGCATATAGTCCGGCGTGCGCACCAGCTTGACGCCGTCGCTGTTGCGGTCGACGAAAAACAGGGCATGGCTGCCGTCTTCGCGCTTTGCCTGGAAGATGAAGAAATCTGCCGTACCGCCGCCGGTGGCATGCCATTTGACACCGTTCAGGCGGTAGCCGTTGCCGTCGGGCCGGGCGGTCGATTCGATGGCGTCCACGTCGGAGCCAGCGCCTTCCTCGGTGATGGCGTAGGCATAGGATCGATCGCCCTCGATCATCGGCTTGATCCAGGTCTCCATCTGATAGGGCGAGGCGACCTCGGCGAGAAAGCGCGGCGGCGATGAATAGCACCAGCCGGTCCCGTTGGTGGCGCGCCCGCCCTGCTCATTGACGATCGTCTGCTCGAGAAAGCTCAAGCCCCCGCCGCCCAGGGCCACAGGGAGTGTCATTGCCCACAGGCCGTTCGCCTTGGCCCATTCCTTGTTGCGGGATTTGTATTGCTGCGCGATCTCGGGGTTCGATTCGGCTTCGAGTTCGCGGGGGATCGCCGTCTCATCGACGAAGCGGCGTAGTTTGTCCTGAAGCTTTCGCACGGGCTCAGGCAGGGGGTAGGACATCGCTCAAACTCCTGAATCCGTAGGGCCGGGAACGGCATGTGACAGCACGAATAGGTAGCTTGCCCCAAGCCGTCATTGGGCGCAAATGGTTCGTCTGCCATCCGTGTCCCGGTGTATAGCTATTGTCTGGATCGCATACAGGGAGAGGCGCCATGCCCGAGCGAACGTTTCATTGGCCCGAAGGGCACTGGGACTGGTTACAGCATCTGTCGCACCAACATGGGGTGCGTTCGGGCGAATTGATTTTCGTCGGCGGCCAGGTCGATAAGGACATGGCGGGCTTGCGCCTCAATCCCTATGACCTGGAGGCTCAGACGGCGGCGGTGGTGCGCCACATCGGCACGGTGCTGGCCGGTTTTGGCGCCGGCCTTGGCGATGTGGTCAAATTGGTCGCCTTCTATGTCAATCCTGATGGCGGGAATGGCGTCGACGAGCGCGCCTTGCTCGCCGATATCGGCCGCCATCTCACGGATCACGGCGTCGAGGTCGGGCCGGCGATCACCCTGGTACCGTTGCCCTGGCTGGCCTATCCGGAAATGCAGATCGAGATCGAGGCGGTCGCCATGCTTGGCCTGGACGGCGCCCGGCTTTCCCGGACCGCTGCCAATCCGCCGCAACTGGCGCCGCTGCCGGCGCCGTTCAACCACGGCATACGCTGCGGCGAGCATCTTTGGATCGGCGCCCAAACCCCCCACGGCGCCGACGGCGTGCTTTGCGACGCCGGCGACCTGCTGGCCCAGACTAAGGCTGTCATGGACAAGCTGGGCGCGGTGCTTGACGCCTTCGATGCCGATTACAACGATGCCATCAAGTTCAACATCTGGTTCAGGGGTGACGGCACAGTCGACACGTGGCGGGATGCGGCGCTGGCGCGGGGCGTCTATTTCAATGAACCCGGTCCACCGGCCACCGGTCTGCCAACCCCTAATCTTCCCCCCGGCGAGATGACCCGGATTGAAATCTGGGCCATGCGGGAGGAGGGCGGCGACTACATCGAACGGCAGTATGTCTGGCCCGAAGGGACCTGGGACTGGCCCGTTCCCTTGCCCTACCAGATGGGGGTGAAATGCCGTGATGTTGTGGTCGTCGGCGGTCAGGTGGCACTCGACCAAACCGGCGCGGTGATGGACCCGGGGGAACTCCTCGATCAGACCCGGCGGACCATGGAATTCATTCGAAACGTGCTGGCCGAATTCGGTCTGACCATGGACCAGATGGTCAAGCAGAACGCCTTCTATAAAGGCGAGGCCGGACCCGACGTAATCGTCGCCAATCAGACCCTGCGGTCGTCCTATTACGCCGAGCCGGCGGGCGCCTCGACCGGTATCCCGCTGCCCTTCCTGGCGTTCGCCGAGATGATGATCGAAGTCGAGATCATTGCGATGATAAAATAGATAAGAAAAACAATATAACTATTTGTGATAAAGGAAAAATTATGCGTGTTGTTATCGCCGCTATGAGCCATGAGACCAATACTTTCTCGCCGGTGCCGACCCCCCTGGCGCGCTTCGGCATGCGGGGTCCGGAGCGCGGTGATGAGGTGCCGGCGGCCTACGGCGGCAACAATACCTGTGTTGCCGCCTTCCTCGACATTTTCACCGAAGCGGGCGCCGATATCGTCACCCCGATCGCCGGCAACGCCCATCCCAGCGGCCCGGTTGCCGCCGATGCCTATGCGGTCATGTCGGACGCCATTTGCCAGGCGGTCGAGGCGGGCTGCGACGCGCTTTGCCTGGAGCTGCACGGCGCCATGGTAGCCGAGACCACCGATGACGGCGAGGGTACGCTGCTCGCCCGCATCCGCGCCATTGCGCCCGATCTTCCGATCGCCGTGGCGCTCGATCTGCATGCCAATATTACCCCCGAGATTGTGGAAAACTGCACCGTGCTTGCCGGCTTCAAGACCTATCCGCATATCGACTATTACGACACCGGCAGGCGGGCGGGAGAATTGCTCCGGCGCAGCCTTGAGGGTCTCGCCAACCCGGTCATGGCCTGGGGGCGGCGGCCCATGCTGGCCCATACCCTCTGTATGAATAGTTCTGTAAGCCCGATGAAAGACCTCATCAGTAGGGGTGAGGCGGCCGAGGCGGGCGATAATCCTGTGCTCGATGTCTCGGTGTTCGGTGGTTTTCCCCTGGCCGATATACCCCGGCCGGGTCTCTCGGTGGTCACGGTTGCCGATGGTGACAGCCAGGCGGCGCAGGCCGTGGCCGACGGCATTCTCGACGAAGCCTGGGCAAGGCGCGCCGATTTCGTCTATCACGCCGAGCCCCTGGCCGATTCCGTTGCGCGGGCGAAGACCCTGGAAGAGGGCCCGATCCTGCTCATCGACCATGCCGACAACTGCGCCTCGGGCGGGACGCAGGATACCATGGCGGTGATCGCCGAGGTCAGGCGCCAGGGCCTTGAGGACGTGGCGGTCTTTGCCGTCACCGACCCTGAGGCCGTTGAAATTCTGATCGCGGCGGGCGTTGGCAAGCAAGTGACCTTGGCGCTCGGCGGCAAGATCGACATGCCGACCATCGGCCGCCAGGGCGAGCCCCTTGAAGTGACCGGCACAGTGCGCGCCATTACCGACGGCGAATTCACCATCACCGGGCCCATGCTGACCGGGGTTCGCGCCCATCTCGGCCGTGCTGTCGTGCTGGATACGGGGGCGATGGAAATCGTCATCACCGAACATAACCACGAGCCCTGGGATCTCGGCTGCTTTCGCTCGGTGGGAATCGAGCCGACGGCAAAACGCTATCTGGTGCTCAAGTCGCGGGTTCACTACCGCGCCGGCTTCGAGCCCATCGCCCGCCATATCGTCGAATGCGATGGCGTCGGCGTGACCAGCTCGGACTATGGTCTGTTCCGCTTCGAGAAGCTCAAACGCCCGGCCTATCCGCTTGATCTGGATATGGAACTGTGAACATTCGTGGGCTATGGTGCATGCCTGTTGACCTTTTCCGCGAGGGCCTTATGTCACTAGTGTTACCGACCCCAAATCGGGCCCCGCGCGGTCCCTTCTCTTCCATGGCGCGGGGCCTTCTTTTGTTGATGCCGCCAATGGCCATCTGACCATGTTCATCCAGACCGAATCAGAAGCACAGGAAAACACCCTTAAATTCATCCCCGGCCGTGATGTGCTGGGCGATGGCCGCGAGGTCGATATGGCCGATGCCGAGACGGCGAGCCGGTCTCCTCTGGCGGCGCGGCTATTTCAGCTCGACGCGGTGGTCGCGGTCACCTTGGGCGCCGATTTCATTACTGTAACCAAGACCGACGAGGTGGACTGGCAGCTCATCAAGCCCGCCGTGTTCGGCATCATCATGGAGCATTTCCTGGCCGGCAAGGTCACCCTGGAGGACGAGCCTGTTGCGGTCAGTGGGACCCAGGCGGAAATTCTCGAGCTGCTCGAGACCCGCGTCCGCCCCGGCCTTATCGAGGAAGGCGGGGATATTAAATTTCTCGATTTCGCCGACGGGGTGGCGCGCCTGGAGCTGGTCGACAACGGCATCTCGGGGCCGAGCTTCTCCTTACAAATCCGCGTCGAGAACACCCTGCGTTATTACGTCTCCGAGGTGACCAGCGTGGTCTTCACCCGCGCCGCCGTAGCACCCGAGGGACAGGCGACGGAACTCGACCTGGACGATCCCGAGACCGCGGCGGTCTACAATCTGCTCGAGGACAGCATCAATCCGTCGGTCGCCGCCCACGGCGGCCATATCGCCCTGGTCAAGGTGGCCGACCATATCGCCTACATCCGCCTGGAAGGCGGCTGTCAGGGCTGTGGCATGGCCGATGTGACCCTCAAGCAGGGCGTCGAAGTGGCGATTCTCCAGGAGGTGGACACCATCGTCGAAGTGCGCGACTCCACCGACCACGAAGGCGGCGAAAACCCCTTCTACGAACCCGACAAGGCCGGCGTCAGCGCGTTTTATTAGAGACCAAAAACCCCATCCGCACGGGGCGGGCCGTCGCAGGTGGCGCGGCCTTGTTCGACCATGTGGATGAGGTGGGCGAGGACCGAGCAGGCCGCCGCCGGGTGCAGGTTTTGGGGAACGTCCGCATACATTATCTCGACCATGGCTGGAATTCCGGTGACGCCGCGCTTGAGGCAATCGGTGATCTGCTCTTCGCGCATGGTTCGGTGGTCGATGTAGGCCTGGACCAGCAGCTTCGGGTTTTCGATGGCCGGGCCGTGGGTCGGCCAATAGCGTTTGTCGTCGCGGGCCAGCAGACGGCGCAGGCTGGCGAGATAGGCGGCCATGTCGCCGTCCGGCGGGACGATCACCGTGCTCGACCAGCCCATCACATGATCGCCGCTGAACAGGACGGACTCTTCTTCCAGGGCGAAGCACAGGTGATTGGAGGTATGGCCGGGCGTATGGACGGCGGTCAGGCTCCAGCCGTCGCCCTCGATGATGTCGCCGTCGCGTAAAGTTACGTCGGGGGTGAAATCGTGATCGGCGCCTTCCTCGACCACCCCATCTGCATTGCCCGAGCCGTGCGGCCCGAAACCGTATGTCTTTGCCCCGGTCGCCACGCCGAGCAGGCGCGCTGCCGGTGAATGGTCGCGGTGGGTATGGGTGATGATCTGGTGGCTGACTGTTTCGCCAGGGTCGAGCCCGTCCAGGATTGCCTGCACATGGTCGTCCAGCGCCGGGCCGGGGTCGATGACCGCCACCGCGCCATTGCCGACGATATAGGTGCCGGTGCCGTGAAAGGTGAAGGGGCTCGGATTGCGCGCGATGATGCGGCGGATCAGGGGCGACAGGCGCTCGACCACGCCATAGTCGACGGTCATATTGCGAACGTATGGGATCGGTGGGGTCACGAGGCAGGCTCCGGCGGTTAAGCCGGAACATGCTCGCTGAAATCGGCCGGCGGATCAACCGCCGAGCTAAGAGCATGTTCCGATCTTATAGGACCATTTGACCGGGATTATTTTGTCTCCTGGCAAGGCGCGCTTCGAAGAGAGATGCAGAGCATCGGTCGAGAAGCGGAACGCGGCCAGGAGACAAAAGAACCCGGCCTTCGGTGGTCCATAGACGCTCATCGGCATTGTTCGCGATGCGTTGGCGAGCGGCCATACGGGTGCGATCCATCTCTATCACGGCACCCGTCATCGCGAAGGCCTCTATCTCGACGCCGACTTGCGCGCGCTTGAGAAAGAGCATGGCAATTTCACCTACACCGCCTGTGTCTCGGGAGAATCCGGAAAACCGGGACGGGCGGAGAACGTAGCCTTCGCCAAGCATCCCGCGCTCGATGGCTATCGCGTCTATCTCTGCGGTTACCCGCCGATGGTCAACGCGGCGCAGAAGTCCGCCTACCTCATGGGCGCCAATCTCGACGATATCCACGCCGATCCCTTCGAGCTTCGCGATCTGCGTCTGACAGCGCGCGACTAGGCTTCTTCTATACGCTCGGCGATGGCGAGGATGCGGTAGAGGGCGCGCAGCACCGGCTTTTCGATCAACTTTCCGTCCACCACCACCAGCCCGCCGTCGCCGGCCTCGTAGGCGGCGATGAAGCGCCGGGCGTGGTCGACGGCCTCCGGGCTCGGCGTGAAGTGCCGGTTGATCACCGGGATCTGCTTGGGGTGGATCGCCGCCTTGCCGGTCATGCCGAGGGCGGCGGCGGCCTTGGCCGCGGCGTCCAGGCCGGCCGCGTCATCGAGATCGAGAAACGGCACATCGATCATATCGAGCCCCTGGCTGGCGGCGGCGTGAACCACCCGTGATCGGGCGTAGAGCAGCGTATCCCACACAGGCTCGACCCTGAGATCGGCTGCCATATCGAAGGCGCCGAAAATCAGGCTGGCGATTCGCGGGCTAGCGCGGGCAATGTCGTGGCAGGCTTCCAGTCCTTCGTTGGTCTCGATGATGACATGGAAGCGAATCGCCGAATGGCGGCCGTCGAGGAGGTCCTCGATCACATGTATTTCATCGGGCGATTTGATCTTGGGCAGCATCAAAGCGGGCGGTAGTGTCGGCGAGGCGAGCAGGGCGAGTAGGTCGGCAAGACCCTCGGCCGTCCGCAGGCCGTTGATGCGGATCATGCTCTCCACCGGATCACCCGGTTTAACCTTTTCAAATAGCGGCAGCGTGAAGTCTCGCGCCTGATCCTTGTGGTCCGGAGCGATCGCATCCTCCAGATCGATGCAGACCATGTCGGCGCCGGACTTCAGAGCCTTGGCGAACAAGTCGGGCTGCATGCCGTTGGTAAAAATCAGGCTGCGCCGTGTCTGGTATTGGGATTCATCCATGTCAGGCACCATTATACATCACGATTTGTTGAACATATCGCCGCCGCAGCCAATTGAAACGCCTAATATTTCCCTGCCTTTTGGCGCCCTGCCGGGTCCGCCTCTTTTTAAGGGCACCTCTAAATATGCAATCCCACGTTTCAATCGGTTAGAATCCTGTTGACGTGACACGAGGGCAGAGGAACCAGCCATGGGCCAAATGGGTTTTTTTCGACATCGCGAATCGGTAT
>Ga0066376_10006057_pt1 | contig 10062 bp, 8 predicted proteins | sample Knorr_S15_td_Bot_FD_77009 | JGI IMG/M metagenome (GOLD analysis project Ga0066376, IMG submission 77009) | Marine microbial communities from Southern Atlantic Ocean transect - Knorr_S15_td_Bottom_ad_5009_LV_A | ecosystem: Environmental > Aquatic > Marine > Oceanic | place: Southern Atlantic... | reverse complement strand
CGGAAAGCTGACAGTCCTGCCTTCATTCAGCCGCAGCGAACTTTTGCGGATATGGTAATTCAGTTTTACCGTCCGGAAGGTAAGGATGATGAAGTTGGCCCGGGACTCAATGTCCGGCATACTACGCCCTACTTTGCCTCATCCTGATCTGACATCTTTGCTGGATGTGGGAGCGAATACAGGAATTTCTCTTGATTTGACACGAGACAAAGACTGGAAACCTGTCGATATTCTTGATATTCATGGAAGTATTGAAACGCATCGTGCAAGTACACTTGAGGAATAGTTGTGGGCCCTGATTCCGTAAGAGCAACATTTAAGAGAAAATACTCGTTCCATTGAAGAACTGGAAAAAATTAACAGAATAAGTCATCCTCTAATGCTGACTCAACTTCTTACAGCCTATCATATGGTGAAGGCCGATTGGGGCATCACGCAAGTTAGCAACTGAAAACTAGATGCGAGAATCTAAATAAAAGAACCTGACAACTTTGTAAATTATTTTTAGCTTATTGATTTCATTATGACTGTTTCACTTCGCCATCAAGACATGGCAAACGCACTTCGTTTTTTAGCGGCGGACGCTGTACAAAAAGCAAACTCAGGTCACCCCGGAATGCCGATGGGCATGGCGGATGTCGCGACTGTGTTGTACACACGTTTCTTAAATTTTAACTCGAGTGATCCGGATTGGCCGGATCGGGACCGTTTTATTTTGTCTGCGGGACATGGATCAATGCTGCTTTATTCACTGCTGCATTTGACAGGTTACGAAGATTTTACGCTGGACGAACTTAAAAATTTCCGCCAGCTCGGCTCGAGAACAGCAGGACATCCGGAATATGGACATGGTGCAGGAATTGAAACCACCACCGGACCACTCGGACAGGGGCTTGCGAATGCAGTTGGAATGGCTTTGGCTGAACGTATGCTCGCTGAGAGATTTGGTAGTGACATCGTTGATCATTACACATATGTCATTGCCGGGGACGGATGCCTGATGGAAGGCATAAGTCACGAAGCTGCCTCCTTCGCCGGATTTTTGGGTCTTGGTAAATTGATAGTTCTATTTGATGACAATGGGATTTCCATCGACGGCTCTACCAATCTTGCAGTCAACGATGATCAACTGATGCGTTTTGGAGCATGCGGATGGCATGTTTCATTTTGCGACGGACATGATCCAGATGCGATTGCACAAGCCATCAACGCTGCAATAAAAGCTCAAGATAAACCGTCACTGATTGCCTGTAAAACTATAATCGGCTTTGGCTCTCCAAATAAAGCCGGAACCGCCGCCACACACGGAGCACCGCTTGGTGATGAAGAAATCATTGCTGCACGTGAAGCCTTGAACTGGCCTCATCCTGTTTTTGAGATTCCTGAATCAGTCGGAAGTGCGTGGCGTAGAGTTGGGTCGATGAAAAGTGCCAAAATGGAGGCTTGGCGCAAACGTTTAGCTGAGTCAGGACGAAAGGAAGAATTTGAACGCGTAATTTCCGGAACGCTTCCGGAAAACTGGGAAGCCCCTTTGCTGGATTTCAAGCTGAAGCATTCCACAGAAAAAACAAAAGTAGCTACGCGTAAAGCCAGCCAGGAAACACTGGATGTGTTAGCAGAAGTGATTCCGGAATTGGCAGGAGGCTCTGCGGATTTGACCGGATCAAATTTGACAAAGGCCAAATCGCAAAAAACGGTGACACGTGGAAATTTTTCTGGAAGTTATATCCACTACGGAGTCCGGGAACATGGAATGGCGGCCGCCATGAACGGCATCGTTCTGCATGGTGGATTCATTCCGTATGGTGGAACGTTTCTGATTTTTACCGATTATTGTCGGCCTTCGATACGATTGTCAGCTTTGATGAAACAGCGCGTGATTTACGTGATGACGCACGATTCCATTGGTCTGGGTGAAGACGGCCCAACTCACCAGCCGGTTGAGCACCTTGCCAGCTTGCGTGCGATTCCTAATTTAAATGTGTACCGACCGTGTGATATTGTTGAAACAGCAGAATGTTGGGCGGAGGCACTGGCGACATCGTCGACACCTTCGGTGTTATCTCTCTCCCGCCAAGGGTTGCCGTGCCTCCGCATCGAACACACAGCTGAAAATTTGAGTGCCAAAGGCGGATATGTCCTGGCTGAATCTGAAGGACAGCGGGATGTGACGTTGATTGCGTCCGGTTCGGAAGTCTCAATTGCTATGGAAGCCCGTGATCTATTGAAAGCAGAAGGTGTTTCAGCAGTTGTAATATCCATGCCTTGTCTGGAGATTTTTGAAGCACAAAATCAAGACTACCGTGACAAGGTAATTTGGCCGGGAACTCCGGTGGTTGTTGTAGAAGCTGCGATAGAGCAGAGCTGGGGCAGATATCTTGGCGGAAATGGAAAATTCGTCGGGATGAACACTTTTGGAGCATCGGCTCCAGCCGCGAATCTTTACGAATATTTTGGCATAACAGCAGAAAAAGTTGCAGCGGCTGCCATGGAGATTTTGGCTGGTAAATAGCGACTAACGGAACCTCTTGCCTTGAACTTGCAGGCTGATTCTGGCAGACTAAATAAGTGAAACTAACAATTATATCTGAGGAATCAGAACGTTAATTCTGAAACTTTAAACCTTAAAACTGAGAACATATTATGGCTTAAATATCATTAAGACAATTACTTGATCATGCTGCGGAAAACAGCTACGGCGTACCGGCGTTCAACGTCAACAACATGGAGCAAGTTCAAGCAATCATGCAGGCAGCGAAAGCTACTGATTCGCCGGTAATTTTGCAAGCCAGCCGTGGTGCACGCTCATATGCAGGTGATATTTTTCTGCGTCATTTGTTTGATGCCGCAGTTGAAATGTATCCGGACATTCCTATTTGCATTCACCAGGATCACGGAAATAACTTCGACACTTGCCTTTCCGCAATGGCGAATAATTTCACCAGTGTGATGATGGACGGTTCACTGGAAGAGGATGCTAAAACTCCGGCTTCTTATGAATACAATGTTGGAATAAGCTCAAAAGTAACTGAGGTTGCGCATAAAATCGGTGTTTCTGTAGAATGGGAACTAGGATGCCTGGGTTCACTGGAGACCGGTGAAGGTGAAAAAGAAGACGGACATGGTTTTGAAGGTAAATTATCGCATGATCAACTGCTGACTGATCCTGATCAAGCTACTGATTTCGTAAAGAAAACACAGGTAGACGCACTGGCTGTAGCAATAGGCACTTCTCACGGTGCATACAAATTCAGCAGGAAACCTGATGGAGATATACTTGCGCTGAATGTGGTAAAAGCCATCAACAAAAGATTACCTGGATTGCACATGGTCATGCACGGTTCCAGTTCGGTTCCTCAGGAATTACAGGATATCATAAATGCAAATGGTGGTGAAATGCCACAGACTTGGGGCACGCCTGTAGATGAGATTGCTGAGGGCAAAAAACATGGTGTCCGGAAAATTAATATCGATACTGATTGCCGCATGGCTATTTCCGGGCAAGTCCGGAAAATATTACTCGAAAAGAAAACTGAGTTTGATCCACGCAAGTTTACAAAGCCGGCTACTGATGCCATGCAGGTGGTTTGTGAATCACGTTATGAATCGTTTGGAACAGCAGGCAATGCCTCGAAGATAAAACCCCTTCCATTGACGTCAATGGCACAACGCTATAATTCTGGCGAACTGGATCAAAAAATCAATTAACCTGCTTACAAAACACTCACCTATATAAATGTGGAATATATCGAAAAAAACTTATAGTGCCGGTGTTAAAGAATACCGCGATACCTATTGGATGCCGGAGTACACTCCGAAAGATACTGATATCCTGGCCTGTTTCAAAATCACTCCCCAACCTGGAGTTCCCCGTGAAGAAGCCGCTGCTGCTGTGAGCGCCGAGTCCTCAACAGGCACCTGGACTACGGTTTGGACGGATCTGTTGACTGACCTTGATTATTATAAAGGCGGCCTATGCCATTGAAGATGTTCCTGGGGATGATGAAGCCTTCTTTGCTTTTATCGCCTATCCGATTGACTTATTCGAGGAGGGTTCGGTGGTCAATGTATTCACGTCTCTGGTCGGGAATGTTTTTGGATTCAAGGCCATCCGTGCTTTACGTCTGGAGGATGTGCGTTTTCCAATTGCCTATGTTATGACCTGCAACGGGCCACCACAGGGGATTCAGGTCGAGCGCGATATTATGAACAAATACGGTCGTCCTCTACTCGGCTGTACGATTAAACCAAAACTAGGACTATCGGCAAAAAATTATGGACGTGCCGTTTATGAATGCTTGCGTGGAGGTCTTGATTTCACCAAAGATGACGAAAACGTCAACTCTCAGCCTTTCATGCGCTGGCGGAATCGTTTTGATTTTTTGATGGAAGCGATCAACAAAGCCGAAGCTGAGACAGGCGAGCGCAAGGGACATTACCTCAATGTGACGGCACCTACTCCTGAAGAGATGTACAGACGAGCTGAGTATGTCAAAGAGATTGGATCTCCAATAATTATGCATGACTATATAACAGGCGGTTTTTGTGCCAACACAGGGCTTGCACAGTGGTGTGCCAACAACGGGATGTTGTTACATATTCACCGAGCAATGCACGCCGTGATTGACCGTAATCCGAGTCATGGCATTCACTTCCGTGTTTTGGCAAAAGTCCTGCGCCTTTCCGGTGGAGATCATTTGCATACAGGAACCGTAGTCGGCAAACTTGAAGGAGATCGTGAGGCCACCCTGGGTTGGATTGATTTGTTACGCGACTCTTTTATAAAGGAAGACCGCTCTCGTGGTATCTTCTTCGATCAGGACTGGGGATCGATGCCCGGAGTCTTCGCAGTTGCTTCTGGTGGGATTCATGTCTGGCACATGCCGGCCTTGCTTGCCATCTTTGGCGATGATGCCATCTTCCAGTTTGGCGGAGTTACCTTAGGTCATCCATGGGGTAATGCAGCGGGTGCAGCCGCAAATCGAGTGGCGCTGGAAGCTTGTGTTGAAGCGCGAAACAATGGACGTGAACTTGAAAAAGAAAGCAAAGACATTCTCATGAATGCCGCTAAATCCGGTCCCGAACTGAAGACCGCCATGAGACTTGGAAGGAAATCAAATTTGAATTCGACACGGTGGACAAACTGGATGTGATTCACAACTAATCGGCCATCCTTTTTCAAACAAGGCTGGGTTTCGATCCAAAGATCTGAAACCTGGTTGGAAATTGAATCAACATCTCAATCAAGGTAAAACTCATGAGTGAAGTACAAGATTATCAATCGCGCCTGTCCGATCCCGCCAGTCGCAAATTTGAAACTTTTCCCTACCTGCCGGAGATGGATGACGATGCGACACGCAAACAGGTCGAATACATCGTTTCCAAAGGTTGGAATCCGGCCATTGAACATACTGAACCGGAAAATTCCTTTGGTCATTATTGGTACATGTGGGAATTGCCTATGTTCGGCGAAACCGATGTGGATCGCATTTTAAACGAAGCTGAACTATGCCATAAGGCTAACCCAGGACACCATGTTCGACTAATCGGCTACGACAATTACAAGCAGAGTCAGGGAGCAAACATGGTCGTTTACCGCGCTCCTCTATAACCGTTGACAACGGAACACAATTGTATGGACGACGCAACTCAATATCTGGTGACTGAGGAACCATACTATCGTCCAATTGCGGATGAGGTGGAATTGTTTGAAACCGCCTCAAATGCGCAAATGCCCATGATGCTGAAAGGCCCCACCGGCTGCGGCAAATCTCGATTTGTAGAATACATGGCCTGGAAACAAGGTCGGCCTCTCATTACGGTTGCTTGCAACGAAGACATGACCGCTTCAGATTTGGTGGGCCGCTTCCTCCTGGATAAGGACGGAACACGTTGGCAAGATGGTCCTCTGACCCGGGCTGCCCGCATCGGCGCTATCTGCTACCTTGATGAGGTGGTGGAGGCTCGGCAGGATACCACTGTGGTCATTCATCCTCTGACGGATCACCGCCGTGAATTACCACTTGATAAAAAAGGCGAGTTGCTTAAAGCCCACCCTGACTTTCATCTAGTGATCTCCTACAATCCCGGTTATCAAAGTCTGATGAAAGACCTCAAGCAATCCACGAAACAACGTTTCGGTGCTCTTGATTTCGATTATCCGGAATCCGAAGTTGAAGCTGAGATCGTGACCCGCGAATCAGGTGTAAATGAGGACATCGCCGGAAAACTGGTGCAGGTAGCCCTGCGCTCGCGCAACCTGAAAGGGCATGGGCTGGATGAAGGTATGTCCACGCGCTTGCTTGTTTATGCAGGTCAGTTGATCAGCAAAGGTATTGAGCCAATTGCTGCTTGCCGTCTTGCTTTGGTTCGCCCGCTGACGGATGATCCGGACATGCGCGATACCCTTGATGCCGCAGTTCATACTTTCTTCGACTAAATCCAAAAAAACAGAGGACGATGAATGAGCATCCAACTTGATGACTACCGTGATTGCTTGGAAAAAACTGCACCAGAACTAAAAGAGACTCTGGACGCGACGTTTCACGAAGCAGGACGCTACATTTCCCCAGCAGGACTTCAAGACTACCTGGAGGGCGTCCGTGGACTGTGTGAATTGGGGCGTGGTGCTGATTTAGTCGTAAGCTATATTGAAAACGTACCAGCAGTTGTCAAGGAATGCGGTGAGGATAACATTCGGGAATGTGTCACCGCTGCCATGAAGCTGGCTTCCATGACTTCTGGAGAGGTGATCGCTCTATTGTTTTCAAGCTTGCCGACTGCAGCTCGCCGACTGGGAGACCCGGAACTATTACGAGGGTATTTGAACCTCATCCATCGCTTAGCTGCCAAGGCTCCACGTGGTTTGCGCCCCATGCTGGGTTGCACTGATGAATTGCTTTCCAAGCTCACCTTGTCCGGTCTGCGTCGCTGGTCAGATTTTGGTGCTGATGCCTACCGGCGTGACCTTCCCGGGCAAGTAGCCTATTTTGGTCTGAAGACCGAAGACAGTTGTGCTGTCTTGAAAAAAGAACGCGGCGGGACTCTTTTTATCAACTGCCAGCGCAAACTGAATTTCTACCTGCGCGCTTTGTGGGCACGGGATTTCTTTTTGCGCCCTGCTGACACGAGTCATATCGGATTCCGACCCTATCTTGAGGCTCGTGTACTTCACCTGCCGGATGCCGTGGATGGAATTATGGTAAAAGGAACGGAGTTATATCGGGCGATTGCTGCACACATGGCCGCTCATCTGGTCTATACACGCGAACCAATTTCTGCCGAACATTTATCTCCTGCACAAAGATTTATTATCGGTTTTGCCGAGGATGCGAGGGTGGTGTATTGTGCGAAACAAGAATTTCCCGGTCTTGGCCAACTCTGGCGTACCCTGCATTGTCAACACCCTGAACACCCCGAACACCCTGAACATGCCTCTGTTCCATTGTTGGAACGTTTAGCGTTAGCTCTGTTAGACCGATCGTTCCGCGTGAACGACCTCGGCCTTGATGACATTGCTGAGAAGTTCCATACAAATGTTGAATCCAACAAAAACGATTCTCAATTCACCTGGCATCTAGGTCTGGAGATTTTCAATACGCTGGCTGCACGCAAGGAGGTTCCCAGTCTGCGTCTTTTGGAAGGAATCCGAATTCCTTACCGGGATGACAATCGCTTTATTTGGGACTTTGAGGAATTTGCCTGGTACGACGACGTTGAATATGTTCCCGCCAACCGACGTCAAGTGAGAAAGCGTGCCAGTCTGATGGAATTCGTCAACGAGTTGGATGTCGAGACTGCCGGCGATGACGCACAGGAAATCTGGACTTTGCCCGCGGAACTATTTCCGTATGAAGATCACGGAATCAGTTTTAACCAGATGGAGGGAAAGGAGCCAATCAGCGACCCTTTCCATTATCCGGAATGGGATTACCAGGTACAGTTGCACCGCCCCGACTGGGCTACAGTATATGAACGGGGTTATCCCATGGGTAATACTGAGGACATTGAGCAAATTTTAATGGAGCATAAACCGATCACTAACCGCATCAAACAGATTGTTGATCGTCTGCGACCGGAGGGCATGATACGTCAGCGCAAGTTGGAAGATGGGGATGAAATCGACATCAATGCTGCTGTGGAAGCAATAATAGACAATCGCATGGGGAACCAGCCCGATCCGAGAATTACCTTGAAAAATGTGATAAATCGACGTGATTTGGCGATCCTCATTTTGCTTGACCTCTCAGAATCGACTAATGAAACACTAGCCGGATTAGAGAAAACGGTTCTGGAACTTACTCGTGAAGCGAGTGCTTTGGTTTCCACCGCAATCTCCGGAATCGGTGACGCTTTTGCCATTCATGGTTTTTCATCCGACGGTCGACATGACGTGCGTTACTATCGCCTTAAACGCTTTGATCAAGCTTTTGATGAAGAGGCAAAGGGCCGTCTAGCAGGGATGCGGGGAGGTTTATCGACTCGAATGGGAGCGGCCATGCGTCATGCAGGACACCACCTTTCACTTCGTGCTGAAAAACGAAAAATGTTACTGATAGTGACAGACGGATCACCATCTGATATTGATGAACGGGATCCTCAACACTTGCGCATGGATGCCAAAAAAGCAACTGAGGAGTTGCGCACGAACGGCATTATGACATATTGTCTAACACTTGATCCTAGCGCAGATCATTACGTCCAACGGATATTCGGACAGAACCATTATACCATCATCGACGATGTCCAGCGTTTGCCGGAAAAACTTCCTGCTCTTTTTGCTTCATTGACCAGCTGAAAATTCGCATGATTTTAATTCTCCGAAATTCTGAAACTGTGTTTTCTTTCTCCCACCATTTGGAGGGCACAGGCCTGGTGTTTCGTAACTCTTAACTTTTCATGAGGTGTGTACTGTGAACCACGTTAAAATTTCCCCTTCTATTCTTTCTGCGAATTTTGCCCGTTTGGGCGAACATGTAACTGAGGCAGAAGACGCCGGAGTCGATTATATCCATGTTGATGTAATGGACGGACATTTCGTGCCCAACATCACCATTGGCCCGCTGATTGTGAAAGCACTGCGTACTGTGACAAAACTACCGCTGGATGTGCACTTGATGATTGAAAATCCGGAACGTTATATTGAGGATTTTGCTAAGGCCGGAGCCGATATAATTACCGTACATCAGGAGACATGTCCTCACCTGCATCGTACTGTTCAGCAGATTCACAATTTAGGTATACGGGCCGGTGTCAGTCTCAACCCGTCCACTCCCGCGAGCACATTGGATGAAATTATTGCTGAGGTCGATCTTATTCTTGTAATGTCGGTCAATCCCGGATTTGGAGGGCAATCCTACATTCATTCCTGCACCGGGAAAATCCAAAAATTACGTTCGATGCTTAACGCATGCGGATCATCTGCAGATTTGGAAGTGGATGGCGGTGTGAATGTTGATACAGTTTGTGAGGTTATTGGTGCTGGAGCCAACGCGTTTGTTGCCGGTTCCTCCGTTTTTAACGACAAGCAAAGTGTAGCAGAAAATGTGCGGCTTCTCCGAGAGAAGATAGATTCTGCCTGACTTGACGAGGTTTCCTTATTATGCAGTTCTGAAAAAGCTGGAACCTTTCCGGAAAATTTGGGATATTCACGTACAGTGTATGCTGATTAGGTAATTAGGTACTGTTTCAGTTATTCTTCAATTCCCTGGATTTTCCATGCCGCTCAATTCCTGCCTCAACATTATAATAGCAGATAAAAACTCACTGCTTGTCAGGGGGCTTACTGACATGTTTAAGCAGGATGAACGTTTTGATGTAAGAGCCACCGCGACTGATGGTGAATTGTTTTTAAAGCTTCTCGATCGTATTTCTATTGATGTGGGAATTATTGGCTGGAAGATGCCTTTTGCAAATGGCCGTCAGGTTCTCACCAAACTTCGTGAACGAGAAAGCCCGGTGCGTGTGGTTATTTATAGCGGCGCTGACGTGGCCAGGCAAGTTCGCTCTTTGGGAGGAGCAGGTTTTTATTCAAAAGCAAAACCGCCCGAAAGTTTGATTGAT
>Ga0066376_10006055_pt1 | contig 10063 bp, 8 predicted proteins | sample Knorr_S15_td_Bot_FD_77009 | JGI IMG/M metagenome (GOLD analysis project Ga0066376, IMG submission 77009) | Marine microbial communities from Southern Atlantic Ocean transect - Knorr_S15_td_Bottom_ad_5009_LV_A | ecosystem: Environmental > Aquatic > Marine > Oceanic | place: Southern Atlantic... | reverse complement strand
TCTCGCACGAGCGTATCCTTTCTCCCTCCGTCCAGAGGGAGTTGTAGGTTGATTGGACATAATAAGGATACGCTCTCTTTCCTCCCCCTTCCATCGCCCATCCACAACTTTCGAATATATCTCTCTGCGTGATGCCGAGACCGCGCTTGACAGTCTGCGGCGATCTGATCCTTCCTATGCGGGGGTATGAGAACCGCGGGATCACCGGCGCCTGGTCGCTTGGGCAGCGCGACCGAGGCGGGTTAAATGCGGCCGATGGCGGAGCGAAAGCTGTCCCAATGTTTGTCGGACATGGCGCCGGATGAGAACAGCGATACCCCCTCCGCCCCCGCCTCCAGCGACACGGCAATCGCCTCCGACAGCTGGGCGGCGTCGAGCGCTGACACAAAGAGCCCACTGAACAGCGGGACGTCGTGTTCCTGCGCGGCGATGCCCGCTGCTACCTCCTGGCCGATCCACTGCAGGTCCTCGTTGTAGAAGCTGTGATACAGCATTGGCAGCACCGCGTCCAGATCCCAGTTCGACCACTGCTGACGCACGTGCTCCCAGTTGGGGAAAACCGCTGCCGACATCTTCTTGCCACGCTCTCGACCGACGGGGACGAGCTCCTCGTTGACGATGTGGGTGATGAGGTCGTAGCGGTATTGGCGCCAGTTCTGGTCGGCGCTTGGATCTTTGAGCGCCATCGGATCGGCGCCGTAGAGCTCCTTGAAACCGGACCGGCAAACGTCGCAGTAACAGTAGTCGTACTCCGGGTACTCGCGATCCTGGACGATATCGTATTTGGGTTGCAGAGACTCGGCCAGGATGACGTCGGGGTGGCGAATATAGTCGAGGTGGATGCCGTCCAGGTCGTCGTACTGAGCCAGCTCTTTCACTCTCCGTTTGAGGAACTCGTGCACGGGGGGACGAGACGGGCACAGAAACCGGTAGTAGCCGACGTAAGGTGGCTTTTCCCACGAGGATTCCCCCCTGCCGTTGACATTGTACCACTCGGGGTGCTCGTCGTGGACGCTGTCGATGTTGCACGTCATGGTGTGCATCCACGCGTGCACCTCCACTCCCGCCGCTTTTGCCAGAGGCAGGAGCTGTTCCAGCCAGCGGCCGGCCACGGGCAGGTGCTGACTGCCGTAGTGAGCGGCGTGGTTGTTGAAGACCTCGGCGAGGATGGCGTCGATGCCGGCCTCTTTCCACCGGTCCAGGCGATTCTTCCACACGTCGTCGGTGACGGCTCCGCCCCTTCGCCCCGGAGAGACCCACATCCAATTCTTCTGACGGTCTGTCATTCGCTTACCTGTTCGGGTAGAGGGGAGGCATCCGGACACCACGCCCAGAATGCCAGCCGATAACGTCCGCAGAAATTGGCGTTTGCGCATGCTCATTCACCCAATGGGCCATTCCCCGTGGCAACAAAGCAACGCCCGCCGCTGGCAGGAGGTGGTTAGCCGCTCTCCGTTCGGTCGATCTTCCCGCCGGGCACTCATCCCGGAGCAACGCCACCGATCTTGCACACCTCGTGCCATTCCTGTTTGGAAACCGCTTGAATCGACAGCCGCTGACCGCGCTGCACGACCTGCATATCCGCCAGCCGGGCATTGGACTTGAGCTCTTTCAGATGGACGAAGTTCCCGAATCTCCTCTTCCACTTCACGTCAAAGGAAAACCAGCGCGGCTCATCCGGGTCTGACTTGTCGTCGTAGTAGCGGTGGTTCTCGTCGAACTGGCTGGGATCGGGGTATCCCTTCCTGGAGATTTCGGCGATGCCGGCGATCCCGGGCTCATCGCAGTTCGAGTGGTAGAAGAAGGCGAAATCTCCCTTCGCCATGGTGTCGCGGATGGAATTCCGCGCCTGGTAGTTGCGGACCCCCCTCCAGTGCCCGGTCTTTCTGGGACGTTGCCCGAGCTCGTCGAAGGAACACTCGTGGGGTTCGCACTTCACCAGCCAGTAATTGCGCGCCATAGCGCCTTCTCTCTGTTTCTTCTGCTTCGGCAGCGGCCGGACGGCAATCCGGGACAGGTCCGCTTAGGATTACCATCGCCTCCCTCGCTGCCATCCCTGGGTTGCGGAGAGGTATTTGCAGGGTCGGCGAGCGCGACCCTCGCACATCCAAGAAGGTGACTACGCGTCTCTGAGGCAAGTCTGGCAACGGCCCCTTGATTCGGCGGCGGATCGTCTACTTATTTAGGCCCGGAACTGACCGGTCAGTATTCCCCACCAGAACTCAGCTTATCTAATGAGCCTGAATCCTTTCGAGCCTTTCGCGGAGTATCTCCGTCCGTACCGCAGGAGGATTGTTCTTGGCCTGCTTCTGCTTGTTGTGGTTCAGGGCATCAGCTCGCTGATCCCGCTGATGTTGAAGTGGGTCATCGACGCGGCGGAAGCAGCGAGGGTGGGTGCTCAGATAGCCCATACGGACATGGGACCGGAGGTCGTGAAACCCCCCTCGCTGGACAGCGCCCAGCGGACGATGGCCGTGTTCGCCATGTGGATTGCAGGTCTGGCTGTGGTACAGATGCTGCTTTCGGTCGCCATGAGGTGGTATTTTGCCAGCACCTCGCGCTACGTGGAACGAGACATCCGCCGGGTCTACTTCCGTCACCTGCTGCGGTTACCCCTCTCTTTTTTTCAACAGCGGCGCGTGGGAGATGTGATGGCTCGCGCCACTAACGACGTGGAGGCCATTGAGCGCTTCCTCAACAGTGGCATCCGCATGTCGCTGCAGGCGCTGCTCAACTTTGCCATCAGCCTCGTGCTCATGTGCAGCATCGACTGGGAACTAGCCGTTCTTTCGCTGTTGCCGATGCCGGTTCTCGTCGTTGGCACGCGCTGGGTCTCGGGACGCGTGCGGTCGGGTTTTCGCCGTGTTCAGGAGCAGTTTGCCACCATGAGCGCGTGCGTCCAGGAGAACCTGTCGGGGATCAGAGCCGTAAAGGCCTTTGCCAACGGCGATCGAGAGAGTGAGAAGTTCCGTCTCCTGAATGGCGAATACGTCGACCGGAATCGCCACGTTATTGGCATCGAGAGCGCGTTCTATCCCTTTACCTATCTGGTTAGCGGCAGCTCGATGGTGCTCATTCTGTGGCTGGGCGGGGAAAGGGTGATGGAGGACTCGCTTACCCTGGGCTCGTTCGTCGCCTTCAACGCCTATCTGATTCGCATGAGTCGGCCCATGATGATGCTGGGACGGTTGGTGGATCGCTACCAGCGGGCGATGGCGTCGATGTTGCGCATCAAGGCGGTCCTGCGCGAGGAGCCGCAGATTCTGGCTGAAGCCGAATCCGCCGCCCCGATCCGGGGAGAGATCGAGTTTCGTCACACTACCTTTGCCTACAACGGCGAGGAGGTCCTCAAGGACATAAACGTGAGCCTCCCGGCCGGCAGCACCCTGGCCATCGTCGGTCGGGTCGGCTCGGGAAAGACGACGATGGCACGCCTGATCGCGCGGCTGATCCACGCTGGCCCCGGTCAAGTGCTGATCGACGGCACCCCGATCGAGCAGATCCCGCTGTCGGTTTCGCGTGCCGCGGTCGGCTATGTACCTCAGGAGACCTTCCTGTTCTCGGATACGATTCGAGACAATATCGCCCTTGGGGGAGAAGGAGATGAAGGAGGGGAGGCGGATGGGGTCGGAGAGAGGGTGGCGGCGGCCGTTGAAGTAGCCCAGCTCGGGGGCGATCTGACTTTGATACCCCAGGGGCTGGAGGCGGTGGTAGGAGAACGCGGCGTGACCCTGTCGGGAGGCCAGAAGCAGCGCGCCGCCCTGGCGCGGGCCGTGATCCGCGCCCCGCGCATTCTCATTCTCGACGACGCCATGGCCAGCGTCGATACGCGCACCGAGGAGGCGATTCTCAGCCGCCTGCGGCAGGTCATGGCCGCCAGGACGACAATCCTCATCGCCCATCGTATCTCCACCGTCAGAGGAGCAGATCAGATCATCGTTCTCGACGAAGGTCGCGTCGTCGAGCAGGGGACTCACGAGGACCTTGTTGCACTCGACGGTGTGTATGCAGATATGTACCGGAGACAGCATCTGACGCAGGAGCTGGAGAGTCTGTAGATGGCGTCCGGAGACGAAGAGGAGATTGGCGACAAGAAATTCGACCTGGGGCTGATGGCGCGCCTGCTGGGGTACTTGCGCCCCTACAAAGGTTGGGTGCTACTGACCCTTGTCCTGATCGTGGTTGCTTCGGTGGCGCGGCAGGCGGGTCCCTTCCTGACCAAGGTCGCCGTCGACGACTACATCGTGCCGGGAAATCCCCATGGCCTTGACGGAATCGTCTGGCTTTTCGTGGTGCTTCTGGTGGTCCAGTTCGGCATCGGCTACGGCCAGAGCTGGACCACGAGCATGGTCGGTCAGTGGGCGATGCGGGATGTTCGCATGCAGATCTTCGCCCACCTGCAGCGGCTGCCTCTGCGTTTCTTCGACCGGACTCCGGTCGGCCGCCTGATGGCGCGCAATACCAACGACGTGGACGCTCTCAACGAGCTCTTCACCGACGGCATGGTGTCGATGATCAACGATGTCTTCACCATCGGCGCCATCCTCGCCTTCGTGTTCTACATGAACGTGGAGCTGGGACTGATTACCTGCGCTGCCATTCCTCTGGTCTTTGCCGCGACCCTGTGGCTGCAGAGCAGGACCTGGTCCGCCTACCGACGGGCGCGGGTGCTCTTCGGCCGCTTCAGCGCCCATCTGCATGAGACCATCACCGGCATGGAGGTCGTGCAGCTGTTCGGCTGCGAGCAGCGGTCGGTCGACCGTCTGAGCGAAGCTAACGACGGCTATCTGCAATCGCGCCTGCGGACCACCTTCTACCATTCGATCTATCTGCCTTTCATGGAGCTGAGCGGCGTCCTGCTGCTGGCGGTGGTGCTGTGGTACGCCGGCGGTCAGGTGTTGCGAGAGCAGATGGAGTGGGGGGTGCTGGTGGCGATGCTGCAGTACGTGCCGCGTTTCTTTATGCCCATCCGCGACATCGCCGAGCGCTTTACGACGATTCAGATCGCCATGGCCTCGTCGGAACGGATCTTCGAGCTGCTGGACACCGAGCCGGAGCCGGTGGGCGGGAGCGAGAGGCGCGATGAAGCCTTGCTGGGCGAGATTGAGTTCCGCCAGGTCTGGTTCGCCTACGAGTCCCAGGACTGGGTGCTGCGGGACGTCTCCTTTCGAGTCGCGCCGGGAGAGAGTCTCGCCATCGTCGGCGCCACCGGTGCCGGCAAGAGCACGGTCGTCAATCTCGTATGCCGTTTCTACGAGGTCCAGCGCGGGGCTATTCTCGTCGACGGTATCGATATCCGGGAGTGGAACGCCCAGGAGTTGCGGCGCCGGGTCGGCATCGTGTCGCAGGACGTGGTGCTGTTCTCGGGCGACATCGACAGCACCATCCGCATGGGGGATCCCTCAATGTCGGTTGAGCGCGTCGAGCGGGCCGCTCGCGACGTCAATGCCGACCGCTTCATCGAAGCCCTGCCGGATCGGTATCGACACGAGGTGACTGAGCGCGGCAGTTCGTTCTCGGCGGGGCAGCGCCAGCTGCTGGCATTTGCCCGCGCCCTGGCTTGCGATCCGGACATACTGATACTGGACGAAGCCACCGCCAACATCGACACCGAGACGGAGATGTGGATTCAGGAAGCGGTGGCTCGGGTGATGCACGACCGGACGTCGATCGTGATCGCCCACCGCCTCTCCACGATCCGGGAAGCTGACAACATCCTGGTCCTGCATCGCGGCGAGCTCCGCGAAGAGGGGCGACACGAGGAGCTGCTGGAACTCGGGGGAATCTACCACCGGCTGCACCGATTGCAGTACGGCGACTCCGGTCGGGGCGCACCATGAAGATGGAGTTGTCGGGGTCGGCGATGTTGAACATCCGCGCGCCGTTGTCGAAACGGGACTTGAGGATCCACCGTCCGGGCCGCGGCAGCTCTAACCGTTTGAGCCGCTCGAGCTCCTCCGGATCGAGGCTCACGCCGAGCCCAGGCCCCTCCGGGACTTTCACGAAGCCGTTGACGGGCTCCAGCCGCTCCTTCACCACGTCGCTCTTCCAGGTCTCGGTATCGGAGAAGAAGTGGAAGTTCGCCGAGGGAAAGGCGGCCATCATGTGCGTGGTCATGGAGCGGGTCATGGTGCCTCCCACGCTCTGAATCATGAAAGGGCTGTTGTCGGCGGCGAAGAGGCCTGCCCGGCTTATGGCGTTGCCGATTTTCGGGTGGCCGAGCATGTAGGCGTCGGCGGGCTTGCGGAAGACCTCGTAGGTGGCGCCGGTGGGAAAGTGGTGGAGGACGATCGGCAGTCGCGAGCGCTGGCGCAGCTCGATATAGCCGTCGACATCCTCTCCCGGCAGGGGGTCCTCGAAGCAGCCGGCGATCTCGTACCCGGACAGTCTTTCGAGGAGATCGGGCATGTGGTCGTCGGTGCCGTGCATGGTGAAGTCGTAGTGGATCTTGAACCCCCGGGGTGCCACTTCCCGCATCGCCTCGGTCTGGTCGAAGACATTCTCGAAGGGGGAGAGATGGTACTTCATCCAGGTGTAGCCCTGCTCGGCATAGCGCTGGACGGCTTCGGCCATGCGGCTGGGATGGGTGGAGACGGTCCAGCTGCCTACCGGAACCCATGAGCGCTGTTTCTGGCCGAAAAGCTTGTACACCGGCACACCGGCGGCTTTCCCCATGAGGTCGTACATGGCCATGCCAAGGCCGATGGAAGTCTCGTCCCCCATCCATTCGAAGGGATTGGTGCCGATGTACTGGTCGATCGTCTCTTGGCGCTCGCGGCTGCCGCTCTCCCCGAGTCCGATGAGTCCGTCGTCGGTGTGCGCGACGTAGATGGTTCGGTTCAGTGGGCCGTAGTAGTGATTGAGCTGATAGGCGATCCAGTCGTTGTACTCGAGCGTGATGTCGTGGACCTCGATCTCAGGTGATTTTCACCGCAGCTTAACCTCCCTATGATGCGTTCCCTGTTTCCGCGCACTCGAAGGCCCCGAGCGCTCCTCTTCCCTTGTCGACTACCCGTGTCGCCAGCTCGACCGCCGCCCCGACAGCCTGCGCTAGCTCCTCACCGCGGCACAGGCCCGCCAACAGCCGGGCGTTGAAACTGTCGCCCGCTCCCACCGTGTTTGCCTCCTCAAGGGCGTTCGCACGCACATTGCCAGCGCCGCTCCGTCTGTCGGCGAAGGCCGCTCCTTTCCTTCCCCGCTTGACCACCACCCACTCCGGGCCCGTCTGCAGAACCCGCGCGGCGAGTTCATGGGGCGTTGCCGCACCGTGCCAGTGGCCGAGCTCCTCTTCGGTGCCGATCAGGCCGTCTACAAGCGGCCACAACGCCGCCATCTGTTCTGGGGCCGCACGACCTGAAAACCAGGGGCTGGGGTCGAAGGCGATTCGAGATCCCCGACGGCGCAACTCGGTGAAGACCTCTGCTAGGCATTCCACGTCCTGGGCATCGACGGCGCCGTACCCCGAAGCCAGAAACCATTCGGGGGTCTCGGCTTTGAGCGAGTGCCGCCACGACACCTTGTTGCCGGCGTAGTAGTAGGACCTCCGTCCCCCGGCCGAGAGGTGGATGACGTGCACGGCCGTGGCCGCCGCTCGCGTCGGTCCGACGATCTCCACACTCGCCTCTTTCAACCACCCGTCCAGCAACGAGCCGATGGCGTCGTTGCCGATATTGGTGTTGAGGTGGACTGTGTGGCCCAGTCTGCCCAGAATGTAGGCCGGCGCCGCGCCGCATCCCCCCAGCACGGTCTCCATCGGCGTCGACAGCAGCTGGGTGTTCGCCCCCCAGCTCTCAGCTGAGGGGCCTGCCTGGGTATCGGAGCCCCGCACCAGCAGGTCGACCACGGCGTTGCCGGCCACGTGGATCAGTCCGGGTACGACGCCCGCAGCCATGGGGACTAGAGTGCCCTGTCCGACAAGTACGCTGTATCGGGATGCCGATCCATCCCGGCCAGCTGCGTGGTGCTCTCTCGAGCCCCAGTCCGTACCCTAGTCTGGGTCTCCGGCCATCCCGGACCGTGGGCGAGCTCAGTCACGGCGAGCTCGTAGCAGACCGCCTCGCGGTCGTTGCGCAACAGCAGATAGGGCGCGGCCAGAACGGGGTTGTTCCAGGTGCGCGAGCTCAAAGCGGCCAGACGGGCGCGCTCGCGGTGGCCGGCAGGATCGGCGTCGACGAGGAAGACCTCACCCGACTCAGCCTGGATCAGCAGCAGGTCGTCGATCAACAATACCTGTCCGTGCCCGTAGCGCCCGCTTTTCCAGCGGCGCTCACCGGTGTCGATGTCGAGGCAGACAAGGACTCCGTCATCGAGGCCGTATACGGAGCGATCGCGGACGACCAGGTTGGTGAACTTCGCCTTGAGGCGCGGTGACTCCCAGACGGGGACCGGGATGATGCCGTCGCCGCCCTGGTGGGCGACCAGCTGCAGCAGCTTGCTGCCGATGCCGTAACCGCTGCTGACCAGGACGCGATCCGCCGACAGGGGGACGGGCTGCGCCACGCATTGGATGCTGACGCCGCCCGGCCAGGGATAGCGCCAGAGCACGCTGCCGTCGACCGGGTCGTGTCCGGCTACGGCGTAGTTGTTGAAGATGAGGATCTGGTTTCTACCGACCAGATGGGCCAGGGAGGGAGAGCTGTAGCCGGCGGAATCGTCCCCTCCCGACCAGACCCGAGCGCCGCTCAGCCGATCGTAAGCCACCAGGGAGTGGCCGTTGTCGCCGCCGGCGCTGACGACGACGAGGCTGTCGATGATCAGGGGCGACGAACTCATGCCCCAATGGGCTTGCCTGCCGCCGTCGGCAAGGGTGTCTCTGGTCCAGAGCCGGCGCCCGGTGGACAGGTCGAGGCAATTGAGGCGCCCGGTGGCGCCCATGGTGAAGACGCGATCTCCGTCCAGGGTGGGTGTGGCACGGGGGCCGATGCCGCCCAGGGCGGTCTCGTAACGAGTGGAGTCGCCGTGGCTCCAGAGCACCTTTCCGGTGCGCACATCGCGGCACACCACCTTCTCCAGCGGGCCTTGTTGCTCCTGGGTGACGGCATACCCCCCCTGGACAGCGAAGGCCGACCACCCTTCTCCCACGGGCTGCCGCCACACTTCGCGGGGAGGGTGGGCCTGCCAGTCCGGATTCAGTTTAAGGCCGGTGAGGATGGCGTTGCGGTCGGGGCCCAGAAACTGGGCGAAGTCCCGAAAGGGGAGCTTGCCAGAGCTGTCGGATGTGAGCGCCTGTGAGCCGCCCCCGGCTGACCGGTCTTGTTCCGACCAGCGCCAGTCGATGATGGGGACGAGATCTCCGCTGACACCGGTAATGCGCAAAAGCCCGACACAGCCCAGCGACAGGGCAACTACCGCGGCAAAGCTGGCGAGGCGGACCGATCGCGACAGACGGGAAAAGAATAGCAGCCAGCTGAGGAGAGCGAGAGCGCTGATCGCCAGCGCCGGCACCGTGTGCACGACGCGGTCGGCCCTGGCGGGAACGTCCCGCGTCCAGATGATGAACAGGGTGAGGGCACACAGCGAGAGGATGACCGGCAGCGGCCACCAGCGGGTACGCACGGATTCCATCTTTCACTTTCTCCAGGTGGCGGGTGAGAGGAGGACGATGACGGTGTAAATTTCGAGTCGGCCCATCAGCATCAGCGCCGACAGCACCCACTTACCGACCAGGGGTAGATGAGCGTAATTGTCGGTCGGTCCCACGTCCCCTAAACCGGGATATTGCTCAGGGTGGCGGCCACGGCGCCAAAGGAAGTCGAGTGGTCATCGAGACGCACGCCGACGATTTGAACCTTGCCTTCCTCGAACTCGATGGCGTAATTGGCGCTCGACTGGCGGATCAGCCGGACCACGGCATCGGCGGTCTCTTTCTCGGGATGGATGACGACGTCGACCCCCATCTCCTGCGGCGAGAGCACGAAGTCGGGATCGGTGAATTCCGGATTCCTCACCCGGGCCATGGTGATGGCCACGCCGGCCTTCTTGGCGAGACGGCAGGCCAGGATATTGACCTCGTCACTGGTGGTCATGGCCGCTAGGACATCGGCGTGCTCCACATCGGCCTGTT
>Ga0066376_10006053_pt1 | contig 10066 bp, 12 predicted proteins | sample Knorr_S15_td_Bot_FD_77009 | JGI IMG/M metagenome (GOLD analysis project Ga0066376, IMG submission 77009) | Marine microbial communities from Southern Atlantic Ocean transect - Knorr_S15_td_Bottom_ad_5009_LV_A | ecosystem: Environmental > Aquatic > Marine > Oceanic | place: Southern Atlantic... | reverse complement strand
TTACCACGCGACAACGATGATCAAGTTATCCAGGCACTGTCCCTGAAAACTGATGGCTCTCACAAAATTGAGGCTGGGCAAACGTCTGACCGCTCCGGCGAATTGTCATCCAAGGTTGTTTTCCTTTACGCCACAGAGGCGGTTTATTTAAGATTTGGTGACGCAACTGTTACCGCGACAGCCACAGACCACTATTTTCCAAAAGGTGTCTGGTTTGGCTTTGCATTAAAAAACATTGAAGACGCGCATACACATATTGCTGCCCTGGCAGTGGATGCTGATGCCGTTCTTTATATTTCAGAGGCGAGTTAACAGGCAAAATGTACATAACAAAACAGCAAATGATTGAAAGATATGGTGAGCAGTCTCTCGTAGAGTTGACAGACCGCACCGCGCCATATTCGGAAGACATTGTGGACGCAGTCCTTGATGTCGCCATAGCTGATGCGGCCGCACTGGTCGACAGCTTTGTTTCCGGCCGGTACGATTTGCCTCTGGTTGCTGTCCCATCCATTCTTAGGGGTTACACAGGAGATATTGCTTTTTATAAATTGCACCGGGGGATGTACTCGGACGAGGTTCGCAAGTCCTACGAGGACGCGCTTGATTTCCTAAAGCGTTTGGCCGATGGCAAGGTCTTTCTCGATGTGGCCGGCTCACAGCCCAAGTCGTCCCCTGCTGATGCGCGCGTTGAAGGACCGCCCAGAATATTTTCAAAAGACAGTCTGGAAGGGTTTTAAAAATGCTTCGGATTGAAATTGAGCAGCAGGACAGAATAATGAGCGCGCTTCGTGAGCTTGGCGACTCGTCTTTAAGGGCCGAAGTCATGGAAGACATAGGGTCTTACGGCGTAACCAGCACACAGCAACGTTTTCTTGAACAGAAAAGCCCCGATGGTGAAGGATGGGAAAAGTCTTCTCGCGCTAAATCAAAGGGCGGCCAGACTTTACGTGACCGGGGAAACCTTTTTGACTCTCTGACCTATAGCGCGGACTCTAATAGTGTCGCCTGGGGGACAAATCTTATATACGCGGCCATCCATCAGTATGGCGGCGAAATAAAGGCTAAAAACGGTGGCAAGCTGAAATTTAAGGTTGGCGGTCATTTTGTCCAGGTTGACAAGGTGGATATGCCGGCCCGTCCTTATCTTGGCCTGACTGACGAAGACGAAGCTGAAATCACTGACATCGTTCAACTGCGGCTTTCGGAGGTGTTCCAATGATTGGTTCGTTAGAGCAGAGTCTGGTCGACCGTGTTGCCTTTTTAAACAAGAACGATGTTCTGGGCTACAGCTTAAAAACCGTTAAAAGCTATGGCGGTGAGGTGAATGGTGCGCCCAGGGAATTTTTAAAACATTTTCCGGCCGTCTGGTTTGTTTATGACGGCTCAACCGTCCTCCAATCCGGAAGCGACTTTGTTAAGTTCCGCTCAAAATATATGTGTCTGATTGGTGCCAAATCACTTCGTAATGAGGCCGCCGCCAGGCATGGGGCGGGCGAGGATGTAGGTGCATACCAGATGCTTGCCGATATGGTGGGTATCCTACACAAATTCACACCCGGCGTGGAGGGGGCTTCGGCGTTTGATGTTGGCCGCATCGTGCCTTTATATGCTGACCGGTCTGACAAATCCATGGCCGCCGTTTACGCAATCGAGCTGTCTATTGCTCACTCTGTATCGAGGACCGATTTGGAAAGTGCGGCCGCTTCACCGCTTTCAATTATCCACACAAACTGGGATTTGCCCCCTCACGGAAATGTCGGCCCGCAAATCCCGGATGACGAAAATGCCGACTGGACAGACCATCAAACCCTGGAGACCTAAACTATGAAAAAAACATACATCAAACCAGCTAAAGCGGGAATTATTGTTCCCCATCCTGAAACCGGCAAACCACTAAGCGAGAGCGGTGAGGCCGTTGAAATGTCGTCTTACTGGCGCAGGCGCATTAAGGACGGGGATGTTGTAACCGCTTCCGCGGCCAAAGCTGACAAGTCCTCATCAAAGAAATCTTAAAAAATCCATAGAAAGGTAAAGATGTCATGGAGATAAATTTTGCTCAAATCCCAACAGATATTCGTCTGCCGGGTGTTTATGCCGAAATCGATAATGAAAAAGCGATTAGCGGTACCCTCCAATATCCTACAAAAATTCTCGCTGTCGGCCAGATGACATCATCCGGTACAGCCTCCCCCCTTGAGGTGAAGCGAATTTCACAGCCCGGCCAAGGAAAAGCCTTTTTCGGGAGAGGTTCTATGCTGGCACTCATGTGTGAAAAAATCTTGAAGAATCAGCAAAGCGTCGAAATTCTGGCAATCGCCCAGGAAGATGATGGTGTCGGTGTGGCCGCCACGGGAACAGTGACATTTTCCGGAGACGCAAGCGCAACAGGGGTTCTTAATTTCCTGATTGGCGGCAAGCGTGTTCGCATTAAAGTCAGTGCAACAGACTCCAATTCGGAAATTGCCGCCAAACTGGTCACAGCCATCAACGATGAAAAAGATATTGCTGTCATCGCGGCTGTCGATGGTAGCACTGCAGAGCAGGTCAATCTTACTGCAAAAAACAAGGGTGAAAACGGTAACAGCATTACAGTGATACTGAATTATAACCTTGACGAGTTTACGCCCACCGGCCTTGAGGTGGCAATAGTTGCCATGGCCAGCGGTGCCGGCAACCCGGATGTTCAGGATGTGCTGGATGCGATTGAAGGACAGTGGTATACCGACTGGGCCATTCCATATACTGACGCGGCAAATCTGACAGTTTTGGATCAGGCCCTGGAAGAGCGTTATGCCGCTCTTTCCAAGATTGACGCTCATCTTTACAACTGTCGCCGTGACACTTTCGCCAATCTGGTTACGTTTGGTAACGGCCGCAATTCGCCTTTTGCCTCAACAATAGGCATTTCCAAGGATGCTCCAAACCCCGATTACGAATGGTGCGCCGCGCTTTGTGCTAAGGGTGCATTTGAAAGTAATCAGGATCCAGCACTTCCCATGAGAACGGTCGAGCTGGAAGGCATCCTACCACCCAAGACACTCTTTACTGATACAGAGCAGAACTTCCTTCTTCATAACGGTATATCCAACTTTGAGGTCAATGCCTCCGGTGAAGTTCAGCTGTCCCGTGTCATTACCAACTATCAAGAAAACGACATTGGTATTGAAAACACAGCTTATTTGGACATCACCAGCCCCAAAACATTGTCACATATGAGATATGATTACCTGGGATTTGTAGCGACACGTTATGCCAGGAAGAAAATCACCGATGATGATTATGCGGTTACGCCCGGAAATAACATGGTTTCGACAAAGACATTTGCAGCAAGTATAGAGGGTCGTGAGGAACTTTGGCGCGCCAAAGGTTGGACTGAGGGTATGGGCAAGCCGCTCGTCGTACGCGACGCGGACAGTCCGGAGCGTTTCAATGTCCTTCTAACTCCTAATGTTGTGAACGGTCTTCATATTATTGCCACCAAAATTCAGTGGGTGCTTTAAGCGTCCTTAAACCCTCATTTAAAGGAGAAAAAACATGAATGTTATTCACGGTCGCGCCACCATATTCTTTAACGGCGAAAAAATCCATTCCGAAGAGGATGCTACTCTCAAGCCGGGTGGAGCGGTTAACCGAGTACGCATGGTTAATGGCACTAGCTTCAGGTCCCAGACCGTCTTGCCTTCAGAGGTCACGTGTTCTGTCCCTGTTACCGCCCAGGTTTCTCTTTTAGAATTGCAGGCCCTGGCAGGCGTCGAAGTACAGTTCGCATCTGACACCGGTGTTCGCTATGTCATTGACAGTGCAGCCCAGACTGGCGACCTATCCCTCCAGGGCGGAGATAATGGCGGTATGGTCGAATTGACAATGTCGGGTAATCCGGCTCGGGAGGTTAGATAATGGTTGAAAGCATAATCAAAATAAATGACGGCCTTGAGGTAAGCATCCGGGAAATCAACGCTGGCGATATTATGGACGCAACCGATGCTGCCCAGGAGTTGAGAGTATTATCAGGCGCACAGCCTTTTCTTGTGGTCAATCCGACAAAACTCGGCTGGCATCTGCTTTTAAAATCCATCAGTAGTATTAGCGACGGCACAACCCCCACAATGGAGTGGTTGCGAAGTTTGTCGGCAGTAGAATTCCAGCTTTTGCAGGAAAAAACAGATGAACTGGATGCAGCTGTGGCCACTGAAACTTTGGGAAAAGGAGTTTCCGACCGGGGGCGAGATAGCACGGCATCATGAGTTTATTGAAGAGGTTCTGCTGAATTTCGTTCAGCTTGGGATCCCTTATGACACCGCCCATCGGATGCCGCTTCGCAAAGCATTAAAGCTTTTTAAAAAACTAAAGGAGAAATAAACAATGTCGAGCCGCAATATGAGAGTTGCACTTGTCATGGAAATGGTAGACCGCTTTTCCGGTAAAACTGGAAAAATCAATGCGGGCTTTACTTCTATTTCAAGACATGGATCTCGTGCCATGCGGACTCTGCAAGGTGCAACTAACAAAGCATATCACGGGCTTGACCGTCTTGGTAATCGCTATATGGCTTTCCTTACAGGGGCAGGTGGAGCGGCAGCTCTGGCAGGTGTTGTTAGCATGGAAACACGACTTACCCGCCTTGGGATACAAGCATCAATATCGGCAGATGAAATTGAGCGGCTTCGCAAAGAAGTTAATAAGGTGGCCAATGCCAAGGATATTCGCATCGACCCTCAAGAAATACTTAATGCTGTTGACACCATAGTAGAAAAAACCGGTGATCTGGATTTAGCCAGAAACAACATTAGAAACATTGGGCTGGCTATTCAAGCATCAGGAGCCGCCGGTACCGATATTGGTGCGATGGTTGCCAACCTATCTCAGAAATTTGACCTGAGAGACCCGGACAGCATTTTTCAGGCGCTCGACCTTTTAATCAATCAGGGTAAAGCCGGTGCTTTCACCTTGAATAATCTAGCAAGTCAGGGGGAACGCGTTACGGCGGCTTATGCTACGACTGGCCGCATTTTAAAGCCTGCAGTTAAGGAAATGGGGGCAATGCTTCAGGTGATCAGACAGGGAACAGGCTCGTCTGAAATGGCGGCAACCGCTTTTGAAGCACTAATGCGTACTTTATCTGATGCTGAAAAGCGCAAAAAGATTTCTAAAACCGGTGTCAGGCTAATGGATCCTGACGAACCTGAAAAAATGCGCGCCATTACTGACATTGTTAAAGACTTGGTCAAAGCCGTAGATGGTGACGTTGTAAAGCTAAGTTCAATATTCGATGCGGAAGCTATACGCGCCCTAAACGCTGTCGCAGCAGAATATAAAAAAACAAAGGGCTTCGGGTCTTTGGAGGGGTTTCTCTCACAGAGCAGCAATGGAGCCACACTGGTAGCAGATGCCACACGGGCCGCATCAAGAACAGAGGCCGCGGGCCAGAGTATTCTTACTGCATTGAAGAATTCTGTTTTTGAACAAACAGCAGGCCCAATTAAAAAGATTGCTGACATTGTTGGTGGTATCAACCCGGATACATTGGGAAAATTAACGACGGCTGCGCTTGGCGTTGTCGGTGCATTAGGCATTGGCGTTGTCGGTGTTAAGGCACATAAATTTATCACAGGCGGGCGTGGCAGATCAGCTGCTGGAGGTCTGGGCGGTTTGGCTCGTGGTGCTGCCTCAATCGCTCCCACCCCGGTTATTGTCTTAAATTGGCCCGGCGGCGCGGTGAGTAGTTTGGCTGGTATCGGCGGCGGTGCAGGTGCAGCTGGCGCTGGTGCGGCGTCCCGTGGGTCACGGTTTGCACGACTTGGGCGCATGGCCAAAGGTGCGGGAGTTGTTGGTGCCGCCGTATCGCTTGGTGCAGGCGCCTATGGGATTGGTTCATCTCTTAAAAATGGTGACCGTGCAGGCCTTTTCAATTCTGTTGGCGATGTAGGTGGCGGTATTGCGGGCATGGCGGCCGGTGCGGCGATCGGTTCAATTGTGCCGGTGATCGGAACTGCAATAGGAGCCGCGATTGGCGGTATTGCGGGCTCGTATGGCGGCGGAAAGCTTGGCAGTTTTCTGGCTGAAAAAACTGCCAAGGTAGATACAGGTGGCAAACTGAAAATAGACATTGATGCCTCCGGCCTAGCAAAGGTCACCGGGGCAATGAATGACAAAAACACCAAAATTGAAACCGGGACAATTATGGGAGGGGCATACTAATGAGTTTATTAGATCAGCTACGTAAAGCAACCTTCCGCGGTCAATCTATTACCATCCGGGGCGATGACGTAACCCGAAGCCGCAAGGTTGCAACCCATGAAATAATGGACAGCGACGATCCCATCCATGAAGACCAGGGCGAGGCAGCAAGAACTTTCAGTATGGAGGTTGTGGTTGGAGGGAGCAACTACAGGGCCGATGCTGACCAGCTGGAAAATCTGTTTCTGCAAAAAGGCCCAGGGGAGCTTGTCCTACCGCACCAGGGTGCAATACTCATTATCGTCAAATCGGTGAGCCGTCGGCATGACTACGATGATATAGGTTTTATTCAGATGACGGTGCAGTTTGAAAAAACGGTAGACCGGACTGCTGTCTCATCCATACCTTCATCCTTGTCCGAGCTTTCATCTGTAACCGATAAGTCCTTCGCGGCTTTGGCTTCGGATTTCATCAAGAATTATTCAAGCGATAGGCCGGACTTTATCCAGGCCGATACTCTGGAAAAAGCAAATACGATTTTATCTAGCCTCTCAGGTAATTTGTCCAATATAAATACCATATTACCAGATATCCTCCTCAACACTGGCGCGGCTTTTCCTTTGGCCGATTCTGTCATAGGCCTTTTTAAAACCCTGTCCGCAACTTTAAAGCCAGACAGGAAAACTGTTATCGCAAGCGGTCTTTTACCAGTCGTAAAGTCGTCACCTTTAAAAACGATTGATGCCCTGATCAATACGACCCAGCAACAGAGTACAGATTCCATCGACAATGTCTCTGTGATTTCGCAAATGCGGGTCAAGAACGCTCAGTCTGTCGAGCATCTTATCAAGGGTGCGGCCTTGACGTCCGCTGTGCAAAGTCTCACCTATACCCAGTTTGAAAGCAGGGAACAGGCTGTCGGTTTCCGCCACAAAATCAGCAAGGCCTTGTTGGTTCTGACAGATAATTTAGGTGCGGCAGGCTGGGACAATGCCTGGCAGGAAAGTCTGAATATGTTGTCGGCCACAGTGCGCGATATCAATGAACGTTTGGGGCGTCTTCCCAAAACTGAAAACTATGAGCCAAAAACCTCCCTTCCTTCAATATATTTGGCGCATATGTTTTACGGCGATGACCTTAACAAGGTCGAAGCTAAAGCCATTGATCTGGCCACTCGTAATCGCACTTTTCATCCGGGATTTATGCCCTCGGATAAGCTGGAGGTGCTGACTGATGTCTGATAAACCTGTTTTTAAGATTGTTGTTGACAGCGAGCCGTTCATTTTATGGGAAGGCACGAGTGTCGGCCGTAGCATGGACCAGGGCGGCGGGACATTTGAAATCCGCTTTGTCGACCCTTCCAGGGATATTATAAAAGCCTTTAGACCGGGCAAGTCATGCCAAGTCTTCATAGATGAAAACCTCTTACTGGATGGCTATATAGATGGTTACACCATACATGATTGTGATGGACATAAATTGATGTTCCGCGGACGTGACCGGGTCGGTGATTTAATCGACTGCGCCGCAACCGTATCCGGCCCGTATGAGTTTCGTAACCAAAAGCTGGAAAAAGTGGTTGCCGCCGTTTTAAAACCTTTCGGCATTCCACTGCGCGTTGCAAAAGACGTGGACACCGGTGTAGCGTTTAAAAGGCTGTCTATAATGCCGGATGAAACAGCTTTTCAGTTTATAGAAAAGGCCTGCCGGTTCCGTGCCGTCCTTCCTGTGTCTGATGGGATTGGCGGACTCATTCTCGCCAAGCCGGGCGCTTATCGCTCTGCCGGAAAGCTGGTTTATGGTGAGAATATCAAGCGCCGCACCGTGGACGTAAACCACCAGGAGCGTTTTTCCGATATCGTTGTTAAAGGTCAGGGCGCACCTGTTGATGATTACAGCAACGGAAAAACCATGGCCGGAGGCAAAGGTCAAACAAAGGACGCGGAAATCACACGCTATCGCCCTCTGGTGATCGTGGCCGAAAAAGAAGGGTATGACTTAAGCTTCAAGCAACGTGCGGAATGGGAAAAACAAAACCGCAAGGCCAAGGCGGCAAAAATTACAATAACAGCCCAAGGGTGGTATGCCGCCGAGAATGAGTTGTGGCAGCTAAACACGCTGGTGCCGGTCAAAGACCCGGTCATAAATATTGATAAAGATATGCTTATAAAAAGCATCAGTTTTTCTCGAGGGCTTTCAACAGGTTCAGAAACTGAATTGGAACTGGCAGTACCGGAGGCTTATGACCTCCCGGCACAAAAGGAAAGTTCCGGTGATGATATGTGGGAGGGCTTTTAATCATGGATGCTCTGAACAGACTGGCCGGCCGGATAAAAGGTCTTTTAGCGCGCGGTGTCATAAGCCTGATTTCTGATGGAGGACAATATCAATTCGCCCAGGTCGAAGTTATGGCAGGTGAAGTCAAGGCTGATGTCCAGAGATTCCAGAATTTTGGATTTACAGGTAATCCGCCGGGCGGCTCCATTGCTCTTGTCGGTTTTTTAGGCGGCGACCGTGACCACCCTGTCATCCTTTATGCAGAAGACCCCGCAACCCGTAAAAGCGGTTTAAAGGCCGGTGAAAGTGCCGTTTACAACGCCTTTAAAGATTTTATACATCTTAAAGAAAACGGAGAGGTCGAGATTAAATGCAAAAACCTGATTGTGAATGCATCCGAAGGTGTGCGGATGGCCAGCCCGCGGGTTGAAACCACACACGATCTTATTGACCGTACCGAAGATGGAAACATCAAAACAATAAACGATATGCGTAACAGTCATGATGGCCACAAGCATTTATCAAACGGTGATGACGTATTAACAGATGGCCCTGATACTTTGATGGGGGGCGGGTTATGAAACTTTATATAAACGATGCTGGCCTGCTTGATCTGGAGGTCGGTGACAGGGGAATTATTCAGGAAACCACACTTTACAGCGCGGCATTGAATTCCCTTTTATGTCACCGCCGCGCCAAGCCTACCGACTTTTTGTATCCGCCACAGAACCAGTCCGGTTTTGCAGTTCATCTGCGAGGCTGGTGTGGTGACTTTATGGATGAACTTTTGCGCCGAATAGGAAGCCGTAGTTGGACATTAGGGAGACGAAAACAGATTGACGAAACCAAACAGCTAGCCTTTGCCTATGATCGTGAGGCACTGGAATGGATGATTGATGACGGTCATGCCACGCATATCGAAATTACTGGCGAATGGAGAGGCATCGGCCGGTTAGATAAGAGAAATGCTATTTACTTGAAAGATGGCTCGGTTCTTAAAATAAACCTTATTCAAATATTGGAGGCGGATCAAAATGCCCTTTAAAAGACCTTCCCCCAAAGATATTTATAAACGCATGATTGCCCTTTTTGATGTGGCTTTCCCCACCAGTGATGCGCGGGTACAAAACAGTGTCGAGAATGTTCTCTCCCGCGGTGTCGGTATGGCCAGCAATGAAATGCACGGCCATATTCAAGAAGAGTCTAAAGAGATATTACCCCATACGGCGGTTCGCACCCTGGAACGCCATGCGTCTTTGAGAAACATCTTCCTGAAACAGCCACAGGCCGCCATTGGTTCGGCTGATTTTGCCGGAGCGGATGGAACGATTATCCCCGCCGGCACGCTTATGCAACGAGCAGATAATGTTGAATACACGCTTGAAGAAGACATCACGATAACAGATGAAACTGCTGTCGGTACTGTCGTCTGCAACAGCCTGGGTGCAATCGGAAATGCTGAGGCTGGTGTCAAACTGACTTTGATTTCACCTGTTGCCGGTGTGGAGTCAAGCGCTGTCGTTGCCGAGGGTGGAATATCGGCCGGCGTCGATGCTGAAGAAGTTGAAGATTTGCGCGCCCGTGTTTTGGAAGATTGGCGTGAACCACC
>Ga0066376_10006052_pt1 | contig 10068 bp, 5 predicted proteins | sample Knorr_S15_td_Bot_FD_77009 | JGI IMG/M metagenome (GOLD analysis project Ga0066376, IMG submission 77009) | Marine microbial communities from Southern Atlantic Ocean transect - Knorr_S15_td_Bottom_ad_5009_LV_A | ecosystem: Environmental > Aquatic > Marine > Oceanic | place: Southern Atlantic... | reverse complement strand
GAATACCAAAAACAAAAAACCGTCTGCGGCATCGAATTGCCGGACGGCCTCGAGAATTCCTCGCAACTCCCCGAGCCGATCTTCACCCCCGCGACCAAGGCCGAAGAGGGCCACGACGAAAACATCAGCTTCGACGAAGCCGTCAAAATCGTCGGCAACGACATCGCCGAACAGGCGCGCGAACTGAGCATCGAGCTTTACAAACGCGGCCGCGATCACGCCGCCGAAAAGGACATCATCATCGCCGACACCAAGTTCGAGTTCGGCCTCTTCGACGGCGAACTCATCCTCATCGACGAAGTCCTCACGCCGGACTCCTCCCGTTTCTGGCCGGCCGGCCTCTACGCCCCCGGCAAAAACCAGCCAAGCTTCGACAAGCAATTCGTCCGCGACTACCTCGAGACCCTCGACTGGGACAAAACCCCGCCCGGCCCCGAACTCCCCGACGACATCGTCCAAAAAACCAGCGAAAAATACATCGAAGCCTACACCCAAATCACCGGCCTCGATTTCTAAACCGCGAATCAACGCGAACAAATGGCAAAGCATGATCCGCAGATTGCGCAGATGAGCGCAGATAAAAAACCAAATACAAATCTGCGACATCTGCGGATGGATAAAAACAATTCGCGCCCATTCGCGGTTTCTCAAGCCAAGGCCAACGGCCGCACCTCACGCGTCAGTCTCGGCAGCCGTTCCTCTTCCGCGCGACGCAGGTCATAACGCGATTGCAGATTCAGCCAGAACTCCGAGGTCGTGCCAAAGTACAACCCCAGCCGCATCGCCGTCTCCACCGTGATGGCCCGTTGCCCCTTCACCAGCGCCGTCATCGATGAATGCGCAATGCCCGCGTCCTTGGCCACGCGATACTGCGTGAGCCCCAGCGGCTTGATGAACTCCCTCAACAGGAGCCGTCCGGGATGTGATAACTTAGGCTTCTTCATTTTTTTGTCCTAGTGATAATCCACAATTTCCACCTGCGCCGCCCGACCCTCGTGCCAAACAAAGCAGATGCGATACTGGTCATTGATGCGTATCGAGTGCTGGCCAACGCGGTCGCCCTTTAGCGCCTCAAGCCGGTTCCCCGGCGGCACCCGCAGATCATCCAGCGTTACCACCGCATCAAGCAATTGCAACTTGTCCAGTGCCTTCTGCTGACTCTTCTGGGGCAACCGCCTGGAGCTTTGCTCATGCCAAAGTCGATCGGTTTCCCTGCACTTGAAACCATCAATCACCGGCCCGCATCCTTCTATGCGCCACTATTTCCGTCAACCAGAAATATAGAGCACGTCGCACGTCAAAGAAAACTTCGTGTCCTTCGTACTCTTCGTGGTAAAAAAAACCTTCTCTGCAGTTCTCTGCGTTTAATGATAAATGCGGTTTACTTCGCAAGCAAAAACTCCAGCATATCTCTGAAGTCGGCGGGGGGGATTGCTTGGCCAATCGCCTCGGGCATGAGCGAGCGCGTCGTCTGTTCCTGCGATACGATGTCGGCCTTCGCGATGCTGCTCTCCGCGCCGGCCAAGTCGGCGAACACGATCGACTCGCCAACCTCGCGCCGCTTCAGCCCTAGCACCGTCTGCCCGTTTTTCAGTTTCACGATCGAGTAGCGGAACGCCACATCGACGTTGCGGTTCGGGTCGAGAATATCCTCTACCAACCGCTCGACGCCCCGGTTGCTGACGCCGTCCAATTGCGGGCCGATGCTGCCGCCCTGCCCGCCCTTTTGGTGGCAGGCCGCACAGAAGGTGGCGAAGGTCGTCCGGCCGCTCGCCGTGTCGCCGCCCGTCTCGCGAAACGCCGCCACGCGCTCGGCGATGAGCCGTTCGCGGTTGGCGTTCGGCTTGGGCAAGTCGGCGGTGAGCGCCGCCACGCGCCCGGCGGCGGCTTCCGGAAAACTGCTTTTGATCTGCGGATCGAGCAGCAATCCGGCCGGTGCCAGTCCACTTTCCACCGAGCCAAGCAGCGCCTTGGCCCCGGGCCGATTGCGGGCCAGCGCACGGGCAAACTGCAGTTGCAGATCGGCCGGCGCTTGGCCAAGCGCCTTGGCCAAGTGAGCGCGAACGACCGGCAAATGCGCCCCGCCATTGGCCACGGCCAAGCGCAGCGACTCCGGCTGGCTGCCGTCCTCGAGGATCGCCGCGACACGGGACCGCTGGCTCGCGTTGCCTTGGCCGAGGATGGCTGATACCGCCATCTCACGCGCTGCGGTGACCGCAAACGGATCGGTGGCCAAGCGCGCGGCGCCATCGAGCACCGTCGTCAACTTCAGGTCGCGAACGATTTGCGCCGCAGCCAACTGGCGCTTGGCCAAGCGGCGCGGCGCCATCGTGGGCAACGGCGCAATGGGCGGCTCAAAACCACCCGCCGCCACCCAGGCGAAGCCGCCGGCGGTGTCGCGATCGACAATCTCAAGGCGCACTCGCCGCCCGGCAAACGCCGACAAGTCCCACACGATTTCCTGCGCGGTCTCGCCGCTGGAGCACCCGGTTTTTTGCAGGATGCGGCCGCTCCCGGCTTCGACGAGTTGCACGTACTTTTTTCGGCTCGGCGGCTTGCCCAGCCGGCCGCTGTGGCCGGCAAGCAAAAAGCGCAACCGGCCCGGCACCGCAAACTCGCGGGAACGCAGCACACCGGTCAAGTGGTCGCCGCCCGGCGCTTGGCTGCTGAGAAACTTGGCCTGTCGAAACAACTCGAGACCGACGTTGAATCGCACCACGCCGAGCCACGCGAAGGCTGCTCCGGTGTCGCCATCGACGACCTCGATGTAAACCTCGCGGGGCCGGTCGAGCTGCCAGCGCACCGGCACGCCGGTGTCGTTGCGCGGCGGATAAACCCGGTGCAGTTCGCCGCCGGTCTTGGCGTCAACGAGTCGCACAAAATTCTTGTCGTGCGCGGGGTCGTTGGGGAAGCCTCGGTGGCCGTTGATGAAAAATGTCAGCTCGGCCGGCATCGCAAACGGCACCGAGCGCAGCACGCCGGTGAGCGACTCGCCGCCGGGCGGCAGGCTGGTGATGTAACGGGTTGCGGCGACGCCGTCGCTCGAGGCGCGCACTTGGGAGACCCACGGACTGGCGGTTGGGTGTTCGGGGTGCGGGTGTTTTTTCCACTTGGGCGGCTTGGCCGGGATGCTGCGTGTTTGCACGACCCACGGAATCTCCGACGGCGGCACGCCCTTGGCCGGCTCGGCGACCCAGTGCATCCCGGCCGGCTCGGCGGCGGCGAGCAGTTGGCCAGCGAGATTTTCCGCCCAGCCGAGCACGCCGCGCTCGGGAGTGAGTCCGCGCTGGACGATGCCGTCGTTGATGGCGAGCAGCAGTTCCGACTGAAAATCGAGGCTGCCGGGGAACTGTTTTTGCACCACGGCCGCCAAGCGGTCCAGCCCCTCCGGCGGCGCGTTGCGAGCGATGTGGCGGAGGTAAACGGTCAACTGCCCGCGCTCGATCCCGGCGTCGTGAAGGTTGGCCAGCAGCAGCGAGGCGGCGAACGGCGAGTTGACGGACAACGCCACGCTCATCAACTCACGCAAACTTGCGGAGTCATCTTTGAGGTCGGCAAACTTACCGGGGTGATCCACGGCGCGGAGGTTGTTTCGCAGCGCAATCCGCAGCGCGTGGCGAAGGTGCCCGTCAGTTGCGGGAGCTTGGCCAAGCGCGGTCAGCAGCGGCCGAATGTGACCGGCACGCGGCTGCCGCGCGAGGGCATCGGCGGCGGCGCGGCGAACCTGCGGCGAGTCGTCGTGCAGGCCGGCCAGCACCATCGACTCGGTTTTTGGCGGCCAGTTTTTTTGCGCGGCGGCGATGCGCCGGGCGTGAACGCGGACGAGTTCCGAGTTGTCGTTGGCCAAGCGCAGTTGCGTGGCTTCGTCCAGTTGGCCAAGGCGGTGAAGCACCCACGCGCCGTGTGCCCTCAACTCCGGCGCGGCACCGGCCCGGACCATCGCTTGGCCAAGCGGCTCGGCGGCGCGCTGGCCAACGTCATCGGCGAGATAATCGGTGGCAGTCATCCGTCTGGACAACAATGGGTTAGCCAACTCGCTGATCGCCTGGCCAAGCGTTGCGCCGGGGAGGTTGACCGGCTTGGGCAGCGGCTCGGCGTTCGGGCCGTCGTAAACCAAACGCCAGATTCGGCCCATCTCGCGGTCGCGTCCGGGGTGGTCGAGACGCACCTCGTAATGGCCGATGATGCGGTTGTAAAAGTCGGCGATATACAGCGCGCCATCGGGGCCGAACTGCAGGTTGACCGGCCGGAACCACGGGTCGGCTGTGCGCACGAGATCGGGAAGCTTGGTGCCTTTCGGACTGCTGCCGCGCCAGCGTATTTTATCGCGATTGACGCGGCTGGTGACGACGTTGCCGATGAAAATATTGTCGCGGAATTCCGCCGGCCAGTGGTTGTCTTGGTTGAACACGATGCCGCACAAGCCGCTGGAGTTGTGCGTGTGCCGGATCACCGTGGGCGCAAAGCCCATGCCGTCGTGCGGCTTGCCGAAGCTCGGATAATAGGCGTCGTGGATGAGCTGATAAATCGGCGAGCTGTGGCAGTCGGCGGTGTAAAAGTTGCCGAACGAGTCGAGGCACATGCCGAACGGATTGACTTGCCCGAAGGTGAACTGCTCGACGCTCGAGCCGTCCAGTCGCACGCGGTACGTGTTGCCGGAGTGCATCGTGATGCTCGAGCCGTCGGCGGCGTTGACGGTGGTGGTGTTGTTGAAACCGTGCGTGAGATGCAGCCAGCCGTCGAGCCCTCGCGTAAACGACGAGTGCATGCCGTGCGTGTCGCGCTCGAAGCCAAGCGGCCCATAAAGTTTCTCCCGCTTGTCAGCCCGCCCGTCGCCGTCGGTGTCGCGGAGAAACCAGATGTTCGGGATGCTCCAAGCGATCACGCCGTCCTTGTACGGATAAAGCCCGGTGGGGATGTTGAGTCCATCGGCGAAGGTGGTGAGTTTGTCGTAAGCGCCATCGCCGTTGGTGTCCTCGAGGATTTTAATCGTGTCGCGCCCGGGTTGGCCAAGCGGCGCGGGGTACGGATACTCAAGCGTGCTCGTGACCCACAGCCGACCGCGCTCGTCGAAGGCGAGGTTCATAGGCTGGCCAATGTCCGGGCTGGCGGCGACAAGCTCCATGCGGAAGCCGGCCGGGACGTCGAACAACTTCAGGCTTTCCTGCGAGGAAAGCGGCTTGGCCTTGCGAACCAGCGCCTGAAAATCCGGCCCGCTGAACGAATCAGCGCCCAGCTGAATAACTTGCGCTTTAAGCGCGTTGCTGGACGACAGAAAACAAAAGATGAATCCGACGATTAAACAGTGGCCTTCGCGAAATAACATCCGAGGGTTCACCCTCATCCGGCCTGCGGCCACCTTCTCCCTGAGGGAGAAGGAATCAATCGGAAGGTTGAGCGTGCTGTCCGCCGCGTGCCGGGGCTGAAGCGGACGGCTGGGGACAGCCGTCCCTACCTTGCACTTGGCCAAGCTCCCTCTCCCAGCGGGAGAGGGTTGGGGAGAGGGAGAATGCGTCCCATGTTTTTTCAGGCGAGGTGGAACTCGCCCCTCACCGATTGCCTTCTGTTGAAACTCCCCGTTCACCCTCGTCCGGAGGGAGAAGCGATGCCCCGCTTCATTCGCGTCTCTTCGCGTCCATTCGCGGTTAAAAAACAGACTCACTTTTTCTTTTTGTACTTTTTCAGGTCAAACCGGGTTCGGGTTCCCTTCTTTTCGGCGAGCACTTTTTGAAGCATGGCGCGGGTTTTGCGGGTCGCGGCTCCAAGTTTGCCGGTGTCGAGCGGGCTGACTTCGAGTGGGTCGGCGGCGACGTCGATGAAGCGACCGTCGCGATGCAGTTTGTATCGCTGGGTGCGCGCGTACTCGTCGCCCTTCATGCCGCCGTTGCGGGAGTACCAGCAGTAAGTCCACTCGCGCGGGTTGCCTGTTTTGCCGCGCAACTGCGGCAGAAAACTGTGGCCATCGATCTTCAACTTGGCCGGCACCTTGGCACCGATCGCGTCGCAGATGGTCGGCAGAAAATCGCTGAAATCGACGAGGTCGCGGTTCACTTTCCCGGCGGGGACGGTGCCCGGCCAGTTGGCGATGAACGGCACGTGGTTGCCGGTGTCGATCGGCTGGCCCTTGGCTCCGATGACGACCTTGCCGTTGAGGATCGATTCCACGCCGACCGCCGTGCCGTTGTCGCCGATGAACATCACGAGCGTGTTTTCGCGCAGGCCAAGTTCCTCGAGCTTGGCCACGAGTCGGCCGACCATCTTGTCGGTGTAGGCGACCATGTCGGCGAAATACTTTTTGCGTCCCTGCCCATTGAGAACGCCCTTGGCCTTGGGGTCCCAATCGGCACTGTCGGGCGTCGGCTCGAACGGCCAATGCGGCAGGATCATCGGGTAGTAGAGAAAGAACGGCTCGTCTTTTTTGCGCTCGAGAAAGTCGCACAGATAATCGACGACCAAGTCCGGCCCGTACTCGCCGGCGGAGTAGTCGCGAAGGGTGCTGTTCACCTCGAGGCCGGGGTTGGGATAGCGGCTTGGCCGGCGGGTCACCTGCCACAGGCAATATTCGTCGAAGCCAAAATGGTTCGGCCCCTTCAGCCCGTTCTCCAACTGCCACTTGCCGCCGATACAGGTCGCGTAACCGGCGCGCTTGGCCAAGTGGCCGAACGTCGTCACCGTCGGGTCGAGCAGGCCGAAGCGGATGTAGTTTCGCTGGTTGTAAATGCCGGTCATCAACTGCACCCGCGACGGCGTGCAGATCGGCTGCGAGTAACAATGCTCGAACCGCATGCCGCCCTTGGCCAAGCGATCGAGATTCGGCGTCGAGTACGACTCACCGCCGTTGGCCGTGACGCACTCGTACCCCATGTCGTCCGCCATGATCAGCACGATGTTGGGCTTCCCGGCGGCTTGGGCGCCCGCCCAGCCAGCCAGCGTAATGGCAAAAATTCCGATCCAGTTTTTCATACGTGTGGAAGGCAAACTCTACGGGAGAACCGAGGCCGCCACAACGCCGATCAAAGAAATATCAGCAATTGGCCAAGCGCTGGTTTTGACCTTATTGAGGTTGCGAGGGGCGGGGTGATCTGCAACTGTCGCGCCGTGAAACGCCTGCTTTTTTCCCTTTGTGTCGCCGTGCCGCTTGGCCAAGCGCAGACGAGTGACAAGCCGACCCTTTGCCAAGGGCATTACCACTCCGAGGCCGAGGCGGTGGCGCAGCTCAAGCGCATGGCCGCGACGCACTCGAGTCTCGCCGAGTGGAAGGCGCGGGCGGCGGCGGTGCGGCGGCAGATATTGACCGGCGCAAAGCTCAACCCGCTGCCCAAGCGCACGCCGCTCAACCCGATCATCAAAAACAAGCGGCGTTATGACGGCTACACGGTGGAGTCGGCGGCCTTCGAGGCGCGACCCGGTTTTTTTGTTTACGGCAACCTGTACCGGCCGCTTGGCCACGAGGGCAAGCGGCCCGGTGTGCTTTGTCCGCACGGACACGCGCGCGGCCCGGCGGGCGGGCGGCTGCGGCCCGACCAGCAACACCGCTGCGCCACGCTGGCGCGGATGGGCGCGGTGGTGTTCTCGTACGACATGATCGGGTTCGGCGACTCGGAGCACCTCGGCTGGAATCACAACCATCGGCAGGCGCTCACGCTGCAAACGTGGAGCAGCATCCGCGCGCTGGATTTTCTCGAGTCACTGCCGGAGGTGGATGCGAAACGCATCGGCGTCACCGGCTGTTCCGGCGGCGGCACGCAGACGTTTTTGCTGACGGCGGTCGATGAGCGCGTGGCGGTGAGCGTGCCGGTGGTGATGGTGTCGGCGCATTTCTTCGGCGGCTGCCATTGCGAGAGCGGCCTGCCAATCCACAAGACGCCCAAGCTGGAGACGAACAACGCTGAGTTTGCCGCGCTCGCTGCGCCGCGTCCGCTCAAGCTTATCTCCGTGGGGGGCGACTGGACGAAGAACACGCCGAAGGTCGAGTACCCGTTCATCCGGTCGATTTACAAATACTACGGCGCGGAGGCCAAGGCGGAGAACACCCACTTCCCCGAGGAGCAACACGGCTACGAGCACATCAAGCGGCAGGCGATGTATCCCTTTATGGTCAAGCATCTCGGTCTCGACGCGAGCGGCGTGCTGGACAAAAAGACCGGCGAGTTCAACGAGAGCAAAAACACCGTCGAGAAGGTGGCCACGATGCGCAACTTCAACACGCTCGCGGACATGCCCAAGCACGCGCTCAAGCCGGGCGCGCCGGTGCCGTTGCGCTAGGGTCGGGGAGAGGGAGAACGCATTACAACCACTAAGCCATGAGATTCACAATTCAATCGCCGGATTAATGATGCCGTTTTTGTGCCGCCCCTTGGTTGTTAAAATTGGGGTATCTTTCCCTTGCGTTTGCGGTGGATGTTTTCGCAGCCTATTGAAGCAGCCTCGATCTAACGCTTGTTACGGGCTTGGGGATTGCGCTTGGCGCGGCGGTCTAGCGGCGACGGGGTGGTGGCGTCGATCTCTTTTATCCAGTCCTCGAGCCCGGCCTGCATGCGCTTGGCCAAGCGGGGCTTGGCGGCGGCGAGGTTGGTGGTTTCGGAGAGATCCTCGGAGAGATCGTAAAGTTCAATCTCCCCGGTGCGGTGTGCGCGGCGGAGCTTGTGGCCGTCCCGGATGAGCACCGAGTCGAGCGGCCGATAAAAATGAAGCCCTGCCCGGGGCCGCCGGACGACGCCGTTGCCGCCATTGAGCAGGATCGGCTTGACGGAGCCGCCCTCGGTGCCTTTGGGCAGTTCCCCCGCTGATCCGGCCAAGTCGGCAAAGGTCGAGAGCAGGTCGTAGCCGACGACCGGCACGGCCGAGTACGAGCCTGCCTCGATGCCGGGGCCGGCGGCGAAGAACGGCACGCGCAAGCCGCCCTCGTAGTAGGAGCCTTTGCCAGCGCGGAGCGGTTTGTTGAAATGCGGATACTGCCTCGCGAGGCCGCCGTTGTCCGAGGTGAGAAAAACGTAGGTGTTGTCGGTGAGTTGCAGTTCGTCGAGCACGTCGAGAATGCGGCCGACCGCTTGGTCGAGGTCGTCGATCATGGCGGCGTACCAGTAGGCTGTGTGGATTTTGCCCGGCGTGCGTGCCTTGTGCCGGGCCAGCGTGGCCGGCTTGGCCTCGGCCGAGAGGTGAATGGCGTAGTGCGACACCTGCAAAAAAAACGGGGCATCCGCGTGGGCCTGATGCCGGATGAACTGCACGGCGTTGTCGGTGAGGGAGACGGAGCGCTTGGGGTCGTCGTGCGGAAAATGCTTGGTTTGGTCGGTGGTCAACTGCCGAGCGGTGTGGTTGCCGGTGCGGCCGTCGGAGGCGTCGTAGCCCAGCTCGGCGGGGTGACGGTGCATGTGCCACTTGCCGAAGTGCGCCGCGCGGTACGCGGGATCGATCGACTTGAGCACCCGCGGGATGGCGCGGACCGGGAATGGCGCGGGATAGTTGACGGCGCGGTTGCTGGTTTTCTTGAGCTTGGCCGGCGTCATGCCGAACTGGATGGAATGGCGCGACGGCGAGCAGACCGGGTGGGGCGCGTAGGCCCGCGAGAATGTCATCCCGGCATCGGCGAGCCGCTTGAAGTTTGGCGTGAGGTAGTAGTCGGAGCGGGTGTCGGCACGCGACGGGATCATCGGCACCTCGGTGTTGTTCCAGCCTTGGTCGTCGGTGAGGATGAGGATGATGTTGGGCGGCTTGGCCAAGGCGGCGGAGGCCAAGCCAAGCAGCAGGGCTGCTCCGAGTAAGTGGCGGGAAAGTTGCGAACCCAACTTCATAATATTACACTGCGTGTCATTATAATCTTTCGCTCTCTCCTGCCCTCTCCCGCTGGGAGAGAGAGCCGGGATCCGCTTGGCCAAGCGGGTGCTGCCTCCACCCTACTCCCCGATGATTTCGTAGGCGATCACGGCGTTGTCACCTTGCAACCGGCGTGTTGACTCATAAAAAAGGACACTGAAGGGGAAAAGAGGGGTGAGGGGAGAGTAACCCGTTGACTCAGAATAGAGGACACCGTAGCGCAAGGGAGCTACGATGAGTAAAAAGAGTAGG
>Ga0066376_10006051_pt1 | contig 10068 bp, 8 predicted proteins | sample Knorr_S15_td_Bot_FD_77009 | JGI IMG/M metagenome (GOLD analysis project Ga0066376, IMG submission 77009) | Marine microbial communities from Southern Atlantic Ocean transect - Knorr_S15_td_Bottom_ad_5009_LV_A | ecosystem: Environmental > Aquatic > Marine > Oceanic | place: Southern Atlantic... | reverse complement strand
TCTTGACATCACATGACGCCCCTTGGGGACTGAACGGTTACCTGCCAAGAGCCCAGGAGATAGTCCCATCGAACGCAGGTCCGGAGCATGCCGCTGCCAGAGGGCGCCTCGAGCCCTGGCAGCGGCCGGCCTGCACCGGACCTCTCGTCTGGAAGGACATCGACGCGGTGCAGCGCGACATCGCCACACTGAAGGCGGCGCTCCGCTCCGGTGGCGCCAAGCGAGGCATTCATGACGGCAGCGTCCCCAGGTGCAGCCTCGCAGTACATCGCAGACCGGCACTACGACGGTGAAGAGGCGTATGTGTTTGCCCTGGCGGACCTGGTGCTACGGCTCAGAAGTCAACAAAACGCCCGCCATTGATCGAATGGCCGCGGAGGGCATGCGCTTTACGGATTTTTATATGGCCTCGCCCGTATGCTCGCCTTCTAGGGGTGCCATGCTTACTGGCTGCTACCCGCCGCGCATTGGCTTCGGTTCGTTCGAGGGCCGGTGGGTACTTTTCCCCGGGCAGGGACTGGGACTAAACCCAGAGGAAATCACCATTGCCAGACTGCTCAAAGACGAGGGCTATGCCACCAAAATAGTTGGCAAGTGGCACTGCGGCGACCAGAAGGAGTTCTTGCCGACTCGCCACGGGTTCGACAGCTATTACGGCATTCCCTATAGCAACGACATGGGGCGGCAAAAAGAGGATGATACCTACCCGCCGCTGCCGCTGTTGCGCGATGAGGAGGTGATCCAGGCCCAGCCTGACCAGCGCGGCATTACCGAGCGCTACGTGGAAGAGTGCGTGTCCTTTATATGCGCCAGCACAGAGACTCGCCGTTTTTTCTCTACCTGGCCCACATGCACGTGCACCTACCGCACTATCCGCCGGAGCGTTTTGTGCGCGAGTCGGACAACGGCGTCTACGGCGCCGCCGTTGCCTGCATCGACTGGGCCACTGATGTGCTTTTACACGAATTAAAGGCACTCGGGCTGGACGACAATACGCTCGTCATTTTCACCAGCGACAACGGGTCTCGGGTGCGTGACGAAGGCGGCAGTAACGCGCCGCTGCGCAGCACTAAAGGCACGACGTGGGAGGGCGGCCAGCCCGTGCCCTGCATCATGCGCTAGCCCGGAAAAATACCCGCTGGCAGCGAGTGCGGTGAGTTGGCGCTGTCGATGGATTTTTTTCCGACGCTGGCTGGTATTGGCGGCGCGGCGGTGCCCACGGACCGCATCATAGACGGCAAGGATATACGCCCGCTGGTATTTGCCGCAGAGGGGGCGGCATCCGAGCACGAGGCCTTTTTCTACTATAAGCGCAACAGCATAGAGGCGGTGCGCAGCGGCCGGTGGAAGCTGCACATCCGCAAGGACGACGAGGAAGTGCGGGGCCTCTACGATTTAGCGGCGGACGTTGCCGAGAGCGCAAATCTCTATGCAGAACACCCCGAAGTCGTGCGGGAGTTGATGGGAAAAATAGAGGCCTGCCGCCGGGACCTCGGCGACGAGGCGGCCGGAGTGCAAGGGGAAAACGTGCGGCCGGTGGGGCGCGTCGACCACCCCGATACGCTGACGCATCTCGATCCCGAGCACCCGTATATGGTTGCTCTGTACGATCTCAAGGAGCGGGGGTAGGCTTAATACTATGGTTCTACAGATTGCCAGCGGGCCCTCTCTACTGCGGTCAGCCGGCGCGGGCGAGGGGCTTATCGGTGGCCAGTTCGATCAGGAACCTCCGTTGCCGATGGGTCTCGCTCCCAGGTAGAGTCGTAGAGGTAGCGGTCCTTGAACCAGCCCACCTTGAGGGTGTAGCGCACCGTCGCCGTGGCGTCGGGCTCGATGCGGATGTCGAAGCTGTCGGGCTGCAGCGGCATGCGGCCGTCCCACTCGTGGCCACTGGCGAACCCGTGCACCACCTGCACGCGGTGGGCGCCGCTGCGCAGGCTGTGGGAGAACAGCGTCACCCAGCGCCCGAGTTCGTCGACCAGCGGACCCGTGTCCATATACTTGCCATCCACGTAGAGCTTGCACAGGTGGAAGTACGACGGGCGCTCTCCCATCTCGGCTCTGGTCATGCGGAACAGGACCTCCAGCCTACCCGTGCCGACGGCGTCGGCGGAAACGCGTTGGTGAAAACGGTCCACGAGCTTGCCGCCGAGCTCATCCACCATGCCCATCACGGCGTCTTCGGGTCCGCTCTCGCTGTCGGCGGCGAGGATTTCCCCCGTTTCTGCGTCGATCATGCGTGCGTCGATGCGGTAGACGCCGCCAAAGCGCAGGAAGCTGCCCACAACGACGGCGTCGGCGCCGAGCCAGGCGCCCACCTCCACCGCCGTTTCCGGGTCGATGGCTCCGCTCATCTCCAGGTTGAAGTTGCGCATCGCCGTCTCGATCTGCACCCGTTCGATGACGGAAAACCTCGCCGTCTGGCCGAGACTCGTCGTCAGCATGTCGGCCAGTCCGCTGACGAAGGCGTCGTGGTGTGTTTCGCCGTGGTTCTGGAAGGGCAGGATGGCGACGGTATGCCGTGTGCCGCGGTGGCGCGTCGCTGCCGCCGTCGATTCGCGGGCCAGTTCTTCGGCCATGGGCGTCAAGTCGCGACCCGTGCCCCGGCGCTCAAAAGTGCCCAGGGAACGGCCCGTCGCCGTTGCCACGATGTCGACAGTCACATGAAAATTCTCGGTGAAGGCGCCGTCGATCACCGCGTCGGCGCCCAGCCAGCGACCAAGCTCAGCGGCATCGACCGGCCTCCCGGCGGCCTCCGGCCTCGACAGCGTCACCCGACCCCGCTCCACCAGGTGCGATTCCACTAAAGTCAGTTCGGGATACTGGTGAAGGGAGGTGAGCAGCATCTGCGGCAGGCCGCTGACGAAGGGTGCGTTCTCCGCCCCGGCGTCGTTGTCGAAGGCGAGCACCGCCACCGTGCCCTGCGGCAGCCGCAGGGCACGCAGATCGCGCGCCAGGTCGCCGCCGAGCTGGTCGATCAGCTTGAAGACCTGCTCCGAAGGGCCTGACACCGTCTCCGTCGCCAGGCGCCGATCGTCGGCGGTGTCGGTGAGCTGTGCATCGATCCGATAGCCCGTTACCAGGCAGCGCACGAAGAGGACGAGGTCACAGCCCTGCGCTGCGGCCTGGCGCAGGTCCGCGTCGGTGGATACCCCGCCTGCACCTAGGATGAGCACTTCTTCCGATTCTGCCTCGAGAGCCCGGACCAGCTCGGCAACGACCCCGGCGTCGCCGGTGGGTACGACCCCCAGTCTGCGGGCGTCGACCAGCGATGGCAGCGCCATGGAGGGGGCGAGCAGGCAGCTCAGCGTCAGCGTGTGCAGGAAGCGTCGCATAAAGTGTCTCTCCAGGGGCTCCTTGGCGACGGTCCCGGCGATGTCGCTCAGACATCGTCGGGGCCGACGGCACTATTTGCCGACGAGGCGGTCGCGGAACCCGTGCATCGGAATCGACAGGTTCAGTCTGGCCTGGATCGCGGATTCGGCGAGGCCGTCGTAGTTGCTCTGGTGACGCACGCCGAAGTCGAGGGTGACGTGCTTGGAGAAAAAGTAGCGCACACCGCCGCTGACGACACGAACGAGCTCGATGCGTTCGCCGCCGCTGAGCTCGAACCCTGGAATCCAGTTGATCTCGCCCATGATGCGGGCGCGGGCATCGCTCTTCCACAGCTCGATGCCGCCCACTGGCCGCCAGAAGGAGGCCCCCGTGGGCCTCGAACCGTCGAGTTGGGCATCGATGTATTTCAGGCCTATATGTCCCTTCACCTTCAGGCCGTTCCAGCCCGCGCGGGTATCGGTGGCGTACTGTTCACCTGGGTAGTTCGCCAGGGTGGTGACGGTGTAGAACTCACCCACCTTGGCCTTGTAGTCGCCCTCCGACGTGCGTTCCGTGTAGGTACCGGACCGGCGGAAGGAGACGGCCAGCCCGCGCGCGTAACCGGTCAGGGGCACAAAAACCTTGAGCCCGGCCGAATGCACATCGGCCAGTTTGTCCGCGCTGTCGAAGCCCGAGACGATGTCGATGGTGCCTATCTCCAACTGGGCGATGTCGCCGAGCCCGAGGACGGCGCCTGTCAACGGTCGGCTGCCCGACTCGCTGAGGACGACGCCGGTAGCCGCTACATCCAGGTCCATCGAGCGCACAACGCGTCCTGTGGGAATACTGAACAGGCTCGTAGGCTCCACCGGGGGATCGGGTGCTACGGCGCCGCGTTCGTAGGCATGCGCCGGCAGCGTGGCCATCGCGAAGGTGGCAAAGGCGATAAGTGTGCGGGTGATGCAGGTCATGATGATCTCCCTCCTGAGTGTGCCTGCCGCCGGGGTGCGACGCGTACACGGACACGTCGTCCGTGGATCGTCGCCTCGCGGAGACGGGCACTGGGTGTACGCAGGGCGGCGCGTACCGCCTCCCCGCAGGTGAGTCCGGCACCGCGGATGCGGGATGCGGTGGTTGCATGGATCCTCTCGCCCTCATGCGTCACAATGAGGGCGACATCGACGAAAACGAAGCAGACGCCTCCCGCGTCCGTCCCGGGGGACACCCGCAGGACGACGTCGATGGAGAGGGACGCCGTATCAGTGGCGGCGACAACGTCGAGACCGCTGGCGGCGAGGAGTGCGGTGATGTCTCCGCGCAGCCCTGGTGAATCGACCCCGTCGACGGTCAGCGTCAGGTGCGTGCGCCGCTGCACGCGTTCGATCCGAAAGGACACACACCGTCGCAGTGGCGTCTCCAGAATGGATCGCGGGTGTGCGGAGCGCCCCGCCCTGGCATCGATGCAGGCCGTCACCGTCGTGGGGCCGTCCAGTCGTTCGATGGCGGCTCGGGCTCTACCGTCGTTGTCGGTCCACGCGAGAAGCTCGATGCGTCCCTCCGGCGCCGAGATGGCAAATCGGATGGACAGGCCGGCGGCCGGATCACCGTCGTCCCGGGCGATGACCTCGACGACTGACAACCCGTCCTGGTCGACGGTGTCCAGGTCGATACAGGCGATCCGCCGGCGCCAGAGCGCCACGATGTCGGCGTCACCGTCGGTCAGTTCCACCGCCTCGGCGCCGGCGGCCAGCGCCGCCGCAGCGGTAGATCGCGGATCCGACAGGCGCGCGAGCAGTTCCGCGAGGCGCTGCAGTCGCCATGCGGCAGCCTCACGCCGGGTCGCCTCGCGGTGGCCCAGGTCGAGCCGGGCGTAAACCCAGCAGCGTTCGTCGTCGCACCTCGTGTCGACGATGTCCACGCCCTGCAGCGTCGCTGCCGACGTGGTTCGAGCCGTCGAGTCGAAGTGCCGGACGAGTCTTTCCCCGTCCTCACGGGTTTGCAGGGACGACGACGTCTGCACGTCGACCTCGAGTTGTGAGGCGATGTCGGCCAGCGCGGTAGCCAAGGCCCGGTTGTGCGCGGCCGACAACGGGCCGCCACCGATGGCTGCACCGCCGATGCCGACGGCGTAGCCGGGATGTGACGGCCGCTGGGTCACCCAATCCGGTGCCTCTCCCAGGGCGGGGTCGCCTGACAGAGCGATCGTAGCGATGCGCGCTAGCAGATGGGTCCACAGTTTCGGCATGTTGACCTCAGTTCTGCTCCGCCCGCCGGGCTTCGTAGCGCTGCAGCTCGGCGTCGAGTTCGGCGTAGGCTTGGGTGGCGCGAAACCGAGTGTAGAGGGCTTCGCTGCTGCGCAGTTTCTGCGTCAGCAGCTCATTGGCGCGCCCGATCGGCAGACGCATCAGGACATAGGCGCGGTACACGTGGCCTTCGGGTACGACCTGGCGTTCGACGACGTGGGCACCCACCAGGGTTTCATTCGCAATGGCCTTCGTCGCGGAGGAGAACTGGGTCAGCAGCTCGGAGTCGGAGGCCATTCCCGTCTCTTCCTGGAACTGCCGGGTCAGGTTCGTCAGGCGCGAGCCGAGTTGCTGGGCCAGGTCCACCTGCGCCAGTCCCCGCGCCTTGTCTATGGAGACCTGGAAGTCGCGCGACGTCGCCGTTGCCGACGCCGTCAGGTAGTCGGCGTCGGTGGGGACCTTGAGCATCCAGCCGGGTGCCTTCTCTATCGTCTTACGCGCCGAGGCCGGCGCCAGGTCGAAGCTTTTCGGGGCGCCGCAGGCGACAGTCAACAGGACCAGCGCCAGCGTGCCAATGTGGGACTTGCGTGAATCGTCCATGCCGGTAGCTCCCGGTTTCGAGGCATTTTTGCTCCTGCTCTGCACGACCCTGCAATAGCGGTGCCACGCATGAAACAGAATCTAAACTCTATATGTAACTGATTGTAAGTAATAGGGTTATATAGATATGTGAGGAGCTCTGAAACTGTCCTGTTGACCCAGCTATGGGATTGCGTGATATTGCGCATAGCTGCGTGGACGTTGCGTAATGCAAAATTGATCGGGGTGTCCGACGCTGGGGAACGCCGTACCTGGTAACCGGACAGAGGCAAGGGCATGGCAGTGAAAGAGTTCGAACCGGCGCGACCGGAGCCACCGCTGTTGCAGCGTCTGCGAAGGGCGACGCAGGCAAGCGGTCTGCATGTAGACCCGGCGGCGCCGCTGGCGACAGCCGGCTTCATCGTCACCAACCGGCTGGCGCAGACGTCGGTCCGTTATCTGAGCAGCGTCGAGCCGGAAGTGGGCCAGCGGCTGTCCGAGGAACTGCGGGGGCTGGGCGGCCCGGAGGAGCATGACCTGCTGTTGCAGGAGCGGGGTTTCACCTATTTCCACGTCGTACAATTTCTCTACGAGTGGGCCCGATACAACCTGCCGCACCCCGACTGCGAGCAGTTCTGCTATCGCATGGGATTCGGTGGTGGCGGCGTTGAGGTGCATCCAGATGCAGAGGTCAGCGGTCTGCTGCAGATGATGCTCACCGCCATCCCTCCCGGTGACGACGCGCGCCAGCTCGGCGCCATAATGTCCCTCATGGGGCCAGTCATCGTCAGTCAGGTGTTCGCCCGCGAGCTCATCCACCTGTACACCGTACCGTCAGGGCCCTGCGGCATCCGCATGACCCTGGAGTACGCCCAGCCCGATGCTTTGCGCGAGTCCTTGCGACCCTACGATCTAGCCGACGACCTGGGCACCTTCTTCCATAACACCGCCATGCACGTGCAGGGCACGGCGCATCTCGGATGGAAGACCTTCGCCCGCGACTCGAGCCGTACCGTCGACATGGGCATACCAGTGCACCGGTTGCCGACCGCCGTACAAGGCGACGTCCGTCAGCAGCTTCGCTGTTCGTGGGAAGTGCAGTGGACGCCGGAGGTGCAGCTGCGGCGATTGACCCGGGCCGACGAGATTCTCGAACGGGGTCGGACGATCTACGACGCCCTGTACAGCAAAGATCTGCAGCATTACCTGCAGCGCATCCAGTCCCTCGAGGTGCGCCTGCAGCAACTGGAGGAGGGCGGACGCTTCCACGAACTGGTGGGCCACTCGGAACGCATGCACCAGCTCTACCAACTGATCGAGCAGGTCGCCAGGTCGGACCTGACGATCATGGTGGGCGGCGAGTCGGGCACCGGCAAAGACCTCGTCGCTCGTGCCATCCACCAGAGCAGCCCGCGGCGAGACGGCCCCTTCGTGCCCGTGAACTGCGCCGCTTTCACCGAGACACTCCTTGAGAGCGAGTTGTTCGGCTACGAGAAGGGAGCCTTCACCGGCGCCGACGGCACCAAACCCGGGCGCTTCGAGATGGCCGACGCCGGCACCCTGTTCCTCGATGAGGTCGGCGACATCCCGCTGACGACACAGGTGAAGCTCCTGCGCGTTCTTGAAAGCCGCAGCTTCGAGCGTGTCGGCGGCACACAAACTCTGCATGTCGACGTGCGCATCGTCGCTGCCACCAACCGCGACCTCGAGAAACTCATCGCCACCGGCAGCTTCCGAGAGGATCTCTACTTTCGCTTGAACGTGGTGCCGGTGCGATTGCCGCCGCTGCGCGAGCATACCGAGGACATCCCGCAGCTGGCCCAGCTCTTCCTGGAGCAGCTGGCCGATCGCGCCGGCGAGGAGCCGCGCCGGCTGTCGCGTGGCGCGATCGACCGACTCCGCAACTATTCATGGCCGGGCAATACCCGCGAGTTGCGCAACGTCATCGAGCGCGCCGCCGTCGTTTATGCCACCGAGTCGATCCTGCGGGAGGGCGACATCGTGCGCGCCCTCGGCCTGCAGGCGGAGACGGCGACCGTCGTCGACCTGAATGCGCGGCAGCAGTTGCTGCTCAGCTGTGTGTCGGAGGATCCGGGCAGCACCATCGACGACCTGCTCGCCCGGGTCGCCGACGCCGACGGCGGCGGTGGCCGCTCGCGGCGGACACTGCAGAATGACCTGCGTCGGCTGGCCGAACTCGGGTACGCGCAGTGGCTGAAGGCCGGGCCGACGCGACGCTACTCGGCGACACCGGAAGGAGAGCGCCGGCTGGACGAGATGACCTGACAGAGGAGCGGCTGAGGCTATCGGCAAAGGCTCGCGGCCAGAAATGGCGGGCGGAAGCGATATGCGCAGCCGGTGGTGGCTCCCCCGGGGTCAGCGGCCGTATCTGTCATCTCCGAATGAATAGCCGTCGCGCCTGATCCTCCCCGTGGACAGCCTGACAGTGTAGATACAGAGGACATATGGCAGGGGATCTCACCGACCAACCCTACGAGGCACTCGTCATCGGCGGTGGAGTCAACGGCCTGGCAAGCCTCTACCACCTGCTGCGTCTGGGCTGTCGCCGCGTTGCTCTCATCGAGCGTTTCTCCCTGGGCCACGAACGCGGCAGCTCTCACGGGTTCTCCCGTGTCATCCGCTCCGCCTACATCCACGCCGGGTACGTCCGCCTGGTCCAGGCAGCGCTCAGGGAAGAGTGGCCGCGACTGGAGGGAGAGGCGGGGATGCGGCTCATCCACCATACGCCGGGATGCTTCTTCGGCCCTGCCGGCGGGAAATGGGAACAATATGCCCGGGCCACCGCCGAGGCAGGACTGGAAGGGGAGGTGCTGGACCCGGCTGAGGCCCGCCGCCGATTCCCGCTGTTCCGGTTCGAGGGGGCGGGGGGTGTGCTCGAGGATCGCACGGCCGGATTGGTGGCTGCCAGGGACACTATGTCGGCGCTTGTCCGTCTCTGCCGCGAGCGCGGCGGGCATTTCCTTGAGCTAACGCGGGTCACCTCGATCGAACCCGGCCCCGAGCTGATCCGGGTGATCACCGAGGCCGGGGAGTTGATGGCGGAGCGGCTCGTCATCGCCGCCGGGCCGTGGGCGTCGAAATTGGTCCCTGCCCTCAAATCGCAGTTGAAGATCGCCCGTCAGACGGTCGGCTACTTCACGCTGTCGGGCGACCAGGATCAGTACGGGGTGGGCAGGTTTCCCGTGTGGGGGAATCTCGGTGGAGAGGACGGCGGGATATTCTACGGCCTGCCCCAATTCGGCAGAGAGGGGATAAAGATCGCCCGACACATAACAATGGGCGTCGACGACGATCCGGAGCCGGAGCCCGGGGAACCGCCCGAGGGGGAGATCGAGCGGCTGCATTCCTATCTGGAGGAGCAGTTCACGCCGTCGGTGGAGCGCCTTACCGGGTGGGAGACGTGTCTTTACACCAACAGGGAATCCGAGGACTTCGTCATCGATCTGCACCCGGACGATCCCCGCATCGCCGTGGGGGCGGGATTCTCCGGGCACGGCTTCAAGTTCGGCCCGCTCACGGGCAGACTGCTGGCGGAACTGGTGATGAACGGGAAAACGACCGTGCCCGAGTTCGAGGCCATGCGCCACGTGTTCGCTCTGGGGTGAATCAGCTTGCGTCTCGGGCTGGGGGTCTCTCAGCTGCATCCGACAGCAAGCGCCGCACCCGCTGTCCGGCGCGCTCGCCGGTGGCCAGCTGTCCCTGCACGGAGGCCGCTGCGCAAGAACACCGCCAGTAGGGCAGAGATGAGCTTACCGACGTAGGCCACCGCGGTAACGGATCTCGACGGCAGGCTGAGCACGAACTGTCTTACCGGCACCTGCGGCAGCTGCTGGGCGAGAACTTGGTACAGTGGGTGCTCTTCTGGCTCGTGCCGGCCTATCGACGCGCCTGGGTATGAGTGCAGGTGCCC
>Ga0066376_10006050_pt1 | contig 10070 bp, 7 predicted proteins | sample Knorr_S15_td_Bot_FD_77009 | JGI IMG/M metagenome (GOLD analysis project Ga0066376, IMG submission 77009) | Marine microbial communities from Southern Atlantic Ocean transect - Knorr_S15_td_Bottom_ad_5009_LV_A | ecosystem: Environmental > Aquatic > Marine > Oceanic | place: Southern Atlantic... | reverse complement strand
TCAAGTAGGCCGTATACAGCAAGAACCCACCCCGAGGATCTCGATGGGTCCTCCCGCAACAACACTGGCACACGCCCACACTAAAACCCCCTCTGGGGGTGTAACCTGCCGCTGCGACGAAAAATCCCAGCAGGAGCATCACATGATCCACGAGATCCGCACGTATGACCTCGTCCCGCGGAGCGTACCAGAGTTCCTGGAGAAGACGGGGGCGATGATAGAAGAGCGCACCAAGGTCACGCCACTCGGCGGCTTCTTCCACACCGAAGTCGGCACCCTGAACCAGGTCGTCCACATCTGGCCGTATGACGACATGAACCACCGCACCGAGATCCGGGCAAAGGTTGTGGCGGACGGCGTCTGGCCACCGGACAACGCCGGGGTCATCCTCAACATGCAGTCAGATATCTACATCCCTGCGCCGTTCATGGAGCCGCTGACGCCGAGGAAGATCGGACCTCTCTTTGAGCTGCGCATCTACAAATACCCGCAGGGCAGCATTCCCAAGGTCATTGAAGCCTGGTCCGCGGCCATCGAGGAACGTGTGAAGTTCTCGCCGCTGGTCGGCGCGTGGTCCTCGGACATCGGCGGCCTCAACCGATGGGCGCACATGTGGGCATACGAGAGCTTCGAACACCGCATGGAGGTTCGTAACGAGACACGTGCGAAGGGCGTATGGCCGCCGCCGAACTCATCGGTATCTCCACTGGCCCAGGAAAACAAACTGATGTGGGCAGCAGACTTCTCGCCGATTCAGTAACGAGACAGTGATGCCGGTCAGGCCGGACACCATTCCGGCCTGACCAACTCCACACAGCAAAGACATCACGCACGAGTTGCCAGGACAAGCCAATGATCCATGAGTTCCGTACCTACGATCTGAAACCAGGTTCGATAGCGGCCTACATCGAGCGCGTTTCGGACGTGATAGAGGAGCGCAAGAAGCTTTCGCCGCTGGTCGGTTATTTCTATACCGAGGTTGGCCGGCTGAACCGGGTACTGCACATCTGGCAGTACGACAGCGTCGAGCACCGCGATGAGATGCGGGCAAAGGCCGTCGCCGGTGGCAACTGGCCTCCCAAAACCATGGATCTGATCGAGCACCAGTATTCGGAAATATTTGTGCCCGCGTCGTTCCTGCCTCCCCTGGACATCGAACGCAAAATCGGACCGATATTTGAACTTCGTGACTACACACTTCAACCGGGAACGACATCGGCCTGGATGGAAGCGTGGGGCTCGAAGATCACCGACCGGATTGGACTGTCGCAGCCGGTCGGTATATGGACCTCAGAGCTGGGTCAGCTCAACCGCTGGATTCACATGTGGTCGTACGAAAGTTGGGAGCACCGTACGGAAGCCCGCAAGAAGTTCGCAGATATCGGATGGCCACCGTCTTCCGGTTCGCGGCCACTTGAGCAAGAGAACATGCTGTACAACGCAATGCCGTTCTCGCCCGTCCAGTAGGCCGCCCGCACCTACGGCGTCGCCACAAATCGACCGCTCTACCGCACAAAAACGCTGGAGTTAGAAGGCAACGTCGCCGGGCATCCGCCTGTGCCGCCCGCCACTGCGAGCGTGTTCACGTCCAGCAACTCGAGGAACGCCCAACCCCACTGTCCGCCGTTATAGCAATGGCTGGTCGTGACAAGAGCCGGATCAGCCCACGTAGACGAACCCTTCGGCACGCGTACGTCCAGCCCGCCGCCCGTCATCATCACCCCATCGTCGCCCTCAAGTGTTATGGCAAAACCGCCATCGTCTGTGGCGTCGTCCGGTGCGAACCACTTGCCCGCCAGCGCACCCGGCGTATCTCGTCCCGCCGGGCATGCTGCTTTCGGGTAACCGGGCCCGGAGTTACCGCCAAACAGTGCGTGGAACTGCGAGCGCAAAGGTTCGTCATAGAGGTCATACGGGCAGACGGTGTTGATCGACTGCCCGGTGTTGGTCGCCGAGGCGTAGCGATTCTGGTTTGCGAAGGTGTTGACCACCGTCGTGTTGTAAGCGCCGAAATCCCACGGACCCTGGCCGTCACCTGCGCCGCGTGAGCGCGCCACAAGATCGCCAGCCTTGAAGAAGATTGGCTCGGCCAGCCGCGTTGTTGCTGAGCTGGTGGCGGGTGTGGACGGGGCAACGGCCAGGATGCTGTCCACCGGGGTCAGGATATGATCAAGTCGCCAGGAGATTTCACAACTAGAGAAGAAGGTCAGCAGGTACTCGTCGGTGCCGAAAAAGGTCTTATAGTACGCGATCGATTGAAGCCATGAATCCGCCGGCGCGTAGATGAACGAATTCACCTTTGTCCCACCGATCGTCGTGGGATGGATATAGCCATGCGGCTTAATGACGCCACCGTTTGCCGAGCCACTCGGGATGATCAGCGCGATCTTGTCGATTTCTGTTATCGGGACGGTGAATCGGACATCGGGATTACTGGCGAGAGTACATCCCTCTCCGAACAGGTTGTAAGGACCGCCGGTCACGAGGGCCTCGTACAGGTGAAGATCGCCGCATGGGAAGTAGCCAAACTGACCGTTCACGGTAGTTCCGCGCCACCCGCTGCACCCGAGTTCCGCGGCGCGCTCAAGCGCGGCCTCCGGAGTGTCATAGAGATCAGGGGGCCTTGGCGATGGTGTTGGCAACACGGGCGTGGCGAAAACGGTAGGCGTTGGGACGACCGGACTCGGAGTGCTGGTGGGCGGCAGTGCGGTTGGAGTCGGCTGATCGATAGGTGTGGGGATCCCGGTTGGCACAGATGTTGGCGTGACGGGGGTTGGCGCGGGACTCGCTATCGGCGTCTCGGTAGGCTCCGGAGCGGGCGTCGTTTTGGGTGTCGCTACTGGAGATGACGGAGTAACAGGGGTCGATAGAATATCCGGCGTAGGAGCTGCACTCAGGCTCGGGATCCGAGTCGGCAATACGATCGAGGTAGCATCCGCGTCAGGGCGTGTCTCTCCGACGACCACCGGCGATGATGGTCCGCCGGATGTCGACGTGACGCATGACGCGCCGATGACCCTCAACATCAGCAGAAGGGCCGTAAGCTTTGACTGTTGCGGCTGGACCCTCATCGAGTCCTCCTCCGTGAATTTCAGGTGCATCATGTCAGCACATTTCAGACTCAAGAATCTCCGTTGAGCCCGATTACCGCAACGGAACCGTACTATGTGCGGAACAACTTCCCATTTCATCCAATCCAGCCTGATGCCAGCTCCGACAGGCCACGCCCACGATGCCACAACGCCCGAACATACTCATCATCACGTCTGACCAGCAGCGCCGGGACACGATGGCCTGTTATGGCAATGATTGGATAGACACCCCGGCGTTAAATCAGCTGGCGGAACGAAGTTTCGTCTTCGAAAACGCTTACGTCGCGCAACCCGTTTGCTCGCCGGCGCGGGCTGCGCTACTGACGGGCCTGTATCCGCATTCGGCCGGCGTTGTGCGCAACAGCGAGCCCGGTCGGCCGTTCTCAAACCTGTTTCCAGAGGTTCAGACGATCGCCGAACTTCTTCCCGATGAGTACCACTGTGCAAAGCTCGGTAAGTGGCACCTCGGAAACGATCTTTTCGCTCAACACGGGTTCGACGAATGGCTGTCTACGGAGGACGCCCACGACGACAATCACCCCACCGCCACACGGCCGGAAGACCTGGGGAGACACTCGGACTATCACCAGTACCTGGTCGAACAGGGCTACAAACCGGAGGGAATTGATGAGCCCACAGGTTACAGATCGTTCACGCAGCATCAACGCGGATTCCTGCCGCTAGAACACACGGTGGCGATGTATCTGGGACGTAAGGCTGGCGAGTTCATTCACCGGCAATCGGGGGAGGACAGGCCGTGGCTGTTGCACGTGTCGCTGTTTGAACCGCACCCGCCGTACAACGGGCCGTTTAACGATATGTACACGCCGGAATCCATCCCGGACGGTCCGCTTTTCCTCAAACGACCGGCCGAAAACACGCCGCTGTTCAATCGGCTTCGCTCGGACCACCACATTGCGGAGGCGATCGAGGTTCAGCCCGACAATCCCGAATCCTACTGGCGCGCCCTGCGTGCGCGTTACTACGGGAACGTATCGGTACTTGACCGTGGCATCGGCTTGATCCTCGACGCTCTGGACGAGAGCGGGATTGTCGACAATACGATTGTCGTATTCACCAGCGATCATGGCGATTCACTTGGCGACCGGGGGATGCTGAATAAGCGTGCCTTTTACGACGAGGTGGCGCGCGTGCCTTTGCTCATCTCCGGCCCCGATATCAATGGCGCTGGCCGAAAAATAGAAGGCAACTTCGGCCACGTGGACCTCGTCCCAACGCTGTTAGATCTCGTGGATGAGGTGCCTCCCGAGGTTCTCCAGGGTCAAAGCCAGGCGGGAGTGTTGCGGAGCGACGCTGAATTACAAGGCGATGTATTCATGCAGTGGCACGGCGGCCCCGCCACGGTCCCGTTAGGGAATAAGGCGGTCGAGCGGATGTCCGTTCTGCCGTGGCGGACGGTCGTTACCCAGGATCGATGGAAGTTGAACCTGTGCCCGGGCGATCAGTGTGAGTTGTACGACCTTAACAACGACCCGTTGGAGCTCGACAACTTGTTCGACCACCCTGGCTATCGTGACCGGGTGCGAGATCTGTCAGCGCGGATTAGTGATTGGCAGTATCGGACGGGTGATGATCTGGTTTTGCCTGCGGTGTAGCGCGTAATCCCTCGATTGCGCACATGAGTGACGGTATCCGCTTAAGAGGAGGATTGAATGAAGGCTGGAGTTAATCTGCTGAACTTTGGGCCGGCCGCGACGCCGGACTCACTGGCCCGGTGGACCGTGTTTGCTGAGTCTCTAGGATTCCACCTGGCGATGGTCGGGGATCACGTAGCAGTTACGTCAGACATCAACGCACGATACCCGGCGCCTTTCTATGATCCGTTCACAACCCTGGCATGGCTCGCCGGGAAGACAGGGAAGATCGAGCTTGGCACGACGGTGATCATTGTGCCGTACCGACACCCGGCGCTGACTGCTCGTATGGTCGCAGGGCTGGACCAACTGAGCGGCGGGCGTTTCATCTTTGGGATCGGCGCCGGTTGGTCGACCATGGAGTTTGAAGCGCTCGGGCTGCCGTTCCATCAGCGTGGTGCGATGACGGACGAGTACCTGGCGGCGATGAAGGTGCTCTGGTCGGACGGACCGGCAACTTTTGATGGCAATTTCACGTCGTTCAAGCACGTCCTGACTGCGCCGTTGCCGGTTCAGAAACCTCACCCGCCGATCTGGGTTGGTGGACCGAGCGATGCCGCGATCAGGCGCACCGTTTTGCACGGTGACGCCTGGCATCCGATGAACGCCGAGCTTGGATGGCTCACGGATTATGGGTTGCCGACGCTCCGGCGATTTGCCGATGAGGCGGGAAAGCCGGTTCCCGCTTTTTGCCCCCGGGTAAAGCTGCGTATTACCGATGAGGCTTTGCCGGAAGGAGGTCGCAAGCCGGGGATCGGCTCGCTGGCGCAGGTCCAGGATGACCTGGGAGCGTTCGACGATCTGGGCGCCGAGTACGTCTTGCTGGACACCTACATGGATATCCCGGAAGACACCCTCACGCACGAACCCGCCTGGGCGATGCTGACATCGGTCGCGGAATCGGTCCTGGATCTTGGGGCCCAGTCCGTGCGATAAGGCACATCAACACTGTAGGGGCGAATGACTATCCGCCCTCATCTCGATGCAGATTGGCCCCTTCAGCGTGCCCGCGCCCAGACGTTTCAACCGTTACCATCGACCGTCCAGCCAATCAGTCACGCAGCAACCAGACTTCGAAAGGTCATCATGCGGGTAGTCCAGTTTGAGATACCCAATTCCGGATTCCAAGGAGTTGGTCGGCGCGTCGGTGTTATTGATGGCGACGATGTGATCGACATTACCGCCGAGTCGCCCTCGCTGACCCACGTTTTCCAGGTATTCGATGCCGCACAGAACTCTGGCGTCGGCTTTGAAGAAATTCTCCAGCAAGCTGCCGATGCTAGCGACACCAGGCTGAACTACGCCGAACTCCTCGCAGCCCCGGTCGGCGGCGATGCACCCTTCTTGCACGCCCCGGTCGACCACCTGGACCCGCATCGCGTCCTGATCTCCGGGACCGGGCTGACCCACACCGGCAGCATGGAGTCGCGTGACGCCATGCATGTCGAGGAAGACGAGCCCAAGTCTGAAGAGCCGGCCACCGATTCCGCAAAGATGTTCCAGATGGGTATCGAGGGCGGCAAGCCGGAGCCCGGGACTCGCGGCACATCGCCGGAGTGGTTCTACAAGGGCAACGGGACATTCTTACGCGGCCCAGGCGAGCCGCTGGACATCCCGGCTTACGCGCTCGACGGTGGCGAGGAGCCGGAGGTCGCTGCCTGCTACATCATCGATCGCAATGGCACCCCTCGACGCCTGGGATTCACGCTCGGGAACGAGTGGTCGGATCACGAGACGGAGCGCATCAACTACCTCTATCTGGCGCCGTCCAAGCTGCGTGTTTGCTCCATCGGCCCAGAGCTGGTGACCGACTTCGATTTCGACGTGCTTGAGTACGAGTGCAAGACGACCAGAGCCGGGGAGACGATCTACCAGAGTGGCCCGATCTACTCCGGCGAGAAGTACATGTCGCACACGCTCGCTAACTGTGAGGATCATCACTTCAAGTACCCGGGGCACCGCGTGCCCGGTGATATCCACGTGCATTATTTCGGCACGAGCAAGATCAGTTACACAGAGCGGAAGTGGAAGTACGAACAGGGCGACGTGGTGACGATCTCCGCCCCGGGATTCAGCGCTCCGCTCCAGAATCCGGTGGTCGAATCAGACGCCGACGCAGGGTCTGTGATCGAGGTCAAGAAGGCTTAGGGGCTGAATCAACCACCCCCTAGTCCCCTCCTACATTAGGAGGGGCAACTCTAAAACTCCAGGGTTGACGGATGTTCGTGTCGCGGCGCATACCCCCTAACCCGTAACAGCGCCCTTGCTTGCTGCTTGGACCAGCTTGATGTACTTGCCGAGTGTGCCACGTGTGTACCTCGGCTCTCTTGGCGTCCATGCTGCTAGACGTCGCTCCATTTCATCGTCGCTGATCTTCAAGTTCAGCTCGAAGTTCTCCAGGTCTAGCTCTATGGTGTCTCCGTCTTCTACGGCTGCTATTGGGCCGCCTACGTAGGCTTCGGGACCGACGTGGGCGATCATTGAGCCGTGGGTTGCGCCGGAAAACCGTCCGTCGGTCATAAGGAAAACCTTCTCGTTCAGTCCCTGCCCGGCGATCATTCCGGTCACCTGGAGCATCTCCCGCATCCCCGGTCCGCCCTTCGGTCCCTCGTATCGGATGACGATGAACTCGCCTTCTTTGACCGTGCGCTTGTTCAGCGCGTCGATCAACTCCTCTTCCTGTTCGAACACCCGCGCCGGGCCCGACCAGGTCGCCCCGAACTGGTGGCCTGCGACCTTCAGAGTGCAACCTTCAGGGGCGAGGTTGCCGTAAAGCGTAACGAGCCCCCCGGTCTCGGAAAGCGGATCATCGATAGAGGTAATGATCGGCTCCGGCTTACCGTTCGAAGGATATATGTGCGTTTTTGAGTCGTCCTTAACGCTCGCCAGGTTCTCCTCGATAGTCTTGCCTGTCACCGTCATAGCGTCGCCGTGCAGGACACCAGCCTCAAGCAGTCGCTTCATGATCACAGGGATCCCGCCAGCACGGTCCAGGTCGTACATGAGATATCGGCCGCCCGGCTTCATGTCGACCAGCAGCGGCGTTCGCATCGAGATGTCGTGTATGTCCTGCAGGTTGAGATCGATCCCTGCCTCGTATGCGATCGCTGGGAGGTGGAGGGCAGTGTTGGTTGATCCGCCCATCGCAACGACCAGCGAAACGGCGTTCTCGAAAGCCTTGCGCGTCAGGATATCGGAAGGTCGGATGTCCTCCCGGAGCAGGTGCATGACGGCCTCACCGGCGGCGCGGGAGGAAGCGATTTTGCGCTGATCGACCGCAGGCTCGGACGCCGTGCCGGGCAGTGACAGGCCGAGCGCCTCGCCGATGCTGGACATTGTGTTGGCGGTGAACATGCCGCCGCACGAGCCCGGGCCGGGGCAGGCGCGGATTTCCATGTTGTAGAGCTCTTCGTCGTCGATCTCGCCTGCCTGGTGCTGGCCGACGGCTTCAAACATGTCCTGGATCTGGATGTCTTTGCCGCGCCAGTTTCCGGGAAGGATGGAGCCGCCGTAGACGTAGACGGATGGGACGTTGAGTCGGGCAATCGCCATCATTGCGCCGGGTTGCGATTTGTCGCAGCCGGCGACGGCGACGAGGCCGTCGAAGCGCTCGGCAAAGACGACTGTCTCTATGGAGTCCGCAATGATCTCCCGGGAGACGAGGGAGCCTTTCATGCCTTCGGTGCCCATGGATATGGCGTCCGAGACGGTGATGGTGCTGAACATGAAGGGGGTGCCGTCGCCGTCACGAACGCCGGATTTGATGGCTTCTGCAAGGGGCGCGATGCCGATGTTGCAGGGTGTGACTTCGTTGTGGGTGGAGGCGACGCCGACGAATGGGAGGTCGATGTCTCTGTCGGAGAGGCCCATGGCGCGCATCATGGAGCGGTGGGGGGCGCGGATTGCGCCTTCAGTGGTTTCCCATGAGCGCCATTTGCCGGGGGCGCGTTTGGCCGCTCGGTTGGCGGCGAGCTGGGAGGGGGCGCCTGCGGGTTGGTCGGCGGTGGTCATGGGTGGTTGTTCTTTCTTCCTGATTGCCCCCAAGGGGGCGGTTGTTTGGATCCCCCTCACCCCGGCCCTCTCCCGCCAGGGGAGAGGGAGCAAGTTGAAGGAGGTCTGGGTGATTGGCTACTGGTGTTGTCGCGTTTGATCGGCTGGATGGTTGGCGAGTGTAGGGCGGGGGTCAGTTACAGCTGCCGGCGGCGGCGCACCTACGGTCCCGATGGGGCGATTATTTGGGGTTGTTGGTTGCTCGGGTTAGAGGTTGGCAACGTAGGTTACTTCCGTAGTGGGCTGGCTGACAAACGTTTGGTGGGCAGGCGTGCCTGCAGCTTGTCCTGGCGGGGCCTTCGTTCGGCGGGGGTAGTTGGTGAGCGATGTGGCGTTGACGCATGAAATTAAACACCCATATCCACTCCTACATTAGGGGGGACCTTCGAGAACCTCAGGGTGGGCGTGTTCGCGTCAGGATCGTCCTGGGGATTGGTCTGCGCGCGAATTATGGTCGTGTTGGAGTGCTTGCCGGGAGATCCTTCGCCTCGGGCTCAGGATGACAAGATTTTGTGGTCGCCGCGCCAGGACAAGGTGGCTTGACGGATGGATTGTAAATTTCAGTGTGTTGGATGAAGCGCGTAGGGGCGGATACCAATCGACCCATACGGTTTGTTCGATCCAACGGGGGGCAAAAAGAGAAGGCAACCGGGTATGCGCTCCGGGGGCCTTCGGGATCGCTGGCCGGCCGTAGTTTCGGTCTCGCCAATCCCGGCCAGCGGGTATCTCTGGATCTGACCCTCCCCTCGGGGCCGATCTTGAAAGGTCTGTCAGGCTAATGGGCAGTTACCGGCGTTTCGGTTGACGCTTCCACCGCACCGCATGTCTCGAGATCGTTGATATTGAACGCCTCGATGTTTGCCCTCAAGAGTTCCTCTGCACTCTGTTGTGCCATGTCTGACGCCAGGTGGCTGTGGGGCTCTTACCGGCGTCGGGGCCGCGTTGTTGCGCTTGTCGGTAACTGAACGTAGATCATCGTATGGAAACTGTCAATATATTTGATAGAAATTACGAATATCGACGCGTAGTGAGGATGTAGTGGATAGATGTGATTCTTGTGGTTGCCGCGTCGCGGGCGGGGCAACCGCCGCCCTTACGGTGTGGTTGGACGGTGGTACGGGTCGATTGGTATCGACCCGAGGGCGGATAGTCATTCGCCCCTACGGTGTTGTTGTGTGAGGGACCCTTCGAGAGCCTCAGGGTGGGTATATTCGGCGTGTAATTATCGTGGGTCGTTGGCGGTTAGCTCTTTTTCCAGGTGAGCAGGTCGTCG
>Ga0066376_10006049_pt1 | contig 10070 bp, 8 predicted proteins | sample Knorr_S15_td_Bot_FD_77009 | JGI IMG/M metagenome (GOLD analysis project Ga0066376, IMG submission 77009) | Marine microbial communities from Southern Atlantic Ocean transect - Knorr_S15_td_Bottom_ad_5009_LV_A | ecosystem: Environmental > Aquatic > Marine > Oceanic | place: Southern Atlantic... | reverse complement strand
TAAATTCTATTCGTACCCTGAAATCAGGGGTCTGCGATCAGGGGAATCATACTTGCGGTGGGAACGTGTAGCAAGGGTCGTATGGCCGCCGAATCTGCTCCAACCGAATTGGTATATTGAATCGGGTAATGGAGGACGAGTTGAGCAGTAGAAAAAGGCCGGAAAGAGTTGAGTTCTTGGATGACGTGTCACCGGCCCGGTGGCTCGAGGAAACACCGTGGGAGTGGGAAAGTTCTTCTAAGGGAAGGGGCGTCCGCGTGGGCAGCCTGGTCTCAGAGGGCTATTCGTCTTATGGACGGATATTCCACCCGGCTATCGAAAGGATTGGCCGAGAGGAAATCCTGCATAGTTGGGCCACCATCGCGGAAAAGAACGGGCGCACGACTCACCCTCAGATGCGATATTGGCGCATCGCCGGCATGCCAGAACCATTCCCTCGCCCTCAATGGGCGTTCAGGCCTAAAGAAGGCACGCTTCGGATTGATGAGAGCCGCGTGATCGTCGAATCATTAAGCCAGCGCACTTGGACTCCCGGCCACTGCTATTTCTGTTTCTGGGAAGGATGGGGAGATATCGACCTACGTCTCTTCGGCGATGCCCGGCTCAGATTCAAACACCGTAACTACCTGGTCTTCACCGGACCCATCGACGCGGTACTTTCTATCTGGGGGAAAGGGACCCAGTGTTTCGATCGCCGAACATATGGTGGCCGGAAGACCGGGCATGGTGCGTGGCAACCGAGATAGATTCGGACAGCACCTATATCAGCGGCTCGGATGAGTGTGTCCAAGCTCTGCTGAATAGCCCGGACTTGGAAGTCCTACCGGCGGACATCGAGGACCGGATCGACTCAGTCGGGGACCCAGGCGACCTAAAAAAGTCCAACTTCTTTCGGAATGATTCGAATGGGTAGCGTCAGATTTGATTCCGCACCGCCGCCGCCTTACCAACGTACGTGTTCCGTCTGCAGGATTGCAATTCCTGATACAGGAGGACTTCGTCTCTGTGATATTCATCGCCTAGAAAACGATGAGCGGCAACGGAATGGCGTGGACACCAAAGACCTCGATACAAGATGGCATGACAGTTTAGCCACCTGGCGAGAGCATCCGTCCGCCCTTGACGCAGAACCACAACCTGAGCGTTTCCGGTTCACCCGTGGCTCAGAGCCTTGGGTACTTTTCATGCGGGGATATCCACACAGACTACCCGACTGGATAGCCGTGGAGATCTCAACGAACCAGATTCGCCGATTTGTCGAAATCAATCAATCTGATCTCTTGGATGACCTAGAAGGAAAGCGGCCCGCGCCGTATCAGGAAGATTTGCATCTACGTTGGGGCGACCCCGCGGCAAGAGAACCCCAAGGAGTGTTCGCGTACCGTCACAGGGACACAGGTGGAGATCATTCTTTACCTGCGATGATCAAGTACGCGCAAATTCCCGTTTACGGCGTTTCAGAAAACCCTTTTGGGCTCATGCTCTACAGCACAGAGTATTCTTTGGAGTCCCGCGGTTTGGACGGTGTGAAGCTGATTTTTGTTAGCTCTGGTCCGGTAAATCCGCAGGTCGTTGCGAGTTTCAATGCATTAAGAGTAGGCATCCGCAACCTTAAGCTGCCGCCGGGGTACGGCTCGGGCCCCGATTCTGAACAAGCCCTGCGGCTATTGAGAGGGTACCGGCGGGATCTGATTGACCGAATAAAAACGGTCTCGCCCGTAACCAATACTTGCCACATAGCGTTTCCCGGTTTTCAGCGTGATACAGAGATACTTTGTTGGCCGGAGCCGATCAATCTAATCAATTTCGCTTTGAAGAATGACGAGATTTTTCTCGGAGTAAGCACCATCGGACTTTCAGAGCCGGAATTGCTCCTGCTTTTGAGGAATGTTCAGGTCGTCAACAACCAGCCTGATTTGTTGGAATAGTGTCAAACCGAGCTTGACCAGATGCGTGATTTACGTAATGGCAAACAACAAGACTGATGCGGCGGGCTGAAAGAAACCAGGTGAAGGGCGGTTAGGTCCGGTCGGGGCTTGAGGGCGACCCGTCCGCCGCTTCGTGCAGTTGCACAGCGGTGTTGATCATCGCCAGGTGAGAGAACGCCTGGGGGAAGTTGCCCAGCATGGCGCCGGTGACGGTGTCGAACTCCTCGCTCAGCAGGCCCAGGTCGTTGGCGCAACCCATGGCCGTGTCAAACAGCTTGCGGGCTTCGTCCACTTCGCCAAGCTGAATCAGGTTGTCCGCCAGCCAGAAGGTGCAGATGGTGAACGAGCCTTCCTTTCCGCCCAAGCCGTCGTCAAAGTCGGTGTAGCGGTAGACGAACCCCTGTGGGCTGGTCAGGTCCGACTGGATAGCCTTGATGGTGGAACGCATCTTGGGGTCTTTGGCGGAAAGGAAGCCGACCAGCGGCAGCATCAGGTTGGCGGCGTCCAGATTGGTGCTGCCGTAGGACTGGACGAACGCCTGCCGGCCCACCGAGAAGCCCTTCTCCATGATCTCGGCCCTGATCTCTTCCCGGACCTTTTTCCAGACCTCGACGTCGCCCGGCAGGCCAAGGTCGGTGGCTGCTTTGATGGCCCGGTCCATGGCCACCCAGCACATCACTTTGGAAAAGACGAAATGCTGCCTGCCGCCCCGGGTCTCCCAGATCCCCTCGTCCGGTTCCTGCCAATGGTCTATGACAAAGTTCACCACGCGGCGCAGATACTCCCAGTATTCAGGGTCGATGGAGCCTCCGAATTTCCGGAAGATGTGGGCCGAGTCCATGATCTCGCCGTAGATGTCCAACTGAAACTGGGAGTAGGCCCCGTTCCCGATGCGCACCGGCCGGGAACGCTCATAGCCCTCCAGTTCCGAAATCTCGATCTCGGTCAGCCGGCGTTCTCCGCCGAGGCCGTACATCACCTGCAGGTCTCGCGCCCGGCCTGAGGTGCTCCACTCCAGCCAATCTTTGAAGGCCCTGGCCTCGCTGGTGCAGCCGATGATCGATAGGGCGTAGAGGGCGAATGTGGCGTCTCTGATCCAGGTGTAGCGGTAGTCCCAGTTTCGCGCGCCGCCGATGACTTCGGGCAGCGACGTTGTCGGGGCGGCCACCAACCCGCCGGACGGGGCATAGGTGAGCGCCTTCAGGGTTAGCGCGCTCCGGAGCACCGCCTCACGGTGCTCGCCCTGGAAGGTGATCTGGGCCGTCCAGGTCTCCCAGAACGCCGTAGTGTCCGCCAATTCTGTCTCCAGTTCCGCCGGAGTTAGCGGTTCCGAGCGGTGGGAGAACGAAAGCTGGTTGGAGACGGTGGCGTATAGCTTCTCTCTCGCGAAGATGGCGCCCCGGGCCCGGAACCCGTCGTTCACCACCGATAGCGGGGCCGAGCAATAGACCGACACCGCGTCCGCCCCGCCGTGGGCCATACCGGTGGTTGGGCTGCTCAAAGAAGCGTGGGGCACGATCGTCCCGTAATCGAACCTGGGGTAGCAGTCCATCTCGAAGTCTAGGCGGCCGCTGGTGCAATGGAGGATGCGCACCACACGTTGGAAGTCGGTGACCTCCATGGGCTGCCTGGGCATCGCGATGCGGCGATGCACCGGCATGAAGTCCAAGAGGACCCCAGAGCCGGTGTTGGTGGTGAAACTGGTCTCTAGAATGTTGGTGTTGGGCAAGTATCGGCGACTGGTTTCGGTGATGTTGGTGGGGGCTAGCTTGAAGAACCCACCCTTGTTGGAATCGAGAATGCTGCTGAATAGCGCGGCCGAATCGAACCTGGGGATGCAGCACCAGTCGATGGAGCCGTCGGACCCGACCAAGGCCGAGCCGTGCATATCGCTTATAAGTCCGTATTCGTATATCGGTTTATAGGTCAAATCTAGTGCTGCCAATCGCGGTTTACCCAACCGCTTCCGTATTGGGCCAAAAACCGGTCGGCCACCTGAGGTCCCTTGCTTCCGATGGCATAGCCGGCCGGAAGTGAGGCGTTGGGCAGGGCCAGACCCTGGATGATCGGGTCCATTATCTCCCAGGCCTCTTCGATCTCGTCGCTGCGGGTGAAAAGCGAGGCGTCGCCGTTCATGGCGTCCAACAAGAGGCGCTCGTAGGCGTCTGGGATGGCCTGGCCGCCGAAGGAATCATCGTAGTGGAATTCCAGGTCAACCGGCTTCAGTTCCATCTTCTCATCTGGGGTCTTGGCCTGGAACTCAAGGTGCAGACCCTCGTCGGGCTGCACCTGGATCGCCAGTATGTTTGGGCCGACCTCCTGGGGGAACATCAGGTGGGGCGGCCGCCGGAATTGAATCACGATCTCGGTCCGTTTGTCGTCGAGGGCCTTGCCTGAGCGCAGATAGAACGGCACTCCCTGCCACCGCCAATTCTCCACGTCCATGCGCACGGCGGCGTACGTGGGCGTGCAGGAGTCGGGGGGCACGCCCTTCTCTTGCAGGTATCCGTCGTATTGGGCGTGGACCGCGATCTCTGGAGCCGTTTCACGGCTGACCCGGCGCACGGCGTTCAGCACTTTTACCTTTTCGTTCCGTAGCAGGTCGGCCTGGAAATTGGATGGCGGTTCCATGGCGACGACGGTCAGCAATTGGAGCAGATGGTTCTGGAACATGTCCCGGAAGATGCCCGCTTGGTCGTAGTATCCGGCTCGGTCGCCCAAGGTCACCGTCTCCGACACGGTGATCTGGATGTTGTCGATGTAGTTCCGGTTCCAGAGGGGCTCGAATATCGCGTTGGCAAACCGCAACACCAGCAGGTTCTGCACGGTCTCTTTGCCCAGATAGTGGTCGATCCGGAAGACCTGGTCCTCGTTGAACACCGAGTGAATCGACTTATTCAGGGCTTGGGCTGAGGCGAGGTCGGAACCGAACGGCTTCTCGATGACCACCCTCCGCCAGGCGCCCGCCGCGGTGGCCATTCCAGTGGCGCCCAGGTTCAAGACGGCCGGCTCATAGAGGAACGGCGCCAGGGCCAGGTAATACAGGCGGTTGGCCGGCTTTCCGGCAGCCTCGATACCCTGGAGGGTCTCTTCCAGTCTCTTCAGGTCGCCGGCGGAAGAGACGTCGCCAAAGCAGTAGTGGATTCGGGACGCGAACTGGTTCCATTGATCACGTTCGGGGCTGAAATCCTCGAACTCGTCCATGCCCTGGGCCAAGGATTCCCGGTACTGCTCAGAGGTCATGTTGCTGCGGGCCATTCCCACTATCTGGACCTCGGGACCCAACCGGCCCTTGCAGAAAAGGCTGCACAGTGAGGGAATCAGCTTGCGCTTGGTCAGGTCTCCAGACGCGCCGAAGATGACGATCGTGGTGCTCTGATCGTCAGGGTTTGAATGGGCGTTCGGCGTCATTACTCGGACTTGCGGACGGCATGCCCGCCAAATTGGTTTCTGAGCGCCGCCAACAACCGCCCGCCGAATGGGTTGCTCTGCCTCGACCGGAACCGGGCCTGCAGGGATAGGGTTATTACCGGGATGGGCACGGCCAGCTCCACCGATTCTTCAACGGTCCAACGGCCCTCGCCCGAGTCGTCAACATAGGAGTCCAACGATTCCAGGGCCGGGTCCTCTTTCAGGGCGTCGGCGGCCAGGTCCAAGAGCCAAGAACGGACCACACTGCCGTAGCGCCAGGTCTCCGCGATGGCCGGAAGGTCCAGGGCGAACTCTTCTTTGGCCGCCATCAGCTCGAAACCCTCCGCGTAGGCCTGCATCAGACCGTATTCCACGCCGTTATGGACCATCTTGGTGAAATGGCCCGCTCCGCTGGGACCGACCCGGCTATAGCCTTTGTCGCGGGCCGGGGCCAGGGTATGGAAGATGGGTTCCAGACGTTTGACCGCGGACTCGTCGCCGCCGACCATCAGCGAATAACCCTCGGTCAGGCCCCAGATGCCGCCGCTGGTGCCGACGTCGATGAAATCGATCCCCTGTGCGGCCAGTTTCTCGGCGCGGCGCATGCTGTCCTTATAGTTGGCGTTGCCCCCGTCCAAGATGGCGTCTCCGGGGCTGAGCAGTTGGGCCAGCGCGTCGATAGTGTCCTGGGTGGGCTGTCCGGCGGGCACCATGATCCACAGCGCCCTTGGGGCGGCAAGCCGGGAAACGACGTCCTCCAGAGAAGACGCGCCTTCACCGCCAAAGCCGTGGCTGGCCGTGACCGCGCCGGGGTCGCGGTCGAAGGTCACAACCCGGTGACCGCCGGCTACCAATCGCTGGGCCATGTTTCCGCCCATTCGGCCCAGGCCAATCATTCCCAATTCCACAGGTTTAACTCCTCAGGTAAAAAAACAGGTAAGTGATTCCGGTCGATCGTTCGAGAATCAGACGGGCAGCGCGCCGACCGCCCTCTGGAGCACCTCAGGCAGGGCCGGGTGCACGTAGATCGACTGGAGGATGGCGTCCACTCCCATCCTGCCCCGCATCACGTTCGCGGCCTCTTGGATCAGGATGGCGGCGTTGGCGCCGATGATGTGGCAGCTCAGAATCTCCCCGGTCTCGGGGTCCGCCAGCACCTTCACGAAGCCGTCTTTGTCTTCGATCGAAGCGCCGTAGGCCGTGTCCGAGTAGTCATAGGTGGCGGCGACGTAGGACGCCCCCGCCCCTCAGCCTCTTGCTCGGTCATGCCCACGGACGCTACCTGGGGTGAGGCGAACACGGCATGGGGCATGGCGTGATAGTCCACCGCCACCTGGTTCTCCGGGTTGAGCATCTTATTGGATGCGTAAGACGCCTCAAGGTTCGAGCTGTGCTTCAGGAGATACCGGCCCACGATGTCGCCCAGCGCCCAGATGCCGGGCACGTTGGTCTGCAGATACTCGTCGGTGCCGATATAACCGCGGTCATTTACTTCTACTCCGGTTTTAGCGACCTCCAGGATGTCAGTGTTGGGGACGCGGCCGGTGGCCATCAAAAGCGTGTCTGATTTGATGGTTTGGGCTCCGTCCGGCGTGGTGACCTCGACCGTTATCTCCCCGTTCTGATGGGAGACACCTTCGACCTTGGCGTCCAGCACCATGTTGAACCGGCGTTGGTAGACCTCGGTAAAGCGGCGGGAGACGTCCGTATCTTCTTCCCGGAGCATCAAGTCACGACGGTGGATGATGGTTACCTCGGTGCCCAACGCGCCGAAGAAATGGGCCAGTTCGGCTGCGATATAACCGCCGCCAATGACGGTGAGCCTCTTGGGTTGTTCGGGCAGGCGCAGCGCCTCATCAGAGATGATGTAGGGCGTTTGGTCCAGGCCGGGTATATCGGGTACCCAGGGCCGCGTGCCGGCGGCGATCAGGATAGTGTCCGCGGTTATCTCTTCGTCGTAGCCTTGGACTGCCATGGATTTGGGCCCGGTGAACCGGCCACGGCCCTTGAAGACCTCGACGTTTTCGGCATTACGGTTGCCCCGTTCAATCATGGCGGCATCGGCGTCCACTTCTTCAAAGGCACGGTTGACGATGAATTGCCAATCGATGCTTTCGACTTTGGCTTGGATGCCGAATGCGGCGGCGTTCTGGATGGTCTGCATGACGTCGGCGCAGTGGATGAGCATCTTGGACGGGATGCAGCCCCGGTTCAGGCAGGTGCCGCCGAAGGGGCCTTCCTCGACGATCGCCACCGACTGGCCGGCGTCAGAGACATCCGCGGAAACCTCCAGGCCGGAGCCGGAGCCGATAACGATAAGGTCGAACTTCCGCATCAAATCCTCCAGCCAAACGGCGGTTGGGCAGGGTCTGCTTAGCTTTCTGGCCGGAGGTTAGCTGCCCCCGTTGACCAGGTTGCGGGCTTCTCGGGCAACCCGCTCCGCCGTGATGTCGAACTTCTCGTAGAGCACCCCGGCTGGGGCCGAAGCGCCATAGCCGCTCATGCCCACGGATGCGCCGTCCAGGCCCACGTACCGTTCCCACCCCTTGGTGGTGCCCGCCTCGACCGAAACACGGGCCCGAAGTGACGGAGGCAAGACTTGGTCCCGGTAGTCTTTGGGCTGGTCGTCGAACAGCTCCCAAGAAGGCATGGAAACGACTCTGGCCGCGATACCTTCGCCCTCCAGCGTCTGTCCGGCCTCCAGGGCGATGTGGACTTCTGACCCGGTGGCAATGATCACCACCTGAGGGGAATCGCCGCTCTCCCAGAGGGTGTAACCGCCTTTGAGCGCGCCGGAAGCCGGTTTCAGAACGGAGCGGTCCAGCACCGGCAGGTTCTGCCGGGTGAACGCCATCACGGTGGGGCCGTCGCGGCGGTTCATGGCCGCGCGCCATACTTCCACCGTTTCGGTGGCGTCGGCCGGGCGGCTGACCACCAGGCCGGGTATCTCACGCAGGGACATCAGGTGCTCGATGGGCTGATGGGTCGGACCGTCTTCGCCGACTCCGATGGAGTCGTGGGTGAACACGTAAATCACCTGCTGGCCCATCAGCGCTCCTAATCGGATGGAGCCGCGCATGTAGTCGGAAAACACCAGGAAGGTCGCGGTATATGGAATCGCGCCGCCATGCAGGGCGATGCCGTTGGCCACGGCGCCCATGGCGTGCTCCCTGACTCCGAAGTGCAGGTTGTGTCCGGAATAATCTCCCGGACCGACGTCGCCCTGTCCATCGAGGAGCGTCCTGGTCGATGGAGCAAGGTCGGCTGAGCCGCCGATGAATGCGGGGACGCCTTTTGAGATAGCGTTCATCACCACGCCGGATGCCGAGCGGGTGGCTATGGGGTCGGCTTTTTCGAACAAGCCGTTCAGGCCGTCTTCCCAGCCTGCGGGTAGCTGCCCGCGCAGGGCATCGTCCAGTTGTTGCGCCTCGGTGGGGAAGGCCTCGCGGTACTCGCTGAAGGCGGCGTTCCATTCGGCCTGCCTGGTTTTCCCCTGCTCAGAAGTTTGGCTGAAGTGGGCCTGGGCTTCGGAGGGCACCGTGAATGGCTCTTCGTATTCCCACTTCAGGTTTTCCTTGGACAGGGTGACTTCCTCTTCGCCCAGGGGGTCTCCGTGGGCCGAACCCTTGCCGGCCTTATTGGGGCTGCCGTACCCGATCACCGTGGTGCAGACGATGATGGTGGGCTTGCTGGTTTCCGCTTTGGCGGCGGTCAATGCAGACGAAACCGACTCCACATCCATCCCTTCGATGGGGCCGATAACGTTCCACCCGTAGGCCCGGAAGCGTTCGCCCACGTTCTCGCGGAAAGTGATGTCGGTGTCGCCTTCGATGGAGATCTCGTTGTCGTCGTAGAGCATGATGAGCTTATTCAAGCCCAACGTTCCGGCCATGGAAGCCGCTTCCGACGCGATACCTTCTTGGAGGTCGCCGTCGGACACGATGGCGTAGGTATAGTGGTCGATGATCTCGTGGCCGGGCTTGTTGTAACGGCCCGCCAGCCAACGCTCGGCCAAGGCCATGCCGACGGCGTTGCCAAAACCTTGGCCCAGGGGACCGGTGGTGGCTTCAACCCCTGGTGTCAGACCGTGTTCGGGGTGTCCCGGTGTCTTGCTGCCCCATTGGCGGAACTGCTTGAGTTCGTCCATCGGCAGGTCGTAGCCGTTCAGATGGAGCAGGGAATAAAGCAAAGCCGAAGCGTGACCGCAGGACAGGACGAAACGGTCGCGGTTGGGCCAGGTTGGGTCGGAGGGGTTGTGGGAAAGGAACCGGTCCCACAGCGCGTAGGCCAGGGGCGCTTGGCCCATGGGGGCGCCGGGGTGCCCCGATTTTGCCTTCTGGACGGCGTCCACGGCCAAGAATCTGATGGTGTTGACACAGAGTTGATCAAGGGCCTGGTCTGCCAAGGTGGAACCCCCTAACGCCTGCACTTCGTAGTCATGTAGTTAAAGATCGCCGGAACGCTGGCCTCCGGAGCGCTGGTATCTAGGCCCAAGTGCCCTGGGTCCGAAGGGGACCAAAATCCCCAGGTTATGTTAGCGAACCTGGGGCGTGTTGTCACTACTAAATAGACGTTAAGTAGAGGGCAATAACCGGTCTAAATGTGAAGGAGAATCTGGGCCGGGTTAGGACTCGATTTCTGACTCGATATCTGAGGAAGGCAACAGCGACAGTGAGGAATACTCTTCCAGGTGTTTCCTTAGCAGTATCCTGGCGCGGTGCAGACGGGATT
>Ga0066376_10006048_pt1 | contig 10071 bp, 9 predicted proteins | sample Knorr_S15_td_Bot_FD_77009 | JGI IMG/M metagenome (GOLD analysis project Ga0066376, IMG submission 77009) | Marine microbial communities from Southern Atlantic Ocean transect - Knorr_S15_td_Bottom_ad_5009_LV_A | ecosystem: Environmental > Aquatic > Marine > Oceanic | place: Southern Atlantic... | reverse complement strand
CATTCAAAGCGAAGTGCCTGGCTCTCCTTGATGAGGTGGCTCAGACGCATGAGAGCTTGGTGATCACCAAATACGGTAAACCGGTGGCGAAACTTGTTCCCTTCGATACCGAGAAAGAAAGCGAGGAGATGCCGCTTAGAAATCTGGCCACGTATGTCGGCGACATCATCTCACCGATTGATGATGAATGGGAGGCGATGAAGGATTGATTATTCTCGATACGCATATCTGGTTCTACTATATCAATGATGGCCCTGAAGGACTGTCAAACGATGCAAATCAGATCATCCAGAAGAATGATACGCTCGGCGTTAGTGTGATTTCCTGCTGGGAGATCGCTATGCTGGTCGTGAAAGGTCGGCTTCGTCTCGGTATCGATATACAGGACTGGATTGATAGAGCTTTAAAATACAAGGGCATCAAGCTGATTCATTTAACGCCGGAGATCGCCGTGCTGTCAACACGGTTGCCCGGTGGCTTTCATAATGATCCCGCCGATCGGATCCTTGCCGCCTCCTGTCTCCATTATGGCGTGTCGTTAATCACCAGGGACAGAGCTATTTGTGAGTGGGGTTATATTCACACGGTTTCATAACCAGAGTTCGGGGGGCTATTTTCGGCGAATCGACAGCTCAAAAACGACAGGAGAGTCCGGACGTGTTGGCACGCTTGTTTCAACAACGCAGCCAAATTCGATTAATTCGATTCGACGAGCAGACGGTACCACGTGCGGCATTCAACGCCATGAACCCCAAACTATGGAAAAGATTCAGAACCGTTATATCCGTAAAAAATGATCAAGAGTTTCTGGAAAAGATGAAACTGATCGCCAGGGATGAGGACGATGTCCTTCATCCTACTGTAAGCGGCGTATTGATGGCAATGGATCAACCTGAGTCATTTATATCAAGTGCTTATATACAGGCCGTTTGCTATCGTGATGTCGAGCGGAACGCAGCCTATCAACTGGATGCCAAAGATATTACCGGACCTTTAGATGTCCAGATTCAAGAAGCGTACAAGTTCGTTGAACGGAACATGCGCGTGTATGCCATCAAAGCGCCAAATCGTATCGAGACGCCTCAGGTTTCCATGAACGCTGTATTTGAGGCTATCGTCAATGCGGTGGTGCACCGGGACTATCCCAAGTTCTCCACATTAAAAAGTTGATCTATCCCGTCAATTATAGTAAATATACATACCATCCACCATCGCTGATCCCTACAGGCTACAGCGAGCACTCGCAATTCATAATTCATCAATCATAATTTATAATTCCCCAGGACCTTCCCATGCCCCCCCTTCCCCCTCCCTCCCCCCTGGGCATCGCCTTCTTCGGCGCTGGCGATGTATCCGATCACCACGCAGAAGCCGTGCGACGCTGTGCCGACGCCCGGCTGGTTGGTTTATGGAACCGATCGCCGGGACGTGGTAAGGAAAAGGCCGATAGTTTCGGATGTCGGACATACGATTCCCCGGAAGAACTTCTGGCGGATCCAGCCGTTGAGGCCGTCTCTGTACTTACTAATCTGGAGACCCATCTTGAATACGCGACCAGGGCGCTGGAAGCCGGCAAGCACGTCCTGGTAGAAAAACCGGTGGGTGTGACGGTCAGCGAAATTGAGACGATGCGGGATCTAGCCCGGCAAGAAGGGGTGGCCTGCATGCCTGGCCATAATTATATCTACGAGGATAGTATTATCCGAAGTCGGTCATTAATCGACGAAGGAGACCTGGGACGCCTCGTAGCGATCTACGTGATGTATCATATTCACCATCCGGAAGAAGTCGCCGCCCGGTATCCCGGTGTGATTCGACAGATCCTGACGCACAATACCTATGTCTTGCTCTACCTGGCCGGCAGGCCAAAACAAGTGTCGGCCATGAAAGCCAACCTGCACTACGACACGATACCGCAGGAAGATATCGCCATAGTCAACCTGACGATGGAAAACGGCGCGCTGGCGCATTTTTGCGCCAGTTTCGCGGCCGACGACCACAGCGCCGATCCATGGACGGTCATCGTAAAAGTCATAGGAACCAGGGGGTCTACCCGGTACAGCTATCGGGACTGGGTTGAACTCAAACCTGCCGTTGTCCATTCGCAAACCTATACCGCCTACCGAGGATCCATTATCAATGAGGTCGCCCATTTCGTCAACGTGTGCCGAAATCAGGCCGAACCCCTTTCTACCCTCGACGATGCCATAGCCGCCCAACATGTCATCGAAGCCATCGAACAATCCATCAAAGAGCAAAAAACGATCACCCTCCCTACCCCCTAAACAAGGCCCCTCCATGCTCGTCCAACATGTATCCAAAATCCACCTCCTCCTGATCACCCTGACCGCCATCCTTTATCCTATGGATAGAGTCCAGGCTCAACCCGTGAACTGGGAGCGGATAGATACCCATGCCCTCAAGACCCCGAACCATGTAGAAAATTCTGTTCAAACCCTCGCCACCTACCTGGTCGAACCTGCCGGAAATGAACACGAGAAAGTACGTGCCATCTTCCGCTGGGTGACACAGAATATCGCTTATGATACCGAAGGCTACTTTTCAGGACAATATGGTGATTTAAGCCCGGACGGCGTATTGAAAAGCCGGAGTGCCGTTTGCGATGGCTATGCCGGCCTCTTCGACATGCTCGGTAAAGCCGCCGGACTGGAGGTCGTCAAGGTGATCGGGTATTCCAAGGGGTACAGCTACGCCGTGGGAGACCAGCTCGACGGCGCGTCGAACCATGCCTGGAATGCGGTCATGATTGATAATAAATGGTATCTCCTGGATGCGACCTGGGGCGCTGGGTATCTCGGCGACAATAACAAATTCGTCCGCAAGTTTCAGAACCATTATTTTTTAACCCCGCCCGATGAGTTTATCTATGATCACCTGCCGAGCGACGCCCATTGGCAATTGCTAGAACAACCCGTTTCGAAGCAGGACTATGCGGATTTTGTCTACCTCAGACCGGCCTTTTTCCATACCGGCCTTGCGATACAGAGCCATGGCCATAGCCTCATTGAAATGGACGATCAGATCACCGTGACCCTGCGTGCGCCGGATCGCGCGTTACTACTGGCTCAACTGATGCAGGGGGAGAACAAATTAGATGAAGCCTTTACTTTTTTACAAAGAAGGAACGGATCATATAACATCCAGGCCATTATCCCGCAGTCCGGTCGATATGTGCTTCGGCTCTTCGCAAAGAATCGGGACGAAGAAGGCAGCTACTCCTGGGCGCTGGATTACAGTCTTATAGCGAGCGAAGGGAGACCAGGAGGATTTCCTCGTGCATTTTCAACATTCAGTGAGAACGGCGGCTATCTCCACAGTCCGATGAGCGGACGTCTGAAACGCGGTTCTACTCAGACCTTTAAAATACAGGTGCAAGGCGCCGAAAAGGTGGCGGTTATTATGGGGGATAATTGGCACGACCTCAACAAAGAAGGGGATCTATTTACGGGAGATGTGACCATTAACGATAAAAATATCCGCGTATTTGCAAAATTACCAGGCCGTGAACAATACGACGGCCTCCTTGAATACACCGGTTTCTGAACCATTTATAGAAATGGTATGCGTATAGCGTTATTTCTGAGTCTGCATCGCGGCGAGAGATACCGTCACCCCGGCGAAGGCCGGGGTCCAGTGACTTTCCAAGGGGATCGTACCATTTTCCAGGTTAGAAAAGGTAAAAAAATATATCAATAAGCCCGACAACTATGGCCTGCTCGTAAACATCGTACCGATCATTTTTTTCATACTCTGCTCCATACTGATCTATATCGGTTTCATCATACTCACCAAATCATAATTAAGGACACCCCATGCCCGATCAATCCTCTATTTCAAAAGACGTCATTGAAGCCCTTCTGATCCCGAGTACAGCAACCATCACGGCGTTGCTCAGCGGTCACGGTCTAAGGAACACATTTATGCGCGACGTGGCGCCGCTTAAACCGGGCATGAAGATGGCCGGTCCGGCGTTTACCATGCGATATATCCCCGCCAGAGAAGATTTAACCCAGGTTCCTATGGATAATTTGACGGATATACAGCGGATAGGCATCGAGCAGATTGAGACGGGCGAGGTGCTTGTCATCGACGCCCGGGGTGAAACCCGTGCCGCCGTCATGGGAGATATCCTGGCGACCAGGATCTACATGCGCGGCGCGGTAGGCGTGGTCACCGACGGCGCGTATCGCGACAGTCCCGGTATCGCTGATACGGGCCTGGCCGCCTATGCCCGGGGAATGAACGCCCATACCAACAAAACCATTCATTATCCCCTCGACATCCAGAAACCCATTGCCTGTGGGGGCGTAGCCGTTTTTCCGGGTGACCTGATCGTTGGAGACAGCGAAGGTGTGGTTGTCATCCCACGCCACCTTGCTGAAGATGTAGCTGAAAAAGCCGCCGCCCAGGAAGAAAAAGAAGCGTTCATTATACGAAAAATACAACAGGGCGCCAGCATTATCGGCGTTTACCCGGCAGATGAAAAGACCCTGGCCGAATACGAAGAATGGAAAAAGAAACACCCCCGACAACCCGAATCCGAGTAAGACGCCATACAGGACGTCTCACTCACACACCCCCACGGTGCCTGTCTTGACGACGGTCAAGGGAACCCCGGAATCGAAACATACAGCGATGATATCGGTCCATGCATTGATACCAATAAATCCACTTACCGCTTACTGCTTACTTGTCCGCCTGCCGCCTTATATCGCCTCATCTACAATTTTCTGAAACGCCGCTACAGCTATTAGTCTTTCTTCCGGAAATAGCTCACGCGCTCTGCTTTGCTCTTGGAGGTCTGATAATAAGTGGCTGGCCAGCTGAAGGGGGGCGAGGGGGAGGGTATCTTCATGGAGGTCATGTTGCTTGGGTTCCATCGGTGTATCTTCATGATGCTGATCAATGACCTTGAAAACGCGTAGCGCGATTTGATGCATGCGTAGCAGGGTGGTGTCAAACCGCTGTCTTTCGAAGGCCAGCAGTGCATCATCCAGATCATCAATCAGTTTTTCTTTTTCTTTCGGCGCCAGAATACGCCATCCATTCAGTCGCCGGCGGGCGGATCGAAATACCCGGACAATCTCCCGATCCTGCGCCATGCCCTCGGTCTGTAGCAAGCGGTAAACTAAATCGGGGGTATCGAGCAGATACCCCATCGATTGGGTCAGGGTTCGTCGCTGTAATCCTGCTTCCCCTTCCCTGAGTAACTGCTGCATACGCGGTAAAATATGTACATTCCCCATTTTGCTGAGGGCCTCTATCGCGATCATCTCGATCACCTGATCTTCTTCATAAGCCAACAACGCCTCCAGAGCTTTTGATGTGCTCGAATCGCCGATACGGTCCAGAGCGATGACGGCGCTTCTCCGAATGGATGCTCTGTTATCGTGAAGTAAGGTAACCAGGAGATTCAAACTCAGTGAGGAATGGATCGCACCCAACGATTCGACCGCTTCCTCGGCAATATCGGAGGTTGGATCACTGATACATTCAAGTAAGGGAAGGACCGCGCTTTCATTGTCTATTTGTCCCAGGGATCTTACCGCTTCCCGGCGCACATTCCGGTCGCTGTCGTTAAGCAGAGAAATCAATTCATCGACCGCCAGATGGCTGCCTGTCTCTCCCAATTCACGCGCAGCTCGCGCTCGTACAGACGGATTGGTCGACTTACCCATTCGGACGAGATGCCATAACGTCGTTATCGGATTGCCGCGACGCATCTGATTAATCACTTCCCTCGGTGATGCAGACGCATCCTCAGATACCTTGGTAAGCATGGCAACCCAGCTCAATCTGAGGACGAAATCTCCGATAAATAAATACTGCAAATCCGATATGGGCTGCCCAAGAAAAGACGTGGACGGCAGGGTAGCGCATATCGAGGCAGCGACGCCGCCTATCATCGCGCCGAGGGCTGCCCCCGTACGGGATAAGGCGGAATAACAGCCGAGATAAACAGATCGGTTGGCTTCGGGGGCGATTTTAACCATGAGATTAAACTGGGATATGGGGATGCCCGCACTCATCATGCCGCCCCATATCTGGACAATGGGTACTATAATCCAGTAATTGTCCAGCGTAACAAAACCCCATCCAAGAGGGAATATGGCTAAACCGGTCGTCGCGAGAAGAAAAATCGGCCTGTAGCCGAACTTGTCCGATAAATACCCCCAGAGCGGATTCATCGCAATATTAGCCAGAATTTGTAACGAGGCGAACAGGGCAATCTGTGAGTAGGATATCTCCAGGGTACGGAGCATGTACACCGTGAAAAAAGGGGCTGCAATCTGGGCGATAAACAATCGGCCCGAAACAAGGAACATGAACTTCCGGAATTGCGGATGACGAAAAGGCAAGCTTAAGAGCTTTCCTGATGATATCGATTTACTCTGCTGTTTGGGTGGTTCCGGCGTCCGGGACCAACTCCATAAACTCATCCCGGAGAAAATCATCGCAACAATAAAGAGAAACGAAAATCCCGTTTGTTGACCATCACCGGAATACAGATCCATAAAGGCTCCTGCACTGATGGCGGTTACCAGGCCAACGGCGGCGATGATACTATGTTGACGACCGACAAAACGCCCCCGTATTTCACCCGGAACCAGATCCGTAAACCAGGAAGATCGGGCGGGATTGCCCAGAGCCAGGGCGGCACTGGACAACATGATAAAGACCATAAACATGATCGCGTGTATATCTTCGAAGAATAAAAAGGGGATAAAGGCCGCCGGTAACCACATCAGCGTGCCGAAGGAGTAGGAACCTAAAATAAGAGGCTTACGACGCTGAAGACGTTCGATGAGAAGAGGAGAGAAAGCCTGGAGTATTTGTCCCAGGGAAGGGGCTGCAGAGATTAAACCGATCATGGCGCTGGAAGCACCCAGATGAAGCGCATAGCCGATCGTATACACACCGGTCGTTATCGCAGTATAGACTGCTTCCAGTGCTCCGTTGAGATTCCAGAGACGCATACCGCGGGCTGTCTCCAACCGAGACAATCCACGTTGTTTTTCAGATTCTTTCATATAACGGTATTTTATTCCTCCCCATTATTATCCCGCCCACCTACCGCTCTTCAAACCACCACCACCCGCTCTACCTGTACAATAAACACCTGCGCCCCACCTACCATGGTCGTTATCGCCTCACCCATGCCCAGCGCGTCAAGCTGCGTACCGACATGGGCCACATTCACAGCTTCCTCTCGAGCATGGCAATGGGATTGTATGATAGATAGCGTCCGTTCAACATGCTGATCTTCCAAGCCGATCAGTAAGGTGACATTCCCGGCACGGAGAAACCCTCCCGTACTGCCAATTTCGGTAAAACGAACCCCGTCATCCACCAGTGCATCCGATAAATGCCGTATATCTCGTTTATTAATGATAGCAATAAGAAGTTTCATTCCTTACCCCCTTACCTTAGGGTGTCCTATGGATGGACTTATTTACATTCCTTACCCTTCTGTTACAGTTGTTATCGCCTCCCGAGCCACTTCAACCATCCGGTCAATCTGATCGGCGCTAATGACAAGCGGCGGTGCGAAATTTATACTGTCTCCCCGGCAACGCGTATAGACGCCCAGACGCAGCATCTCTTCCACAATTCGCGCGCCGATTTTTTCAGACGCCTCGTACGGCGTGCGTGTTTCACGATCTTTAACAACTTCCACCGCCGCCATCAGTCCCATGCCGCGGATGTCACCGACATGCTCTAAGTTTGCCAGACGGTGTAAACCGGTCAACAGACGATCGCCCATAACAAGGCTTCGTTCGATAAGCCCTTCCTGTTCGATAATCTCGATATTTTTGAGCGCCACGGCACAACAGGTGGGATGGCCGGAATAGGTAAACGAATGATTCCACTTTTTATCCGGCGGCGCTTGCTGGATACACGCGTGGATGGCATCCGAAACGATGATCCCGCCGAGTGGCATATAACCGCTTGTCACCCCTTTGGCAAAGGTAATAATATCCGGCTCGATGCCCCACTGAGAAATGCCGAACCAGTGACCGATACGACCGAAGCCGGTAATCACTTCGTCGTTAATGAGCAGGATCTCGTATTTTGAACAGATATCCCGTACCCTGGGCCAGTAGTCATCGGGCGGTACGATCACCCCGGCAGCACCCTGTATCGGCTCCCCGATAAATGCGGCCACGGTATCTGCTCCTTCCCGCAAGATAGCATCTTCCAGAGATTTTGCGGCGGCTTCCCCGCATTCCATATCGGTGTCCTGTGGGTTATAATGGTACGGGTATGGCGCATCCACATGAAGAAAATCCGGCAGGTTGGACGCGAACCCGGGCCAGTAGGAGGAAATGCCCGTGGCATTCATAGCCCCCATAGTCACCCCGTGGTAGGCATGATCTCGCGATATGATTTTGACTTTCTTCGTTTTGCCCTGGGCTTGCCAGTAAAAGCGAGCGGTTTTGATGGCGCTGTCATTTGATACCGCCCCGCCGGAAGTAAAAAACGTATAGTTCAAATGCCCCGGCGCCAGTTCGCTTAAACGCCTCGCCAGTTGCGCAGCAGGAATGAGCGTCACGCCGGCATAACACGAGAAATAACCCAGCTCAGAAATCTGCCGGGCGGCGACTTCGCCCAGCTCACGACGACCATGGCCGACATGGACATTCCACAAACTGGATAGTCCATCGATGTACGTGTTCCCCTCTATGTCGGTAACCGTAGAACCTTCCCCTTTCACGTAAATCACCGGATTACTATGATCCTGAGGATGTTGAAGCGGATGAATTAAATAGGTGTCGTCCAGCAACACTTGATCACGGTCCCAGTCGGTCATGTATCCGCTCCTGCCTGGATTATTGATAAGGATGATTGACATGTATTCCTACTGGTATATAATATACTGATGTTACGCACAATTCAAAGGAAATGGTGATTGGGTGATTGATGCCGCGCTTTGGCATCAATCACCCAATCACTAAATCACCATTTTTTTCAATCACCCGATCACTAAATCACCCAATCACCATTTGGTTTACTCATGCCTGATCAATCCCATTTAACGCCCCTTGACCGAGATTTTCGGGAATACCTGTTTCAGCGATATCAGGAACATGGACGCAAGTATCGTTGTCCGGACATGACGCAACAGGCATTTGAAGACTGGCAACCTCAGGCACGTCTAAAACTCGCCGAGACATTGCGTATGCCGGACGTCCTGGGGTCGCCTGAATTCGTCCGGGAAAAAATTGATCCGGATAACCAACCCTGGTCTGCCGGCCAGTGTGACGGGACATTTCATCTCGAGCGGGTTCAATACCAGTCCATGCCGGGCGTTCGCGTGCCGGGGTATCTGTTGGTTCCCGAAGGATTACAGGAACCGGCCCCGGCGATTCTATGTCCGCCGGGGCATGGTAAAGGTATGAATCAAGTCGTTTTTGAAGCAGGGATATATAATCACTATGCATGTGAATTGGCGCGCCGTGGGTTCGTCGTGCTGGTACCCGAACATATCGGATTCGGGGAGCGAAAACCATCTCATTTCGGTGAACACGGCTATTATACCGGCGTCGCCCAATTGATGGGTTATACCATGTACGGGGTGTATATTAAAGAGATGATGCGTGCTCTGGATATACTAACAAGCCTCGAGGAGGTGGATGCCGACCGGATCGGATGCTACGGCCTTAGCCTGGGTGGAGTGACGACCCTGCTGATTTCGGCGCTGGATCTGCGTATTCGTACGGTATGCATCAGTGGCTTTTTGACCTCGTTCAAATCGACGTTTATGGATGTAGCCCATTGTGTGTGCGGCAACGTACAGGATCTGGCGCTGAATTTCGAGCACGTGGACATCGCCGCGCTGATCGCCCCCCGGCCTCTGGTCGTGGAAAGCGGCCGGGCCGACTCAGGTTTCCCCATCGATGCCGCCCGCTCGACCGTCCAGGACCTGACTGCGTACTATGCACTCTATAATCAGACAGACCGCCTGGCCCACGACATCTTCGACGGCAGCCACGAAATCTCCGGCCGCATCGCATTCGACTGGTTCGACAAATGGATGAAATAAATTTG
>Ga0066376_10006047_pt1 | contig 10072 bp, 6 predicted proteins | sample Knorr_S15_td_Bot_FD_77009 | JGI IMG/M metagenome (GOLD analysis project Ga0066376, IMG submission 77009) | Marine microbial communities from Southern Atlantic Ocean transect - Knorr_S15_td_Bottom_ad_5009_LV_A | ecosystem: Environmental > Aquatic > Marine > Oceanic | place: Southern Atlantic... | reverse complement strand
CGCACCGCGGTCGATTCGATGGCCTGGACGTCGCTGCCTGCAGCTGGTTCGGTGACGCAGTAGGCGGCGATGCAGCCGTCGACGACCATCGAGAGATACTTCTGCTTCTGCTCCTCGGTGCCCCCGGTGATGATCGGATAGGCGGCGAGCATCGTGCTGCCGACCGCGGTGGCGAAACCCGGGTCGCCCCAGGCGAACTCCTCGTTGATCAGCACCTCCTCGAAGGAGCCCATGCCTCCGCCGCCGTACATCTCGGGAATCTTGGTGGTCAGCAGGCCGAGTTCGCTCGCCTTCCTGATCGCATCGAGCGGGAATTCGCCATCGCGGTCCCATGCCTCGGCATGGGGGGTTACTTCCTCGACGGCGAATTCCCGTGCGAGTTCCTGCAGCATCAACTGCTCCTCGCTGAGTGTGAAGTCGACCATCGTGCTGGCGAGGCGGGATTCGCACAAAAGCCCTCTCCAATCCGTGGTAAAGCACATTGGACCCCATCCACATCCGAGTCTGTGGACGCCTCGGAGCCGGTGGCCGTCATCCTGGCCGCGGGGCGCAGCTCGAGGCTCGGCCGTCCCAAGGCATTGGCTGACTGCGGCGGCGAGGCGCTCATCAGAGTGCAACTACGCCGATTGAACAGTCTCGGGATCGACTGCATCGTCGTCACTCGTGCCGAGCTGCTCGCCGATGTATCTGCTGCCGTGGAGGGATGCTCGTGCACAGTCATCGCCCCTGACGACCCGTCGAACCGGACTGGGAATCTCAAGGCAGGTCTGAACGCCGCCGGAGCGGTGGAGGCGGTGCTCGTCGTGCCGGTCGACCGACCGGGATGGTCGCTGGAGACTGTGAGGGGACTCCTGCGACGCAGTCTCACCTGCTGCCCGGAGAAGGATGGACGGGGAGGACACCCCCTGCTGATCCGAGGTGAGGACGTGGACTTGCTCAGAGACGCGGCGGATGACGCAGCGCTGAATCGTCTCTTCACGACGGAGAGGGTCGAGGTCGACGACCCCTTCCTGCACTTGAACGTCGATGCCACAGAGGACGTGCTCGAACTGATGCGCCTCGTCGAATGGCTGACAGAGAACGAGGGATGAGGTTTTCAAGGCGATTCCTCCTGATTGATTCGTGACCCAGAAGGTGCTGGAATGGATCGCCGGCGAGTTGCGGGCAGGACGCATCGTCGCCAGCGCCGTGGTGATCTCCGCTCACGGCTCGGTGCCCGGGAAACCAGGTGCTCGCCTCGCACTCTCGGCCAGCGGTGAATCGATGGGAACGATCGGTGGCGCCGGCCTGGAATACGGGGTGCAGCAGAGACTCGAAGAACTGCTCGAGGCCGACGGGCCCGGCGGGGAGGTGGCCACCTACCAGTTGGCCAAGGGTGCGAAGGGCTATGAGGTCGTGGCGCTGGACAGCCTGTGCGGTGGCCAGGTGACGATCGCGATGGAGGTGATGCTGCCGATGCCCCACGTGCTGCTGATGGGAGGTGGACATGTCGCGGCGGCGATCGCCACCACCTGCGACCAGCTGGGATGGAGTCATTCACTCCACGACACCCGGAACGGATTCTCCACCGGGGAGATGTTCCCTCGCGCCGAGGAGCGGCACAACAGCTCGGTCGAAGCCTTCCTCGAGGGGGAGGACCTCGCCAGCCTGCAGCGATTCAGCCACATCCTGCTGCTCGGACATGACTGGGGCGAGGACGAGGCGCGGCTGCTCGGGCTGCTCGAGCGACTCGGTGCTGCCGTGGCATTGCGTCCGCGAATAGGAGTCATCGCCAGTCGAGCGAAATGGAAGGCGTTCAGCGCGGCGGCCCTCGAGTCCGGGCACAGCGACGAACTCCTCGAGCACGTCATCTGCCCCATCGGTCTGAACATCGGCGCAGAGTCTCCCGAGGAGATCTCGGTCGCCGTCTGCGCTCAACTCATCGCAGCGCAGAAGGAAGTACGGCCTGAAGCGCAGAACTGGCGCGAGCGCGCCGCCGGAAGCGACCTCAACTGAGGTCGCGGAAGAAGACCTCGCGGTAGTATCGCAACTCCTCGATGCTGCTTCGGATGTCATCCAGCGCACGATGCCCGCTGTGCTTGGAGAACCTCTGGGCGGTGGGGAACCAGCGTCGCGTGACCTCCTTGATCGAGGAGACGTCTATCGAGCGGTAGTGGAAGAACTCCTCGAGAGCCGGCATGTGGAAGAAGAGGAATCTGCGGTCGTTGCCGATCGTGTTGCCGCACAGCAGAGCCGTCTGCGGCTGACAGTGCTCAGCCAAGAAGTCGAGCGTCATCCGTTCGGCCGAGGCGAGGTCGATCTCGCTGGAGCGCACCAGCTCGACCAGCCCGCTCGACATGTGATGGCTGACATTCCACTCATCCATCTTCGCCAGCTCGTCCTCACTCTGGTGGATGGCTATGTTCGGACCCTCGGCGATCGGCTCGAGGTTCGAATCGGTGATCAGCGTCGCCATCTCGATGATCGTGTTCTCTCGCGGATCCAGCCCGGTCATCTCGAGATCGATCCAGGCGAGCATATCGGATCTGGGGGCCATCGGACCAGCGTCGTCTGTGGCGGCTTGATTACTTGACGCTGTCATTCGGGCTCGTAGACGACGAAAGCCCGACCCATCTCATCCCACTGCAGTATCGCCTTGAATCCGGGATGATCGCCCTTCAGCACGGATTCCACGTTGTGCATGATCGCAGCGGGAACTCGGATGCTGAAACCCGAGCCGGTTTCGAAGAGAGCATCCGATGGAGGCGGTGGAATCGCTTCGGGCCGCTGCGCCGCGGCGACCACAGGTGAATCGACCTCGACCACTTCGATATCCGCCTCGCTCCTCACAGCCGCCGGAATATCTTCTCCGGCTGAGTCATCCTTAGGTGGCGAGCCTGGCGCGCGCTCCAGCACGTCACCGTCCTCGGTGCTGATCGTTCCCTCGCCATCGCCCCAGCGGTTGTAGTAGAGCACAGCCTGCAGGAAGGCGGTGATGGCCGCGAGGAACATGATTACGGCGCTGATAGTGCCGCTCGAGCCCAGCGCGAGCGGCGTGACGAAGCCGACGAACGTTCCTCCCATCGCACCGATGCGACGCCAGTTCTCATCACGGTTGAAGCCGATGACGATGTGGAAGGCGCTGAAGAGGATGACCAGCACCGCGAAGGCCTCGGGAGCATCATCTATGAAGATCCAGAACAGCGCCACAGCGACGTACATCGCACCACCCACGCCCATCTGGTCGTTCCAGTCGTAGAACGCATCGTCATCCTTCCAGCTCCAGCCGGGATCGAAGAACTTCCATGACGAGAAGGTGAACAGCATGCCTTCGAGCAGCAGCACCACCCCTCCGAGTTCGGCGGCTGAGAATCCCGCGAACAGCTCGGGTAGATTCGTCGTGTCCCAGGGCATCGCGCCCGGGCTGTAGGCCTGCACGATCACGTTGTGCAGCGTGAGGGCGTGCAGCAGCGGCAACGCGAGCATATCGCGGTGACGCTGGTTGCGGACCGAATCGAGAGTGAAGTAGGCCGCGACCAGCACCGTCGCCATACCGTAGATCACGCCGAAGGCGGTCAGCAGCACGCCGAGGCTCGAGAGGCGCAGCCGCGAGTGCAGTCCCGGTTCCGCGGTGCCTTCCTCAGGCAGCTCCCCTCGCTCGTAACGCTCGAGGACGCCCATCCTCGCCAGATTGTAGAGCACGAGTCCGATGATGCCGGCGCCGATCGCCGAGTAACTCCAGATCTCGGTTCCGCTCAACGTGTCGGAATCGCCGAAGATGAACAGCAATGACACCAGATAGGCCGGCACCGCGGCTTCGAAGACTCTGGTCCGACCCGCATACCAGCCGAGGGACAACACGACGGTGGTCAGCACGAACAGCACCCAGTCACTGCTGTAGAACAGCAGATGCAGTCCGATGACGAGAGCAGCGGCGGGATACACGAAGGGGAACTGCGCGACCTCGTCACCTGCTTCGTCAGTATCACCTGCCCCCTCGGCGGCTGCTCCCTGACCGTGACGATCGCGGATCGCCATCATCACGACGGTCAGTCCGTAGACGAATAGCGGAATGCCGATCAGCCCTGCCAGCGGGATGCCGAGGAGCAGGGAATAGTGGGTCTCGCCCAGGCCTGCTCCGATGCCCTGCCACGAATCGAGGACTCGGACCAGGGACCAGTCCGTGATGAATCGCCCGTTGAACAGGATCAGCGCCCAGGGAGCAGCGTAGATCAACTTGAGTCGTCGATGCAGCAGGGAGCGCTGCAGCACGATCGAGAACAGCACCAGAGTCAGCAGACCTCCCGAGATGTCGAGCAGCGAGAGCAGCAGCAGGCCGAACAACGTCGCCTCGTCGGCTCGGCTGTCGGCCTTGTCGATGTCACGCTCGCGATTCAGCAGCAGATGCACCAGCAGCGGACCGAGCAGCAGCAGGATGTCGAACAGCAGCGGCGAGGAGCATGACCAGCCACCCGAATCGCAGATCACCAGCGTGGTCGCGCCGACATCATTCAGGCCGATCTGCAACTTGATGAAGAACGGCAGGGAGAACAGCAGCAGCACGAAGACCGCCGTCGCACGCGAGCGCGCGTTGCGTCCACCCTCGGATAGCAATGCCTCGATCAGCAGCCCGATCGGGATCGCCAGCAGTAGAGTCCACCAGAACTGGGTGATGAGAGCGAAGCTCGACACCGAGGCCAGGGAGGCTGTGAGCAGCATCAGTGGCAGGATCAGCCCGAAGCGAGCGACAGGGGTCGAATCGACCAGCAGCGGCTCTTCAGCCTGTTCAGCTTCATTCTCACCGGATGAGAGGGTCTGCGACGAGATGAGCATACCCACCTGGATGGCGTCGATCTCATGCTCGCGGTTCCTTCTGCCGATGATCAGGTAGGCGATGGCGAACAGAAGCAAAGTCAGATCGAATCCGACCAGCGCATCGAATTGCAGGCGCTGCAGCTCGAGAATGCCCGCCAGACCGAGCACGGCGGTCACCAGCGCCCCGAACGCGGGCATCATAGTCAGCGATACGCGCTCCGAGAACGACGGCTCGTCATCAGAGGTGCGGAACTGGTATCGGTCGTAGACCGCCATCGCGAGCAGATACAGCACGAGAGCCCATGCAGACTTGCTCCCCACCTCTCCGAGCACGCTCTCGCGCAGCAGGAAGAGGAACAGCGCGATCGCCACCGCGTACACTGACAGCTTGCCGCGCCTGCGCGCCCAGTCACCCCAGACGAGCATCCAGATGGGAATCAGCGCCAACTCCCATTCTCCGAGGAATATCCTGCCCGCTGCATCGAGGCCTTCGTCATTGACGGAGAAGGCACCGAAATCGGTCACCCACAGCGCGACGGCAGCGACGATGAAGGTGGCGTTCGCCACCCACAGTCTGGTCTCGGGCTTCCACAGCATGTACGGCAGCATGAACAGCGTGACGAACCAGCCCACCATGTTCGATGGATAAGGCAGCAGAACAAGCGAGAAGGCGACGCCGATCGGCATCCAGGGAGTGCGGCGCTTGACGACCGCGGGCATGAACCCTCCCAGCAGAGCCAGCCACAGCAGCAGCGGCAACGAGAGGTAGGGGTCGACGGAGTCGATCCCCAGCACGAGCATCGCACCATCACCACTCGCCAGTCCCATCGCCAGCAGCACGGCCAGGACGAGAACGAGGGAGGTCCTCTCCACCAGCTTCTGCTTCAGTCCCTCGTCAGCGGCGAAGTACCCCTGCACGATGATCACGATGAACATCGAGTACAGCGCCTCCGTAGCGACCGCCTCGTTGCCTTGGATGGCGACCGAGAAGGCATACATGATCGGGATGAAGGAGCAGAACACCGCGGAGATCGCGAACAGCATGCTGCGATTCGATCTGATCGAGGCCCACATCGAGGCCGCGCAGAGCACCGAGACCGCGATCAGCAATTCATCGGAGAACACCCCCCCCGAATAATCGACCCACACATTCAGCCCGTAGAGCATGATGCCCACCGGGAAGAAGGTGGTCACGAACCAGGAGGTGGTGGCACGCTCGAAGCGTTGCAGATACTTCGACTGAAGCAGCATCAGGATGAGGATGGCCGCGGTCATCACGAGGATGATCCTCGGCCCCATCGGCGACCATGTCTCAGGGTCGACGGCGAGGCTGTCGGGATTGAACAGGCTGGCGCCGGGCAGCGCGTTCTCGCTGAGTAGGAAGGCCAGCCATCTCACGCCCCACAGCGCGCCAAGATTGAGGAAGAAGAAGCCCACCGCGACCAGATAGTCGTGGATCTCGTCGAAATCGGACGAGCCGCGACGCTGCAGCTCCACGATGCCGATCATGGCGACTGCCGTGAGGACGCCTCCCAGCCCGAGGTAGAGATAGGTCTGGTTCGGCTCGCCGCTGAGGGTGATGACCGCGATCCCAGCCCAGATGGCGCCGATCGCCACGCCGAATGACCACAACTGGGCCATGCGTTCCATCAGCGGCCTCGTCTGCTCAGCGCCGGGGACGACGACTGAGAATCCGGGAGCATAGGTCGGCTCGGACGAGGCGCTGAGCGAACCGGGAACCGGTGGGGTGGCTGCGAACATCGGCTGGCTCTTCTGACGCGCGGCTCTCGGGCCTCGTGTTCTCGCTCCTGATGCTGATTCGTCGGTCATGGACTATGAGGTCGAACAGGCGGGTATAACGCTGCTCACGCCTGATGCTGCTCAGCACACCGATTCAGCACTCACGGCTCAAAGGCGATCGAGGGCGGGGTCGTCAGGCCGACCTGTATCCATGTCTCAAGGATCTCGATCGTCGCCGTCCCCGGGGAGAAATTCGAACGAACCGGTGCTCTGCACCTGCAGCCTGAGGGCCATCGCGGCGATCAGGCCCAGCAGGATCACGATGATGCCGAGCAGGCTGAGCACTCCGGTGCTGAAGCCGCCTGCGAAGATCCCTTCGGATTGCGGCTCAGAGCCCATCACATGCACCTGCACCACTTCATTGGCGGAGGCGTTGACACCTTTGATGACCCTCAGCATGATCGTCTGATTGCCCTCGATCTCGTTCCCTGGCATGAACTGCAGGCGCTCGACGAGCATCGTGTGGCTGATCTCGACCTCGTCGCCGCCATCGAAGTCAGCGTGGTCCATCCACTCGTCGCGCATGTCCCAGGTGCGCCACTGGACCTTCACCGGATCCCCTTGCAGAGAGAAGCTGATGCTCTCCCCCGGACCGATGTGCACCTTGCTGTCATGTCCCAATCCCGATGTGAGAGAGACATTCATCTCGAGGTCGATGCCGTACACCTTGTTCGCGGCTTCCATCACCGCGGGAAGGGAGTTGACGTGGCCGTGCCCGTACACGTTGTTCTCACGCGGTTTGATGTTGAGATCCTCTATGCAGGGCTCGTTCTTCAGCATGTAATGGCACTGACGATAGGTCGCCGTCTCCTGCAGGATGTTGCGCACATCGAATGGCGAGAGGTCCGGGTTAGCCTGATACATCAGCGCGGCGAGGCCGGCGGCGCCCGGAGTCGCCATGCTCGTGCCGGACTTCGAGGTGTAGCCATCACCGGTGTTGTAGTCCGGCGCCATCACCGAGGAGCCGGTGAAGGCGATGTTGGGCTTGATGTTGCCCTCCTCGGTCGGACCCTGGCTCGAGTAGACGGCGATGCCGGTGTCCTTGTCGAGTGCTCCGACCGTGATCACGTCCTCGGCGCTGCCCGGTGTGCCGATCTGGGCTGTGATCGCGCTGTTTCCGGCTGCGATGAACAGCGCCACTCCCTCGCGCATCATCTCGTTGGCCATGCGATTTACGCTCTCCTCCTCTGAGGAGGTGAGTTCGATGAGACCGAAGCCGCCGAGGCTCATGCTGGCGGCTCGGATGTTGAACACGTGACGCATCTCCACGGTCCACTCCATCCCCCTCATGACGGTGGCGAAGGAGCCCGAGCCGCCGGAGTCCAGCACCTTCACACCGACGAGCTGGGCCTGAGGTGCGACTCCCACATACTGGTAGTCCGGTGCTCCGGTTCCTGCGGCGATGCCCGCGCAGTGAGTGCCATGCCCCTGGTCATCATAGGCGCGGATCTCGGTACCGTTGGTCTGGTCCGGAGCGTTGACCACATCGAAGAAGGCGATGACCTTGGGATCGTTGGTCTCGTTATCATCGTCGAGGTCGTCGAGGCCGACATGGTCCGAGTCGATTCCCGTGTCTATGATCGCCACGACCGAGCCGGCTCCGGTGTAGCTCGTGTCCTCCCAGACATCGACGACTCCGTGGTTATCCTTCACATCGTTCATCGCGATTCGCAGGCGGCCGTCCAACTCGACGAGCACCACGCCTGTGAGTTCAGCGAGGTCGTCGATGTGGCGCAGCGGAACCCTGCCGGCGATCGAATCGATGAGATGGTAGCGGAACTGGGTCTGGAACTGCACCTCGCCCTCCAGCATCGACTGATCCTCGGCGCTCGGAGTGTGGTCGAAGTCGACGATGACGCTGATCGTGTTCTCCTCGTCGACCCAGCCCGGCCCGACCGCTCCGGACGCTGCGACCCAGACGGATTCATGCACGCCATCGCGGTTGGGATCCATGTTGGTCGTCTCCCACCACGGCAGCGCATCAACCGAGGTCGTCGAGGTGTTGGCGAGAGGCACGAGGGCCGCCGCGAGCGGCGGCAGCAGGAAGACCAGCACGAGCAGGAACGGCAGCGGACTGCGACGCATCACTCATACCTCGCAGGAAGGTCGGATTTGAAGATGTCTCATCTGTGATGAGTGTTACAGATTGCGCGCGTAGGTAATAACCCGAATCCCTGACGGCGCTTCATGCTCGTTCGACCTCGCACGCTGCTCATCGTCGCCCTGCTCGTCGCCTCGACCGCAGCGGGCTGCTTCGGCAACGAGGAGAAAGTCGCCGATGAAGTGCCTGAGGAAGAACGCTGGAGGGCATTCAGCGTGGTCGCGCCAATCGACACGGGAATCAACGTGTACCATCAGCACTTCCGTACCAACGAGACTCTCCCACAGTGGATGCTCGACTCCTTCGGCGTCACGCTGTCCTGCGAACTCACCTTCGGAGGAAATTGGGAGGAGAGCTACGAAGCCGACCGCGAGACGTGCTGGGACGTGATCACCGCCGATGACATCGTCTACTTCCCAGGTACCAACATCATCGGCACCACACCGGATGACGAGACGGAGATCCCGATCCTCGACGACCCTCAGGATGGGCATGGCACCGCGGTTACCGGTGCTGTACGCAACGCCAATCCTGACGCGATCATCTTCTTCGTCGAGGGTTTCAGCGATGAGGCTGTGCTCGCCGCCGCCAACCAGCCGTTAGTAGACCTCATCACCACCTCCTTCGGACCGATCGCATCGGTCCCAGTCCCCGGTATCGAGGATGCGACCCGCGTGGCTGTCGTCACCCAGAAGAAGGTGCATACCGGCGCGGCGGACAACTCCCCCTCGCCCGCGGTGCAGGACGCCACGGCAGGTCCGCCTTGGAGCATCGGGGTCTCAGGCTATGCCGAGGAGGGCGACGACCAGAAGGAGACGATGAGCGGCTCCTATCCCGACGTCGCCGCAGACTGGACGCAGGTGCTGCCCAACCACGATGATGTGGACGGCTATCACGAGACGAGCGGGACCTCCTTCGCCACACCGAGGACCGCCGGACTGCTCTCGAAAGTGCTGCAGAACCTCAGAGCGGAATATCATGACCATTCCTCCGGTGCAGACCCACAGGAAAGGGGTGGCTTCCTGGTCAACAGCACCGACTTCACCCTCACCAACGATCAGCTTCGAGATGCGCTGAATCTCTCCGGCTGGTATCCGTCCTTCACCTCATGGGACCCCACATCGGGGACCACCCCGATGTCGCCCATCGCCCCCTGCGCGCAGGTCGGCTGGGGTGTCGTCAACGAGCAGAACGTGCAGCCGATGATCGCGCATCTGAACGGCACGGAGGCGATGCCGAATCGGCCGGCGGATGTCGTCGCCTGCATGGATGCAAACCAGCAGATCAGAGAAGCATATTGGGGTTGAGCCTCTTCGCCGCAGGCGAAACTGCGCGCGGATTCGAACCACAACTCGCTGGAAGCCGAGAATTCGTGCT
>Ga0066376_10006045_pt1 | contig 10073 bp, 10 predicted proteins | sample Knorr_S15_td_Bot_FD_77009 | JGI IMG/M metagenome (GOLD analysis project Ga0066376, IMG submission 77009) | Marine microbial communities from Southern Atlantic Ocean transect - Knorr_S15_td_Bottom_ad_5009_LV_A | ecosystem: Environmental > Aquatic > Marine > Oceanic | place: Southern Atlantic... | reverse complement strand
CCGCGACTGGAAGGTCGAGCGGGTGCGCGTGGCGTTGTCCCGGCGCGGTTTCGCCGATCCGCCGCTCGCCCCGCTTCGCGCCACGCCGGCCGGCGCGCGCCGCCGGGCAAGCCTCGTGGCGATCCGCGCCGGCGGCCGGACCCGGTTGGGATTTCATGCCCGCGCCAGCCACCGGGTTGTCGACATCGCGGTCTGTCCGGTGATGGAGCCGGACCTCGTCGCCGTTCTCGAACCCTTGCGCGCCGCGCTCGACGGGATTCTGGACACCGAGCGGCTCGGGATCGTTGTGACCCGGACCGAGACCGGCATCGACCTGGTGGTGGAATCGTTGCGCGCGCCCGACCTCGCCGCCCGGGAAAAATTGGCCGCGTTCGCCGAGGCGGCCGACCTGGCGCGGGCGAGTTGGCGCGCCGGCGGCGAGACCGAACCGATCGCGTGGCGCCGCGCCGCGGTGGTCCGGTTCGCGGACGTTTCGGTCACGCCGCCGCCCGGCGCCTTCCTGCAAGCCAGCGCCGCGGGCGAGGCGGCGATCCGCGACGCGGTGCTGGAGGGCATTGGTGACGCGCGGCACGTGGCTGATCTTTACGCCGGCTGCGGCACTTTGACGTTTCCGATGCTTCGCGCGGCCGCCGCGCGGCTCCACGCGGTCGATGGCGCGGCGGCATCGGTCGCGGCCATGGAGCAGGCGGCCCGAGGGGCGGGACTGACCGACCGGTTGAGCACCGAGACCCGCGATCTCGCGCGCCGCCCGCTGGTGGGCGCGGAACTCGATGCATTTGATGCCGTGGTGTTCGATCCGCCGCGCGCCGGCGCGCGCCGTCAGGCCGAGGCCCTGGCGCGAAGTTCGGTGCCGCGCGTGATCGCGGTGTCGTGCGATCCGGCCAGCTTCGCCCGCGACGCGCGCGCCCTTGTCGACGGCGGTTACCGCCTGGAGACGGTGGTTCCGATCGATCAGTTCTTGTGGTCGGCCCAGGTCGAACTTGTCGCGGTGTTCAGCCGCGTCCGGTCTTGAGCTCGGAACGCGACGCCGGGGCGAAGGCGCCGGCCGTGGCCCGCCGCGCGGCGGGGTGACGTTCGACCGCCGCGGGCCGTGGCGCGCTTACCGGCCGGGGGTCCGCGGCGAGCATGCCGAACAGGACGTGATCGCGCCATTCGCCGTCGATACGCAGATAGCGTCGCGCGAAGCCTTCCTCCCGGAACCCGACCTTCAGCAACAACGCCTTGCTGGGGTTATTATTAGGCAGACAGGCGGCCTCGATCCGGTGTAGCCGCAGGCGATCGAACGCGAACGGCAGCAGCACCCCCAGGGCTTCCGTCATGTATCCTTGGCGGGCATGGGCTTCGCCGATCCAATAGCCGATGCTGCAGCTATGGGCCACGCCACGGCGCACGTTGTTCAGCGATATGCCGCCCAGCAACGCGTCGTCCTCGGCGCGGAACACGAAGAAGGTGTAGCCCGTGTCGGCGCCGGAATGTATGGCGTGGGCGCGCAGGCGGCGCAGGAAGGCGCGGCGCGTCAAGGCATCGCGCGCCCAGGTTGGCTCCCAAGGGACGAGAAACGCGCTGCTGGCGGCGCGCAGGGCGATCCACGCCTTGAAATCGCGCCGATGCGGCGGGCGCAGATAGATCCGGGCGCCGCGGATCGGCTTGCCGCGCATCATCTCCGACAGGGATTTGAGAAAGTTGATCATCGCTTCTTGCGGATCACGAAGGTGAAAACCCGGTCGGTTTCCCCGTGCGACTCCAGCGCGTGGCCAGTCACGTCGCAGAACGCCTTGAAATCCTCGACCGAGCCCGGGTCCGTGGCGCGCACCGTTAGCGTCTCGCCGGGCGCCACGGCGCGCATCGCCTTCTTGGCCTTGAGCACCGGCAGCGGACAGGCCAGCCCGCGCGCGTCGAGCACATGGCCGCCATCCCCGCGCGTTTCCTGGCCGGTCTCCGCCATCGCGCCGCTCACGCCAACCGCGCGGCGATGCGGTCGTAGTCCGGCAGCTTGCCCACCGGGCCCAGCGCCGCCACCGTCGGCGCGCCGTTGGCCAACAGGCGGCCCATGGCCGCCGAAACGCGGGCCGTATCCACCGCCTCGATCTTCTCGACGATCTCCGCCGTCGGCACGTAGCGGCCGAAGATCAGCATCTGTCGGGCCAGCTGTTCCGAGCGCGCCGAGGAACTTTCCAGCGACATCAACAGCCCGGCCTTGATCTGGGCGCGGGCGCGCGCCACTTCGTCCTCGCCGACCCGTTCGGCCACGTCACGGATCTGGTCGCAGACCACCTCGACCAGTTCCGCGCTTTCCGCCTCGCCCGAACCCGCATAGACGGCGAACAGGCCGCCGTCCATATAGCTGGATGCGAAGGAAAATACCGAATAGGCGAGGCCGCGTTTCTCGCGCACTTCCTGGAACAGGCGCGACGACATGCCGCCGCCCAACAGCGTCGAAAGCAGTTGCATGGGATAAAAGTCGTCGTCGCCGTAAGCCACGCCGTCGAAACCCATCAGAAGATGGACCTGTTCGAGGTCGCGGCTCCTTCGGTTGTCGCCGCCTTCGTAACGCGCCCGGTCGAAGGGCGGCGCCGGCTCGGTGGCCAGGCCGTCGAAGGCGGAGGCGGCCAGCGCGACCACCGCGTCGTGGTCGAGGCGCCCGGCCGCCGAAAGCACCATGCGGTCGGCGGTGTAATGGCGGCCCAGATAGCCGCGCAGCGCGTCGCGGGTCAGCGCCGCCACGCCGTCCGCCGCGCCCAGCACGGGCCGGCCCAGCGGCTGGTCCGGATAGGCGGTTTCCTGGAAATAATCGAACACCACGTCGTCGGGGGTGTCGTCGGCCTGGCCGATTTCCTGGATCACCACGGCGCGTTCGCGCTCCAACTCGTCGTCCCGGAACTCCGAGTTGCACAGGATATCGGCCAGCAGATCGATCGCCAGCGGCACGTCCTCGCGCAGAATCTTGGCGAAATAGGCGGTGTGCTCGCGCGACGTATAGGCGTTGAGATGGCCGCCGACCGCCTCGATCTCCTCGGCGATGGCGCGCGCGTCGCGCCGCTTCGTGCCCTTGAAGGCCATATGTTCCAGCAGATGCGAAATGCCGTTGAGTTCCGGGCTTTCCGAGCGCGCGCCGGCGTCCACCCAGACCCCGACCGAGGCGGTCTCCAGCGCCGGCATGTCCTGGGTGATGACCCGCATGCCGTTGTCCAGCGTGGTCAGGCGCGGTTCGGGCGCCGTGGCCACCCCAGCGGCGTCGTGGCTTGTCTTACTCGGCGCGTGATCAGGCATTTGGTTGTCCCTTGAAACGAATATAGGTCTGTACGGCCGCAATGTCGCTGTCCAGGGTCTGGCAGCGCTCCTCGGCCTCGAGCAGCCCGGCCAGCGGCGGTGGCGCGGCGGGTCGCAGCCCGGTGGCGCGCTCGACCGCGTCGGGGAATTTGGCGGCATGCGCCGTGGCCAGGGCGATCACCGGCACGGCCGGGTCTTGCGGGAGCGCGCGCGCCGCGGCCACGCCGACCGCCGTGTGCGGATCGATCGACAGCCCGGTCTCAGTGTGGACGCGCGCGATCTCGGCCAGGGTTGCGTCCTCGTCGATGCGCGTGGCGTCGAACAGGTCACGGGCGCGCTCGAGCCGGTCGGGCGCGATGTCGAAGCCGCCGCCGTCGCTCAGCGCCGTCATCGACTCCGTGACCGCCGCGCCGTCGCCGTCGTAGAGGTCGAACAGCAGGCGCTCGAAATTGCTCGCCACCTGTATGTCCATGCTCGGTGACATCGTTGGCGATACCCCGGCGACCCGGTAGCGGCCGGTCGCCAGCGCGCGCGCCAGGATGTCGTTGCGGTTTGTCGCGACGATCAGCCGGTGAATTGGCAGGCCCATGCGCGAGGCGGCGTAGCCGGCAAAGACATCGCCGAAATTGCCGGTGGGAACCGCGAACGTGACGCCGCGCGACGGCGCGCCCAAGGATACCGCCGCCGTGACGTAATAGACGATCTGCGCCATCACCCGCGCCCAGTTGATCGAATTGACCGCCGACAAATTCATGTCGCGCCGGAACGCCTCGTCGTTGAACATCGCCTTCACCAGCGCCTGGCAGTCGTCGAACGTGCCGCGAATGGCGATATTGTGGACGTTGGGCGCCATGACCGTGGTCATCTGGCGGCGTTGCACCTCGGAGACGCGGCCTTCCGGGTGCAGGATGAAGATGTCGATGTTGGGCCGGTCCATGCAGGCGTGGATGGCGGCCGAACCGGTGTCGCCCGAGGTGGCGCCGATCACCGTGACCCGTTCGCCGCGCCTCTCCAGCACATGGTCGAACAGGCGTGCGAGAAGCTTCAGCGCGAAATCCTTGAACGCCAGGGTCGGGCCGTGAAACAGCTCCAGCAGCCAAAGATTATCGTCGATCTGGATCAGCGGCGCCGTGGCGGGATGGCGGAAATCCCGATAGGCGTCCCGCAGCATGGTATCCAGGGCGTCGGCGTCGATTTCATCGCCGATGAACGGCGCGATGATCCGTCCGGCCGCCTTGGCATAAGACAGGCCGGACAGGGCCACTAGGTCGTCCGGCGCCAGGACTGGCCACCGGGTCGGCAGGTACAGGCCGCCGTCCGGCGCGAGGCCGCTCATCAGCGCGTCCTCGAAGCCAAGTTCGGGCGCGCGGCCGCGGGTGCTCAGATATTTCACGTCGGTCCTCGGGTCGCCGGCGGTACCGGCAGCGCGTAACGCAATGCGCGGGGCGGGTCAACAATGCCGGTGCCCGGTCTGATAGACTGCGGCCTCGAAAGCAGGGAGACGAGGATCATGAGCTGGGACCCAACCCAATACCTGGCATTCGCCGGGCCGCGCCTGCGCCCGGCCGTGGACCTGTTGGCGCGCGTCGCGTTGGACGCGCCGGGGACCATTGTCGATCTGGGCTGCGGCCCCGGCAACGCGACCGCCCTGTTGCGCGCGCGATGGCCGGACGCGAGCCTCACCGGCGTCGATAACTCGGCGGAAATGCTGGCCGCCGCGCCGGAAAACTGTCCCGGCGCCACCTGGTTGGAACAGGACATCGCGGATTGGACGCCCGAAGCCCGGCCGGATTTGATCTACTCCAACGGCGCCTTGCATTGGATCGACGGCCATGACGCGCTTTTGCCGCGCCTGGTCGATTCGCTGGCGCCGGGCGGAACGCTGGCGGTTCAGATGCCGGACAATTGGCGCGCCCCGTCGCATAAACTGATGGAACAGACGGTCGAGGTCGGCCCCTGGGCGCCACGGCTCGCGCCGATGGTCCGTGCCGAGCCGGTACTCGCCCCGGCGGCCTACTACGATATTCTGGGGCCCCATGTCGCGGCGCTGGATATTTGGGAAACGGAATACCTGCATGTGCTTGAAGGCGACGACCCGGTGGTTGCTTTCACCAAAGGCGCGGCGTTGAAGCCGTTCCTTGACGCCTTGGCCCCGGACGAGGCGGCGGCGTTCGAGACCGACTACACCGCCCGAATCGCGCGCGCCTATCCGCCGCGCGCCGACGGCCGCACCCTGTTCCCGTTCCGCCGCCTGTTCATCGTGGCGCGCGTGTAAACTGAAATACGAAATCCAAGGAGAGGACCGCGACATGGCGCGCAACGGACTGATACGACGATGGGCCTGGCTGGCCGCGGTGGCCGGCGTGGGCGTGGGCCCGGCGTTCGCCGATCTGATGATCGTCGGTATCGATAACAAGGTCATGTTCGAGGAAAGCGGGGCCAAGTTCGTCGCGCCGGGCAACGACGTGGTTTCGGTGATCGACATCGGCGACCCGGAGTCGCCACGCATCGTCGCCAACCTCGCGTTGATGAACTCGGTGTTCGGGCCGCCCACCAATCTCGCGATCACGCCGGACGAAAGCCTGGCGCTGGTCGCCAACGCAATGGACTGGGTGGCGGACGGCGACGGCTGGAAGCCACAACCCGGCAACCGCGTTCACGTCATCGATCTGACTCTCGATCCGCCGCGCGTGATCGACACGATCACGGTGGGGCGCCAGCCCTCGGGCATGGCGATCAACCGGCGCGGCGATCTGGCCCTGGTCGCCCACCGCGCCGACAATTCGATCGGCGTGCTGGCGATCGAGGGCCGGACCGTGCGCCTGGTCCAGACCGTGGACATGGGCGAGCAGGTCGCCTCCGTGGCCATCACGCCGGACGGCCGCCGCGCCCTGGTGACCAAATTTCCCGGACACAAGATCGCGGTCCTGGCCATCGCCGACGGCCGCGTGAGCTACGAGACCGACCTCGACATGCCGGTGGGATTGTGGCCCTACAATATCGCGATCACGCCGGACGGCGCCTTGGCGCTGACCGCCGACAACGGCAACGGCGGACGCTCGGACGGTCATGTGGATACGGTCAGCGTGATCGATCTGACCGCCACACCGCCGCGCGTCATCGACCGGATCGTGGTCGGCGACGCGCCCGAGGGCCTGGCGATCAGCCCGACCGGGCGCATCGCCGTGGCGGTGTTGCTGAAAGGCAGCGCCGGCGTTCCCACCGATAGCTGGTTCTATAACCGCAACGGCAGTGTCGTGGTGCTGGAGATCGACGGCAAGACGGTGCGCCGCACCGCCGAGATCGAGGTTCGCGGCCTGCCCGAGGGCGTCGTGTTCAGTCCCGACGGGCGCTTTATCTACGTCGGCAACTTCACCGACGGCGACATATCGATCCTCAAGGTCGACGGCGCCAAGGTCACCAACACCGGCAAGACCCTGGCGCTACCCGGCCATCCAGGTTCGATGCGCGGCACCGCGCCCTGACGATCCCGGCCGCGCGGGCCCGTCGGGCGGACGCCGCTAGTTAAGGCAGCACTTCTTGAATTTCTTGCCGCTGCCGCACGGGCAAGGATCGTTGCGGCCGACGTGACGCATGGGATTCTCGACCGTCATCCACGATTGGACGCCACGCTCTTCCTGGCGCTTTTTGCGCAGATATTCCGGCGAAAAACCGTGCCATTTGGACAGGGTTCCGATGGTATTCGTGAAGGGGTGGATGCGCTGGGCTTTCAGGAATTCGATCTCGTCGGACGTGCTCAGGCGCCTTTCAAGGACACGATCGAAGCCGGCCATGTCCATGCTATGATATGAGACCCGCCCCTCGGCGAATACCTGTTCCGCCAAGGGACGCAGGTTCGAAAACCCCAGATAGGCAACGGCATCCGACCAGCCGACCCAAACGTGGTTGTCGCGGCGAGGCTCGAGCGTGTCGAAGCAATCGGCAAGATAGCGTTCGGCCTGTGTCCGCGACACGTGCCCGGCCGCGACGCAGTAAATCCAGGCGTCGAACGCGGCGTTGCGCACGAATTCATCGGCCGAGGCATGGTTTATAGCGCGGGTGAGGGGCGCGGCATCGCCGTCGCACACGCCGATCAATATCTGCGCGAGGCTCTCGGTTATCGCGTCGCCGAGGATCATTTCGACACGTTCCGGGTCGCCCAGCAGAATATCCATGAGCGGCGCGAACGCGCGCTTCTCCCCGATCTCGCCCAGAATGTGGAGGATGATAAACAGCGCGTCCGCGCGGTCGTCAAGAAGGTCCGGATCGCCGGCGTATTCCACCAGCAAATCGAGGAAAGCCGGAACAATCTCGTCGCGCCGGGCCAAGCTTTCGCGAACCGCGTGCGTCGGGAACGGTCCGTCGCGCCCCAGCGCGTCGATCACGGCGTCGGCGTCGGGTAAGCGCCGCGCCCCGGTACCGGACCGGGCGGTCGCGGGACTGGCCATGGGTGAGCCCCTATTCGGTGGCGCCGCCAGCCTTGGTCGTGGTGTGGCGGGTGTCGAATTAAAAGCCTACCCGAACCGGCCGGATGCTTCCACCGCAAATCGGCCGGCCGCGCGGAACGGCCGCTAGGCGGCCTTGGCGTGCCCTATCACCCGCGCCTCCAGGTGCTGCTTCATATCGGCCAGGGCGGCGTTCATTTGTTTGGGGAACTGCTTGCGCATCATTGGCGCCATCAGCCGGCCCATCACGCCCTTGGGCCGGTAGGAGACCCGGGCCCGAATCCGCGAGCGCCTGTCGTTGCCCTCGACCGACCACGCGACCGATGCGTCGGCGATCGGCGCGGCGGCGTCGGTGATGATGTAGGTGAAGGACCGGCCTTCGTCCCAGGCCGTGATTTCCTCGACGATGTATTGCTTCATCATCATCATGGGCGGTAGCGCACAGTAGCGGGTCATGCCGACGCCGCTGGCCTGTTCGGTCGTCAGATAGGCGTCGAGAATGCCGCGGACATAGGCGTGCACGTTGCCGTAGTCGGCCAACACGGCCCACGCCGCTTCTTTTGGCGCCGCGACGGCGACGCTGACATCGATCATTTCGTTCATGTGGTTTCTCCCGTTGGTTGGATAATAAAACTAAACGGTTGGTTAATAATCGGGTAAATGCGCCGATGACGATCCTCCGTTCCAAATCATTTGGCCTCGAGGATCAATCGGGCCGTGCCGATTCCCTCGAGGATGGCCTCGGGCCGGTTCTCGATCTTCGAGGCCATCATGACCCCATTCATGGTGGCGATCAGCGCGCGCACGGCCTTGTCCTCGCCGCGCTTGCTCCGGGCCCCGTTCGCCGGCGCGGCGTCGCGGACGATGCGGCGGTAGTAGGCGCCGAACCGCGAGAAGGTCTTGCTGACCGCTTTTCTGATCTCGGGGCTCTCGGTCGCCATCTCGGCGCCGATATTGACGAAGGGACAGCCCGGGCTGGCGCCGTCGGCCCGCGCCGCCTTCGCCGTCTCGAACACGCGCCGGTAAATTTCCTCGATGCGCCGCCCGGGATCGTCGGAAACCGCGAAGCTGCCTTCGAATATGTAATCCCGGGTGCGCTGGAAATTATCCTCGATCACGGCCAGGGCGAGGGCTTCCTTGGAGGCAAAATATTGATAGAGGGTCGCCTTGTTGACTTCCGCCGTATCGCTGATCAGCGCGACATTGACCGCGCGGTAGCTGCGTTTCCAGAACAGCAGCGATGCCGCCGCGATGATCCGCGCCTTGGTCTGTTCGCTTTTTCGCGCCATGGCCAGTAAGTAACCGACCAGTTGGTTTTCGTCAATGCTTCTCGCGCGGTGGCCCGCCGCGACCTATTATTGAGCTTGGCCCATGCACGCGCCAAGTCGTCTTGAGGAGAATGAGCGTGAAAGATATCGAAAGCGCGGTCGCGCGGCATTACGGCGGCACGGACCTGTTGGCGCGTATTTTTGCGGGCCTTGACGCGGTGGGAGCCGATAGAAACCGGTTGCGGACCGACGACCTTGCGGCGGTCGACGAATTCCATATCGGCGGGCGCGAAGCCACCACCCACGCCGTGGCTAAAATGGCCCTGGCCGCGGGCCAGCATGTTCTCGACATCGGCTGCGGCCTGGGCGGCGCGGCGCGCTATATGGCGGCGCAATTCGGCTGCAAGGTCACCGGCATCGATTTGACGCCGGAGTTCATTGCCGTCGCCAATACGCTGACGGAGCTGACCGGCTTGCAAGACAAGGCGGCCTTCGAGGTCGCCAGCGCGATTGCCATGCCTTTTGAGGACCAGGCCTTCGACGCGGCGATCACGCTTCATGTCGCCATGAACATCCCGCAGCGCGCGGCGCTTTACGCCGAGACCGCCCGCGTGATGAAACCCGGCGCGATCCTGGCCATCTTCGACGTGATGAAGAAAAGCGATGAAGACCTCGTCTATCCGGTCCCATGGGCCGGGTCGGCGGGAACCAGCCATCTGACGACGCCCGAGGAAATGCGAACGCTGCTTGGCGAGGCGGGGTTCGAGGTCGGCGAGGTCGAGGACCGCACCGATTTCGCGGTCGAGTTTTTCAAACAGCGCTTGGCCGCCGCGGCGGACGGACCACCGCCCCTGGGCATCCATCTCATCATGGGCGCGGACGCCCCGGCGAAGCTCAAGAACGTGTTGCGCAATATCGAGGCCGGCCGCATCGCGCCGGTACAAATGATCTCGGTTCGGAAAGAGAATTAGAGCATGATCGTTTTAGTTGGAAGCATATCCTGCGTTGGCGATGTAGTTGGCGCATTCCTGTGGCGAGAAGTGGTCGAGCAGGGTGCCGATGCGCCGCCATGTGGCCTCGACGGTTCTCT
>Ga0066376_10006043_pt1 | contig 10076 bp, 7 predicted proteins | sample Knorr_S15_td_Bot_FD_77009 | JGI IMG/M metagenome (GOLD analysis project Ga0066376, IMG submission 77009) | Marine microbial communities from Southern Atlantic Ocean transect - Knorr_S15_td_Bottom_ad_5009_LV_A | ecosystem: Environmental > Aquatic > Marine > Oceanic | place: Southern Atlantic... | reverse complement strand
GGGGAATATTTCCGGGCCAGCACCACCGTGATTAATGCCGGTATTCGTCCCGTGGTCGCCCGCTACCTGGAACGGATCGAAAAGCGCCTTCGTGAGGAGGGGTTGACGGCTGAATTACTGTTGATGCAGAGCAGCGGCGGTGTCTATACCTTTACTGAAGCTGGTCGAAAGCCCGTTTTCATGGTCGAATCAGGGCCTGCAGCAGGGGTCATATCGGCGGCTTACCTGGGTAAAAATCTGGGATATGGCGATATCATTTCCTTCGATATGGGTGGCACCACCGCTAAAGTCAGTCTCATTCAAGACGGCGTGCCTAAAGTGACCAAAGATTATGAGGTTGGGGCCGCCGCTAAAGCGGGTGTCGGCGCCCATCGGGGAGGGGGCTATCCCCTCCGTACCCCTGTGATTGATCTGGTAGAAATAGGCGCGGGTGGTGGTTCCATCGCCTGGGTAGATTCAGGTGGTATTCTGCGTGTGGGGCCGCAGAGTGCAGGCGCTGATCCCGGTCCGGCCTGCTACGGCAAAGGGGGCACCGAACCGACTATCACCGATGCTAATTTGGTGCTGGGACGCCTTAGTCCGGACTTTTTCTTGGGCGGCGAGATGAATCTGGAAGTCGAAGCTGCCTGTCATGCCATCCAAACACAATGCGCCGATCCTCTAGAAAGGGACGTGGTAAAAACGGCCTATGCCATTGTTGAGATTGCCAATGCAGCGATGGTCAATGCCCTGCGTCTGGTTTCGGTCCAGCGGGGTTATGACCCCAGGGATTTTGTGCTGGTGGCCTTTGGTGGGGCCGGACCGGTCCATGCCAATCGCCTGGCTGCAGAAACCGAAATGCCAACCACGATTATTCCGATGAGTCCCGGTACCACATCTGCTCTGGGTTTATTAGTTACCGATCTTAAGCATGACTATTCCACAACCATGATTACGCAGGTTGATCGCTTAGACATTAAATTGGTAAACCACATCTATTCGGACCTAGAGGAAGAAGGACGGGCTACGTTGGAACGAGAGGATATATCGCCAGAGGAAACAAGTATCCTGCGACAGGTCGATATGCGCTATGGGGGGCAGAGCTACGAATTAACCATACCCTTACCGAACCACCCCCTCAGTCCTGCCGATATCACCCAAGTATTGGCGCAGTTTCACCAGGCGCATGATCAGGCGTATAGCTTTAGCGCGCCGGATGAACCAGTTGAATTTGTAACCCTGAGACTGACGGCCACCGGCCACATCGTGAGACCCCGGCTGCATGAACTGGAACATGATAGTAGCAACACAGTCCCAACCTCAGCACAAAAAACCACCCAATTGGTATACTTTGCTGAACGGGATGGGTATGTTGATTGTCCTCTGTATGATCGCTACCGACTAAGCCCCGGGTACATTATTGAGGGGCCAGCCATTATCGTGGAGTTAGATTCTACCACCATAATCCATCCGGATTACAGAGCTGAAGTCGATAAGTTTGGTAATTTGATACTAACCGGTTACACCACACATTAAATAGGGATGGCATATCACACTGGCTATTGAGTAACCTCAATTATTATTTCAACATAGGCTGCAGAAGCTGCCTGCTGGAGGCAAACGCATCGTGCATACCGATCCTGTTACCCTGGAGCTGTTCAAAAATGCGCTGTTCTCCATCGCTGATGAAATGGCGGTGACCATCTGCTGTACGACCTACTCAGGCGTACTACGCGACAACATGGATTTCTCCACTGCCTTCACCGACGGTGAGGGCCGCCTGGTGGGGCAGGGGCTGACCATACCGCTACATTTAGGTTCGGTGCCCACCGCCCTGCGCGAGGTGCTGGAACGCTTCGAGGGCGATATTCACCCGGGTGATTTGTTCATATTGAACGATCCTTACGCCGGTGGTATGCATCTGCCGGATGTGTTTATCTTCAAGCCTATCTTCTGTGACGGCGAGCGCCTGGCCTTTGCGGCTACGGTCTGTCACCACGTCGATGTAGGCGGTCGCGTACCAGGCTCCAACGCTTCGGACTCCACTGAGATCTATCAGGAGGGGCTGCGGATTCCGCCCATAAAATTCTATGAGCGAGGCGTGCGCAACGACACCCTGTGGCAGATCATCGAGACCAACGTGCGGCTCCCCGTACAGATATTCGGTGATTTGCGCGCACAGTTGGCCGCTTGTAACATCGGCGAAAAACAATTCAATGAATTGGTCGATCACTACGGCATCGACGTCACGAAGCACTACATGCACGCGGTTATCGACTATGCCGAACGCATGGCCCGAGCGGCCATACGTGAGCTGCCGGACGGTGCATTCAGCTTCGAGGACTGGATCGACGATGACGGCATCGAACGCGACCGGCCTATTCGTCTCTATTGCACCATATCGAAACAGGGCGACGGCCTGCTGGTCGACTGGAACGGCACCTCGCCGCAGGTCAAGGGCGCCATCAACTGCACGCTGTCTTTCACCAAGGCGGTGTCTTACGCCGCGATCCGCTCGGTGCTGGGCAACGATATCCCTTGTAACGAGGGACTGTTCCGCACCATCGAGGTGATAGCCCCCGAAGGTTCCATCAATAACATGCTGCTGCCTGCCGCCTGCGCGGCACGTGGTCTGACCGGCTTTCGCATGGGCGACTGCTTATTCGGTGCGCTCGCCATGATGCTCCCCGACCGCGTGTTCGCCGCCTCGGATGGTGGCAACACCTGCGTCTCTATCGGCGGGTATACGGCAGAACGGAAGCCGTTTATCTTCGTCGACTTTACCTGCGGCAGCTGGGGCGGACGACCATGGGCCGATGGCGTGCAGGGCAACTCCAATATGTTCGCCAATATGGCCTGTCAGTCTGTGGAGGTCATCGAAGCGGAGAATCCATTACAGGTCCGGGCTTTTGAATTCATTACCGATCGCGCCGGCGCCGGCAAGTATCGCGGTGGTGTGCCCTACCGGCGTGATTATCGGATGCTGGAAGAAGAAGCCGTGTTACAGGTACGCTCCGACAGGCGTCGGGTGCGGCCCTATGGGCTGTACGGCGGGCACGCCGGTAAGCCCTCGAACAATGTATTGAACCCAAACCGTAATTCATGTGTCCTGGACAGCAAGCTGATCATGACGATGTACCGTGACGATGTGTTCCGCCACGAATGGCCGGGCGGTGGCGGTTGGGGCGATCCGCTGACCCGCGATCCGCTGGCGGTGCTGGATGATGTACGGAACGAGTTTGTCAGCGAACAGGCAGCCCGCGATGAGTACGGTGTGGTGGTCGATACCACGGTCTGGCAAGTGGATGTGGCAGCCACTGAACGCTGGCGGACCAAGATGCATGAAGCACGCGGTGACATAGCGCCGGACGACGTAAAATGGGAGTGACGGGCATGGCAAGAGGATTCAATTACCGTATTGGCATCGATATAGGAGGTACTTTCACCGATATCGTGTTCCTGGCCGATGACGGCACCCTGCACACGCGCAAGGTACCAACCACTGTGGATGACTACGGCCGTGGCATCATCGAGGGTGTCGCCGAGGTATTTCGCCAGACCGGTATCACTTCCGCTGACATAGAGGAGGTCTTGCACGCTACCACCGTTGCTTCCAATGCCATCCTGGAGCTGGCTGGCGCATGCACCGGTCTCATCACGACCAGGGGATTCCGAGATGTGCTCGAACTACGCACCCTGCGCATGCCGCGCCTGTACGACATCGGCTGGGAGAAGCCGCCACCACTGGTGCCTCGTTACTTGCGCCTGGAAGTGAATGAACGTGTGGATGCCTACGGCGCGGTGGAGCAAGTCCTCGAACACGCCGAAGTGGCCACGGTGGTGGACCGGCTGGTAGCCGAAGGCGTCGAGGCCATCGCCGTGTGCCTTATCAATTCTTTTGTCAACCCGACGCACGAACAGATCATCGGAGAGGTAATCGCCGAGCGAGCGCCAAACGTGCTCTACTGTTTGTCGGTGGATGTGCTGCCCGAGATCAAGGAGTACGAACGTACCTCGACAACCGTCATCAATGCCTATTTGCTGCCGGTAGTGGCACGCTACCTGCGTCATCTGGAGAGTGAACTGGCCAGGCTTGGTATCAAAACACCGCTACTGATGATGCAGTCGAACGGCGGTCTGACACCAGCCGATCAGGCGGCACGGTACCCGTGCAACATCATCGAGTCCGGCCCGGTCGGCGGCGTAGTGGGGGGGCACGCCCTGGCCTGCAAGTTAGCACTCGACAGCGTCATCACGTTCGACATGGGAGGAACCACTGCCAAAGCCTCGTTACTGGAGAACGGTCAATTTTCGCGGGCGATAGATTACAGCGTCGGCGGTGGCATTATGATCGGCTCACGGCTTTTGACAGGCGCCGGCTACCGGCTGCGGGTCCCGGCTATCGACCTCGCCGAGGTAGGTGCCGGCGGCGGCTCACTCATCTGGCTGGACGCTGGCGGCGCCATGCAGGTCGGACCGCGCAGCGCAGGTGCAGACCCGGGGCCGGTGTGCTACGGCCGTGGTGGCACCCAACCGACGGTCACCGATGCCAACGTGGTCCTTGGCTACCTCAATCCCACCCATCTAATCGGTGGTGAACTGGCCATCGATGCCGAGCTCTCTCGTCGTGCCCTGCAGGATCTCGTCGCTACACCGCTCGGTATCGATCTCGCCCACGCCGCTCACGGCGCCCATCAGATTGCGGCTGCCAATATGATCCGCGCCATCAAGGCCGTGTCTAGCGAACGTGGCCGCGATCCACGCGACTACACTCTATTTGCCTTTGGTGGCAACGGTCCACTCTTCGCCGCTACCATGGCGCAAGCACTCGGCATGACCCGCATCCTGGTACCGCCTTCGCCCGGCCTCTTCTCCGCCTTTGGTATCCTCTACGCAGAAGTAGAGCACCACTACGCCCAGACCCTGCGCCGCACACTATATGACGCTAATCCGGCCGATCTGGAGACCGCTTGGAAAACGCTCGAAGAGAAGGCAAGAACTCAGCTTGACCGTGATGGATTTCCGACCGAACAACAACGATTACGGCGTGCCGCCAACATGCACTATAAGGGGCAGATATTTGAACTGTCCATACCGTTGGCGGACGGACCGATAGACTGCACTGCCATGGCCGAGGCCTTTGGTGAAGAGCACCTGCGCACCTACGGCCACCGCGCCGGATCCGAGGAACCAGTGGAACTGGTCAATGTCGAACTGATAGGCCAGGGTGTACCAGAGCACCCGCGCATTCCCGAACGCCTTCAAATTACTGCTGCTGAACCGGTACACGACGAGCGCACGGCCTACTTCGGCACAGAAGACGGATGGCTGGATATTCCGGTTTTCGGCCGAGATGATCTGACTGACATTATAGACGGACCGGCCATCATCGAGGAGTACGACGCTACTTGCCTTGTGCCGCCCGGTACCCAGGCCAGTATCGATGCGCACGGCAACATCGTGCTGCAACTGGGCCAGTCGATATCATGATTGCTCGGAGCTTAACAGCCCGTTGCGATTTCCAAATTGACGGCCAAGATTATGTATTTCTTGAGGATTACAGGCATGGGAGAGTGCGTTAAGGGTAGCATCATAAGCAATGGGCACCTGTCACCAGGGGGTAGGTGTCCTTTATGGCGGTCACTTTTGGCCTTCGAATTTTTTGATCCAGTTTTGTACAACCGTGATCTTCGGCGTTTCACCTGCATCCACGTTCTGCACTACCACGAACCGCTGACCGTCTGAGGACACATCGTAGTCCTGATATAGATTTTCGGCCCCCACCGATGAAGCTGAGAATAGGTGCGCTCTCTGCCTATATCAAATATCCCCTTTGTATTTATTCTCACGGCCATCAGATTATCACGAGAAACGTAGAATAACTCTTACCTTCGATCTGCTCCGGTGACATGTACGACGGCGTCCCCATGAAGCCTTTGCCCTGTGTCAGGCTGGGAGGCTGCTCATCCATCGTCAACGTAGGCATATCTCTATCTAACGGAACGGGCTCTTCGCGTTCGATGCGTGCAAGACCGAAGTCCGGTATCTTCGGACTCGCCGTCACATGTAGAGCCTGGTCGAAACGCAGTGCTTAAACTTTTATCGGAAACCTCAATCGGGGGGATACTGAGACTATATAATAGGGCGTATGGTTAGTAAATACAAGAAAGAATTAAAAATGAGGATTGTTCAGAAGGCGTGGCACGATATGGTCCGAGCCGGGAGGGGATGTATCAGGTCCAGCGAGCCACTGATGGATAGTGGAGGCAGTATATGGACCACAGAAGGACTTTCAAAACCACAATCTATCAATCGCGTTTTTCAAATGATCCAGGGCAAGGTGGACGTAGACCATGGTTATTTTTATATCTATATGCCCCATTCTGCACGGTTGGTAAATCAACGCCGGTCATTACGGCGTAACGTGGCTTGTGTGTCTTGCGCTTCCAATTCTGTGAGCACTTGCTGAATTTCGTTGATCCGAGCCGGATAGTCTCGATGCAACGCTTCGAATTCTGTTCGAGCCTGTGCGGTATAGTCTGCTCGCCAGAAACAGGAAGCAGCGCTTAAACGGCTACGTAGCGCCAGCTCATCCTGTCCGGATAGTTCGCTCTGACTTTATTTTGTTTCCCTTTCTATCTTCTCACGCGCTGCAAGACGCATAAACCCGTTAATGGACATCTCCGGGTACTTCTCCAATATAAATGCCATGATGCGCCCCTTCTCATTTTCGGAGTTGAACCGGATTTTCATCTCAGTAATCTTTTTATCAGGCTTCGGTCCGCGCGGAACGCCCGGTTTACGGACGACGGCGTCCTTCCAATCATCCAGCGTTGTCGGCTGGGCATCGGGATCGGCAAGGGCCGCCTGATGCACCTCTTCCTCTGTCATATTGTCCACGTGCGCCCAGTCTGTATTGCCTTTATTCTTATCTCCCAAGGATTGCTCGATAATACGCTGTTTCTTCATGATTTTCCGCCCTCCGTGCTGAAATAATCCTGTAGGTGTCATCGTCTATTTCTGAGTACACAACGAATAAAATACGGCCAGCGGCCATACCTATTGCCTGATACCTATCCTCATTGTATGCCCGTCCGTCAAATCTTCCAACGTAATTTCCTTCAAATATGCGCTTTGCTTCAGTGAAGTCATACGGTGTTGCTCTACGTTTTCCTGATATTTAATGTGGGCCCATTTGAATCTCATTTCCCGTCTCCTGACATCATGTATTGTACCCACTATGGGGGCATTTGACAAGGAAATGCTTATCCAAGGAGAAACGGTGGTCCGAGAGATAAGGAGATGATGTTATGTATAGGGGATAATCAGGGGACCATTGCAGGTGGGTGGAATAATGAGAGGTTATAGCACCGCTCGATTCTGGTCCAGGCGCACCATTGGCAGCTAGAATCCGCGGTCAAGGACGGCTACTGTTTGGGCGCGGTTGTGACGTTACCGGGCCAAACAATGGCCGCTTCGTCCACCGTCAGTTGACCGGTCACCGGGTCCACGCTGCCCACGGAAACGAATTCGACGATCTTGCTGTCAGTTTTGTAGCCATGGCTGTTAAATATCTGAACGGGCATTTCGGCTCGGTCATTGGTGCCTGGAACGAGAGAGACGTGTCCGGTCGCCCCGTCGAAGTCCATTTTTCGCAGGTACTTCATCATGTTCCGGCTGGTCACGTTTTCGCCGGCGTCCTTGACATCCCTGATGGCGTAGCCAACGGCCAGTATGTGGTCGTAACTCAAAGCGCCGTAGAAAAAAGCTTTGGAAGAGGGGTCGACAGGTTTGCCCAGCCGTTTCTCGAGTGCGTTTGTGAATTGTGAAAGCTTTGGCGAAGGCACGAGCCTGGCCATGGGAGCGAAATAGCCGAGGCTGCCAAGGACGGCCTCAGGCGCCTCGTCCGCTGAAATCATCTCGGCGGCATAAAAGGAATAACCCGGCACGTTCATCCCCAGCTCATGCAGCGCGCGAAACATCGTCACCGTGTCCGGTGTGGGGCTCGTATTGACAATGTGCTTTATTCCGGCCTGCTTGACTTTCTCCATATACGTTTTGATTTCTTTGTAAGCGGTGTCCCGCGGATAACCGTATTCTTGAGCAATGTTGACATCTCTTTCCTTCGCATTTTTGTGGATGACGTTCCTGGCTCCCAGGCCCCACGCGTCGGTCGTGTGGAAAAACGCAATCTCCTTGACGCCAAAATGCGCCGCCATGTCCATGAGATAGCCTTCGTACTGTTCGCTTGGCGTTACCACGCGCACGAAGTAAGGAAACGCCTCTGCCGACGAGAGCATGGATGCGTTGGCGCCGTTCGAAATGACGGGGATTTCGTACTTCGCGCCGACTTTGGCTATTTCGACCGCGGGGCCACTGCAATCCGCGCCGGTCAGAACGAGAATGCCTTTCTTCATGAGTGTCTCCGCCATGAGAGCGGCGTTCTCCGGCCAGCAGTGGTAGTCGATGGTGTTCTCGTCCGTCATGCGAAGCCGGTCTTCACCCAGGATGCCGGATTCGTTGATTTCCTGGATGGCAATGCGCGCGCCGTGCCGCGCGAAATCCCCCCAGTCGGCGTAACGACCATCATGGTAGTGGTAGGTATACATGCCACCGAGGTCATAGACGGCGGCGAAACCGCTGGAAGAGAAAACTGCGGTCAGAAGTAGCATGAGCAAGGTGTAATTTCTCAAGAAGCGGCTCCTCCTGTGAAGGCAATGAAGGCCAAAAAGGATGGCTTGCTTCCAACGTGGAAACAATACTAGAAGCATTATTTTATTGCCTCTTCGGCTAATTGTTGGCGTTAGTATAGAGAATATATACTTTCCGTTTGTAGAGGATATACATTTTTTACTTGTTATCCATGTATTGTTAGTTGTTGTTGGATGAGGGGATGGTGGTGTGGTGGCGAGCGAGAAAGGGTATTAAGGGTTGACAATTTACTTGTAATGAACTAAGTTTGACTAAGTTTCAAAGAGGCGCTATGCATATAACCAATATACATGAAGCGAAGACGCATCTTTCCCAGCTTTTGGAACGAGTCCAGAGGGGGGAGGAAGTTATCATCGGGAAGGCGGGAAAGCCGATAGCCAAGCTGGTACCGTATGATCCGGGAGATGAACCGCGACGAGGCGGACAGTGGCGGGGCCGGATAAAAAAAGCAGATGATTTTGAGGAGTTGCCTGAAGATATCGCATCCATATTTCGTGGAGAACAGCCATGAACTTGCTGCTTGATACGCATGTATTGCTTTGGTGGCTGGATGATCCTGCGCTTCTAAGCCGGGAGGCCCGGGAAGCGATTACTGAGGGACGGAGCATAGTGTTTGTTAGTGTAGCGGCCGTATGGGAGATCGATATTAAAAAGGCCAGAGGGAAATTATCGGCGCCGGACGATCTTGAGGCGGTTATGGCCGATGCCCGGTTTACTCCTTTAGCCATATCGTTGAACCATGTCCTCGCGGTGTCTTCATTGCCTTCAATTCACGAAGATCCTTTTGATCGTATTCAGGCGGCACAAGCACAGATGGAAGGGCTAAGGCTTGTTACACGGGACGCCAGATTGCTGACGTATCCGGTGAATGTTTTAAAAGCCTAATCCCCGATCTCTTCCCTGGGAGGAAAGGAGAGGAGATCGATAATATATGCCACCCTCGTAAATCATAAATCATAAATCCCATTGCCCATGCTTCCCACGACAAACCTTTCGACAGATATCGGCTTAAGCGCCGACGGGATGAATCGGCTGTATCACTATATCCAAACCTGGATTGATGAAGGGCAGGCGCCGGGTGCCGCTGTGGGTATTGCCCGAAACGGCTGCCTGTTGTCTCCCAAAGGATTCGGGCGGATGGGGTTGGCTGCCGATGCAGCGCCACTTCCTCCGGATGCTATCTTCCTGACCGCGTCCGTCACCAAACCGGTGTCCTGCGCTGCGGTCGCTCTGCTTATTGAGCGTGGCCTGCTCACCCTTAATACCCCCGTGGCTTCCATCCTTCCGGCATTCGGTCAGCATGGCAAAGATCAGGTGACGGTCCATCATCTGATGACCCACACGTCCGGTCTGCCTGATATGATACCAGAAAATATAGCGTATCG
>Ga0066376_10006042_pt1 | contig 10078 bp, 4 predicted proteins | sample Knorr_S15_td_Bot_FD_77009 | JGI IMG/M metagenome (GOLD analysis project Ga0066376, IMG submission 77009) | Marine microbial communities from Southern Atlantic Ocean transect - Knorr_S15_td_Bottom_ad_5009_LV_A | ecosystem: Environmental > Aquatic > Marine > Oceanic | place: Southern Atlantic... | reverse complement strand
TATTAATGCTGGTACAGAAGTATACAATGGGATGGTTATTGGTGAACGGAACCGATCAGAAGACCTTACAGTAAATATAACTCGTGAAAAAAAGTTGACGAATATGCGTAGTGCAGGTTCAGATCATACTGTAACTCTTCGTCCTCCCAGGCAATTGTCTCTGGATCAATTTATTGAGTTTATCGCTGAAGATGAACTTATCGAGGTTACACCAAAATCTATTCGTTTACGAAAAATGGAGTTGGATCAGAATAAACGTCTTTCTCAGAGAAAAAAAGAAAAATATTCCGATTAATTTAATTGTCATTTCCGTGAAAACGGGAATCCAGGAAACATGAGTTTAGTACAATACATAAAAAAGGATTTCGGTCTATTTTTTCTAACTGAATTCTCACTTGCGTGGAAATGACAAGATAAATATTAGGAGTACACAATCAAGTTGGAAATGACAAAGTGCAAGGGACTCTGATTTAACTATCTGAATTCATGAGCTTTTTATACAGTCCTCTTCTCTGAAGTTCATCTTTTACAGTATCAGCCGTCACACCAAGATGACGTGCCATTTCACTCAAATTTGATTTTCCATTTTTAAAACGGCAATCGTTACTAAGTTTTTCCAGTTCATGGATAGTTAATTTACCCAATTTATAACGAATCCTTCTTGTCAGTTTTTCAAGTAAATTATTTCTCTGCATTATTTGACGCTTTAGAGATTTTATTTCTTCTTCCAAACGGTGAATATGTTGGTCTTTGAAGGATTTCCATGATTTTTCATTTTCGAATATATTTTTCAGGGATAATTGTTTATTTACCTGGTTTGAATAGGAAGATGATTCTGTTGATAAAAGCTGAAGGATTTTATTATCATCCAATTTTTTTGAAGGAAAGATTTCATGTTCATATTTTTCCTGCTTCCAATGCTGATAAATTGATAGACCTCTGTATGGAGTCCATCTCACCATTTCATTAGGTAGAGATATTCCGGAGCTGAATTGAAAATCAATGAGTATTTCAAGGGATTCGTCTATATTCCAGATTTGATCAAGTGTTTTTGGAATTTGTTTCCCACTTAATGTATCAGATTGAAATTTATTAATAAGATTTTCTCGTTTTCGAATTCGAAGAAAAAATAAACTCAACCGAAATTGTAAATCTTTTTCAGCCCGTTTACTCTCTTGATTTGTCAGTTCAGCCATACAATTCTAAAATGTAATTAAGGAATAGGTTGATCTTTTTCATGAGAAGATTTTCTATTTCTTTTAGAACCGAAATTTACAATATAAAATTATTATAAACTTCAATTTTTGAATCTGAATTTCAGCGTAATTTTACCATATGTCCACAAAATATATTAGGAATTTCTGTATCATCGCTCATATTGATCATGGAAAGTCAACACTTGCAGACCGCTTGTTAGAAAAAACTCAAACCCTTCCGGAAAAAGAAATGAAAGCCCAGGTTCTTGACAGTATGGATTTAGAACGGGAAAGGGGTATCACTATCAAAAGTCATCCGATTCAGATAAAATATCAGCATTCAGATAATAATACTTACACATTTAATTTGATTGATACTCCAGGGCATGTTGATTTTTCCTATGAAGTGTCCAGATCTCTTGCAGCCTGCGAAGGTGCTTTATTGCTTGTGGATGCAGTCCAGGGCGTAGAAGCACAAACCGTTAGTAATTCATACCTTGCAATTGAGAATGATTTATCCCTTATCCCAGTAATTAATAAAGTTGATCTGGAGAGCTCCCGTGTTTCTGAAGTTCGGGATCAGATTATTGATCTTGTTGGATGTAATCCTGATGATATTATTGAAATCAGCGCAAAAACAGGGAAAGGAATTGATAATATATTCCAGGCAATAATAGATAGAATTGATCCTCCGGAAAATAATATTCATAAACCTACAAGGGCTTTGATATTTGATTCCATGTATGATAATTACCGCGGTGTCATTCCTTACATTCGTGTGTTTGATGGTGTTATAAAACAAGGCATGACAGCCGAATTCTTTTCCCATAATGTCACATATGAAATTACAGAAGTCGGACATTTTGTTATGAAACAGATTCCCACAAAAGAATTGTTGTCAGGTGATGTCGGATATGTTATCGCAAGTATTCGGAAAATGGATCACATTGAACCTGGAGATACAATGACGGTTAAGCAGCATCGATCAAAACAACGTTTAAAAGGATATAAAAAAATAAAACCCATGGTATTTTCCGGATTATATCCGGCTGATTCTGAAGACTATGACCAGTTGCGATCTGCATTAGATAAATTGAAATTAAATGATGCGTCATTAATTTATACTCAGGAAACAAGTGATTCCCTCGGTTTCGGATTTCGGTGCGGATTTTTAGGGTTATTGCATATGGAAATAATTCAGGAAAGGCTTGAACGCGAATTCAATTTATCTTTAGTAACAACAATACCAAATGTTCGGTATAAAATTGAATTAAAATTTGGTGAGCTGATAGAAGTTGATACTCCTGCAAAAATGCCGGAAGGAGGAGAAATTGAAAATCTTCTTGAACCAATTGTAGATGGAGAAATTATCACTCCCAAGAAATATATCGGTGGAATTATGAAATTGTGTCAGAAAAAAAGAGGAATTTATAAAACTACACATTACATCACATCTGAAAAGGCTCAACTTCATTATGAATTACCCTTGAGTGAAATTATTTTTGATTTTTATGATAAATTAAAATCAATTTCCAGAGGCTATGCGTCATTTGATTATCACTTCAAAGAATTTAGAATTGGAAATCTGAAAAAATTAGATATTCTCATCCATGGTGAACCGGTAGATGCGTTGTCAATAATTTGTCATGCAGAGGATGCATATCAACGGGGATTAGCGCTCTGCAGTAAATTGAAAGAATTAATTCCCAGACAAATGTTTGAAGTGGCTATACAGGCATCACTTGGTAACCGAATTATTTCTCGGGTTACCATAAGAGCAATTAAGAAAAATGTTACAGCAAAATGCTATGGAGGTGATATCACTAGGAAGAGAAAACTTTGGGAAAAGCAAAAAGAAGGGAAAAAACGAATGAAAATGATTGGAAAAGTCGAAGTTCCCCAGGAAGCATTATTAGCAGTATTAAAAATTGATGATTAATTATATCATCCCTTAATGTTTATTTTCTAATAAATCAGTTTAATTTTCCTTTATATTTTCGTTTGAAATATTTTCAGCTCTCCCGTTCACCTTTTTACAGCTATATTTTTGTTCTACCTCTATTTTTTGTTTACGAATCCGGAGTGTTTCTTATTACTTCAAAAGATATTCCTCAGCTTCGAAACGGTGCAGATGTATTGTTAAGAAATTTTCTGGAATTATTCGGGATAATTGGAGTATATGGATACGGATTTTTACTGTTAAGCGGATTTCTGTTAGCATATTTCATTCAACGGAATAAGTGGAAGGAAATCCAAATTAGTCTTCCATATTTATTCTTCATGTTCGTTGAGAGTGTAATCTGGGCAGGTGGGTTATTCTGGATTATGAAGTTGGGGCATCTATTATTTTTAATGAATCCAAATACAAAGATTATAATTCAAAGAGTTGTGTTATCGATTGGTGCAGGAATATATGAAGAATTTATTTTTCGGCTCCTTTTTATTGCAGGATTTTCCTATTTAATAGTATTTGTATTACAATGGAAGCCAATAGGAAGTAAAATCGTAGCAGTAATTGCTTCAGCAGTTGTTTTTTCTCTTTTTCATTTTATTGGTGTTCTTGGTGATCAACCTAATGTGTCATTATTTATGATAAGATTTTTAGGTGGAGTGTTTTTAGGAATTCTCTACTGTTTTAGAGGATTTGGTATTACTGCCTATGCTCATAGTATGTATGATTTATTTCTTCTTATTTTGGGAATTGTACATTAAGATTTTATTAAAAAAATAAATTCTATAATTTCTATCTTATTTTTATAAGTATAAGTAATTTTATCAAGTGGTTCGTTAGTTATCTTTAATTAATATTCTTTTTAAGAAAGGACAAAGATGAGAAAACAGATCTGTTTAACTATACTTGTTTCAACAATATTTATATTAAATACAAATTTTGGTTCTTCATTTACAGCAGAAGAAACACAAAATGGGAAAACTAAAATTCAGTTTAATCTTGGTGATATCCAAACTGAATCAATTGGAGAATATACACGATTTACTTCTCCAAACAGTGGCAGTGGCAGAACTACTGAAGAGGGAATGCCGGAATTACCCCTGTATTCAACCCTGGTTCAAATTGACTCAGATAAAGAATACCAGGTCAACTTTTCTGTGCTCCAATCCCATACAATGAAAAACGTAAAAGTGTTTCCATTTCAAAATGATAAGGAAGGAAAATATCCCTCCAAAATAAACCATATGAATCAGGAATACTATCAATCCGGCGGAACCTTTCCGGAGAAAAACCTCATCGTTTCAGAGCGCTTAGTTATGAGAGGTTTACAATTATTAAATATAAGTGTTGTTCCTTTTGAGTATAATCCAGTAAAAAATGAAATGGTCGTGTATGATGAGATTGAAATCAATGTGGAGGAGGCAGGAATAAGAGAAGTAAATGAATTCATTCCCCCATTGCGATCAAGGACGTTTGAAAAATTGTATGAAACTATGATTGTGAATTATGAAACCTCTGATCGTGATGAAGATTATCAGCAACCTGCAATTTTATACATCTGTGGAGGAAACTCTGAGAGTAATTCATATTTTCAACAACTTGTAGACTGGAGGCACAAAAGAGGATATGTGGTCTATACTGCATCGCTTAGTGAAACGGGATCATCGTCAAGTCAGATTAAAAATTATATCGAAAATGCTTATGAGACATTTTTTCCTCCACCTGAATATGTAGCACTTGTTGGGGATGCCAGCGGATCATACGAAGTTCCAACATTTTATGAGGATTGGGGACATGATTATTTTGGCGATTGGTGTGAAGGTGACCATCCTTATTCTCAGTTAAATGGAGATGATTTATTACCTGAAGTAATTGTTGGAAGGATATCAATTCGTTCTTCATCTGACATATTAAATATCGTAAATAAAATTATAAATTATGAAAAAGCTACTTACATTGGTAGTCTGAATAATTTTTATGATCGTGCTGCAATAGTAGGTGATCCAGGAGATTCGGGAATCTCAACTGTCACAACTGCAAAATATATTCAAAATATAATGGAAGCCTATGGTGTTGCTGATATCAATATGAAGATATCAGGAAGCAGTTGGTCATCATGGATGGAAAATCAGCTCGAAGAAGGGGTCGCATACTTTCAATATCGTGGGTTCTACGGAGTAAGTGGTTTTGATAATGGTGACATAGATGATGTGAACAATGGACATAAACTACCATTTGCTACAGTACTAACATGTGGAACAGGATCTTTTTCACAAGAAACGACATGTTTATCCGAAAAATTCTTGCGTGCAGGTTCCGGTTCAAGTCCCAAGGGAGCAGTTGCCGCTGTGTGTACAGCTACTGGAAACACTCATACAATGTTTAATAATATTATTGCAATGGGAATATATGATGGGCTTTTTCCAAAAAGTGTTGAGACTGCAGGAGCTGCTTTAGCTTACGGAAAATTAACATTATTTAATGCCTATCCAACCAATCCTTATAATTGGGTTAATGCTTTCACTCAGTGGAATAGTCTCATGGGTGATCCTGCAACCCACCTATGGACAGATACACCAAAGAATCTCAATGTAATACATCCTCTTTCACTCTCAATAGGAACAAATTTTATTGATTTTGAAGTAGTTGATGATAACGGAGAGCCGGTGAAGGATGCCATGGTTACACTGTTGATGGGCAATGACATCATCTTCCTTACAAACTATACAGATGAAAATGGTTTGATTACATTTGATTTGGATTATATAGGCAATGGAACAATTTCTGCGACAATAACAAAACGTGATCACAAGCCCTATGAAGGAACAATTACTTTTAATTCAACTGGTAAAATTGTAAATCTAGATAATGAATCCGAAATTGAGGTCAATGATGGAAATGATGGGATTGCGAATCCAGGTGAAGCTATTGGATTATTAATAACATTGAAAAATTTCGGAACTCAAACGGTTTATGGAATTGAAGGTACGTTGGCGACAACTTCAGAATTTGTAAATATAACAAATTCCTCAGTAGAATATGGAACTCTTACACCTGGAAATTCATCTGTTGGAGGTGAATATTCTTTAGAGCTGGATGAATCAGTAATTGACAATGAAGATTTACAATTACTTTTAACTATTACTGATAATTCAGGAAATGAATGGAATGGTATTGTTTCTATGAATGTGGATGCTCCACACCTTTTAGTTTTTGATATTAATATCGAATCTGGAAGTATTAATCCTGGTGAATCAAAAGATATTTCAATTGTATTGACAAACAAAGGATCAGTCTCCTCTGGTGATATTTCAGCTATCCTATCATCAGGTTCTTATGTTTTGTCAGTTGTAGACGGAATAGGTGCATGGGATACTATATCTCCCGGTTATAGTTCGGAATCAAATGATTCCTTCACCATCTATGCGTCCGATGATATCATTAATGGTACTGTTTTGACATTAAATTTAAAAATTGAGACTGCAAATGGATACAACAGAACAGAAAATATATCTGTCCAGATTGGTGAAGTAAGCGAATCAGATCCTTTAGGCCCAGATGAATATGGATATTATATTTATGATTCCTGGGATTCTGGATATGAGATGGCTCCGACTTATGATTGGATTGAAATTGAATCAATGGGAACCAATCTGGATATTTATGATCCAGGATACGGAAGGGGAGTATGTTCCAATAATAGTAATCAATATTGTAGTAGCGATTCTGATTGCGGATGGGGAAATTCTTACTGTGAATTTTATGATACAACTGTAGATGTGAATTTGCCATTTTCTTTTTCTTTTTATGGCGTACACTATTCTACAATAAGTGTTTCCTCAAACGGCTGGATTGCTTTTGGACAATCTGATATGGAAAGTTTCAGAAATTATCCGATACCGGGTGCAGGAGGCCCATCACCTATGGTTGCTGTTTTCTGGGATGATATAAAAACCAGTAGCAGTGGCGATATTTATACGTATGCAGGCCCTGGTAATGATTATTTTATTGTTGAGTGGGCTGATGTTCGTACGGAAGATGCAAATTCATTGGAAAACTTCCAGGTTATATTGTATAATAACTCAGTACCACCGAATGATGATGGAGAATTAAAACTTCAATATAAAACGTTTAGTAATACCAGCAACGGCTATTTTGGTGGGTATACGCCAATTCATGGTGGATACTGCACAGTTGGAATTGAGAATCATGGAGGTAATGTTGGTTTACAATATACGTTCGATAATGGATACCCGGTTTCTGCCCGGACACTAGAGAATCAATCCGCATTGTTTATTACCACAAGACCGCCTTATGAGATTGATGAATCAACCGTTACAGTATCAAATATTTCAGGATGGAATATTGTTGGTTTGCCTGTTGATGCTAACGATTCAAATTATCTTACAATTTTTCCGAATGCTGTAAATAACACATTATATTCTTACAATGATGGCTATACTCTGGAAACGAATCTTAGTACAGGAAATGGTTATTGGCTTCGATTTTACGATGAAGGAGAAAATCAGATTAACGGATTGACACTTCATTTTCTTGCTATTTCACTTGAAGAAGGATGGAATCTAATTTCAGGAATTTCGTCATCAATCCAGTTAACTGATATCGTTGATCCGGATGGGATAATTGTTCCCGGAACCATGTATAGTTACAGTAGTGAAGGTTATTCAAATGAAACTGCTTTGGAGCCTGGATCTGGATATTGGATTCGATCATTTGATAATGGTGTAATAACTCTGCAAAATACTGGGAATCTTTCAAAAAATAATGTGATAACAGCATCACCCACCGTAGAAGGTTTGAATTCAATCAGTTTTAACAGTACCGAACTTTATTTTGGTGGATCAGTTTTGGAAGAGGATATTTTAAGTTTTAGTTTACCTCCAAATCCGCCTGTTGGTGGATTTGATGTACGATTTGCAGGTGATTTAAAATATTGTGAAGAATTTGGAGAAATTGAAATTACCAACCCTGGGAAAGAAATTGTTGTGAGTTTTGAAATAATAAATAATGATGAATATTGGGTTTTATCAAATTCTGTGTCAAATATTGAATTTGAATTAGCAGGGACCGGTGTAATTAATATTGGTAATGCAGAAGATAAATATATTTTGAAAAAGTCAGATGCAAATCATGTCCCTGAAACAATTTCATTATTTCCTGCCTATCCAAATCCGTTTAATCCGGAAACAAGTTTACAATACCATCTAACTATAGAAAGTTATGTGAATCTGACGATTTACGATATGCTAGGTAGGGAAGTGAGCCAACTGGTAAGTGAAATACAATCCCCGGGGATTCAGTCCGTTCAGTGGAACGCTACTGACATGAATGGTAAACCTGTCTCAGCAGGCATCTATTTATATCAAATTCAATCCGGTGAATTTATTCAAACCAGAAAGATGGTTTTACTTAAATAATCACTGTCATAGCCGGGCCTGCCCGCCGTAGGAAGAGTACCAAGGTAAACATTAGTATCGTACTAACCATAGCTTAAATTTTTCATTGTTTACTGACTGGATTCCCACTTTTGTGGGAATGACAAAATGTATAGGAAACACAGCATTAAAGTGTTCCAAATAGGGTTTGGATGTACATTGGTATACATCAATAAAAATATATAGATTGTATCTATTAGTCAGGAACTAAACGAAATGTACGTTTTATTTTATAGTGGTATAATCAAATTTCTATTCAATTAATTATGAAATTTACTATTCAAAGAATTAAATATAGTTTGATAATGATTTTCTTTTCTTTTGGATTTGGACAAATTTACGATTATAGCGCAATACCTCAAGCTGAGGATAGCTACACTATCGCCAACTTTCGTATTTATGTCCCGGAGACAGTTGACACTGTTTTTGGCATCTATACTTTCCTGACTCATTTAGGCGGTGATTCCAGGGCAATTGTGAACGATCCAGGTATGCGTACGCTTTGTACCGAGTCTCAGTTTGCATTGATGGGAGCTCAATTTGATAATATGCATATGGAAACTGGAATTGGCAATGCTCTTTTAGAAGCTCAGTTTGATTTTGCCCAGCAGAGCGGGCATCCTGAATTAGAATTTTCCCCGCTTTATTTTGAAGGATATTCCTGGGGTGGTCAATGGTCTTATCATTTTACCCTGTGGCGTCCTGACCTTGTTATTGGATTTGTGACCATGAAAGGCGGATATCATGACACAACATCAGCAGGTCTGACAGTTAACGTTCCGGGGTATATGTTTGTTGGGGAGAATGATCTTGATTACCGGATTGAAAACCTGACCGGTATTTTCCTGAATAATCGTCCATTCGGTGCTTTATGGACATTGGCTATGGAACAGAGTGCCGGACATACTCAGATAACAGACAGAATTTTACTTGATGGATATTTTTACGATGTTATTTCCCTGCGTGTCCCCAATGAAATTTTTACCGATGAACCGATTGTATTACTTCCTGTCAGTGAATCTAACGGCTGGTTTGGCAATAGGTCTTCTTTTGAAATCGGCAGTTTTGAGTGTTATAATTTTGGTGAAGATACTTCTTCATGGTTACCATCAAGGGAGGCAGCAATTCTATGGCAAAGTTTTGTCTCAGAAAATTCCGTTACTGATACTATTCCTTGTCCTTCTGATAATGTTGATCTAAACATTTCTTATTCTGCAGATTGGAATCTAGTTGGATTACCATTAACTCTTGAAAACAACGGATATTTGGAATTATTTCCAAATGCAGTGCAAAATACATTGTATAGTTTTGATGGAAGCGGTTATGCGCAGGAAATTGAATTGAATCCGTCATTTGGATATTGGCTCCGGTTTAATGAGCCGGGCAGTGAAATCATTTCCGGTTTAGCTATCACTCAAATGGACGTTACCATTCATGAAGGCTGGAACTTGATTTCCAGTATTATATTTCCTGTT
>Ga0066376_10006041_pt1 | contig 10078 bp, 11 predicted proteins | sample Knorr_S15_td_Bot_FD_77009 | JGI IMG/M metagenome (GOLD analysis project Ga0066376, IMG submission 77009) | Marine microbial communities from Southern Atlantic Ocean transect - Knorr_S15_td_Bottom_ad_5009_LV_A | ecosystem: Environmental > Aquatic > Marine > Oceanic | place: Southern Atlantic... | reverse complement strand
CGCGACGACGAAGTCATCGCCGCCGCCGACGAGGCCGGCATCGCCATGGCCTTCACCGGCATGCGCCACTTCCGGCATTAAGCGCGAGCGGCTATAGTGCCGCCATGACCTTGCCTAAAATCGTCCGCAACTTTCGCCGCGCCGTGCGGCAGGCGATTGCCGAAAAACATGCCGCCGGCATGCCTGCCTATCAGGGGATCGATGGCTATCTCGTTGCGATTTATCCAGGCAATCGAATTGTCCGGCTAAAAAAACTCACCACCGAATTCACCGCACCCGCCCCGAATGACACGTCCCCAACTGACGATACTTGGCGGCCCTAACGGTGCCGGCAAGACGACCTTGGCTCGGTCTAATTTTGCCGAGTTGCTGAAAAATCGCCGTTTTTTAAATGCCGACGACTTTGCCGCCGAAATATCCCCAAACGATCCCGGAAACGAGGCGGTTGCCGCCGGTCGCCGACTTATCGGATTGCGGCGGAAATGGATCGGCCAAAAGATCGCCTTCGTCATTGAAACGACCCTCGCCACACGCACCTTGTTGCATGATATCCAACATGCCCAAGCAGTTGGATATCACATTTCCCTGATCTTCTTATGGATTTCCGATCCAGATATCTGCATCCAGCGCGTATCGGACCGGGTCAGTCATGGTGGACATTACATAGCAAGCGAAATTATAAAACGCCGCCACGCAACAGGTCTGCGATATTTGCCGCAATATGTAGCAGCGGCACGGTCCGTGGACATCTTCAACGCAGATGGCTTGCCGGAACTCCGGTCCCGGTTTCGTGGCAACGCGTGGGCTGTTCATGGCGCGCTGCCTTCCGTTTTAGCTGGCCTGGCTTGACGCGCCTGGCTCGCGGACCGGCAGAAGCAACACTAGGCCGGCAACGAAAAAGACGATGATGACTGCCATGCCGGCGCGTTGGCTGCCAGTGAGCGTGATCGCGGCGGCAAGAATGAAGGGGCCAAGAAAGCCCGTCGCCTTACCGGAAAACGCGTATAATCCGAACATCTCGGTGCGGTTTTCCGCTGGCGCCAGACGCGCCATCAAGGTACGCGAGGCGGCCTGCGCGGGCCCCACAAAAATGCCCAGCGCCAGACCGGATAACCAGAACCACAGCACCGATTCGACCAACAGCATCGCGGTGCCGAAGCCGATCATGGCCACCAGCGAGACCACGATCACCGGCTTGGCGCCGAGGCGGTCGTCCATCCAGGCGAAGGCGGCGGCGCCCAGCCCGGCAGTGACGTTCAGCGCGATACCGAATTTGATGACATCCGCCAGCGTCATCCCGAAACTGCCAGCCGCGTATATGCCGCCAAACGCGAACAGCGTGCCAAGCCCGTCAATGTAGAGCATCCGCGCAATCAGGAAACGGATGATGTTTTCGTGCCGCCGGGCCTGGCGGATGGTCTTTGACAAGGCGGCCAGACCGTCGCGCGCCGCCGACGCCAACCCCCGGCCGCGCGACGGCAGATCCGGCACGAACCAGAACAGCGGCAGGCAAAACACGCCATACCAGAGCGCCACCAGCAAGGCCGTGGCGCGGATGTTGGCGGCGGCTTCGGTGCCGACGCCAAACCACGGCGTCGGCGCCTGTACGAAGCCGACCAGGCAAAGCACCAGGGCGGCCAGACCGCCGACATAGCCGAGCCCCCAGCCCCAGCCGGAAACCCGCCCAAGATGGCTCGGCGGCGCCACATCGGCCAGCATGGCATTGTAGAACACCATGGTGAATTCGAACGCAGCGCTGGCCAGCGCGACCAGAACCAGCGCGTAAAGGGCGCTGGACGGGGTCGGCGTGGCGAACCAGAGCATCGCCGTGGCGCCGACGCACAGCGCCGTGCAGACCCCAATCCAGGGCTTGCGCGGTCCGGCCTGATCGGCGACGGCGCCCAGCACCGGGCTGGCCACCGCGACCAGCAAAGCGGAAAGCCCCAGCGCCACACCCCACTCGGCGGCCCCCTCTTCGGGCGTCGCCGCGATCGCCTGGGTATAATAGGTGCCAAAAATAAATGTGCCGATGACCGTGGGAAACGCGGAATTGGCCCAGTCGTACAGGCACCATGAGACAACCGCCTTGACCCGAATTTTCATGCCTTTCGCATCCCAAGCCACTGGCGCATCCCAAGCCACGGGCTTTCACCACGGTATCACAGGGACCGCAATAAACAAAAAACCTCGTTCCGGGTTGGCGGAAACCGGGTAAGATATTAATTGCGCGCAATCTTCGCCGCGATCATCCGTTAGAGAGCAAATCATGCCATCCTTCGATATCGTTTCCCGCACTGAAATCCCCGAAGTCGATAATGCCATTCAAGGCGCTACGCGTGAGATTTCGACGCGTTACGATTTCAAGGGCAGTGCGTGCTCGATCAAACGCACCGACGACACCCTCACGATCCTTGCCGATGACAGTTTGAAACTGCGCCAGGTTCAGGAATTGTTACGCGGCTATCTGGTAAAGCGAAAGGTCGCGCCGGGGGCCTTCGATTTTCAAGAGCCGGAAAAGGCCAGCGGCAATTCGCTACGCCAGACGGTCGCGATCAAGCAGGGCCTTGAGCGTGAACTGGCGCGGAAAATCGTGAAATCGATCAAGAGCGCCAAAATGAAAGTGCAGGTCGCCATTCAAGGAGACGAACTGCGCGTTTCCGGTAAAAAACGCGACGATTTACAGACCGCCATGTCGCTGGTGAAAGCAATGAAACTCGACCAGCCGTTGCAATACGTAAATTTCAGAGATTAATCGAGTTAGGATTTACTGATCCGGTTCGCCGAAAGGGGCACCGCCTGCGCGAATTCAGGTACTCAGATGCAGGCGGCGGATCCGTGAGCGCTTTCATCGGACTCATCCGGTATGGATCTAATATCGATCCAGGCCTACAGGATCGGGGTTAAACAGCTAACCCTGCCGCCAGGCTGCGGTGGCCTTGCATTTCTTGCACACTCTTTCACCCGCCCATTCGCTGGGAAAGTGGTGATGGCAAATCAGACATTTACGCGTTTTTGCCGTGAGTGCGGCGATCTCTTCGTCTTTCGTCGGCAATGCTATATCGTTCATATCTATATTATTTGGGGAATTACCCGCTGTTTACAGCGACGATATTCCCTTCCTCTCCCTGGCTGTGCCACCCGTAACCGTCTCCAACGCCAATGTTAACCGGTACGCCGAAGCAGATGATATCCAAACGCCGTGGTCACCACGTCGCTGTCCGCGCTGACGTCCAAAGTGAACGCCACCGCATCGAATTCCGGAACCATCGCGCCGCGTGAAAATGATCCTAGGTCGCCGCCGTCCTGCCCCGAGGGACAATCGGAATGTTCCTTGGCGAGCGCCGCGAATTCCTCACCATCGGTGAGCCGTTCCCTGAGCGCGTTGATTTTCCTAAGAGCCTCTTCTTGCGACCGCGTCGCGGTCGACCTTTCCGAGCCCTCATACATCAACAATATATGCGAGACGCTAACTTGACTCACAACGCCGCTCTCCCAATTTCAGGGAACCCGGCAGAATGTGACAGTCGTACCTGGTCCGAAACGTCAGTGTTGGTAACCCATTATTAATCATTATGACGCTCGAATGCTAGCCCCCCAGGGGAGATTTTTGCCCGATTTCTCATCTATTGCAGCGCAGCATTTTTATTTTTAACCTTTAAATCAATGCATTATATGGTTATCCGATAGGTTGCTATCGAACCATTTTTTCTGCCCGGCATCGCCGCAATTTTCCACGCCGCTTGGATTACACAGATCTATAACAAGGGGAATCCCTGATAGGGAACTCCCTGGGAAATACCCCCGCAACCAAGGGAACTCTCCAATATTCCGATCGAAACTGGCGCGATAAAATTTCACGCCATTTGGACGAACGTAACTTTCAGCCCGAATGAACCACGAGGCGTCTCGGCATGGCGTCTATCGAGGTTTGCAAACCTGGGAGGTCGAATTGTGAACGCAATAATTCGGATTCGTGAGCGCGTCGGAACGGCGTTTGCGCGCGATTCCGTGATTCATAAAACGCGGAATTTACACATTCGCTATTGATGAATTATCATTATCGAATACGATGCTGCCACTTTAAGAGTGGATGCGAAAAAAATAAACGCTTAAGCGCAACCAAGCCATGAGCACAAACTAGGGAGGAAAGCGCGTGCGTGTCTCGAAACTCCTTGTCGGCGTTATACCGGCCCTGTTTTTAACCATGGGTGCCGCGCCCATGCAGGAAGCGGCGGCCGCCGAACTCGTAAAATTCACCATCGTGGGTGGTGATAAAATTCCCGCATCCCTGACCGGGAAACCCGGCGATGCGGCAAACGGCCGTAAGGTGGCCATCAACCGCAAGCTCGGCAACTGCCTCGCTTGCCACACATTGCCCGCCCCCGAACAGCAGTTTCATGGGGTAATCGGTCCCGATCTGCGTGGCGTGGCGAGCCGCTTTTCGCAGGGCGAGTTGCGGTTGCGGATCGTGAACTCGAAAATCCTCAATCCCGAATCCTTCATGCCGGCGTTCTACCGCAATACCGGTCTGACCCGGGTATTGAAGAAATGGAAAGGGAAGACCATCCTCAAGGCGCAGCAAGTCGAAGATGTGCTGGCCTATATGGCGACCCTCAAGGAAGTGTCCTTCGGCGAAGCTTTCGCGGCGGCGCGGCGGATGGGCAAGGCTACCTTCAAGTGGCAGGACAAGATGTACAACGCCAAGCGCAAGGGTGAATGATGCCGCGAACATGATGGCAAGCTGCGCCCGGTGAATCGGCTCGGCAAACCGCATATTTGTGCAATGTTTCAGGAGAATAAGATGAGTAGTTCCAATCCAGATCACGGCCTGACTAGACGGCAGATGATCGTGTCGGTGAGCGCCGCCACCTTTGCCGCGATGGCCCTGCCGACGGCTAGCGCCCTGGCGGGCGTCGCGGAAGCGGACGCTGCGGTCCAGAAAATAATCGGCGGCCGGAAAGTGAAACAAGGCGGCATAAAACTTGAACTGCCGGAAATTGCCGAGAACGGCGCCACGGTTCCACTGACGGTGAGCATGGATAGCCCCATGACCGCCGCGGACCACGTCCAGAAAATGCATTTTTTCGCCGACGGCAATCCCAATCCGGACCTCGCCTCGTTTAATTTCACGCCGCACAGCGGCGTGGCCAAAGCGTCGATTAGGATCCGTCTCGCGAAAACGCAAAATATCGTCGCGGTAGCCGAAACCAGCGACGGTTCGGTTTATGTGAGCAAGGCGCAGGTCAAGGTCACAATCGGCGGCTGTGGCGGCTGACCTAAGGACGCGAAGGAGTATTAGAAATGGCTAAAAATATCAGACCACGCATCCGCGTGCCGAAGAATGTAGCGAAGGGAAAAGTCTTCGAAATCAAAACCCTGGTTTCGCACAAGATGGAAACCGGGCAGCGCAAGAATAAGAAAACCGGAAAAATCATCCCGCGCAAGATCATCAACAAGTTCGTCTGCAAATATAATGGCGAGACCGTGTTCAGCGCCGATTGGCACCCGGCGGTTTCGGCCAACCCGTATATGTCGTTCCACACGACGGCCACCGAAAGTGGCGAAATCGAAATGATCTGGACCGACGACGACGGGGCGACCTACTTGAAGAAAGCAAAAATCAACGTGACTTGAGGACGGGAGAATATGATGCGCAAAGTCATATCGGGCGCAATTGTCGCCGCCGCAATTGCTTTGGCAGGGAATGCCGCGGCCGGCGAAAAGGACTGGGGTTCTTATCAGGTCGGCGACATCCGTTCCGGCTATACATATGCGACCGCCGCAACCCGTGGCATTCAGGATGAAGATATCATGAATCCAGCGATGCTGTGGGTCGATCAAGGTGAGGACCTTTGGTCCAAGGTCGATGGCGAGGCGGGCAAGGCTTGCGCGAATTGTCATAACGTTGCCTCGAAAACCATGGCCACCGTCGGCGCGCGTTATCCGGTCTTCGAGCCATCCATCGGAAAGATGATGAACATCGAACAACGGATCAACCAGTGCCGCGTACAACGGATGAAGGCCAAGCCCTTCAAATGGGAATCAGCGGAAATGCTCTCCATGACCTCCTATGTCCGTTTTCAGTCACGTGGCGTACCAATGAACGTCACGATCGACGGCGACGCCAAGCCTTACTTTGAGAAAGGCAAGGCTTTCTACAATCAGCGCCGTGGCTTGCTCGACATGGCGTGCGCGGGCTGCCATGTGGAAAATGCGGGCAATATGATCCGCGCTAACTTGCTGTCGCAGGGACAGAGCAACGGTTTCCCGACCTACCGCCTGAAATGGCAGAAGCCGGGCTCCATACATCGCCGCTTCCGGGGCTGCAACAAGCAGGTACGCGCCCAACCCTACGCTTACGGCTCCGACGAATACACCAATCTTGAACTCTTCCTGGCCTGGAAGGGCCGGGGATTGCCGGTGGAAACTCCAGCAGTGCGGAACTAGCTCAATTTAACGGCGCGAAATACCGCCAAATATAATTGGCGGCGCAAGGGATGCATTAACCTGCATCCCTTTTTCGTGCCCGGACTGGATTAGTTGGTCTGCATGAAGCCGCCCTTGGCCTCGGCGATTTTGCGACGATATATTGCCGCAGCGTCAGCGATTTATAAGCCTTCTCGGCGACATATTCGAAAATGGCTAAAAACAACGGCGGCTTGGCGTAACCCGGCATACGGAAGACTTCCTTGCCATCGCGATCCAGGAACTGGACCGTCGGCGTCCCGGTAACCTGGTTCGCGCGGGCCAGCTTCGCCTCGGTCGTGGCACGGCCGCCCAGATCCATCACCACGCGGTTGCCGCGCATGTCGAGTTGTACGAAATCGAACCGGCCGCGGACATAATTCACGATATCGTGGTCCTGGAAGTTCACCTCGTGCATCGGCTTGCAATAATAACAACCGAACTGTTCCCACACGATGACCAGCATTTTGCCCCGCCGGGCGGCCGCAGCCAGGTCATTCGACAGATCGTTCGAACTTTCCATGAACCATCCCCGGCGTCGTCATTCACGCCCACGCGCTGGCGCAGATCATCGATGGGCGGCGTCTGAACATTGCCGGAACCGGGGCGAAAACCGCAATTATCGCGGCGGCGGCCCTGATCGGTGCGGGTTTGGCCGCATTGACGATCCCGATCTGGTTGATGCTGAGTGCGGGCATCGTCTTTTTGACCGCCCTTGTCGGGTCGATTGGCGCGCTTTATCCCTATAGCGGACTGTTGCTGCCGGTTTTCTCGCCGGGGCTCGGATTTCTTGCCGCCTTGATGATCATGAGATTCTATCAGCAGCGGCGCTTCCACGAAGAACGCGCTTTCATTCGCGGCGCGTTGTCCCGCTATGTCGCGGAAGATGTGGTCAAGCAACTCGAACATGAACCATGGCGGCTTAAGTTGGGCGGCGAACGGCGCAATCTCAGCTTCCTGTTCACCGATATCGCCGGCTTCACCGGCCTGTCCGAAAAAACCGAAGCCCTGGTCCTGGTCGCCGCCCTGAACCAGTATCTCGACGGTGCCAGCCGGGTCATTCTGGATTGCGGCGGCACCATCGACAAGTTCATCGGCGACGCCATCGTGGTGGTATTCGGCGCCTTTGGAAACCAGGACGGTCATGCCCGCAAGGCCATCGATTCCGCCCTGGCGCTCGACCGCTATGCGCAGGATTTCGCCGCAGCACAGCACAAAAAAGGGCTCGCATTCGGCATCACCCGCATCGGCGTCAACACGGGCAGCGCGATCATCGGGAATTTTGGCGGCGATTTGCGGTTCGTTTACACCGCTACGGGCGCCACCGTGAATACGGCGGCCCGGCTCGAAGGGGCGAACAAATTTTTCGGCACCCGGACCTGCGTCGCCGGGGCGGCGCTCGACGCCAGCCCCGGCGTTCGAAGCCGGCCAATCGGACAAATCATTCTCAAGGGCAAGACGGATGCGCTCGCCGTGCATCAGCCGCTCGGGGATAGCGACGACGCCCTTCAGGCCCCGCACGGCGCTTATCTGGAAGCCTACGCCTTGCTCGCCGCCAATGACCCCGACGCCTCGGACGCCTTTGGCGCATTGCTGGCCCAAGCGCCGGACGACCCGCTGGTCCGCTTTCATAGCGACCGCTTGCGGCGCGGCGAAACCGGTGTCCAAATCGTCCTGGATGAGAAGTGGCGGCAAAGAAAATTTTACGTCTGTCTGGATTTGTGCGATACTGCGTCCGGGGTGGTGGCACTGAAACATCATGGGGTGAGTCATGTCCGATACGCCTATACCATTCCGCATTCTCATCGCCAGCGCGCTTGCCGCGGGCCTGTTCACCGCGACGGCGGCGACGGCGCAATTTTCCGCCATCAGCGGCGCGCTTACCCGTTCGGTCTCCGGCATCGTCAATGACGCGATTACCCAGAACGCGCGCGACGCCCTGCCGCCCTTGACAATTTGCTCCAGCGCCGGCGCGCTCGGCGCGTTGGCGGTATCGGCCAAGGGCAATTTCCTGGTCACCGCGCCCAGTGACGGCAGCGTGCGGATCTGGGATCTGGCCAACGGCATCCAAATTCGCCGGATTCGCGATTTATCCGGCACGGCCAGAGCGCTCGGCGTCAATGCCAACGAAACCCTTGCCGCCGCCGCGCGGGGCGACACGGTGAAGGTGTGGAATTTGTTCAGCGGCCAGCGCGTGCATGAATTGCGCGGCGATGGCGGCGAGGTCACGGCAATAGCCTTCGGCGCCGATCCAGACATCCTGCTAACCGGTGAATCGGATGGCACGATCATCCAGTGGGACCTGGCGTCGGGCCGGCAGGTCCGGCGTTTTTCCGGCCATGACGTGGAAATCCGCGCCATCGTCATCAGCGCCGATGGCGATACCATGGCCACCGCCGATGCGGAGGGCGCGATCCTGGTCTGGGACTTCACGGACGGCACCGCCGGCGAACGCTTCGGTCCCGAAGAAGAGGGCCTCACTTCGCTGGCCATATCCGCCGACGGCGAGATCGTGCTGTGGGACAGCACCGGCGACCGCATCGGCCGGTTCGGCAGCCATGACGGACCCGTGGTGACGCTTGCGTTCAGCCCGGACGGCACATTGCTTGCCTCGGCCGATAGCGACGCCGAAATCCAGATCTGGAGCGTGTTGGAGCGCGACGAAACTATTGAGCTTGCGGGACACACCTACGCCATCGTCGGCCTGGCCTTCGAGGCCCAGCACGGCCGGTTGCTTTCCGCCAGCCAGGACGGCATCGTCCGGGTCTGGAACCCGGCCAACGGCGGCGCGCTGGCGCGGATCATATCGACCAAATCGGGCTGGGCCGTGATCGACAACAACGGCCGTTTCGATGGATCGCTGGATGCGGTTCGCGATATTGCCTGGACCGGCGAGGATGGCGAGATCGACCTGGACCGCCTGTCCGACCGCTTCTACCAGACCGGCTTGCTGCTCTACACACTGGACCCGGAGGCGCCGCAACTGGCGCTGGCGCCGGAAGTGCGCGAGGAGGAGGAAGAATCCAAGGCCGAGGCGAAGGCAAAGCCGGCGTCGCGGACCGCAAAGTTGCCACCGCCGAGCGCAGCCTTGCTGAAAGCCAACCTTGGCGACGCGCCGAAGATCAAAATGCTCAGTCCCCGTAACGGCGACACGGTCGAAGGCGAAACCATCGAAGTCACGGTCCAGGTCATCGATGAGGGCAGCGGGGTCGATGAAATCCGGTTGTTCCATAACGGGCGCGTCGTCAACGACCGCGGCAACCGGGCCGCCACATTGACCGACCGCAGCGGCGCCAAGCGGCTGATTCATAATTTCGAGGTTCTGCTTGCGCCCGGCGACAATAATTTTTCCGCCGTCGCCTTCTCCAGCACGCGCGTCGAAAGCAAGCCAGCCAAGGTGAAAGTGGCGCTCCGGGGCCTGCCGAAGAAGCCGACCCTCAACGTAGTGGCGATCGGCATCAACAAATACAAGAATGCGTCGCTTAATCTGAAGGGGCTGACCCAGATAACTAGTTCAAGTACATTCTAACCCATTGCCTTAGGTGCAATAATTGAGATGCTGGGTCACTGTTGTTAAAACGCCACTCACATTCCTTCAAATATAGCCCAAATT
>Ga0066376_10006040_pt1 | contig 10078 bp, 9 predicted proteins | sample Knorr_S15_td_Bot_FD_77009 | JGI IMG/M metagenome (GOLD analysis project Ga0066376, IMG submission 77009) | Marine microbial communities from Southern Atlantic Ocean transect - Knorr_S15_td_Bottom_ad_5009_LV_A | ecosystem: Environmental > Aquatic > Marine > Oceanic | place: Southern Atlantic... | reverse complement strand
TTCGCAATGGAGCCTTGAAGGAACAGAACCGTATTCCCTGAACAAGCTGAGATTCTTCAGTCGCTACGCTCCATCAGAATGACATGAACTGTTGGTTCGGCGAACGATCGATAACCCTCGGGCCTAGCCCCCTTTCGTAAAGGGGGATGGGGGATTTCCCTCCCGGGCCGCTGCGGCAACGACCGTTAGCAGCAGATTCCCGGTAGAACCCAAATACCCAATGGCTAGTATTCAAACCAACTCGTGCCAATAACGCGAGATCCTAATGTGGAAGAAGACCAGGAAAAACAAGAAGTTCAGATTAGCGTCGTCTACCTGAGTCCCATCAGGTAAACTCCCGCAACCGATCCGTTCTCTTGGGAATCTTGCCAGGACCACCTTGATGCGTTCACCCGCCACTCGAAGTTCCAACTACAAATATTGGGGCTTCGGCGCCATTGCCATCGGCAGCTTTTCTAACGTTATAGACCACGGCAGCGTCAATGTGGCGTTGCCGTCCATCGCCAGCAATTTCAGCTCCGACCTTCCCACCGTCCAGTGGGTAGTCATCGGATACCTCCTAACCATCAGCGCCCTGCTTTTGCCAATGGGCCGCTTGGCAGACTTAGTGGGCCGCAAAGAAGTCTATATCGCCGGATCCCTGATATTCGTCCTAGGAGCTGTATCGGCCGGATTCGCGCCAAGTCTCACCATCTTGGTGTTGTCACGGCTTCTTCAGGGCGTGGGAGCGGCGATGACCCAGGGCACCGGCATGGCCATCATCACCTCCATGTTTCCTTCCCACGAAAGAGGCAAGGCGCTGGGCCTGATCATGACCGTCGTGGGTACTGGGGCCGTCGCCGGACCGGCTTTCGGCGGGTTTTTGGTGAACGCCCTAGATTGGCGTTGGGTATTCTTCTTCAACGTGCCTTTGGGGCTCCTGGGAGTCCTGGCAAGCATCATCGTCCTGGATGGCCGGCGTTCTCAACCGGCAAGAAACGGGAGCACCCAGCACGGTTTCGACTGGCTTGGCGCCATCCTATCCACCGCAGCGCTGGTCATCTTCCTCCTGGCGTTGATGAACGTCCACAGATTCGGTCTGGCGTCACCATTCATACTGGCCGGTTTTTCGGCCTTCTTCGTTCTATTGGGGACGTTTATCTGGTGGGAACTGCATATCTCCGTCCCCTTGTTGGACGTAAGGCTATTTCGGAGCAAGACTTTCTCCTTTGGCACATCAGCCGCTTTCCTTATCTTCTTTGGCAGCTCGGCGGTCCTGTTTCTCACCCCGTTCTACCTGCAAAGAGTGTTGGGCTATAGCGCAAGAGATGCCGGCCTGTTGGTGGTACCCGGAGCGCTTTTCATGGCCGTGTTGGGGCCCTTGAGCGGCGAACTCTCCGACCGCTATGGGCCGAGGATCTTTACCGTTGGCGGCCTGGCTCTTGCCGCCGCCGGCCTGTTCATTCTCAGCGGACTCACCGAGACCTCAGGCAAAGGATTGATCCTGCCCGCGTTGATCCTAACTAGCGCGGGTATGGGGACTTTTTATTCGGCCAACACCAGTTCCATCCTCAGCGCCGTGCCCCTGGAGCGATACGGCGTGGTCTCGGCGTTCCTCAACCTGACCAGAAACGCGGCCAACGTCACCAGCATCGCCGTGGCAACCGCCATAGTTACCGCGACGATGGGGTCCATGGGCCACGAACCTACCCTGGCGGCGGTCCAGTGTGACGTTGACTCCGGGGTGTGTAACGCCTTTACTTTGGGTATGCGAAACGCTTATCGGGCGATGACCGTTATGCTGCTTCTAGGCATGGCGATCTCGGCGTTCAAATTTCGCGAAGTCAAAGAGGCAAGCTCTGTGCCCACGGGATGAGTTAAGATTCAACGACGAAACCGGTCCCAACACCACGATACCTAAAGGCTACCGGGAGAGTATTGGAGAAATGTCAAACGGCGACGGCGCTCAAGAACTGCTGCTCAGCCCCTACCGGGTTTTAGACCTGACCGGTCAAGGAGGTCTCCTCTGCGGAAAGATCCTGGCGGACCTGGGCGCTGACGTCATTCAGGTGGAGCCTCCGGGAGGCAGCGCCGCCCGAAACATCGGCCCCTTCTACCAGGACGACGTACATCCTGAGAAAAGCCTGTTCTGGTGGTCCTATGCCGCCAACAAACGAAGCATCACCCTCAATCTGGAAACAGCCGACGGGCGGGACCTGCTGAAGCGTTTGGTAAAGAGCGCCCATTTCCTCATCGAATCCTTCCCTCCGGGCTATATGGACGGCCTGTCTCTTGGATATACCGGCCTGGAGGCCATCAACCCGGAATTGGTGATGGTGTCCATAACACCCTTCGGCAGCGATGGTCCCTACGCTCGCTGGAAAGCCCCCGACATCGTGGGAATGGCCTTGGGCGGCTTCATGTACCTGACCGGAGACAGCGACCGTCCTCCCCTGCGGGTGAGCATTCCGCACTTTCATCTCCATGGCGCTGCCGCCGGCGCCGCCGGGGCCATGATTGCCCATACACACCGGGCGATCACCGGAGAAGGGCAGCACGTCGACGTGTCCTGTCAGCAAGCCGTCGCCAAAACTCTGGCGCATGCGCCTCAAAGTTGGGATCTAGAAGGCGTGATCCTTAAACGCATGGGGGTTTTCCGCCAGACCTCGGGCGACAGCATTATCCGCACCTGCTGGCCCTGCAAGGATGGCTACATCAACTACGTTCTCCAAGGTGGGAGCTCGGGGGTTGCCGCCAGCACTCGGACCCTTTTGGCCTGGATGGACGAAGAGGACATGGGCGACGAATTTCTGAATGACGTCAACTGGGAGGAGCTAGGTTACGGCCAAGTCCGGTCGGAAATCATGGAGAAAGGCGTCGCGCCCCTGATTCGATTTTTCGCCACTCACACCCGGCAGGAACTGGTGGCGGCCAGCGTCGAGCGCCGGATATTGCTGTTTCCGGTGGCGACCCAGCAGGATATCCTGGACCACCCCCAACTGAAGGCGCGAGACTACTTTCAACAACTCCATCACCCTGAACTCGACACCACCGTAAATTATCCCGGACTCTTTGTGAAGGACCGGCACGGAGAGCGCATGAGCCTCCGCCGCCGTCCGCCGTTGATCGGGGAGCACAACCGGGAGATCTACCAGGATGAACTTGGCCTAACGTTGGAGCAAGTCACGATTCTTAAAGAAAGCGGGGCCATCTGATGAACAAAAAACCCTTGGAAGGGATCAAGGTCCTGGACTTCTGCTGGGTGGCCGTCGGCCCCATGACCACCCGGTACCTGGCCGAATACGGCGCTACCGTGATAAGGGTTGAGTCGGGCAAGCGGCCGGAGACGCTGCGCCGGGCAGCCCCTTTTAAGGACGGCATATCCGGCATAAACCGCAGCGGCTACTTCGCCAGCTACAACCCCAACAAGTACGGAATCACCATCGACATGAGCCACGCTAGGGCCAAAGAATTGGTGCTGCGACTGGTGTCTTGGGCCAACCTGGTTACCGAGAACTTTACCCCGGGAACCATGGAGCGCTGGGGGCTGGGATACGAAGACCTGCAAGCGATCAATCCTGCCATCGTCATGTACAGTACGTCGATGCTGGGAAGGGGCGGTCCCATGGAACGGCAGCCCGGATTTGGACCGGTCCTATCGTCCCTGGCCGGTCTTACCCACATAACCGGTTGGCCCGACCGAGACCCGGTGAACCCCTACGGGGCCTATACCGACTTCATCGGCCCCAGATTCGCCGTCGCGTCCATCCTGGCGGCCCTGGACTACCAGCGAAGAACCGGAAAAGGGCTTCACCTGGACATGTCCCAACTGGAAACCTCCCTGCACTTCACCGCGCCGTTCATCTTGGACTGCAGCGTCAATGGACGTGAGCAAGGCCGCAAGGGCAACAGAGATCCGGGCGCGGCGCCCCATGGCGCGTATCCGTGTAGAGGCGAAGACCGTTGGATCGCCATCGCTTGCCAAACCGATCAGGAGTGGCAGGCGTTGCTGGAACTTATCAGTCCCGTGGACTGGGACGAGGACCGAAGTCAGCAAGCGTCAACCCTGGTAGGGCGAAAAACGGTGGAAGAAGATTTGGATAAGATGATCGCCGACTGGACCGTAGATCAAGACCCCCAGGAATTGATGCGCACCCTGCAAGACGCTGGGGTCCCCGCCGGGGTAGTCAACGATTGCCGGGACCTTTTCCAAGACCCGCAGCTAACTCACAGAGAGCACTTCAAGTACCTGGACCACGCCGAGATTGGACCATATCCCAGCGATCAAAGCGAATTCGACCTTTCAAAAACGCCGGGCAGCCTGGACACTCCGGCGCCTCTTCTTGGCGAGCATACCGAGTACGCCCTCAAGGAGTTGGTGGGGCTCTCCGAGGATGAGTACCGGTCGTTTGAGGATGATGGGGTTCTGGAGTAGTTTCCCGAGCTACTCTTTATACCCAACAAGCCACACGCCGCCGCCTCCAAGACAATCCAGGTGCCGGGCCGCCTTGAAATTGGTCAAGTTAATCGTGGTGGACCGCCTGGTTATGACAAGATGTCATTTCGAGGAGCGGGGCGACGAGAAATCTGGGGTGGAGTGATTCCCCCAATCCTAAGATTCCTCGCCGCCCTTCCGCCGAAGGGCTGGTGTCGGAATAACCAAGTGCGCGGCCGAAGGTTGGGAATTCTATTTTCTGAGCAATGCCATCAGGCGCTTTACGGGGACGGAGTTTTAGCCAGAGGACTCGAAAGCCAAAGTGGCATATCGCAGGAAGATGCCTCCCCTGGGCTCAGCCAAGGGTCCGTTGGCCACTAGGCAAGCGATGACGTGCTTCGTCCCCGGGACCGCGCTGTTGCTAACTTCAACCCGATGCTGGGCGTTAATGCCCACGACAACGCCGGTGGCCCGGTCGATCTGGCCGTCCACCCATACCTCGCCATAATTGTCCGCGTTGGTCTCGAAGAAGACTCGGGAACCGGCGATGTCCACACCGTCGATGCTTGTAGGCAATTGGACGGTGACGCGCCACCACCCGAAGGTGAACCCAACCGAGCGGCTTGCCCGGACGTTGGTGCATTCCTCCCATCCGGAGTCGTCGAAGTCTCCCAGGCGCGCTGGACTGGCCAGGATCTGAGATACCAGGCCTTCATTAGGCTCGCCGGGCACCAGCCCATCGGCCACCCGCCAGCTACCGCTAACTTTTGCTCTGTCTTCCGCCTTGTTCAGGTCCAAAGCCACTCTTGGCATGGTCCACTCCTAAATGTATATTCTGCTCAGCGTCACCTAGAAAGCCACAGAGTCACGGAGAAACGGAGAAAACCAATAAAATCTCCGTGCTCTCTGTGTCTCTGTGGCAAATTTCTTCCCGCACACGCCATCAAATAAATAGACGAAGATGGGACTCACCCGCCAATCACTTCTTTTACTCTCCGGATGGCGTCGATGTGCTCATCGGGGGTGGTGAAGCCGGCCCCACCGGTATTCACCGAGATATGGGTAGCTCCCAATTCCGACCACGCTTTTAACTCACCGGCCCAGTCCTCAGGCCCGCCTGCCGCCACGGTGACCCGGCCTTCAAGTCCCACGGAATCCGGGTCCCGGCCCGCGTCCACGGCATAGCGCCGCACTCTAGCAACGGCTTCCTTCCCTTCTTGGTTGGGAGGTAGCATGGGGAACCAGCCGTCGGCCAGCCGCCCGATTCGCCGCAAAACCCGGTTGCTGGGAATACCGCCGGCCCCGGAGCCGGCGCCCATCCATATCGGGATAGGCCGCTGCACCGGCAGGGGATTTATACCGGCGTGGGTAACGCGGTGCCACCGGCCCTCGAAATTAACCACTTCCTGAGTCCAAAAGGACCGCAGCAATGACACCTGCTCTTCGTACAGGGCGCCCCGGGTGTGAAAGTCCTTGCCCAACGCCTCGTACTCCACCGGGTTCCAGCCCACTCCGATTCCCATGCGCAAGCGGCCACCGCTCAGCACGTCCACTTCGGCCGCCTGCTTGGCCACCAAGGCCGTTTGCCGCTGAGGAAGAATTATGATTCCCGTGGTCAGTTGCAGCGAGGTTGTTATCGCGGCCAAATAGCCCAAAAGTGTGAAAGGTTCATGGATATAGCTCTCGTGGGTATAAGGAAACCGGGGAACATCAGGATGGTGTTGAGGGTCCGCGCCCAAAACGTGGTCCAGCGTGCGGATGTGGCCGTATCCCAACTCCTCCGCCGCTTGCACGTAATCCCGCACTGCGCCAAAGTCAGCGCCGAAGTCGGTTATGGGCAAACTGACACCGATCTGCATTGGCCCCATCCTCCTACCGCCCAGAGATCATATTTCTACAGGTCCTGCCAATAGAACCGTAAAACCCCCCTTTCGTAAAGGGGGGTTGGGGGGATTTCCGCACTGCAACCCAACCCAGAGTTATTTCAGAACAACTTCTAGTGGGCGGCAGCGGCCGCTTGTTTTTTCAGTTGTTCGTCCCAGGGTCCGGGGAAGCGGCCGTCGCCATTACCCAGGCCGGTGAACAGCTTGTCCTGACGGGGCCATTCGCTTCTGGGTAACTCGTAGAACACCTCGATGCCGTTGCCATCGGGGTCTTGGATATAAACGCCCATGGAGATACCGTGATCGCCTACCCGGACTATGGGGATGTTCTTTTCTTTAACCCTCAGGTAGAACTCTTTCAGGTCCTCCAAGGTTTCCATGTACCAGGCCATGTGATTGAGACCCACCCGTCCCCGTTCGGGTCCTGGAGCGTCGTCGCCTACCTGGACCAGGGCGATCTCATGGGACTGCTCAATGTCCGCCGCCATGAAAGCGGCGTCCGGCCTGAGGTCGTAGCAATGCAGGCCCAACACGTCGGCGTACCAGTCCCGAGACAGCTCGGCGTTACGCACGAAGATGTTTATGTGTCCCAGGCACTTCGGTTTGTAGCTCATAAAGACCCTCCCATTCGAGGTGATCGCTTGCGTGGCCCACACTATACCATCCACCGAGACCACGCAACAACACAACCGTGCTCAGCCGTTGGTCTTGGCAGTGAAGAATTAGACGGCTTTATTTGGTCCACCTTTCGCTTATAATGTACCGCGTCGCCAATCCTGGCGCCGGAAGGACATACTACTTTAATACTGCACAACGATCACTCAGCGAGGGAGGAAACATATGGATCCCGATGGACCAAAGATATTGACCCAAGCGTTCGGCCCTCTACAGGGAATTCGCGTCATATCCAGCGGGTCTCTGATCGCTCAGCCCTTCGCGGCGACAATGGCCGCCGAGATGGGGGCGGAGGTTATCCAAGTTGAGCGCCCTGGCCAGGGAGACGGCCTGTGGAGAGCCCTGGAATTTCCCATCACAGGCGACAACGGCAATACCGTGGCCGCGGCTTGGGTCCAGGACCGGCGCAACAGCTTCCACGTTTCTCTGGACACCGGCAAACCTCGGGGTCAGGAGATATTCTTAGACCTTCTTCGCCAAGCGGACATATGGATGGAAAGCTCCATCCCAGGGACTTATCCAGCGTGGGGTCTGGACGATGAGACGATCCTCAAGGCCAACCCTCGCCTTGTTATCGCTCATGTCTCCGGCTACGGCCAGGACGGGGATGAGGGCTACTTGAACAGAGCGTCCTATGACTTCATCGGCCAGGGCTTCGGCGGCTCGATGAACCTGACCGGCTTCGCCGAACCAGCCGCTCCATCACGAGCCGCGCCGTGGACGGGGGATTTCATCACCGCCCTCTTCTGCATCTGGTCGTCTCTGGCCGGGTACATCCACGCCCAACGCACCGGCCAGGGCCAGGTCATCGACCTCGCCCAATATGAGGCGATCCATCGTGTCCTCGCCGGCACTATGGTGGCCTACTATGAACTGGGATTGAACCGGGAGCGCTCCGGCAACGCGGCGGGCATATTCCAGCCCTACGACACATTTCAAACCAGCGACGGTTGGGTCAACCTTGCTGCCTTGGGCGGCCCGTTCACTCGATTATGCCGGGTGATCGGCCTGGACCCCGAGGAAGAAAGATGGCAGCGGGCCACCACCGAGTTAGACTCTCCCGACGGTATCGAGTTTGACGCGATCCTGAGGGGATGGGTGCTGGAGCATACGGTGAACGAGGCTGTTGAAATCATGAACGCCTCCCAGGTTCCGTGCTGCGCTATCATGACCCCAAGGGACATGGCGGAAGACCGCCATTACAAGGCGCGTAACGTTCACATCGAGTGGGAGGACGTGAATCTCGGTAGAACGGTAAAGGGCACCGGCGTCGTCCCCAAGTTTTCGGAAACACCCGGCAAGATTTGGCGAGGGTCCGTGCCCGTGGGCCACGACAACGAAATGGTCTTCCAACAACTCCTGGGCCTCTCCTCCGCGGACCTAGTTCAATTGACGGAAGACGGGGTCATATAGTGAAATTCCATCTGTTCATGCTGCCCACCATCGGCCGCCGTCACGAACTGGAACAGGGGATGGCCGGCCTGCGAGACGACTTGTACCAGCGGATGCTCGGCGAGATCGACGAGCAAGCCCGATTCGCCGACGAACTGGGCTACTACGGCATGGGGTTCACCGAGCACCACTTCCACATCGAAGGATTCGAGCTGTCCACCAATCCGCTTATATGGAGGACTGGACGAATTCGAATAGACGAACTATTCGGGATTCTATCAGACTAGGACTTAGATCTCGTTGGCCGCACAATGGCCGGCCAACGAGATCTACTCAGGATCAATCCCGAAGCATGCCGGGTGCGAGGGTAAAGGCAACGTCACGGATTCCCATGTTTCAGGTGGAGTTCAACTCAGACGTTTCTTGATCTAGTACCCCGCCCCCTATAACCCGGGCAGCAAGAACTGGCCAAATCGCTGCACCTGGGTCACGGCATCGGTCACCGGCCAAAGGCAGATCTCCTTTGCGCCGGCCGCCATCCACCGCCGCAGCAGATCCTGGCACTCCTGGTAGCTACCCACCAGAAAATGTCCACCTTCTGTTTCGAACTTGGCCCGGATCGTCTGCTCGATGATCGGCACGGCCACCGACCTTGCCCGGTCCCCATCTTCATCGATATACATGAACATGGTATTCACGGCGTTGGGGAAACTGCCCGGGTCCTTGCCCCGGTTCTTGAGGGCCGTATCCAGGTTATTCAGCGCCTCGTTGAATTCCTCGGGCGTGGAGTGCCAGCCGGAGGACACCCATCCGTCCCCCAAGCGGGCCACCCGGCGCATCCCCGCCGTTGACCCCCAACTGGAAAGCCAGATGGGCACGCACGGCTGCTGTAATCCCCTAGGGGCGACGGTAACGTTGTCGAAATCGTAGTAGGGCCCGTGGTGGCTGACATTCTCTCCGCTGAGCAAAGCCCGCAACGCCGGCACTCCGTCCTCCAGCATCTTCCGCCTTTCCTGGAATGGGATGCCCAGCGCCAAGAAGTCCGACTCGGTGGAACCCTCTCCCACGCCGATTATCAGGTTACCGCCGCTCAGAACGTCTAAAGTCGCCAACGTCTGGGCAATCGCCGCAGGGTGGCGCAGGGGCAGGCCAAGCACTCCGGTTGCAATGGTCATATCAAGGTTGTTCGCCTGCCCCGCGATGGCGGCCAGCATCATCATGCAGTCCAACCAAGGATCCATGTAGACGATATGGTCGGTCACCCATACGGAAGAGAATCCGGACTTCTTGGCAGCGTCTACCGTGTCAACGAGGAGAGCCGCTGACGGCGGATTGGGTCCGGCGCCGAGCAGTATCCTGACCGGCAGATGGATTCCAAAGGAAACTCCGGTGGGGGACATATATTTGCTCCTGAAATGCCGATTCTCAAAGAATCTTACGAAGAAATAGGGGAATCACGTAGGGGCGCACGGCCGTGCGCCCCTACAACACTGGATGATTTAAACGGCGGTTTATCCCGCTCACGGCCACCGAGCTATGTCTGCCCTTCCGAGTGAGACCCCATATCGATGGAGATAACCTCGTCGGCCATGAGCCAGACTTCCGAGCCAACCAACTCCGGCTGACCCAACGCATCCAGGTAGCAGATACGAACGGTCTGCTCCTGGTCGTTTATCGAGATTACTTCGGCCAGATCGCCGGTGTCTAGCAGGAC
>Ga0066376_10006039_pt1 | contig 10079 bp, 13 predicted proteins | sample Knorr_S15_td_Bot_FD_77009 | JGI IMG/M metagenome (GOLD analysis project Ga0066376, IMG submission 77009) | Marine microbial communities from Southern Atlantic Ocean transect - Knorr_S15_td_Bottom_ad_5009_LV_A | ecosystem: Environmental > Aquatic > Marine > Oceanic | place: Southern Atlantic... | reverse complement strand
GGCGCGGATGGCGACGGGATACACCACGGCGGCCGTCTTCAAACTGATCGATGCACATGGCGTTTTTGTCCCATCGACATGGTCCAACTGGAGGCCGGCGGGTGAGCTCGCCACGTCCGGCCAATCTGGCGAAGAGTTCGAGCCGGTCGACGGGCACACACCGGGTGCGAGGGCGGCGAGACAGGGCTCGGCAGTCGTGCTGTCGTCCACTGAAACCAGCGGCAACGGGCTTCCGGGGTGGGCCGAACGGGCGGGTTTCACACAGGGAATAGTGACTCCGATCATGCAGAGTCTCAACACCATCGGCATCGTCTACGTGTTCAACAACTCATCGACACCACCGACTATTAACGAGATCGAACAACTGGAATTGGTCGTCGGTTTTGGATCGAATTTTTATGGGATATCCGGAACCGTTAAAAACAAATTATCCTGTCGGTCCACTTCAGTAGTCAGTGGCGGACCTTCATCGCAGCCATTCAGAGTCCCCGACGGACAGCCCGGGCGACGCAACTCCGGACTGACTGATGTCAACATGCCGAATTTCAGGCTCGATGCCGAATTGGAGAGGTTGGAATTGGACGGGATCTCGATCTCGATTTCCCCGACAGAATTCTTGCTGTTGCACACCCTGAGTTCATCGCCCGGTGTGCCGGTATCTTCAGCCGAGCTGGTAAACGCCTGCTGGGCCGCGAATGCAAAACCGGCCGAAAATGCGATCGATGTCGCGATATTTCGATTGAGACGTAAGTTGCAGGTAACGACTTTGGGCAAAGGATTGATTAAGACGGTGCGTGGCAGTGGTTACATGCTTGTCATACCTGTTACAGATCATCCGGGCGCCCGTCTGTCGGCCGTCAGCGCCGTACTACAGACGGCAGATTAAGTTGACCGGGTTCGCAATTCGGAGGGCGTTCTTCGTTGGCCCCGGTTATCGATCACCGAGTCGCTCCCACCCTTGACCCCTTTCATACGAGCGAGAGGAGCCAAAGCAAACGCCGCACCGAGGCGTTTGGTGCGGCGTTTGCGCCTGCCGGTCAAACGACCGGGTCCGCCAGTAAATTGTTTGAGGTTTTTCCTGAACTCTGCAGCCAGGACGAAGTTAACCTGCCGACAGGAGCATCGGGCCGCGTCTCCGAACGGGTAATGGCGCATAGCGTTGCACCGGGACCGCGCCACGATTTTGCAGTTCCGCAGGCTGGACCGAATGTGCGTCTGAATTAATCTTCCTATAAGGCCGGAGCTTACCGCTGGAGTTGAGATCCTGACTCGGATCAATTCCTGTCAGTATCAGGGTTACTCGGATTTGCGGGCCGAGCGCGACGTCCCGGACGGTGGTTACGTGCATATCAGCACGACCACCGGTCCTCGCCATTGCCACTGCAATGGTCTCTTGTACCTGGCCACTCGACATGCCGATACCGCCTTCTATATGAACCACAACCGACCTCGCCACACACCCGCCCGAAGTGTCAATCCCACCTGATGAAAGGCCCTCGAATGCGCGAATCACGGCATATTTACCGCCATGAAGTCCGTGCGAAGATGCTAAAAGCACAATCGACTTGCCGGAGCCACTTTGGCTCAGGGACCGCCTGACCTCTCCGAACTTGTCGGCTGAGACTGCTAAAGCGGATACGACCGTACTCACCGAATTTGAGACTTTTCTGTCGGCCTCCTTGAAGGCGTCTACGAGCGACATGCTGCCCGCTGCCCGGACGGGGTTGAGGAGATCGTTGTTACTTGTGACAATCACTGTGTCGACAGCATTCCGAAGTATTTCCAGGGCTTGCACTGCCGACTGGGTGCGAAATCGTCCCTCAAACTCGAACGGCAGGTTGACCGCGGCGAGGGTCAACGCCCCCGAATCGTGTGCGATATGTGCGACGAGTGGAGCGATTCCAGAGCCGGAACCGCGACCTAGGCCCGCCACGATTATCACGACGTCGGCGCCGGTTACGAACTCTGTCACGGCCTTGCCATATTCACCCGGTCCATCAGAATCGACAAACAATTCTGCTGCCGCCACTGCATCGCCGCCGCTACCAAAGCCGTCGCCTACCTGGATGAATTCGGCAAAGTTGCGGACGCTGTCGGTGCCGGTGCCTGTATCAATTCCAAGAAACCTCGTGTCATCGGGCAGGAAATCGCCGAGACTTCTTAGAGCAGAACAACCTGCTCCGCCGACACCGACTACACGTACGTCAAGGTTGGTGAGCGGGCGCTCCAGTGTCAAGTCAATCGTCATTTTCAGTCTTTTCCAATCATTTGGCGTGGTCGCCGCCGGTAGCCACCGGGAGCCGATATTTCCGGTCAGCCAGTAGTGGTTCAGAAAAACTAGCACAGACGTTCTATTAAATGGAAGTGTTTTAGAACACCCATTCCGAACACTTGTACGTATTCACCTGCTAACCGGTAAAGAAACTGGATGTCAGTTCAGCTGTGAGTTCGCGGGGAATCGCGCGATGATCCAAGGCCCCGGTATATCGGGTGACGACCCGCCATACGTACAGAACTTCCGGAGGTTCCGATGCCCTCATTCCTCGAAATGCCCGTCGATTCGGGTACGTTCGACGATTTCAGAAACCGCAACGAAACCGAACTGACTTACTCAATGAAGTGGGCAGCGTGGAAATGGCTCTGGGAGGTTGCCGAATGTGGGCTGATTGGCTTTGAGGTCCGACTGGAAGGCCCGTTCGGGCGAATCGCCGATGTGGTTGGTCTCGGACCTGAAAATCGTGTGTTCCTTATCGAAGTTAAATCGAGCAGGGGTGATTTACGTCGTGACGACAACAACGAGCGCACCCGCGAGAAGCTGGTTGCGAAATCGAAATCGCTCGATGCGGTTGTCGAACTGACAAAGAGCGTGTTGTCGGCAGCGTCCCGGAGCGCACAGAACGAGTCGGCCGGCGGGGTAGGAGGCAGCGGCAGTCTTCGGTCGCGGGCGGTTTCCACTGCTGAGGTCGATGTCAGGACGTTCGCAAGGAAGTCTGATTCGACAAAGAAGCGGATCGAAAATCTGTCGACAAAATTCCACGATGCAGCTTATCTGCGCTGTGCCGATTACCACTACATCATGGCCCCGCACCGGAAGTTCCGCACGACTGAGTTGCCGGAACAGTGGGGGTTGCTGAATCAGCGGAGCGAGACGGTGCTCGAGGCACCGCTCAAGCAGGTAAAACGAGTTACGCAGCACGTTATGCGGGCGATAGGCCGTTCGAACACACGCGACCTGATGAAGGCGTGCGAAGTAAGGGTGGCGCGCGATTAGCCGCTGCGCGCGGCGTTAGTTCCGGGCGTCAGCGGCCTCCCTGGTCGCGCGTCGCAATTCTCCCCCTCTCGGTCTCTCCCGGTCCGGGGGAGAGGGTGTTACAGAATCTTGCGGAGTCGCTCGATCGCTTCCAGCAGGTTTTCCTGCGAGTTCGCAAACGAAATCCTGATATATCCGTCGCCGAACGCCCCGAACGCGGTTCCGGCAAGAAGTGCAACACCGGCTTCGTAAAGGGCCTTGTTGGCGAATTCCTGTGAAGACATTCCCGTGGCCCGGATATTCGGGAACGCGTAAAATGCACCTTTTGGGACCGGGCAGGTGATTCCGGGCAGTGAATTCAGCCCTTCGACAACGAGGTCGCGGCGTTTCGTGAACTCTTCCATCATCGCTGCCACTGAGTCCTGCGGGCCTTCGAGCGCGGCGATCGCGGCCATCTGGCTGAAGACCGAGGTGCAGGAGACGCTATTGGTCATCAACCGGGTGACCGGCTCGACGAGGAAATCCGGGAACACACCGTAACCCAGGCGCCATCCCGTCATTGCGTAGCTTTTGGAAAAGCCGTCAAGGATGACAGTTCGTTCCCGCATTCCAGGGAACTTCGTGATCGAAACATGTTCCTGGTCGCCGTAGTACATGTCCTTGTAAATCTCATCAGCAAGTACCACGAGATCGTTCTCAACGGCCATCTCGGCGATTTTTTCCAGATCCGATTCGGGGATAACGCTGCCGCACGGGTTGTTCGGCGAGTTGATGATTATGAGCTTTGTACGCGGGGTGATGAGCGAGCGCAGGTTGTCGATATCGGCGTTGTAGCCGCTCTCTTCGTTCAGTTGCATGGGGACGGCGATACCGCCCATGTAGTTGATCATCGATTCGTAGATCGGGAATCCGGGGTTGGGGTAGATCACCTCAACGCCCTGCTCGACCAGTGCCATGATCGTGAAGAACATGACCGGTTTGCCGCCGGGGGTGACGATGACGCTGTCGGCCGAAACGTCGTATCCTTGGCGTTCCGTCTGATGTTTTGCGATGGCTTCGCGCAGTTCGATCTGTCCGGCCGACGCGCCGTAATGGGTGAATCCATCGTCGAGCGCCTGTTTCGCGGCATCGCGGATATGCTCGGGCGTATCGAAATCGGGTTCGCCAATTTCGAGGTGAACGATTGACTTTCCCTGGCGTTCCAGTTCTTTGGCTTTGGCGAGGGTTTCGAACGCTGTTTCGGTACCCAGGAGTGCCTGGCGAGTTGCGAGCTGTGTCACTATGGCGCGGCCTATTCGAATGAGTGTTTGTAAAAACCGGCTCGGATTCGCGATTGGGCACTCGATGGTCGCTTTTACGAGTCGACTTCAAGTTGCTACGAAATCCACAATAGGTTGAAAAGTTTGTCGCCGTGTCGGGGGCGTGTCAACAACCGGTGCGATAGTGTCACGCCAGAGAATCGGTAAAGAATTACAAACAAAGCGAAATTCAAGTAGCAATCGGAGTTTGCCCGGTCCATGACACAACCCAGAAAAAAACTTCAGAATCGCATGAAAAGGCTCATCAAGTCGGGCAAGCCTGCTTACGGGGTGTCGGTCCAGTTCCCTTCCGCTGAAATCGTCGAGATGATCGGTGAGTTGGGTTTCGACTGGGTGTTGCTTGATGCTGAGCACGGTTCGATAACGCCCGACAACATAGGCCCGATGATAATGGCCGCGGAAATCCGGGGGATCACCCCGATCGTCCGTCCGGAAAAGAACGACCCGGCGGTGATAAACAAGTATCTGGACCGGGGAGCGATGGGCGTCCAGATGCCCCATGTGAACACCGCTACAGAGGCGCGTGCCGTGTTGGAAGCCTGCCTTTACCATCCGCTGGGTGCGCGCGGGCTCGGCGGCGGCAGGATGGCCGACTTCGGCTGGGGTTCACCTACTTCGGAATATGTGGTTGAAGCCAACAGTGAAATGCTTGTGTGCATCCAGATCGAGGATGTGGCTGCGGTCGAGAATGTTGACGAAATCCTTGCGGTGTCGGACATCGATGTGTTTTTTATCGGCCCGACCGACCTCGCACAGTCGATGGGCCACCCCGGTGACAACGGACACCCGGATGTGCAAAAGGTGATTGGCGAAACGTTCGATCGAATTCACGCGGCCGGCCTTGCCTCGGGAACCCCCGGTGCCGCCGAACAGGCGTTAAAAAACACCGAAGCGGGCATCCTGTACCACTACACACACATCCCGACTTTCATGGCCACCTACGGGCGTCACTTCATGGAGACCGTGGGGCGGGCGTAGCGAGCGTTGCGCCGCAAGACGAGGGCAGCGTGAGCAAAGTGCGACCGGTCACGATTTCTCACGATGTTTGTGTGGCAATCGCTGTTACAATCGCGGGCGGTGCCTGTGAGGGCGTGAATGCTCCGGTTTGGGCATCGACCCACCCTGAAACGGTGCCTTCAGGGAGATCACAGAACACGACCCACAGGTCATTTCCTTCAGTAGACCCGATCACGGTCTGCCCTTTCGACACGCACCCGGGCCAGTGTTCGGTTGCGCCCGGCCATTGCGGTAGTTGCCCCGATGTTGACTGACTCCACATCCAGGGCGACATCTGCCTCGTACCGAATGAACTCCATTGGCACGACGCGCCATTCATTCGGAGGTTGGTCCGGTGCATCAATGAAAAACTGAACACCGAATGCTACCTCTTTGTCGGTCACTGCGAAATCGAAACGGCCTGTGGGCGGATCGACCGCAATCTGGCGCAGGACCGGTTCGTCGATGCCACTAGCTGCCAGCACCTGCTCTGCCATTTCCCGGAGGGCGAGAGCGCCGGCATCGGGTTCTGGAGTTCGGTTAGAACAGCCGACAATCAACACAACCACAAAGGTAGCTGTGAGAAGTTGTGCGCACCGGGATTTGCCATGCATGACAATATTCAGATCACCAGTGGAGGTCGGGTGGACATTCGGTGCGCTGAAAACTATCACACATGCACATTTCAAATATGGATTACTTGGCCTGGGCCGAGTGGTACGACATCTTCTACTCAGCGGCCGATCCCGGCGATGTCGAGTTTTACCACGGTCTGTGCCGTGCATCGGGCGGACCGGTTCTCGAGATCGGCGTTGGAACGGGTAGGATCGCACTGCCCCTTGCACGTGACGGGATGGAGATCGTAGGGATCGACCTGAACGAGCCCATGTTGAAGGTCGCCGAGCGCAAGGCACTGGACGTCGCTCCACTTTCGGGAAGTCTGAAACTCATTCAGGCCGACATGAGGAAGTTCGACCTGAAACGGCAGTTTCCTGTGGTGATCATTCCGGCGCGCACGCTTCTTCTTGCGACCACGGAAGAAGACCAGATTTATACGTTGTGCTGCGCGGCGAGACACCTGGAGCCGGACGGCACACTGGCATTCAATCTTTTTTATCCCGATCCGGAAATGCTGGCTGACGACCCCGATGAGGAGTTTTTGCTGGAAGTGGTTGAAAAAGCGGGCGGGGGTCGCTACGTGCTCACAGCAAAGAATCGTTTCGACACGACGAACCAACTAAACCACGGGGTGCAAATAGCTGAAGAACTGGATGCCTCGGGCAAGGTGTTGAGGCGGGAAGAGCTTGAAGTGGTCGTTCGGTATCTGTACCCGGACCAGGTTGTTTCACTGTGCGAGCGAACTGGTCTGGAAGTTATCGGATTGTGGGGTGATTTCGAGGGGGCTGAAGTTACAGAGGAGAGCGACGAGATAGTCGTGATTGCCCAGCACGCCGGGAATCAGTCGCAACGGGCGCATCCGATTCTGTGAAAGATGCGTGGTCACAGACGGTGGACAGACCGCTGAATCGTCGGGCCGGGTTGTGTCGATCTTCTAAAAACCCGCGGTCTTGTTGCAGATGTTTTCGAGCGGTTCGCCGGTCTCGAATCTACGGAGGTTGGCCCGGAACGCGTCGCGACGCATCTCGTAAAGCTCGGGTGTGAGGGCCGACGAGTGGGGGGTCAGGATGACATTCGACAAAGTCCACAGCCTGGAGTCTTCTGCGAGCGGTTCTTCAGCCGTAGCGTCGAGCGCCGCCCCTGACAGGTGTCCCGATTCGAGTGCGTCGCACAGGGCATCCTCGTCTACGATCTTGCCGCGGGAAATTACGATTACATAGCTTCCTTCAGGCATGAGGGCGATTCGGCGGGCGTCGATCGAATTACGCGTTGTATCGAGCGCCGGCGCCGCGATAACGAGAAAATTCGACAGGCGGCAGAGGTCGTCGAGCCGGTCGAGGTCCCAGCACTCCCTGACGCTTGCGGGAACATCCGACGGCCCGGGATCGATGGCAAACGTTGTTGTTCCAAACGCGGCCACACGTTCGGCTACCGCCCTACCGATTGCGCCCAGCCCAAAAATTCCGACCGTTGCCCCGGTGAGTTCGGTAATCCGGGACGCATATTTCTGCGTGTCCCAGGTCTTATTCTGGCGGTCTACGAAAGCTTCCTGGAACCGGTGGGTTAGCCCAACCATTGCCCCGATAACGTGGTCGCCCATCGATGTCACGTGAGTGCCCGGTGCGTTGGTTATCGGTACGTCGGAATCGACGATGTTCTGGTAGGCAACTATCTTATCGATGCCCATGCCGGGGCACGCGATCCACTTAAGTTTTTTGGCGGCCGCAAAGGCTTCATCGTTCGGCCAGCCGAAAAAAGCATCTGCGTCTCGGATGGCTGCCGAATGTTCGGCGGGATCGTATGCGACGATGAACTCGATCTCCGGGAACGAGTCGCGCAGTTCCTCGGCGTAGTGGGCGCCCACGTGATCGGTGCCTATTACAACCTTTAGTTTCGTCATCTCTTAACTCCGTTTGTACCGGGTTGAACGCGCCGGGGCATGCTTGGCATCGTTGTAGATATTCGGCGGTTGGCAGGGTATATGCGAACAGGGGAGATTTGGATGATACGTGCCATCACAGCTGTTTCTGGCAATAGAACGATCGGATCCGTCGAATTCGTTCGTTGCGAACGCTCGTACACATGCATGGTTGACATTTAATTGAAGAATTCGGCAGGACCCCTTTCAATGCAGGCAGTACCGATCATGCTGGTTTGATCGAATGACTCGATCATGGGTGCAACATAGAAGATCGGTAATGGGGAGGGGACCAGATTTTTATTTGTGACAGGATCGTCGACGTTGTTTTCTTGTTGATCAGGACGATGGTCCAGATCGTACACGAGATCGTTAGCACGGTCTGTGACTGGGTAACGACCACGATCACAACGTTCCGAGAAGTTGTTGAAACTGTTTGCAGGTGGTTGCCGTGGCCATTGAACAAGCTCTGCGACCTGGTGGTGACGATAATAAAGATCGTAGAAACGGTAGTCGAGTGGGTTTGCGAAGAGGTTATTGAACGAATATTCGTGTGGGTTGAAAAATCCTCGTATATGTCGAATACATCGTCCGGTGGGTGTGCTGGATCATCACGCTCCCTCTACGGCTCATCGGCTTGTTGCAATGCTGGATCACTAGTGGACACGCACGCCGAACGATGCCTGTCTGCGTGGTAATCATCTCGAACGAGAACGACGAGCTGGCAGCATCCGAGTCCGATGTTGCAGCTCGCATGGCCGACGCCGCGGCGATTCTGGATGATCAGTGCAATATCGACCTGGTAGTTGAGTACGCGCGTCGAGCGACAGCCCGAATTCTTCTCTGGCACTTCTTGTGAATTTGGTGGAATGTTCTCCAACTTCTTCCAGTGGTTCTCGAACAACACTTCGACAAACTGCATCACCGTTTACGTGGTCCGAACCATCAGTGGAGCCAGTGGTTGTTCCTACCCGGGTACTAACTGGGTGACGATCGATGGAACCGCGGGTGGGTCGGTGATTGTCCAGGAGATTGGACATATCGCCGATATCTGGCCGCACAGCGATGACCCTGACGACGTAATGAGCAATGGCGCCGGTGCTCGCAACCAGTTGACGCACCTTCAGTGCTGCCTGCTGCGTACTTCCCGTTTCTCACGGGTAACGCCGTTCTTCCCGGTGATCGACGTCGCTGGCTGGACCAATGAGGCAGCACGTACGGCTACGGTCCGCCGGTCTCCGCTGCCGGGCGGCAGCCATGACGACGACCACCACTAGGCATGAAAATTAGCCTCTGTTGAGTTATCAGCACCCCACGCCACAAGCGTGGGGTGGTTTGGTTAGCGCCCCGCCGATTGACGTGCAGCTGCGAAGTCTGCGTTGTTCGGCCCGGTAAATCGCATGGCCGCAACGGGCATAACGGGTCGATGGACAGTCGAATGAATTCCAGGTTTCAGCCGGGCGATCACATATTGACGAGATATGTTTTTCGAGGACGAGTCGTAACGGCCGCTAACTGGATTGTCGTAATGGATTCACCCGAGTTGATCTTCACGTGGATACCGCTCGACACGACGGTGATGAACGGGGTGGTGGATGGCGAAAATCACCTGACGGGCCGATAGTTCGCCGATCTGGCATGGGAGATGGTTCCTCGGAAATGGCGCACGGCAGTCACGCTGAGGCTCAAGTCACCTTCAGCAATGTGGTCGCTGTGGGTGTTCTGGGACGAAGGCATGTCCAGCTTGAAAGCCTGGTATATCAACATCGATGCGCCTTTTAAGCGGACGCGGTTAGGGTTTGATACGTGGGACATGTTTCTCGATATCGTGGTCGCACCCGACCGCAAGTCATGGCGGTACAAGGATGAAGACGAGTTCGCCGACGCGATTTCGGCCGGAATTTGCACCCCGAGGAAGCGGCGGAAGTCCGGGCGTCTGCTGTCCAGGCGCTGGAGATCGTAAAAGCAAATCGACCGC
>Ga0066376_10006038_pt1 | contig 10080 bp, 10 predicted proteins | sample Knorr_S15_td_Bot_FD_77009 | JGI IMG/M metagenome (GOLD analysis project Ga0066376, IMG submission 77009) | Marine microbial communities from Southern Atlantic Ocean transect - Knorr_S15_td_Bottom_ad_5009_LV_A | ecosystem: Environmental > Aquatic > Marine > Oceanic | place: Southern Atlantic... | reverse complement strand
GCTGGTCGGGTTGAACGGCGTGACGCTGCCCGCGCATTATGCGGGTCCGATGGGCGGGTTGGCGCCCTGGCTTGCCGATCTTGGATTGGTGTTCGGCGCGGTGCCGGCCTATAGCGGCGGCTGGCAGATCGTATCGCTGGCGGCGCTGCTCGGTTTCGTGTGGTTCTTCCCGAATACCCAGGAAATCCTGCGCGATTACGAACCGTCGCTCGACGATGTGCGCGTGACGGCGCGAACCGGGCAGCTGGTATGGCGGCCTTCGCTGGCGGCGGGAATATGTATCGGCGCTGTCGCCAGCTATCTTGCGTTATCGCTGCTTCAAGGGACTTCAGGTGAGTTCATCTACTTCCAGTTCTAGGCGGTTCGCGCTTGCCTTCGTGACGGTATTTTTTGTCTCGGCGGTGATATTCGTGGCCGGCAGCGAGGCGCTGATACGCGTCTATGTCGCGCCGCGCGATACCTTCGATGCCCGTAAGAACGCTTTCCTGAACGGCACGGAAACCAGCGCGGCCTTCGGCGATTCACGCGTCGTGTCAGGGCTTGTCGATGGCGATGGCCTGGCCAATTTCGCCGACACCGGGGCCGGCCTCGATACGATACTTGGCAAGCTGGACGCCTATGTCGCGATGGGGCGGGGACGGCGGATCGTCTTCCAACTGGCGCCGCAACATTTCGCGCTGTACCGGCTGAGCGGCGGCGGAAAGGACGAGCTGCGGGAGTTTCTCGACCCCAATTCCGGCGGACTGCAATTTCTGCGGCCCCATTACAGAAAATATCTGTTCGACTACTGGGCGGCGGTTCTCCTCGACCCCACGCTATTACGGGGCGCCGAATCGGTGAAAAAGGACATCCAGCCCAGGCTCGTCGATATGTCTTCCGACGCCCAGTGGCGAGAAGCGAATATCAGGGTCCAGCTCCATATTCCGGTCGCCGGGTACGCTGCCACCAAGGAGATGCGGCGGTTGCGCGCCGCGTTGAAGCGCGCCCAGGATCGCGGCGTCGACCTTTGTCTGGTCACGTTTCCGGTCGGCGGAACCTATCGGGCCGTGGCCGGAAAATTTCCGATATTCGCCGAGATCCGAGCCTTCTACAAAAATATCGCGGCCGGTATCGGCGCGACGCATCTCGATCTTTGGGATGCCTATGACGACCGGTATTTCGCCAATGTCGATCATCTCAACCAGGACGGATCGCGGCGTCTCACGCGCGAAATCCGGCGCCGGTGCCAGATTTGAAAGTCGCCATCGGCTATCGCGTCATGGATCAGGCCTGGGGCGGCGGCAACAGATTCGCCGCGTCGCTGATTGACGCGCTAGACGCCGCGGGTCACGCCGTGGTGCACCATCTTAGCGATCCTGACATCGACATTGTCCTGATAATCGACCCGCGTGCGCGCAATCCAACGACCGCCTTCACGCCCGGTGCGATCGCGCGTCATATCGCATGGCGCAATCCGCGCGCCATCGTCGTGCACCGCATCAATGAATGCGATGAACGCAAGAACACCAAAACCATGAACCTTCGGCTGCGGCTGGCCAATCAATGCGCCGATCACACCGTGTTCGTCGCGTCCTGGCTGATGGATCTGCCGGTCTGGCGCAACAAGGACCGCGATGGGTGCAGCGTCATTTTGAACGGCAGCGACCCGGCTATTTTCAACCGCGCAGGCCACCTTGACTGGAACGGCAAGGAGCCCTTGCGGCTGGTCACCCATCATTGGGGCGGCAACTGGCTCAAGGGGTTCGATGTTTATCAGCGGCTGGACCATATGCTGGAAACGCCGCAATGGCGGGACCGCATCGAATTCACCTATATCGGCAATCTGCCGCCCGGCTTCGCGTTCAAGAACGCCCGCCATGTGCCGCCGCTGGACGCCGTTGCCCTCGCCGACGCGCTGCGCGGCCAGCATGTCTACCTGACCGCCTCGATCAACGAACCCGGCAGCCACCACCAGAACGAAGGCGCGCTTTGCGGTCTGCCTTTGCTGTACCGCAACAGCGGTTGTCTGCCCGAATATTGCCATGGCTACGGCATCATGTTCGAAGCCGATGGCTTCGCGGCCGCCCTTGAGGGCATGATCGCGGACTATCCCCGATGGGCGGCCGCCATACCGCGATACGAACATGTGGCGGACCGCACAAGTGCTGCCTATATCGCGTTGTTCGACAGGCTTTTGGCCGGCCGGAAGGCGCTGGTGGCGCGGCGCCGGGCCAGGCCGCTGTCTTTCCTGCTCAACCAAATTCCCTGGTAATCATGCGCAAGGATTTCGTAATCGATGACGATGCATCCGCGGAGGACGAGACCGCCTTCGTGGAGCGCTACTGGACCGATGTGTGGAAGCGCGAAGGCGGGCCGAAAGGGGCCTATGACCGGATTCCACGCAAGGCCGAATACCGCATCATGGCGCCCTTTCTGGCGCGGCTGGGCGAAGGCGCGCGGTTGCTCGACGGTGGCTGCGGGCTGGGCGACTGGACGGTCTATCTGACCCGCAACGGTTACCCCACGACCGGCCTCGATATCAGCCGCAAGACCGTGGCCCAGCTTGGCGCGCTGTTCCCCGACGTGACCTTCGCCACCGGCGATATCCGCGATACCGGGTTGGCGGCGGACAGTATCGACGGTTATTTCTCCTGGGGTGTCTTCGAACATTTCGAGGCCGGTTTGCAGCCCTGCATCCGCGAGGCCCTGCGGGTGCTGCGGCCCGGCGGATATCTGTTCGTGTCGGTGCCGATGGACAATCTGCGCCATGCCGCCGCCGGTGCGCTGGACGGCATCGGCGCCAACAAGGAACCGGCGTTCGGCGCGCGGTTCTACCAATGGCGGCTGAACCGGGCCGAGTTGGCCCGCGAGCTGGCGATTGGCGGGTTCGAGGTGCTGCGCGTCAAACCGATCCACAAGCGCCAGGGCGTGCTGCGCGCACTGCATCATGGCCTGGGCCTGCATTACGACTGGTTCGTTTCGCGCGCGCTCAGCGCCGCCCTGGCGCCCTTCATCCCCGGCAATCTGATCGCCCATATGGTCCTCGCCGTCGCCCGCAAACCGGAAAAGCGCCAATGAAGCGCATCTTGTTCCTGTTCAATGTCGGGCGAATCGAGCGGCTGGGCACGGAATGTCCCAACGAATTTTTCTATGGTGCGCTGGATTTCGATCCGAACCGCTTCCGGGTTCGCATGTTGGGTCCGCATCCGCCAAGCCAGGGGCTGATCGGCGAGTGCGGCACGGTCCATCCTTTGCCCGCAATGTTGCGCCGGATGACCGTGTGGCTGAAACAAAACCGGCTTTCGGCGCTGATATTCGTGACCCGGATGGTCCAGATCGTCTTCGCCGGACGCCACGCGGTGCGCGACGCCGATTTGATCGTCGCGGTGACCAGTCCGTGGATTTTCGCCCTCAACGTCTTGCGGCGCTTGGCGATCGTGAATACGCCCTTTGTCGGTATTGCGTTCGGGCCATTCCGCGCGCCCAAAGGCGCCAAGGGACATGCGGCGGCGCTGGTTCGCCGGGCGCTGTTCCGGGGCGCGACGGTAATTTTTACCGGCGAGGCCGACCGCGAAAACTATCTGGCGCATATTGGCGGCCGCCGCGACGATACAAGGCTGATGTATTTCGGCGTCGATGAGAATTTTTGGCGCCCGGACCGCGCCGCCGCCGGCGATTACGTCTTCGCAATCGGTTCGGCGTTTCGCGACTACGGCACCCTGTTGGCGGCATGGCGGGACTGCCGAACAAAACTCAAAATCGTCGCCACAAACCTGGAAGCGTCCCCCGGAACGCCGGACAATGTCGAGATCATATCCGGCATCTGGCATTCATCCGATCTGTCCGATAGCGACATTCGCGCGCTGTTCCAGGGTGCGCGCTATGTCATCACACCGCTGCACGATACCAGCCGCCCGGCCGGACAAAGCGCCACCTTGCAGGCCATGGCTTGTGGTAAAGCCGTCATATTGTCGAAGATTTCCGGCCTTTGGGACCCCCAGACGATGGTTCATCTGGAAAACTGCTATCTTGTCACGCCGGGCGACGTCGCGGCGTTGCGTTCCGCGATCGATTATTTCGAATCGAGGCCGGACGAGGCCGCCCGCATTGGTGCCAACGCCAGGGCGACGGTCGAACAGCACTACACGACCGCCATTTTCACCCATCAGCTTGAGGACTTCGCCGAAGCCATGTTGGAGACGTCGCGATGAACCCGGCGCGGACCGCTTTGATATTCGGCGTTTCCGGCCAGGACGGCGCCTATCTGGCCCGGTTGCTGCTGGACAGGGGCTACGCCGTGCATGGCGCGTCGCGCGATGCGGAACTGTCCGGCTTCGGTAATCTGGCGGCGCTGGGCATCCGTGGAAAAATCGCCGTCCATTCGGCCATGCCGACCGATTTCCGCAGCGTTTTTCAGGTCGTGCGCCGGGTTGCGCCCGACGAGATCTATAATCTGAGTGGCCAGAGTTCGGTCGGTCTGTCGTTTGCGCAACCGGCCGCGACCCTGGAAAGCATCGTCATCGGCACGCTCAATATCCTGGAGGTCATCCGCACATTGGACCGGCCGATCCGGTTCTACAATGCCGGTTCGGGTGAATGTTTTGGCGATACCGACGGTGCCGCCGCCGATGAGAACACCGCCTTTCGGCCGCGCAGCCCCTACGCCGTGGCCAAGGCGGCGGCCACCTGGCAGGTCGCGAATTACCGCGAAGCCTACGGACTGCACGCCTGTTCCGGCATCCTGTTCAACCATGAATCGCCGCTGCGCCCGGAACGCTTCGTCACCCGCAAGATCGTCGCGGCGGCGGCCCGCATCGCCGCCGGCGACACGGCCAAGCTGATCCTCGGCAACCTCGCCATTCACCGCGATTGGGGCTGGGCGCCGGAATATGTCGAGGCCATGTGGCTGATGCTGCAACAAGACGCACCCGGCGATTTCGTCATCGCCACCGGCGAACCCCATTCGCTGGAAGAGTTCGTTGCCGCCGCCTTTGCGCATTTCGATCTGTCGTGGCGCGACCATGTGGAAATCGACGAACGGTTTTTCCGGCCCAGCGATATCGCACTTGGCTTCGGCGACGCCGCCAAGGCGGCGAAAATTCTCGGCTGGCGGGCCAAAACCACGATGCCCGGCGTCGTAACCCGCATGGCCAAGGCCGAAAGGTGCTGAAGGACGCGCTTCGCGCGGCCCGCGTGCGCGGTTACTGCCATGCCTGGCGGGGGCTGGGGCGCTTGGGCGTCGATCGCGGACCCAAGGTGCCGGTGTGCTTCGTTATCGAAAATGCGGATTGGGCGATCCGCTGGGTCGGCGAGCATATCTGCGGCGAAATTGAGCGCCTGTCGCCCAATACCGCCGCCGTCACCACGCGGCCCGAACGGTTGGTCGGCCGGGTCGTCCATTTCGGTTCGCAATATATGTGGCTCGCCTGGGGCCATGCGATGAGCGCCGATAACCGCTATGTGACATCGTTTTTTCACGGCAAGCCCGAGGACGGGCGCGAGGTCGCCCGCCATATCGACGCATTTCTGCAAAGCGTGCCACGGCTGTCGCGCATCGTGACCGCCGCCCGCATCGTCGAACAACGGCTGCTCGATTGGGGCGTGCCCCGCGACAAGATCGTGCGTATTCCAATCGGCGTCGATACGACATTGTTCACGCCGCCAAACCGCGAACAGAAGGCGGCGGCGCGCGCCGCACTCGGCATCGCCGGCCACCATGTCGTCATCGGCTCCTTCCAGAAGGACGGCGTCGGCTGGCAGGACGGAAAGGAGCCGAAGCTGATCAAGGGCCCCGATGTGTTTCTCGATACCGTTGCGCGTCTGAACCGCGATGTTTCGGTGTTCGTGCTGCTGACCGGCCCGGCGCGCGGCTACGTCAAGGCCGGCCTGGAAGCGCACGGCATCCCCTATGCCCACCGCTATGTGCCAACACATGGCGATCTGGCCGCGTGCTACCATGCGCTCGACCTTTATCTCATCTCTTCGCGCGAGGAAGGCGGGCCGATGGGATTGATGGAAAGCATGGCGAGCGGCGTCCCCGTGGTGTCGACCGCGGTCGGCATGGCACCAGATCTGATCGAAGACGGCGTGACCGGCGGCCTTGCGGAATCGGAAGCGGTCGAAGCCCTGGCCGATTCCTGCCACGCCCTGCTTGGCGCCGCCGATAATGGCGCCGCGCTTCGCGCGGCGGCGCGCAAGGCGGTGATGGTTTGCGACTGGAAAATCGTCGGCCGGGACCATCTTGAACGGGTCTACGCGCCGCTGATGCGATGAAACGCCTGTTACGCAAGGGATATCGTATGGCCACGGGCCTGCGAAGCCTGGCCGCCCGGACCGGCGGCGGCAGCCCGCGCGTTTTCTATGGCGGCGCGCGGGCCGGCGATATCGGCGGGCCGTTGGTCAAGGTCAAGCGGCTGCGCGCCTATTTTCCCGAACATCGCTGGGGCTATAATCTGGTCTATTGCCTGAGCGGCGCGCCCTATCTTCCGGCCGTAGCACTGCGGCTGCTCAAGCGGCGCGGCGTGCCGCTGGTCTGCAATCAGAACGGGGTCTTCTATGAAGCCTGGCATGACGGCGACTGGCGCGCCCGGAACGCCGAAATGGCGGTGCCCTATCACCTGGCCGGGCATGTCTTCTGGCAAAGCCAGTTCTGCCGCGATTCGGCGCAACGCTTCCTTGGCCCCCGGCAGGGTCCAAGCGAAGTGCTCTACAACGCCATCGACACCGGCCATTTCCGGCCCGCCGATACCCCGCGCATGGGCGAGAAATTCACCTTCCTGGTTACTGGCAAGATCGACAGCCATATGTTTTATCGTATCGAAGCCAGCCTGAAGGGGCTGGCGGCGGCGCGCGCAAACGGTCTGGACGCCCGGCTCATCGTGGCCGGGTGGATGTCCAGCCCGGCGGCGGCGAAATGCCGCGATCTTGCCGCCACGCTCGACCTTGGCGGCGCGGTCTCGATGACCGGCCCCTATACCCAGGAAGACGCGCCGGCGGTCTATCGGTCGGCCGACGCCTATCTGATGCTCAAGCACAACGACCCCTGTCCGAACGCGGTGCTGGAGGCGCTCGCTTGCGGATTGCCGGTGCTGTATTCGGACAGCGGCGGCGTGCCGGAACTGGTCGGCGGCGATTGCGGCGTAGCACTGGCGTGCGCCGAAAGCTGGCAGCGGCCGCATTGGCCGGCCCCGGCGGCGGTGGCCGAAGGCATGCGCGCCATCGCCGATAACCGCGAGGCCATGGCGGCCAGTGCGCGGTGCCGCGCGGTTGCGCGTTTCGATATTGCGCCGTGGATCGAACGCCACCGGGCGGTGTTCGCCGACCTTCTGGGCGCCCGGCCGTGAAGCGCGCGATCCTCGCCCTGGTGGCGCTGTTGTCCTGGCCCTACCGGTTGATACCCGCAAGTTTGCGCCGCCGACTGATATTCGGCCTGGCTTTGCTCGACAGCCGCATTGGCGGGCCGGACGACGCCTTGCGCCGGCTGTTTGGCCTGTCCGACGATCTTGAACTGCTGATTAACGAGCGCGCCATGGCCCATGGCGGCGGCGAACACCCCAAGCACGGTCTCACCCGCTATCACGATTTTTTCGTCGAGCGCATCCCGGCCGGCGCGGCAGTGCTCGATATCGGCTGCGGTTACGGTGCCGTGGCGCGTTCCATTGCGCGCCGGGTCGAGGGCGTCCAGGTGACCGGCATGGACGTGAACCCGGCGCGGATCGCCGAGGCAAAGGCGGCCGACAATCCGCCTAATCTGCGTTTTCTGGTCGGTGACGCCCTGACCGGAACGCCCGATGGCGAATGGCATACGGTTGTGCTCTCGAACGTGCTTGAGCATATCGAGCCCCGCGTCGATTTTCTGCGGCGTCTGGTCACGGCCGTGTCGCCGCGCCAGATATTGATCCGGGTGCCGCTGTTCGAACGCGATTGGCGGGTCGCCATGCGCCGCCAGCTCGGCATCGGCTATTTTTCCGACCCCACCCATTATATCGAACATACCATCGAGGAATTCACCGCTGAAATCGACGCCGCCGGCCTGGAAATCGCCGAAAAACTGACCTCGTGGGGCGAAATCTGGGCGGTGTGCCGGCCCAAGGAGACCGTGATTGCCCCTGGTTAGCGTCATTTTGCCCTGCTTCAACGCGGTGGAGTTTCTGCCCTGTGCGCTTGATAGCCTGCGCGCCCAGACCTTCGGCGATTTCGAAATAATTATTGTCGATGACGGCTCCACCGATCCGGCGACCATCGCCTATCTCGATGCGCTGCCCGGCGATATACGCCTATTGCGCCAGGAAAACCGGGGCCTGCCCGGCGCGCGAAACGCCGGGATCGAAGCCGCGCAAGGGCGCTACGTGGTGCCGCTCGATTGCGATGACTGGCTGGAACCCGATTTTCTTGAAAAAACCGTGGCGGCGCTTCAGGCCAACCCGAAGGCCGGTTTTGCCTTTGCCCATCTGGTGCTCGAAGAGGATGCGCGCGGGGTGTTGGCCAAGAATTACAATTTCTTCGAGCAGCTTTTCCTCAATCAGTTGCCGTATTGCGTGATGATGCCCAAGGCGGTCTGGGCGGCAGCGGGTGGTTACGACACCACCTTGCGCCATGGCTATGAGGATTGGGAGTTCAATATCCGGATCGGCGGCCGGGGCTGGTTTGGCGTCGCGGTGCCCGAGCCGTTATTTCATTACCGGGTGCGCGCAACCGGCATGTTGAAAAGTCTGTCTTCCAATTTGCACGGCCAGCTTTGGGGCGACATACAACGGCGCAACCGCGACCTTTACCGCTTTCCGGCCCTGGTCGGTACCTGGTGGCGCTGGCGAAAACGCCCTTCCAGCTACCCATTGGCGCTCTATTTCGCCTGGCTGGCGATTCACCGGATACTCCCCGTTTTTTGGTTCACTGCCTTGTTCCGCCAGGTCCTGGGCGTAGCTTCCCAAGCGCACCGCGCGACCCGAAAGGCGATTTGATTCGGTTCCACAGTGCCCCTCGAACGTGATCCATTCCGTGGTCCTTGGGCCAGGTCGCCGGAGATGCTGGACGACCCACTGTCGCTGAACAGCCTGACGCTTTCAGCGCCAAATTCAGGGTGACCGTCACATCGCCCGCTATCATTGTCATACAAGGTTTCTATGCGAAAACGTATCTGCAACAGTTGTCTCGTACTGTTCGGCAATCGCCGAGACCGAAGCCTGCGATCGCTGTATGGTCGCTATGACGGCGTGCGTCGTCGTGGCGCAGTTGTGTAGAACCTGTCTCATTGCCTATCCCTCATCTGAAAATTTTTCCGAATTCATCTGATAGAATTATGTCGTCCGACGATTATGATTTCACCGCCTTTATCGCTGAGACGTTGCGAGACGCGTTTGGCGATAGCGGAAAGGCCGTCAAAATGGTGATGGCCTACACCGGTGCTGGGGAACGCACGGTCAAGAATTGGTTTCAGGCCAAGAATGGCCCAAACGGTGCAAACCTGATCGAACTTGTCCGCCACTCGGACGAGGTCTTAGAGGCGGTTCTGTTCCTGTCTGGTCGAAAAGAAATCCTGATGGTAAAAATGCTGGCCGATACGCGAAGCGCAGTGGTTGAAATGCTGGAAATCATGGATCAGCTGCCAACAAACGACCCGCCTGGACAGTCGTCCAGCGATTAGCGGCTGGTTGTTCGCGCATACCACGTAGCACAGAGTACCTGATGGGTTGTCGGCGGTTCATGCCCGCCATGGCATGCGCCTGTCAATTCCCTGATACGTCGAATTAGTTCCCTGTTCTGACATTTGAATTCCCTGTTCCGAGTTTTAGGGAAATTGTCGGTAACCACTTGACAACACGCGGCAATTAGAATTGTACCGACTCGCTTTCCCTGTTAATTCGCGAAATTTCCCTGTAAATTAGGGGTTATCAGGGAATTCACCCAGAGACGAGTTCGCTGGAGACTGCGCCCGCCGCCATTAATAATCGACAACACATTGATTATTATCAAATAAATAAGGGGCTGACCCAGATAACTAGTTCAAGTACATTCTAACCCATTGCCTTAGGTGCAATAATTGAGATGCTGGGTCACTGTTGTTAAAACGCCACTCACATTCCTTCAAATATAGCCCAAATT
>Ga0066376_10006036_pt1 | contig 10085 bp, 10 predicted proteins | sample Knorr_S15_td_Bot_FD_77009 | JGI IMG/M metagenome (GOLD analysis project Ga0066376, IMG submission 77009) | Marine microbial communities from Southern Atlantic Ocean transect - Knorr_S15_td_Bottom_ad_5009_LV_A | ecosystem: Environmental > Aquatic > Marine > Oceanic | place: Southern Atlantic... | reverse complement strand
GACTCGAGCGCCCGCGCTTCGGCAACATTGGTGGCAGAACTCATGGTAAAGATACCGCGGTCACGAAGGGGACGGAACAGCGCCTCACTCGGCAGACCAAAATGAAAACTCACTACCGCCGGCGCCATCTCAAGCACAGCTTCGAGATGCGCAGCGTTGAAAGGCGGTGCTGAGGCTTGCGCTAACGGCACCTCGCCCAGACCCAGTTCCTGATAGAACGGTGCCAGTGCGGTTCGCATGGATTCATCTCTCACCGCATCCTGCTCTGGCTCACGATGGACAAAGAAGTTGATGTTGTAACTTCCGTTAGTCGCTTCACGCAGGGTCCGGCAATCGGCACGCACCGCAGAAGCCGAGTGAAACGCGAGGCCCAGCGAACCCAGAGCGCCCGCGTTGGAGACAGCGGCAGCCAGTTGCGGCGTGGTAGCACTTGCCATGGGAGCCTGCACAATGGGGAAACGCAGCCCAAGTCGCTCAGTGAGTCGATTCGACGGCCAGCGCGCGGACATCACTGCTGTGTGCGAGTCGCTCACTGGTCAAAACGCCTGAACGTTGCACAACCATCCTTCTTGACCTGCGCGACCAAGCCCAGCTCCCAATCAAGATAAGCCTGCATCGCTTCCTCAACGGCATCGCGACGCTCGTAAGGCTTGTACCAGATATCTGCGGGCTCCTCTTTCCGACATGAGTCCTCACCCACCTCTATGGGATACCCTGCGCCCTGCCAGGCCTTCGTTCCGCCAGCCAGCACCGATACTGTCCGCGCGTTGGGATCGGTCACATCACCAGCGGCTACCCCGGCAAACACACCGTCTGGCGACAGGAGGACGACCTCCCGGTCGGATGGCTGAGCAGACACCCACGCTGGCACTTCTTCACGCCTTATCATCCTGGCGCCTGGCAAGTGCCCCTGGCGATAGGTCAGAGTGTCTGCAAGATCAAACAATACACCGTTGCCCACGTTCACACGGGCGGCCAGTTGGCCGATCGAAATCTGACGAGCTGCCGTATTTGAAAGACTGAGCACAACACTCGATTCCCCACCGTGAACACACGGCAGTTGATCCACCCCCACATCCAAAACATAAACCTCAGACCAACCCATCTGGATGAGCCAAGATGCAGTCAGGGTGGCTCGCACCCCGGTATCGTCAACCAAAACCAAGCGCGCATTTCTCACACCCACATACTCGTCGGTCGCCTGAACCAGTTGCCCACCCGGTGCACACCGGGAATCCGGTAAATGACCTTTCTTAAACTCCGCGGGCGATCGTACGTCCATGACGAAAAGACTGCGTGCGTCCGCTTGGTGCCGAAAACCTTCTAACTCTTCGAGTGAAACATACGGCACAGAAAACCTTGCGGCCACTCGTTCGGTCACAGCATTGGCACACTCGAGTCCGCGGGCCGACACTTTGGGCGCAACACGCGACTGACCACGCTCTAGCGCATAACCCGCCAGATGCCAGCCCATGGTCCCATCCTTGAGGGCAACCACTCGATTCGGGATACCGGCATTGATCAATGACTGGCTACCGATGATGCTGCGGGTCCGTCCTGCACAGTTAACAACCACCAAGGTATCAGGGTCCGGCGCAAGATCGTGCACGCGATAAACCAACTCGGCCCCAGGACAACAAACCCCTCCGGGTATATTCATGTTTTGAAACTCTGGCAGCGGTCGACTGTCCAAAACCACCAGCTCCGTGCCCGACTCCTGAAGCGCTTTCAACTCCTGTGCCGACACGTGCGGCGTGCCATACACGGACTCAACAAATTCGCCGAACGCCTTACTGGGCACGTTAACGCCAGAGAATAATTCAAAGCCAGCCGCCTTCCATCCTGCAACGCCGTTTTCTAGTATGTGAACATCGCAATACCCGAATGCACACAACCGCTGTGCGGCTTCGCTGGCACCAAGCCCTCCATTGCCCTCATCACACAAAACGATGGGCGTCGCCAAACGCGGGACCAGACGGCCAAAGTCCATTTCGAGGCGGGCCAACGGTACAGACACAGCAAAGAGCAGATGTTCATTGGCAAATGCACCGCCCTCGCGCACGTCCACCAATGCAAGCTCATCGGACCCTTGGATCCGCTCTCGCAGACTTGCCGGCGACAGTTTCATCATGCCGACAGGAATTCAGTTGTCAGAGCCATTTGTCGAACCGTGCCATCGACCGTATTAAAGACGAGCCGTTCATCCAGTTGATCCAGCGCCAATCCGTACAGGTGGAGATGCAACGTGGACTGCCCATCATCCGTCGAAATGGCGTGAATATCCTCCGGAAGAAAAACAACGCCATTGCCATGACTCACGGTGAACTTCCCTGTCTCCCCCACGCGACCTTGTCCTTCCACGCTGCCATCATCCAAACGCTCATAGAAGCGATTCAATTCATCGCCGTGCACGCCAACGATCACGGCCCAGGTAGTGTGATTATGTGGAGGCACTGATTTGCCAGCCGCCCCAATCGAACCATAAAGTGCGAAACGGTGGTCGACATCCTCTGACAAGCGATAAATAGCGGATTCCCCTGTTCCAGTCAGGGGAAAATGGTCACGAGGAAACAGAGATTTATCATCGGCAAGCGCAATGAGCTCAGTTCGTATCGCCTTCAAGGTGTCGTAATTGATTGGCCCATCTTGCTCAATGGCTCGTATGCTTGTGATCGTGTCAGCAATTGCCGTGTCTCTTGCCTGCTTAATGTCCATCACCTGTGCGCCTCCATGGGTTTGCATCTAATACCTGAAGCATCCCACATTTCGTCCCCCTTGCGCCAGAAGCAAACACCCAGATCCTGATACCACCCCACGCCATCATTGCGCAGTAAAGTATGTCCCTTGAATAACGAGGCCTCGCCCGAGACCGCAATGAACCCATTCGTTGAATCACAAGAGCTGATACCTGATGCTGCGGCATTAAAGACGAGACTCGATCAGAATGGCTATCTATTTATTCGACACCTGATCCCTCGAAACACGATCGAAAACGTTCGTCAACAATCACTCGCACCCGCAAAAACTGCTGGCTGGCTGAAAGACGGCACACCCATAAGCGAGGCCATTGCCAATCCCGATGCGGCCTGTGTTGACCCTGACTGTGCGTACCTTGAGGTGCTGCGCCAACAATTGGTACTGGAAGACCTGCATGCATTAAAACACCACCCAGCCATCGTTTCGCTTTTTGAATCACTCTTTGGTGAGCCAGTGCTTGTTCATGCGTTGGCTATTCCCCGAAATATTTTTCCTCAACGATCGGACTTCACCACACCACCCCACCAGGACTACGTGCATATTCAGGGCTCGACATCAACCTACGCCATTTGGTTGCCACTAGGCGACGTGCCGTTGGAAATGGGCGGCCTTTCCATTGCCAGCGGCTCACACCGTGCCGGCGTGCGAGCCTTTAAAGTCTCAAGCGGAGCCGGTGGTATGGAGTGCAGCGAGTCTTTCGAGGGTAGCTGGGTCGGTGGTGACTTTGCAGCCGGGGACGCGCTCATTTTCCACAGCCTCGCCGTGCATCGTGGCCTGCCGAACCAAACAGACCGACTGCGTCAGTCGCTGGACTGCCGTTACTCACCTGCGAGCGAACCCGTGATGGAAATCTCGCTTCGAGCGTACGCGGACCTGTTCACGTGGGATGAGGTTTATGCGAGTTGGCAATCAACACAATATCAGCATTACTGGCACGCCCTATCGCCCAACATCGTGCCGATAGACAGGCAGTATTACGAGGTCCGCGACGAGATGGCATTCGACCTGGCAAAAAAGGGTGATCCATCGGCTCGGGCCGCACTCATGCGAATCATCCAGCGCGACCCTGATTCCAGTAAAAGGTCACGTGCGGCCAAGCTCGTCGATGAGCTTGCGTCCTTCCCTGCAGATTAGCATCATCTAACCATTCCACCGCTAACAGGCGCTAGAACTGCTGGATGAATGCTTCGATGCGTCGCAGCTCAACAGCACCTGCTCCAGCCGCCTCTAACACCCCGGTCGGGGAAAAAATCAACACGGATGGCGTGCCTCGAAAAGGCTGGCCACTTTCTCGCGTATAAAAATCAGCGACCTCACTGGGCTCTCCAACGAGGTTAATAAAATCTAGGTTGTATTCAGCGACAAAGGCCCAGGCCATCATCGCTCCCGCTTCCCCATCGAGTGACAACCCGAGCACTCGAATATTATTTTCCTGACCTCGCGCATGCAATGCCTGAAACTCGCCCACTTCGCGCTGACAGACAGGGCAGTCATAAGACCAGATCATAACGACCAACCAATATCCTTGACCCCGGTAGTCGGACAGTACAGCGACTTCCCCGTCGAGGGTCATGAAAGTCGCGCGTGCAGGCGCGTTACCGACGCTTCCTAACACGACACACAGCACCATCATGGCCTTCAAAAAATTGCGCACTCTAGTCCCCTGATCTCGCCGAATGCTTTACTGACCCCGTGTTACTCCCCCTTAGCGTATACCACAAATGTCCCCAGCCAGCCCTCAGGATTGCGCTATGATAATGGGAACGGCACATCACCATGCCTGCCAACCCGCTAACGAACCCTGTCACCGGCCATGGAAGAAACACCCCACGTTACCGAAGTCAACGCAACGACCTTTGAAGTCGAAGTCATCGCCCAATCGCATGAAAGACCGGTGGCTGTCGACTTTTGGGCCGACTGGTGTGCGCCGTGCAAAATGTTGATGCCGATACTGGCGACTCTGGCGGATGAATACGACGGCCGTTTCCACCTAGCCAAAGTCGACACAGACAAAGAACAACAGTTGGCAATGGACCACGGAGTGCGCAGCCTGCCGACCGTTAAACTTTTTAAAGACGGTAAAGTAATCGACGAGTTCATGGGCGCTTTACCCGCATCAGCCATTCGCCAATTCCTTGATCGACATGTTGGCAATGCGACTGACGACCTCATTCTGAATGCCCGAGAACTTGCCGAAGCGGGTCAACCAACGGACGCTCTCGCTGTTTTGCATCAAGCCCGTGACACCAACCCAAATTATGATCCCGTTCATCTCGCAATCACCCGGTTGCAACTTGATCTCGGCGACACCGACGCTGCACAGGCTGCATTAAAGCAAATCAGCCCAAAGGAGCAACATTCATCTGAATACAAAGCACTTGCTGGACGAGTCGCCTTGGCCGAGGCCGCAGCCAGCGGTGGCGATCTGGCGTCACTCGAAGGACGGGTATTGGAAGACAACAATGATCTCAATGCCCGTCATGAACTCGGTATCGCACATTTTGCAGCAGGCAATGTCGAGCCCGCAATGGAACAGTTGCTCGAAGTGATTCGCCGCGGCCGCGGCGATCCCAAAGACGCTGCCAGGTTGGAGTTGTTGAGGATTTTCGAGGTTACCGGCGCGCAAGACGAGCGCGTTTCCCGCTACCGGCGACTGCTGGCACAGGCACTCAACTAACTGGCATACCCGGGCCGCCTCGGGGATGATGGCGCGCGTGCAAGGAACGCAAACGATCCCGTGCGACATGCGTGTAAATTTGTGTCGTTGATAAGTCGGCATGGCCAAGCAACATCTGGACACTGCGCAAATCCGCACCGTGATTAAGCAAATGTGTCGCGAACGCATGGCGCAGCGTGTGGGGTGTTACCGCAACGCTAATACCGGCCTGTTTGGAGTAACGGCGGATCATTTGCCAGAACGCCTGACGGGTCATTGAGCGTCCGCGCCGCGTCACGAAAACAGCATCAGACATTCGGGCATCAAGTATCTCGGGCCGAGAATCACTGAGATAACGACGTAACCAATCCAACGCTTCCTCACCAAGAGGCACGATACGCTCGCGGCCGCCCTTTCCTGTCACCCTAACCAAACCAGCCGAACGATAATCAAGTTCAGACAACGCGAGGCCAACGAGTTCAGACACTCTGAGTCCGGTTGCATACAAAACCTCGATCATGGCGCGGTCCCGAAGACCCAACGCCGTACCTGCATTGGGTGCTTCCAACAATCGAGTGACCGCGTCTTCTGACAGACTGATCGGGAGAGGACGTCCCGTGACGGGCGACGCAATTTCGCTGGTTGGATCCACATCAATCAACGTTTCACGCAACAAATGACGGTAAAACCGCCGCAAAGTCGATAATCGTCTGGCTGAGGACTTAGCAGAGATGCCGCGCTTTACTGACGCGGCGAGATAGGCCAGAACATCAGAACGACTGGCCTTGAGTAAATACGGCTGCCTGTTCGACAGCCATTTAGAAAATTGCGCAAGGTCATTGCGATAAGCAGACAGTGTATTCTCCCGTAAACCGGCCTCCTGCCATACCGCATCAAGAAATCGATCGATGATTTCGGCGTTGGAAACGACTGTTTGAACAACCGCCATTAGCGTTTATCCACTGCCTGTAACAGTTTGAGCTGCTGAAGTCGCTGACGGATTTGCAAGCGCCGTTTTTCATTTTCGGTCACGCGCAACAATCCTGAGTAGGTCATACGAGCATCGTCGTAGAAACCCCCTTCGGTCATGGCATTCGCCGCCTGGAAACGGGCGCTCAATCCCCACGAGTCGTGGTCTTGACCCTGTCCCTCGGCCGAACGCAGATAAAGCTCAGCGGCTTTTGCTGCATGACCTTCGCCGGCATGTGATTCAGCCATCCAAAATAACAATTCACGCCGCTGCCGCGCGGTCAAATCGTGGGCGGCCACCGCTTCGAACAACTCGAGCGCCAAATCGTGTCGATCGATAATCTGGAGGTCAAAAGCAACCTGCATCACTCGATCCAGTTGCTCTGAGTCTATTTCTTTCTTTAGGCGAAGGTGATCGACCAAAATACGCGTGCCAACGTTAGCGTTTCCAGCAAAAACTTCTGTGCGTGCCCGGCGCAGCAGCCACTCGAGCTCACTCATACCACCCGGGGGTGATCGAATATGCGCATTGAAAATAGCGGCAAGATCAAAGCGATTTTCTCTTAATGAAAACGCTGCCATTCTGATTGCTACATCATCTGTCAGGATCGCATCTGCCGAACCAAAAAGATTTTGACCGTAAATCATCATTACGATGGGTTCGAGACCATTTTTCGCCAACGAGCGGACCAGCTTGACCAAGGCCTCACCCCCGCCCTCACTATCATCAGTGGACGATACAATGTGCGCGTAAATCGCCCTTGCAACCGATCCGTGATCGAACAACACATCCTGCGCAAAACGTAGCCACGATGCGGTATCACCGACCAACAGATGTTCCCGATTAGCCACTTCGATTGCAAGACGTCCATAAGCGTCGAGTAAAGTCTTGATGGATACAGTCCCAAGAACACCAAGGCTGGTTTCGCCATGCGCTAACAGGCTCTCCAACGCACCAACCCGGCTTTCAAGGTCGCCAGCAAGGCGTGCTGCCTCAGCAACAATCCCTAGCCGCAGCCTCTCCAACTGCGTATCGTCTTGCGTCTTCCGTTTGAGCTGGACCATCTCACCCATCGTCAACACCGGCGATGTAGCACCTTCACGCAAACGTGCAATGGAAAGCAATAATTGAACCTGAACGCCCTGGAGATCAGCCAGTTCTAGCGCGGCCAATGTGGGTTCATCATGTAACAGGAGAATCTTGGCGCGCAATAATTTCCATTCGGTATCGTCTGGATAGAACTCGAACTGAAACCGAATAGAGGCGACATATGCATCGTCGACTCGACCATCGGCCAGATAGTTTTCGATAAGCATTCGGCGCGCCTGAATCGACTGATGCGGATCACCCGCGGCTTCCAGCAACAATTGACGCAACACGTGACGTGCCGAAGCATATTCGTCTACTGCGGTCAACGTTGTAGCCAGCAGAAGCCTCGCGTTGCGTGCCCGGCCAGCGGACAACAGCGGCAGCGTGTGCTCTAGACGAACGATCAACGACCGCCAGCGTTGCTGCTGGCCGAGAACTTCCCACAACTCGTGTTCCCACGCATACCAGTGTGGGCTGCCAGGATCAGGCTGCTCGGAAAGAATCAGTGCTTCGGCAAGTGACAGCGCCCCCTGTCGCCGAAGTTCACGCGCCCGGCGGAGGCTGACAACATCCTGCAGTGGCCGAACACCCACCGTTGGGGTCGAGAGAGTTTCCTTCGCTTGCTCGGCAAATACAGAGGCCGCACACAACAACAGCCACGACACGCCAACGGCGAACCGAACCAGTCCTTTATATCCTCTGTTTAATTCCCGTGATCGCTGCATGGCAACGCGGTTCGAGAAGGAAGCTCTTGACCCTCAGCCTAAGACCACTCAAGAGTCCACCGGTCACCCCGGCAAGGCATCAGGAAATCTTTTCCTTGATCCTGGCTGATTTTCCCCGAAGCTCGCGGAGATAGTAGAGTTTGGCTCGGCGCACATCACCACGGCGTTTGCGCTCGATCGACACAACCAGTGGGCTGTGCGTCTGAAATACACGCTCGACACCCTCTCCAGAGGACAGTTTGCGTACTGTGAACGACGAATTAATGCCACGATTCTTCTTCGCGATCACCACCCCTTCGAAAGCCTGGAGGCGTTCACGAGTCCCTTCGGTGACCTTAATTTGCACGCGAACCGTGTCCCCCGGTCTAAATTCGGGTATATCAGTCTTCAGTTGCTCTTGTTCTAGTTCCTGGATTAGGTTGCCCATCTCAACTCTCCTGCACGTCGCTCTCGCTTCTGTAAAGATCGAGCAATTCGCGCTGCTCATCTGTCAATTCAAGGTCTCTCAACAACTCTGGGCGCTTTTGCCAGGTCCGCCCCAATGCCTGCTTCATTCGCCATCGGCGAATTTCCTCATGGTGCCCACTCAAAAGAACAGACGGGACCTGTTGCTCTCCGTACACTTCGGGTCGCGTGTAATGCGGCCAATCGAGCAACCCCGCACTGAAGGAATCGCTCTTCACCGAATCTTCGTTGCCGAGCACCCCAGGTAGGTATCTTACCAGAGCCTCGATCAAAACCATTGCCGGCAATTCACCACCCGACAAAACGTAATCCCCGATAGAGATTTCTTCGTCAATCTCAGCCTCGAGCACGCGTTCGTCTACGCCCTCGTAACGACCGGCCAATAAGACCAATCCGGCCTCACTGGCCAGTTCCCTGGCCCGTTGCTGCTTCAACTGCCGTCCCTGTGGGGACAAATAAATAACACGGCCTCGGACAGCTGCCCTGGCACTGCCAATGGCCTGATTAAGCGGCGCTGCCATCATCACCATACCAGGCCCCCCGCCGTAAGGCCGATCATCGACCTGTCGGTGGTTGTCTTCAGTAAAATCACGTGGATTTCGAAATTCAAGTTGTAATTGACCCGTCTCCAGCGCGCGGCGTGTCATACCCTCACACACAAAACTGTCAAACATCTGAGGGAAAATAGTGACGATGGCAATTTGCATAGCCCCCCCAGTTATCCGATAACAACCCTCAACATTTAGTAGTCACGTTCCCAGTGGACTCGAATGTGACGATCTTTGAGATCTACCTGATCGACCGTCACCGTCGTATAGGGAATGAGAAGTTCGGACTCTCCTTTAACAACCAATACATCATTGGCGCCGGTTTCTAAAAGATCTGCAACAACGCCCAGAGTCTCGCCCGCCATATTCAGCACCGTCAGTCCCTTAAGGTCCTGCCAGTAGAACTCGCCGTCCGCTGGGGACTCTAACTGATCTGATCGAATGGAAATCTCCGAACCGATCAAGGTGCGCGCTGTTTCGCGATCGATGCACCCCTCCAGTTGAGCGACCACGCTATTGGCCTGTAATCGACCAGCAGCCAATCGCACCTCGTTCCATTCATTTCCCTGGCGCAGCAACCACGTATCGTAGCCAAGGATATCGCCACGCTGGCGACAATAGTCAAAAATGCGAACCCATCCGTGCACACCAAACAGACCGCTGATCCGGCCCATGACCACCGTATCAGCTGAAGGCCCTGCCACTGTTGTCCGGAAGGCGGCGCCTGCAACTAACCCCTGTCAGGCTGCAGCGGCCTCCCGCCTTACCTGTTTCAAAACACCCGCAACCCGATCCGACGGCTGGGCCCCCTGACTGATCCAGTAATCAACACGAGCACTGTCAAGGCGGAGTCGCTCTTCCTGACCCGTCGCCAT
>Ga0066376_10006033_pt1 | contig 10089 bp, 5 predicted proteins | sample Knorr_S15_td_Bot_FD_77009 | JGI IMG/M metagenome (GOLD analysis project Ga0066376, IMG submission 77009) | Marine microbial communities from Southern Atlantic Ocean transect - Knorr_S15_td_Bottom_ad_5009_LV_A | ecosystem: Environmental > Aquatic > Marine > Oceanic | place: Southern Atlantic... | reverse complement strand
CTAGGTGCATGTCAGAATCGAATACTCACTTGATGCGAATTACGAGGTTTTGTCGCCAGCGTCCTGAGCGGATCGGGAAGATGCGTTGGCTCGCCTCGGGGCCAGGGTAGTCGTCACCATCGATTATCTGGACTGAGGCAGCCGCCGCGACTCTTCCGAGGGTTGCGGCCTTTTTCTTTGCTGAACGAATTCTCTGTTTTCTGACACTAAAAAGCGGATCACTTCGAAGATGAGCGACTCGAAGATGAGCGACGACAACACGTCTGACGAGAGGCTGGGGATCTTCCAGCAGATTCTCACAAGCCGTGTGTATGAGGTCGTGAGCGAAACGGACCTCGACGATGCGAAGAAGCTCTCGCGGAAGCTCGGAAACCACGTGCAGCTGAAACGTGAGGACTCCTTGGCGGTCCACAGCTTCAAGTTACGAGGGGCCTACAACTGCGTCGCACACCTCGACGAGGCGTCGCAACGAGGCGGTGTGATCGCCGCCAGCGCTGGAAACCACGCTCAGGGGGTCGCCTATTCGGCGCGACACCTCGGAATCAGCGCCAGAATCGTGATGCCTCGCACCACCCCGGAGATCAAACTAGAGGCCGTGCGGGAGCTTGGCGCGGATGTCGTTCTTTTTGGAAACAACTTCGCAGACGCGAAAGCCCACTGTGCCGAGTTGTGTGCCGAAGGCCACGAGACTTTCGTCGACGCGTACGATGATCCGCCGGTCATCGCAGGTCAGGGAGGTCTGACCGAGCCCGACCCTCGAGAGGATCTAGGGGGCAGGGACGTCGCTCGGAAGCTGGTGATTCTGGGGCGCATGGCTGCAGATGGTCGCCTTGCCTTCCACGCACCCATGCGGAGGGCTGTCCGCCAGTGAGAACCAAGTGGCCGTAACCTCTCGCAGGTACTCGGAAACTCGCTTGGTGATTCAGGGGCCGGGCGCCGGGCCCGAAGTCACGGCGGCGGGAGTGTTCGCCGATGTCCTACGAGCTCTGGCCGAATCGTCGTGGACGGACCGGATCTGAGAGGCGATGCGGCCTAAGGTTCTCGATACCGACTGAGAAGTGCCTGGAACGCGGGGTCGTCCCGCACATCCGACCACGTGAGACGGCTGGCAAGCGTATGCACCGTCACGGAGGAAGGCACAGAAAGGAGGTATTCCAGGTCTTGGATCAACAAGCTCATCGCACCCAGTTCGGCGTAGGTTTGCGCCCGCCTCCGCCGGAGGAACACCGACTGGAAGGCACTCAGATCGACCTCCATCGCGTACCGAAGCTGTTCAACGGCCTCGTCGACACGGCCGGCGCGAGCGTTGTTGCGCGCTCGTTGCGCCAACCAGTCCGCTTCATTAAACGACGTGGCAAAGTCAGGTATGCGTTGCCACGAAACGACCAGCGAATCCCAATAGATGCGGGACAATTCCATGCTACCGGCCGCGCGGTGCCTCCAAGCCTTGGGTGCGTAGCAGGCACATCGGTTGCTGACATCCTCGGCGTCTAGTCCTAGTCCGTCGATCACCGCGTCGAAGCGACCACCGACGAGCAGTTCCGGAAACGAATTCACCCACCCAGCGAGTACGGTTGGGGGAAAGGCCCGTCGCCCGATCTCGTCGTCGAAGAGGCTCTGCAACCCCTCCACCCCGCCACCCGTGGCCAACTCCAACCACAGTCGCTCGCGAAGAATGTCGTTGCGATCGGATTCCGTGAGGGCCGCCATCTGGGCGATGTTCACGTAGTGGCGGGCCTCATCAAATCTGCGCATGAAGCGCGCGGCCTCTGCCGCGAGATAGCGGTCTTCGGCCGTAGACGAATCGGTATCCGCTAGGGCCACCCGCCGAAAATACTCCGCCTTGATTTCGTCGTCCTGATGGGCCGACAACGGCAGCGTGGCGGCTATGACGCCAAGAAGTGCGGCGAAGACTGTGTAGCGCATGATGTCACATCCTGAACAGGTAGCCGAGTTTCACAAACAGCCCGTCGGAGGTGGGGGTCAGGCGCGAGAGCCTGAAGGTCCGCTCGCCCTGCATGATACGGCTGTATCCTATGAAGACGACAGTGCCCGGCGACGGTTGATATTGCGCGAGGAGCTGCCCTTCGAACTGGCCCTGACTCCGGGCGTCGACCGTACTCCCGCCAATCGTCAGTGGGAGCCCCGTGCTTGGATCCTGCAGCGCGGAGCGCTCCGTGAGTCGGTACTGCACCAGACCGCGCACGAACAGCGACTTCGAGAACTGGTACTGGAGCCGCACACGCGGCAGATGGGAGGTCGAATACTGCGAATTGTCCCGCTCACGCTTCAGCGACGAGAAAGTGTGCGACAGGGTCAGCTGTACCGAGCTGTTGGGACGGATCGTCAGACTCCCGTTGCCCTGAATCTCCAACCCCCGCGCCGCCTCGTTGAAGATCGGCATGTCACGGTAAAAGAGCCGGCCGTTCAGCTGCATGCGGTTGTTGATGCGAGCCCGCGGCATGATGCCAAGGGCCACCATGTGCTTGAGCGCTTCGGGGAGGACGAACGGTTGGGGGTTGCCGGAGGCGTCCAGCGTGCCCCACGTAGTGTAGTCGGATGGATGGAAACGGAAGTACCCGTCGCGAAGGACGAACGTGATCGAGCGCCCGCCCCGGAAGGACAGCGTCGGGAATGCTTGCAGCTCGGCCTCGAACGGGGAGCCACCGTCCCAAAATTCGTCGTGGCGGAAGAAGGCATCGAAGTTGGTCCGCACCGAGATGCGCTCGAGTAGCGCTCCGGGACGACCAAACTTGGTCAGCGATACCGAACTCTGCGTGTTGACGTCGCCAATCCGGTTGATGAAACCGGTCTGGGTGTTGAACGCGGGGTCCACGTCTTCGAAGTGTGCGTTCCACGAAAACGACCGGCCACTCTTCGCTACCTGCACGTAGGTCAGCGGACGCATCTTGACCGGGGCGCCACTGCCGTCGCTTGTCCAGGTACCGGCGACTTGACCGGTCACGGTGTACTTCCCGTCGATCAGGAACCGCGCGTCGGCGGCGGCGACACGGTTGTACTGGCTGCCGTCGGTAAGAGTCCGGTCCGTGTATAGCAGGCCGACGTTCGATCCCCGGCCGACATCACGCCTTACACGCATCAAGTTGAACGCGGCCCGCGATGCCGTCGGATCGCCGAAGGTACGTGGCGAATCATCCAGGGCCCCGATGTACCCCATGTTGAACGTCCCGAACTTGCCGGAAAGCTTCACGCCGCCGCTGGGGTCGATGATCTGCCGGGTGTGAACCAGGTTCCTGGGGGTCCGGAAAATCTCGGCGCCCTCCAAAAAGAACGGCCGTTTCTCGGGAAAAAATATCGCAAACCGCTCATTGACCGTGAGTTGATTGGCATCCGCCTCGATCTGGGAAAAATCAGGGTTGACGGTCGCGTCCAGCACCAGGTTCTGCGAGAGCCCGATACGCCCGTTGACCCCGAAGTCCGGATCGAAATCGTCGCGGACGAACGGACCGGTGGCGTTGGACCCGACCCGTTGGCCGGTGGCCTCCGGATTGATCTCGATCAGACGCCGAGCTTTTAGATCGCGGAGCCCGACCAGGTGCCCACTCTGCGCGAGCGTCGATGTGATGTCTTTGGTGAGCGGTGCCCAGGCCTGCTTGAATCCGCGCCTTTTCACTTCCCGAGTGATCTGTACTCCCCACTGCTGTAGCGGCACTTCCCGAAAGCGGAGCGACACATAGGGAATCCGGACTTCGGCCGACCATCCATCATCGTTGACCCGACCGTTCGATTCCCAGATGAAATCCGGACTGAGATCGAATGAGCGTCCACCGCCCCCTCCACCGCGGAAACCGCCGCCCCCTCCTTCGAGCCAGAGACCGTCCGTCTGAATACCCAGGGGGTTCACGTAGAACATGTAGGCCCGTCGCTGGTCGTCGAACGTGTCGAGCAAGATGCGGACCCAGTCATCGTTGGTCGCCGAGCGATCTCGTTGGCCAAGCCTCGCCTGGATCAGCGCGGGTTCGCGGTCCAACGCCCGGATCCCGAAGTAGATGGCATCGGAGGAAAAAAAGACGTACACCTCCGTGGCCTCGGTGGCGGGAATGTTTTCAACGGGTTCGTATTGAGTGAAGTCGTTCAGTAGCGCCGCCTGTTGCCAGACGGCTTCGTCCAGCCGGCCGTCAATCCGGACCGCCGGGCGGTCGATCCGGGGGATGGCGACATCCAGACGGCCGGTCCGGCCGCTGAAAGTCATCGAGTCGGAGGACGAGCGGATCGGGACCACGCCGCCATCAGGTACGAGGTTGTCCTGGATGAGCAGCGACGAGAGAACGAGAGAAGTCAGGGCGACACTTATCATTCGCTGAAGCTGCCCATCTTCACATGAAAAGTCTAGAAACCGGCTCGACGACGATCCGTTGGCGGGGCGGTCAGTGTCGTGTCTACATCCCGTTCGGCCTCACCCTCCCGATTGGCTTTACCGTGAGGAGCAGATTGTCCTCAGCAAGCGCTCGGTAGAGCGCCGGCATCGAGTCGCCAATCACCCGATTGACTTCCTCCACCACCAGTGCCAAATCCTGCTCAACCTCGCGCGAGATCCGTAACTGCACCTCCGTCGGGGCCGACGTGGACGCCATCAATTGTCGCTTCACACTACTAATCTGTCCTCGGATGGTCGAGGCGCCGCGCCTCCCGCGTCCCCCGTCCCCCAGTCGGCGACCGAAGTCAGTGACCAGATTCTCGACCTCGTCGAACATTGTCCTTACCGACACCGGCACGTCGTCAGCTTCGTCGAGCGTCTCGCCGATCGCGGAGAGCCGCTCACTGAGGGCCCCAACTGCCTCGCCGGTCTCGTTCGCCGTCGACTGCAGCTCGTGTAACGTGAGTGACGCATCGTGGAGAAGGTTCCGGTCGGCATTCGTGATCTCGATGACCCGGTCGCCGATGACCCGGACGGACCGGGTGCCGATCGCCCCACCATCTGCCACGACCGAGACGCTATAATCTCCAGGCATGACGAACGGGGCGTTCGCGTTTCCCCTGCCTCCCGCTCCACCGCCCGTGGTGGGCAACGGCGCGTAGCGGAGATCCCAGTATACGCGGTTGATGCCCACGGCACGGTGCTCCTCCAGGATCCCACCTGAGATTGTGCGCACCGCGTTACCCTGCCCGTCCTGGATCGTTATTGAAAGTTCGTCCGCCGCCGACGCCAGATAGTAGGCAATCGCTGCTCCTGCCGGCGGGTTGTCACCCCAGAACCGACGGTCGCCCGGGCCGGCGAAGTTCGGTCGAAACGCCCCGGGGTTGGACTGCTCGGCCGTCGGGATCTCGAACATGAAGGCCTCCCGCTCGAGCGCCTCGGCGGCCTGCTGGAACGGCGTCAGGTCGTCGAGGATCCACACGCTGCGACCGTGCGTGCCGAGGATCATGTCGTTGTCCCTCGGATGAAGCGTAATCTCCGCGATCGGCACGGTAGGCAGATTCGCCGTGACCCGGGTCCACTGCCCACCCCGATCCAAGGTCACGAATAGGCCGAGCTCGGTTCCGACGTAGAGCACGTTCCGATTGACCAGGTCTTCGGTGATGTCCCTGACCACCTGTCCGTCGGGCATGCCGTCGGCAATGGAGCGCCAGCTCTCCCCATAGTCGGAGCTCACGTATATGTACGGTCGGTAGTCGTCCGCACGGTGGTTGTCGAACGTCGCGTATACCGTCGCCTCGTCGAAGGCAGACGGCGTCACCCTGGATACGAACGCACGGTCCGGCAGTCTCGGGAAGCGCTCGGTGATATCGGTCCAGCCGAGGCCGCCGTCTCGGGTCACCTGAACGGTGCCGTCGTCCGCCCCCGCATAATAGAGCCCCTCCCTCACCGGCGACTCCGCAAATGTCACGATCGTGCCGTAGCTCGAGACCCCATCGTTCGCGGCGATCGTGAAGTCGCTGGATGCAACGCCCATGAGCGTCATCTCATCGCGATCGATCCGTGCCGTCAGGTCCGGACTGACTGCCGTCCAGGAGCTCCCGCGATCCGTGGACTTGAACACTTTGTTGGCCGCAACGAACAGCGTGCTGGAGGCGTGCGGGGAGATCTGCATCGGGGCGTCCCAATACCACTGGAGGTCGGGTTCACCCCTCTGCGGTTGCGGCTTGATGACCTTCCGCTCCTTCGAGTCCCGGTCCACCCGGAACATGTTCCCGCCCTGGGACTCGGCATAGATAGTCCGCGAATCGGTGGGGTCCACGATCGTCACGAACCCGTCGCCGCTGCCGATGTTGAACCAATCGAAGTTGCCAATACCGTACTGGCTCCTCACGGCGCTCGGTCCACCCCACGACGCGTTGTCCTGCAAACCTCCATAGACGTTGTACGGCGTATCCATGTCGTAGCTGACATGGTAGAACTGGCCGAGATCCATGTTGTCCACGAAATCCCACGTCGCGCCGCGATCGTAGGAAACATTCACGCCGCCGTCACAGCCCGTGATCACGTGGTTCGAGTCAGCCGGATCGATCCACAGCGCGTGGTGATCGGAGTGCGGTACGGTCGTCCCGACGAAGGTCTTGCCACCGTCGTCCGACATGTGGAGCTCTACGCCGAGCACGTATATGCGGTGATCGTCGTTCGGATCGATCCGGATCTGGCTGAAGTACATAGGTCGCGGGTTGGTGTCGCTCATCTTCGTCCAGTTCGAGCCCCCATCGTCGGATCGGTAGACGCCGCTCTCCGTCTCGTGCTGAATGCGAGCGTAGACGACCCTCGGATCCTTCCGGTATACGTCCAGGCCGATGCGCCCTAGGTCACCCTCCGGGATCCCGTTCGTGAGCTTGGTCCAAGTGACTCCCGCGTCGCTCGACTTGTAGATTGCGCTGCCTGGACCTCCACCGTTGAATCCCCAGCTGGAACGCTGCCGCTGGTAGGTTGCCGCGTAGAGCACCTTGTTGTTGGACGGATCCATGACCAGCTCGGTGGCTCCGGTGAATTCATCTACATAGAGGACCTTGGTCCAGCTGACGCCACCATCCGTGGTCTTGAACACTCCGCGAGTCTCGTTCGAGCCCCAGAGGTGTCCAAGCGCCGCCACATACACGACATCGTGGTCGCGAGGATCGACGATGATGCGAGCGATGTGCCGCGTGTCCTCGAGCCCCATGTTACGCCAGGTGTGGCCGCCATCGGTCGACTTGTAGACGCCTCCACCCCAGGAGGAGCTTTGTCGATTGTTGTTCTCGCCGGTGCCGACCCACACCACGCTGGCATCGTCCTGGGCAATGGCCACGTCACCGATCGATACCACATCTTGGTCGTCGAAGAGCACCTCCCACGTCGTGCCATTGTTGATCGTTTTCCAGAGTCCACCCGTCGCCGTGGCGACGTAGTAGATCGAGGGGTTCGATTCGAGCACGGCCAAATCGTCGACACGCCCCGACATCGTAGCCGGACCGATGTTGCGAAACGTCAGGTTGCCGAACGTGGCTTCCGTTGGAGTAGCCTGGCCCTCGGTGTCAAAGGGGGTGCCGATCAGCTGCAGCGCAGCCGCAAGGAGAGGAAGGAACACCGATCCCCGGACGGATGACAGGCGCATGGTAGCTCTCCTTGGCTGGGGGCACGCTCAGTCGGATTAATCTCACCTGCCAATTAGCCCGGTTGAGCGAGAAGTGCAAGGAACTCCCAGAACGGACGACCCAGGGGGCGTTCAGCGGTTCTCGAAGAAGATCAACCCTCCGCTGAGTCCTCCCGAGAAGAAGTCCAGATCGCCGTCCCCGTCGATGTCCACGAGTATCGGGGTGGAGTAGTTGGGCAACGGAAGCGTGAAGGAGGGATCAAGCACGAAAACGGGATCCGTGGCCGAGCCGTCTCTCCGGTATAGCAGGACTCCGCCCTGCTCCCGGCCGAGCAGAAGATCCTCGTCGCCATCCCCGTCGATATCAGCGAATGTCGGATAGCTCCTGCGACCCGCGTCGATTTCGTCGAAATTATCCGTCACCAACTCGAACGAGGGAGCCTGAGGCGTTCCCACGTTCCGGTAGAAGTTGAGCTCGCCCGAGGACTCCCCGATGAACAGGTCGAGGTCCCCGTCGCCGTCGATGTCGGTGAGGGCCGGCGTGCTGTTGCTCCCACGCGTGAGCTTCACGAGCGTGGTGTCCTGGAGGACGAAGTTCGGGGCCTCTCGGGTGCCGAGATTGGCGTAGTAGGCCACGCCCTTGTTCCAAGTACCGACGAGCATATCCAGATCGCCGTCCGCGTCCAGGTCCCCGAGGGCCGGAGCGTAATGATACATCGTGAACAGGGGCATGTGGCCCCGCTCCTGGAAGGACGGAGCCTCCGGCGAGCCCGTGTTCTCGAAGTAATAGAGACGTGACGTCTTGGTGTCGTCCGGGTCCAGCTTGTTGGCGAGTAAGAGGTCCAGGTCCCCGTCTCCATCCAAGTCGGCGAACTCCGGTATGCTCTCGCTACCGACGTCCACGGTATAGATGAACCGTTCGGTCTGGCGTACAAAGGTGCCGCCCACTTGCTCATAGAAGTGGAAATTGCGTGTCGTCGTCAGGCCCGGGTTGAAGGCGCCTCCCAGGACTCCCACGAAGAAGTCCAGGTCGCCGTCTCCATCGATGTCCTCGAGCACGGGCACGTTGTATCCACTCGTCGCGATCGAGTCCTCCACCTCGAAGGCTACAGGGTCACCCAACAGAACCGTCTCACCACACGAGCCGGTGTTCTCGAGGAACAAGACACCGGGCTCGAAGAAGTCCCCCCAAAAGAAATCCAGGTCTCCGTCACGGTCGAGGTCGGCAAACGCCATCGCGTTGGCACCGTGAAGGCTCCCCAGCTGCGCCACGATCTCGATGCCCTGAAAGCGGTCCTCGACAAAACGGAACACAGGGGCTTCTTCGCTCGAGATTGGGGACGTTTCGTACCGGCTGATCGTACCGTCTACGCGTCCGAGGAACAGGTCCCACCTTCCGTCGCAGTCGATGTCGTTTACGTTGGGAATGTTCTGGCGGTCCGCGAACAGAGGACGGCCCTCGGTGTCCCGAACGGAGTCACCCACCGGAACGAACTCGGCCGTTTGTGGCGTCCCCACGTTCCGGAAATACTGGGTGTAGCTGAACTGGCGTTCGGCCAGAATGTCCAGGTCCCCGTCGCCGTCGAAGTCGACGAAGCGACTCCACTCCCCGAGCGGGAGGTCTTGGTAGTGGTCCGTGCGCCACGAAAACTCGGGCCGCTCTCGCGTGCCCACGTTCTCGAAGAGCATCAACTCGTTCGTGCGCTCCTGAACGAAGAGATCCACGTCTCCATCGTCATCGATGTCCACGAATTGGGGGCGAGGGACGTTGAAGCCACCCAGAAGAGGTGGATCGTAAAGGGTCCCGCTCTCGTCCCGAACCTGGAACGCATCGACCGAGCGGACGAAACCCGTCGCGGCCTGGCCCGTCGGGCTTGGAGCCCCCGGGGGGGGTGAAGTCGCTCCACCGGACCCTCCGCAGACCGCGACCAGAGCGATCGACGAGACCGACAGCGCTCGGGGAACGGATCGTATTCGCAGCACGTGCCTCTCGCGATATGTCACGTAATGGGCAGCCTTTTCTTCAGAACGAAGAGTCCTTCTCTCCCGCTCGTGACGATCACGATCCCGCTCTCGAAGAAGGGGTAGTTGCTCCACGATCCTCCCATCCCGGCCGAATTGTCTCCGTACGGTACGGTGTCGAAATACCCAACCTCCACCGGATTCTCCGGATCACTGATGTCGAGCACGCGCAGGCCACTCTGGTAGTTGGACTGGTACATGATGTCGCCACGAACATAGAGATTGTGGTCGGTGGCTTCCTGCGTCCCGAAGTGCTCCTTGATCAGTTGGGGGTCGTCGAGATCGGAGACGTCCCAAATCAGTGTACGGGTTCGCGGTTGGCCGGCGATCTCGTCCAACTCGTCGTTCATGTAGTAATAGTGGTGGTCTTCGGTGAGCCAACCCTGATGGGAATATCCGACGCTCGGGTAGCTGGCCCGGGAAAGTGCGACTGGGTTCGTGGGATCAGTGACGACGGCGATGCTCAAGGCCGTCTCGTTGGCACTCATGCAAATCTGCTCGCCCGCGTGTTCTTCATCCGGCCCGTGATACGTGACGCACTGGGCGT
>Ga0066376_10006032_pt1 | contig 10090 bp, 11 predicted proteins | sample Knorr_S15_td_Bot_FD_77009 | JGI IMG/M metagenome (GOLD analysis project Ga0066376, IMG submission 77009) | Marine microbial communities from Southern Atlantic Ocean transect - Knorr_S15_td_Bottom_ad_5009_LV_A | ecosystem: Environmental > Aquatic > Marine > Oceanic | place: Southern Atlantic... | reverse complement strand
ACGCACCCCCGACGAGACCATCGAGGTCGCCATCGACGGCTACAAGACCGTGGCCTACAGCTTCGGTGCGGGCGACGAGGTTCTGCTGTGCCTCAACGGCGGGCCGGGGCTGCCGTGCGATTATCTGCGCGAGCCCCACGCGCCCCTGGCCGATCACGGCTATCGGGTGGTCGCCTACGACCAGCTCGGCTGCGGCCGATCGGACAAGCCCAAGGACCCGTCCCTGTGGACCATCGCGCGCTATGTGGAGGAGGTCGAGACTTTACGCCAGGCCCTCGGCCTGGGGCGCGTTCATCTGCTCGGCCAATCCTGGGGCGGCTGGCTGAGCATCGAGTACGCGCTCACCTATCACGACAACCTCAAGACCCTGATCCTGGCCAACACCTGCGGCGATATGCCCCATCTGACCCGTGAGCTTGATATTCACCGCGCCGCGCTGGGGGCCGAAACCGTGGCCATGATGCAGCGCCACGAGGCGGAGGGAAGCCTCGATCACCCGGAATACGCGGCGGCCATCACCCTGCTCAATTATCGCCATGTCTGCCGCCTGGCCGAATGGCCGGAACCGCTGAAGCGTTCGGTGGACGACTGGAACATGGATGTCTACGGCGTCATGCAGGGCCCCAACGAATTTCTCTACACGGGCAACCTCAAGGACTGGAACCGCATCCCCGACATGGGCCGCATCACCGTGCCGACCCTGATCACCGTTGGCGGGCATGACGAGATCACCCCGGCCTGCGCCATGCGTATGAAGCAGGCCATACCCCATGCCGAGCTCCGGGTGTTCCCGAACTCATCGCACGTGCCGTTCTTCGAGGAGCCCGAGGCCTACCGCGAAAACCTGCTCGGTTTCCTGGGTGACAACTCAGGAGTGGCCGCCGTCGACGGATAGGGTTTGGCCGGTGATCCAGGCGCTGGCCTCGTCGGCGAAGAACAGGGCCGCGTGGGCGATATACGAACAGAAAAACCCAACCGCGCCGACTGGCGCTGGGCGACCTACCATTAATTCGGAAAAAGTTTCCGCATTTACTGACGACACCGCCGCCAAGACCGGGCAGACCGCCCGCACCATTAGGGCCGACGTAGCTATACCAACTGGCCTTCGGGCTTGAGGTGAAGCAGGACGGGGCGCTGATACCCAATAAACAAACTGGAAAAAACATGAATGGTAAATTTGGCAACCTTCCCGGGCCTGGCCCTGGCCGTCCGAAAGGCGGCAAAAACAAGATCACCAGGCTGCTCAAAGAGGCCATCCTCGAAGCGGCTGAAAATGCGGGTGGCAAGGCTGGCATGATAGGATAATCATGCCACACGGTAAGTTGGATCAGCGCACTAGGCGGTCCAGAACTTCGAGCCAGATACGTTGATCCAAATTTCTTTTCAGATAATCATCCAGAGATCTTAGAAATAAGGCGAGATCGCTAGGCTCTACTCGACCGGCATATTGCTGCCGGAATACTGTCATCGTCTCCGGGTGAAGCTCGCGGGCTTCCATATGTTTGGCCGCAAGGGCTCGCGCCTGGCGCATCCCAAAATTCTGCTGTTGGCGCTCGGTACGATCAGCAAGAGATTTTTTCTTACGACCATTTGAATGCCCGCCGTGTTTTCGACAAACTCGTTTGCCGCGCATCGCTATGTCCCGGCAAGGCTTCCCGGTGCGCCTGCACCGTGCGGTGCAAATTTTATGGCGACCGCGACCGAAATAGGAACGGTGCCGATGTGCCGCCAGGGCGGCCAAGCCTGCGGAATTTGGTCCGGGCATATCTTTGGTCTCCTGGGTGACGGAAGCTGAATTATACACCCCCCAACGGTAAAACTAAATCCCGTGCTGAGCCTCAATGGGTGTCGGAAATGGAAGTAATGATTGGAGGCAACGAACCGCACCCGCCGTGCCAACCCGAGGCTGCTCAGCGATAATGGCTCGTCCTAAATCTCAGGTGATCTGGCTGAATGGCTCGAGGGCCAGGGTATGAGCCACGTCCGCGGCGCACCCTATCACCCGCAGACTCATGGCAAAATCGAGCGCTGGCATCAAACGCTGAAGAAACGGATGTTGCCGGAAAACTACTATCTACTGGGCGACCTTGAAGCTCAAGTCGGCACCTTCGTCGATCATTACAACAATCACCGCCACCACCACCACCACCACGAGAGCATTGGCAACGTCACACCAGCCGACGCCTACTTCGGACGTCACACCGCCATCATCGAAAGGAGGAAAAAGATAAAGAAATTGACCATCTAAAACCGCCGCTTGAACCATCAACGCCAAGCGGCTTAACACCAAACCAAGATGAGCCAGATCCTCCTTTATGAAGCAGGCTCAGTTGTCCCAAATGTTTGATGACGGACATGAATAAGCCCAATTCGACATTCAACCAAATTGTGCCAGATAAGTCTCCGCCAGATCGCAACTGATATCGGTATATTCGTTGCCCAGAGATTGCGCTAAATCCGTTTCCGAATGGGAGCCCATCCAGGCCAGGATGAGCATGCGCCTGAGCATGAGGAAGGTGGGAATTTCATCTTCCTCGGCTTGCGAGATTTTTTCTTCCCGGCGATAACCCTCGAGCCAGGCGGCGATCAGCGCGGGCACATCCGGCCGCTCCTCGATGAAGCTTAAGGCCGTGGCGAGATCGTAGAGATACCAGGATATGCCGCTGTCATCAAAATCGATCACCCGGGTGTCGCCTTCATGGATCAGCAGGTTGGCCAGGCGCATATCCGCATGGACAAGACCATAGCGTTCGCGTGAATCGCCGAACCGGCCCAGGCGATGGGACAGGGTCTCGACAAGCCGGGTAAACAGCTTGCCCCGCTCGTCATTGAGATTGGGGCCGTGATGCCAATGGCCCCAGTGAGGCGCATCACCAAACGCCGTTTCCACGTTCCAGTGAAAGCGTTCGAATCCGTCCGGCAAGGTCCAGTTGCGGGCATGGCGATGCATGCGCGCCGTGATCGCGCCGAGGTCGGGGAAGGCCGGCATGAGATTGTCCCCATTCGGCTCGTCCCCGGCGAGAAACTCAAAGAACACGCATTGCCGTCCCTCGGGCACATCGTCCGTCTTGATGAAATGAATGCGCACGCCATCGCGGCCCGGCAGGATATGGGGCGTATGGACGCCTTCGTCTTCGCGCAGGGCGTCGATCCAGGCCAACTCAGATTTGATCGCCGCGGGGGAGTGATAATCGGTGCGGTGGATGCGCAGGATTTTCGCCTCCGCGCCGTCGCTGTTGCGCAGCAGATAGGTGGTGTTTTCCGAATGATTGATCAGTTGCGGCGCCAATGGCGCCTGGGATTCAATCAGGCCTGAGGCCTTGACAGCCACGCTTTCCAGTCGCCGTAAAAGAGCATCCTGCCCCTCATCGCCATGTGCTGCTGTCACAAAGATCCCCTTCTCACCGCGTTATAAAGACAGCCCCATGATCCCGGCCAGCTCCTCGCAGGACATGACATGGCAGTAGATCATGTTGATGACTTCGAGTTCCTTCTCATGCAGCGCATGATCGCCGGCGGCGCAACAATCCTCGACGACGATGACGTTGAAGCTTTCGTCCGCCAGGCTGCGCACGGTCGAGGAGATGCATTGATCGGTGAAGATACCGGTGACAATAACGTTCTTGATGCCCATGTTCTGCAGGATGAGCCGCAGGTTGGTGCCGGTGAGCGCACTGTCCGTGGTCTTACAGACAACGATCTCGTCATCCTCGGCGCGCAAGGCGTCGATAAACTGCGACGGTCTTTCCTGATAGGGCATGAGCAGGTAGTTGAAGCCGGGCTTCTTCTGGCTCAATGAACGATCCCGCCCATCGGGCTTGAGACAGGCGATGCGGGCGAACATGGTCTCCACTTCGCTGCTGCGGCAGGCCGCCAGCAGCCGTTGTATGGTCGGGATCACCGTGCCCTGCATACGCTCATGGAACGGCGTCCAACGATCATATTCAGCCTGCTCGTCAGGCTTGAGGCTACCCCTGTCGGGGCGATCCATATATTCATTCTGGATATCGATTGTCAGCAGCGCCGTCTCACGATGAATCAGATCAGGATCGTCCGGTTCCGGCGCGTCTTGATAATAGAGTGAGCGGTAAGCGGTTTTCCAGGACATGGTCCGTCTCAACAATCGATCGGATTATTCGAGGGCTTCGAGGGATTCAGGCAGGGTCTGGCCGCCGTCAACCACAATAGTCTGGCCGGTGATATAATTTGCCTCCTGGGAGGCGAAGAACAGCGCCGCATAGCCGATATCGTCAACCACACCCAGCCGTTTCAGCGGGATCGATGACGCCATGGTTGCCAGATAGTCATCGCCCAGATCGCCCAGGCCCTCGGTGATGATGTTGCCCGGCAGCACGGCATTCATGGTGATGTTGTATTTTGCGGTCTCGATGCAGGCGGTGCGCATAAAGCCCAATTGCGCCGCCTTGGACGCGCCATAATGGCTCCAGCCCGGGAAGCCGGTGATCGGCCCGGTGATGGATGATGTGAGAATAATGCGGCCGTAGTCTTTTTCCTTCATGAAGGGCAGACAGGCTTTGACGCCGAGAAAATTGCCTTTGACGTTGGTGTTGAGCACCATCTCAAATTCGGACGGGTCCATGTCTTCGATGTTGGTCTGCGGATAGACCCCGGCATTGGCGCACAGAACGTCGATGCCGCCATAACGCTCGTTACAGGCCGCGGCCATGGCCTGTTGCGAGGCCCAATCGGCGACATCGGCGGCAAAGGTCGAGACATCGCCGGCGCCGAGAGCGCCGAGCTCCTCGGCCGCGGCCTGGGCATCGGCCTGGTTGCGCGAAACCAGCAGCACATTGGCGTCATGCTTGGCAAAAACCCGGGCAATACCCTTGCCAATGCCCTTGCTTGCGCCCGTAACAATGACGGATTTTCCGGCAATCGGCGTCAACATGATGATCTCCTCCTGGGATTATCAGCTATTTTTATGCACGCTGCGTTACGAAGCGAACCGTCGTTTCCGATATATCTTGAACAGCGTATAGGCAACATAGATAACCAGCAAACTGACCAACGCGCCTGCCATCATCAAGGAACCGAGCGTCGGCACCATGGGCGTGTATCCGGACACCATTTTAGCATAAAGCCATTCGGGAACCGTCTGATCAGCGCCTGTCGTAAACAGCGACAGGGGGAAATTGCCCCACGACAAGAGGAAGGCAAAAACGCTGCCCGAGATCAGGCCCGGCGACAGGATCGGTATGGTGACCTCCCACAAGGTTTGCAGGCGCGTGGCCCCCAAATCGACAGCCGCTTCCTCGAGGGCGGGATCAAAGCTGTAGACCTGGATGGAAATAATCAGGGTGACAATCGGCACAATCCAGATCATGTGGGCGAACGCCGCCGTCGTCCAACTGGTGATGATGCCGAGCTGGGAAAACCACAGCAGCAAGGCCAGGCCCAGGACCGCCTGGGGAAAGAAGATCGGCAGCAGAACGATCTTCTGAAACAGCTTGCGGCCTTTCCAATCATAGCGGGCGAACGCCAAAGCGCCGAAGAAGGCCAGCCCGACGGAGAACACCGTGACCACGGCGGCGACGCTGAATGAGGTGAACAGAAGGTCGCGCACGGAGAGCGAGTTGAAGGCTTTTTCGTACCAGAGGGTGGTCCAATTCGTCACCGGGAAGCTGAAATAGCGTTTCTTGGAAAACGACGCCAGCACGACGGACACCATGGGCGTGTAGAGGAATATAAAAATGCAGCCTGTCCAAACGACAATCAGCGGTTTTGCAAAATTATATTTTCCCGATCCCATGACGCCCTCAGCGACGACCGATCAAGCGGTCGAGGTCGATCCGCTTGAACAGGAAGAAAATAAGAAAGCCCGATGATATCACCAGCAGCAGCGCCAGCATGGAGCCCTTCGGCCAGTTCTGGGCGAAGGTAAAGGCGGACTCGATGTCATCGGCGATCATGACAACGGCCTGACCACCGAGGATTTTAGACTCAGCCAGCGACCCCAGGGACAGGACAAACACCAGCAGACTGCCGATCATGATCCCGGGCATGGCGAGGGGCAGTTCAACCTCACGGAACACCTGCCAGCGCGACGCGCCGAGGTCGGACGCCGCCTCTTTCAAGGCATCGGGAACCATGGCAAGCCCGATGACCAGCGGGAACAGCATGAACGGCAGGTAGACATAGACCAGGCCGAGAACGATCGCCGGCACCGTATAGAGGATGCTCGGCAGGTGGACGTCGAACAGATAATGCAGCGAGCCGTCGGCGATGCCGTTCTTGAGCAGGAAAAGCACCCAGCCGAAGAGGCGGATATTTTCAGATATCAGCAGCGGGACGGCGATGATGATGGTGACCAGATTGGCCCAGGGCCCAAATATTTTGGCCATGCCGTATGACACCGGATAGCAAATCACCAGCAGGATAACGACGGTCGTGAAGGCCAGACCGATCGACCAGAAAAAGGAGATGTAGTAGCTGTCGGTGACAATGGAAATGAAGTTCGCCAGGGTCGGCGTGCCGAGCAGGGAGAAGGTGCGCGGTGGCATAAAGGAGTAGCCCGTGACCATCAACAGCGGGCCGATAAAGCCGATCAACATGAGAAGCATGACCGGCACCGCGGCGCGCACACCCGGTTGCATCAGCCATTTCATCATGCCGGATACAGGCCCCTCGCCCGCACAGGATCAGCCTTGGTCAAGGATGTAACCATGATCCCGACCCGCTCAATCACTCACAAGAATGGAATCTTCGGAGCGCCAGCCGATAAAGACCGTGTCGTCCAGGCCGCCCTCGTAAGGCTCATCCTGCAGGCGCTCCACCAGCCACTGAAACTGGTCGGAATCGCTCCTCACCTGATATTGCACACGTGACCCCAGTGAATAATCATTGAACACCGTGCCCTGAATTTTGTTGGGCAGACCCTCTGCCGCCTGACCGATCTTGACGATTTCGGGGCGGATGATCAGGTATCCGTGGACGAAGCCGTCGGGCTCGAAGCTGACGATGTATTCGGCGCCATCTGAAATGCTGCGCACGCGCTTATCGCCGGTGCGCTCAACTTCGATGGTGTTGACCTCGCCCATAAATTCGCCGACGAACTTATTGTGCGGGGTGTCATAAATTTCAGCCGGGGTGCCGACCTGAACCATTTTACCGGCATTCATGATGCCGATTCGATCACTCATGACCATAGCTTCTTCGAGAGAATGGGTGATGTAGACGAAGGTCTTTTTCGTCTCGCGGTGGATATCCTTGAGTTCCTTCTCAAGGGTTTTGCGCAGCCTGAAATCAAGCGAGCTGAGTGGTTCGTCAAAAAACAGAATGTCCGGTTCATAGGCCAAGGCCCGGGCCAGGGCGACGCGCTGGCGTTCCCCGCCCGAGCACTGGTGGACACCCTTGGAATAGCTTTCCGGCGGCAAGCGCAATTGGGCCAACAGCTCTTCGGCACGTAGGCGGCGGGCCGCCCGCTCGACGCCGGCGATTTTCAGGGAAAATTCGATGTTTTCCCCCACCGTCTTGTGCGGGAACAATGCCAGCGACTGAAACACCATACAGGTTGGCCGTTTGCTGGCCGGTACATCGTTGATCCGCTTACCACGCAGGATGATGTCGCCCGCGGTGGGACGATCCATGCCCACAAGCATACGAATCATCGTCGTCTTGCCGCTCCCAGAGGGCCCAACGATAGTGAAAAATTCTCCCTCTTCGATGGCCAGGTTAATATCGTCCACGGCTTTGAAATCACCGAACATCTTGACGATATTACGAAGCTGGAGAACCGGTTCACCTACTCCACTACTCATTAACTCCCCTGGGTCGCGTCAACGTGTTAGCAGCACTCAAACAAGATTTAAGCGCTGGGCTCAGCTTTCCCGCTCACGCTTGGCGGCAGAATAGATATCATACATGTCCGCGTAATCGGGGTTGATATCATAGTCCGTCGAGTTCGCCATTTCCTCTTCCAGGGTATCCCACTGGATGGCGTCCAACTCATCCTTGTCGAACTGCGCCATGACATTCTGAGAACCCATTTGGGTCACCGGATTGTAGGTGCCTTCGGCAAACGCCACCTTCTTGGAAACATCCGGGCGCTGGACATAGGCCAGGAAATCTTCCGACAGGGTCGAGGGGTTGGGATTGTTGACAACCGAGGTCAATTCGATCCAAACAATGCCGCCCTTGCCGTTCATGGGGCCCGATTTCGGCGTAATGCCGCGAACCTGACGGGCGCCGTCGTAACGGGCCGGAGAGGCCGTGTAGGTGCCGCCGGTGAAGTAGGCGTCGATTTCACCGTTGATCAGCGCCAGGTTCATGGCCACCAGATCATCGGTGAGCAGTTTGGCTCCGTTGAAGATCTGCTTGCAGACCTTGGTAAAGGAAGCGATTTCGGCTTTTGAGTGAGACTTGAACGGATCAACGCCCGCCGCCACACACATATGATAAATGTTCCAGTTATCATAGGTCAGAATGCCGTACTTACCCTTCATCGCCGGATCGAGGAAGATATTGAAGCCCTGATCCTCACCCATGGTGCGGGAGATTTTGTTTGTGTTCACGACGAAGTTGAACGGCCCAAAGCGCTGGGTCATGCCAAGCAGATGCTTGCCGGTCTTGTCCATGGCCCATTCGTAAGGCGGATGGAAGGCGGGCATCATCGCTTCAAACATAGGCTCGAACCGCTCTCGCGATATTTCCTTGATCAGCCCTTCCGGCCACATCATTTCACGGGCCCAGGGATTGTTCAGATTGATCAAATCCCACACCTTGGTCTCGCCGGCGCGCAGCCGGTTCACGGCGTCCGGATCGGACGTCAGACCTTCGGCGCGGACCTTTGCCCCGGTTTCGCGGCGGAACGGATCCAACACGTCATCGGAATTATAGCCCTCCCAGCAGTAGATATTCAGTTCATCGGTCCGTGCGGCATGTGCCACATTTATGAATGAACCACCGTATGCTGCTGCGAGCGCATAGGCGCCGGATTTTTGCAGAAAATTCCTTCTGTTAAAGCCACTCATGGTCTTCTCCCATCAATTCTGGATTGGGCTGCCTTAATACATTCCCCACAAAAATACGTACCGCAGCCCTAAGGCATCACATTACACCGGGTACTCTGGGGCTAATTGACCACATAATGCAATGCTTTTAGCCTCAAAAAGAGCACGCGACCTAAATCTCACTTCATAAGAGTTGTCTCACTTCATGAGAGTTGATTGTGTCACGCCCCCACCCGTGCGCCGCCGGTTTGCACGCCGGCGGGTATCAAAGACGTTAGCGTAGGGTTTTGACTAGTTCGACATTTTTATTGAAAGTACAACATTTAAGAAGTAGCATTTCAGACATCCAACTGACCAGAGGCTTGCCCGTGGACTTTATCTTTATGCTGACCCGTGGCGACAAAACCGTATCAGATGGCATGTTAGTTATTGATGCTATTGCAGAATGCGGCGTCAAACACATCGGTTTCAAGGACGTGGGCGTCGATAAAAAAACCCTGATTTCATTGACCAACCGCATTTCAGACATTGGCGCCACGTCTTACATAGAAGTGGTAAGCACCACAACCGACGATATCAGAACATCATTGGAAACCGCGGCGGAACTCGGCGTTGATCGTGTTTTGGGCGGCCAGGACGTGGAGTTTGCCCTTGATATACTGAAAGATTGCGGCGCCGAATATTACCCGTTTCCAGGCAAGCCCGAGGGCCACCCGACCAAGCTCGGCGGTTCGCCCGAAGACATCGCCGAAGATTGCAGGCGCATGATGGCTGCGGGCTGCGCCGGGGTTGATCTGCTGGCCTACCGGGCGACGGATTGTGATCCGCTCGATATGGTTCGTGCGGCAAAAAATTCCATGATCGGCGGTTACCTGATCGTCGCCGGAAGCGTCGATTCGCCGGAGCGTATTCAAGCCCTGGCCGCTGCCGGCGCCGATGCCTTCACGATCGGAACCGCCGTATTCGACGGCTCCTTCTCGCCGAACAAAGGCGCCATTCAGTCTCAGTGCCGTGACGTCTTGTCGGTCTGCCAGGGGTGACATGAGCGTTATTGACGAGCTGGTATCGGGCCAATTCCGAAAAGCCGGCCAGGCGGTGCCGAACATACTGGCCCGTGTGGT
>Ga0066376_10006030_pt1 | contig 10094 bp, 7 predicted proteins | sample Knorr_S15_td_Bot_FD_77009 | JGI IMG/M metagenome (GOLD analysis project Ga0066376, IMG submission 77009) | Marine microbial communities from Southern Atlantic Ocean transect - Knorr_S15_td_Bottom_ad_5009_LV_A | ecosystem: Environmental > Aquatic > Marine > Oceanic | place: Southern Atlantic... | reverse complement strand
TCACGAACAATGCGCTCGGACATATCGCCTCTTACGGCGACTTCGAGATGCCCAACGGTGCCGCGAGCAGCGCCACGTCGATGGCGATGTCCATCCGGGCGCGAATCCGCTGGGCGAGCGGCAACCTATCGGGTGCCGCGGTCGACGCCGCGACGATTCCCGACGGCTTCACGGCCTGGGTGACGCGTGAGGCCGGTGCCACGCGGAGGAACAAGATCTATCACTCCGCGACCGAGGTGGGATTCTCGGGCATGCTCGGGGTCAACACCTGGTGGAATTCGGCGATCCGCCGGCCCAATCCGGTGACAGGCCAGCCGTGGCCCGATCCCATCCCGTTCACGGGATACATTTTCCTGGGTATCATGGATGACGGACGGACTCTGGAAGCCGGGAACCTTCCGGTCAGGTGGGCGGAGGAGACTCGGGACGGCAGTGACAATCCGATCTCGCTGAACAACGGCTCGGTAGCGGATACTCGGGTCCTGCACCACATCCAGCCCATCCAGGGCCCGGTGCCGGAGGAAGTGCCCGACCGGTACTCGGCGAATGACAACGATGTCCCGTACTCGAGTTGGGAAGAGATGCGTTTGATCGAGGCCGATATGGCGCACTCCCAGGGCAACTTCGCGGGTGCGATCGGGTTCGTGAACAGGCTCCGGGATTCGCACGGCCTACCGCGCATTTCTGGGGCGTATGAAGCCACGCTCTTGGCGGACGGCACTGCGGTTCGCGCAATGCTGATGGAGGAACGGAGAAGGGAGTTTTTCGCCGAAGGAGCGCGTTACTGGTCGACCAAGATCCAGAACACGGACATCCTCTGGTTCCCACGGCGTCAGGGTGACACCCCGTTCCAGGGATACGCGTTGTTGGGTGCGGTTCGCCAGTTGTTTGCCGGCGACGAGTACATCCTGAATCCGTATTTCGAAGCATTGGGCGGGTTAGATGCTCGCGGTACTGGATGCACCAGCTTGCCGGGTAGCCAGGCTCCGAAGTTCAACTGATCGGACCGCAACTACTCCGAGCAGCCTGACGAAACGGGCCCGGGGCATCGCCCCCGGGCCCGTTTTCGCGCGCAGGCGCGAAGTCGACCGCTTGCGCTACTGCCACAGGCGGGTCGTTGGATGGAACGCTGCCCACGCACCCCCAAAGGCCGTGTGGGTCTGCTCGATGGGTAGCAGGCGTGCCCCCCCCGTCCAGGGGGCCCGACGTAGCCCTCCCTGCAACGTTCCAGCGGCTTCCGGTCTGCTCGTCCTCGAAGCCCGACGTAGTAGGGCGGACGGTCAAGGGTTCTCCGCTCTCGGTCACCGGCCGAAGGGCCGTCCCGCCTTGGGCGTGGTCGCTCCATAAGACCAGCGCGGCATCACCCTCGTACACGAATTCGACGACCTGGAACGATCTCTCCCTTTCCGTCAATGCGCCGAACGGGAAGGCTATGCCCGGGTCCGACGCGCTAGAGGGGAGTCCCACGACCCGTTCCTTGGAGAATCTCCTCCGGTCGAGCGGGGGCATGGTCAGGGCCGCCCTATAGAAGGGCTCGGACTCCCGATAGTTGCCGTAGGGATATCCGAGTCTGTCGTATTCGAAGAAGATCGGATCGAAGCCCTGGTCCTGGGCCAGTACCGAAGTCGTGGGGTGCAACTCGAGCCAGTGGGACCACTCCATCTCCACGAACGGGTGCTGTGCGAGCTTCGCTCCGACCCCCGACCCGCATCGGGCCTCAGCGAGCATCTGAGGCCAGAGGGATTCGTTGGGCTCCCGACGATTCCAGAGCACCAGGTTGTTCATGAAGGTGATGCCCGAGACACCGATCGTGGCTCCCCCGACCGACTCCCGGTCGAAGACCAGGGATGAGCCGGTCAGGGGACAGTAGGTGATCGCGAGCTTGGGTCCGGTCGGGCCGCCCGGTTGGAGGTTCACCATCTCGTGGTGCCAGAGAATATTGTGCGGGATCGCATACGTCTGGCCGAAGACCTGAAGGCCGATCACCCGGGTGTCGGAGTCCAGGTAGGCTGGTATGGACTCATGGGCCCGCACCCACCGCGCGTCGTCGAGGGACTGGATTCCATCCCGGGCCGCTTCCGAGATGAGGAAGTCGACGTTCAGGTCGCACCCCTCGAAGCGCTCCGCGTCTCCGGCGTCTTCGAGGGAACTCGGCAACTCGACATGGCAGGCTGCGAGGCCTGCGAGGATCAGCCCGCCCAACAACGTCGGGCGGGCGGACGTATGCACCGCTCGCGCTACGCGGTTCATCGATTTGTGCAGCGTCGGGTCCTGGCCATTTCGAGCCGCGCTGCGGGATCAGGCGCGCAACCCCTCCGCAATCTCGAATCAGCGCCGGGCAACTGCGGTTCCCTCTCGCGGGCGACTACCAGGAAAAGTCGACGGAGAAGGTGACTACTCTGGACCGGCCTGTACCGGCTGCGCTTGCAGCACATTCCGCGGCCAGACCGCGCCTCCGTACTATACGCGCCGAGTTACGTCGCACGAGCACAGCAAACGAGTGCCTCCCGGTCGCTAGACCGAAGCGACAGGCAACATGGCGTCGGACTCGGAGGAGCATCGGCGGGGTAGTGGCATGGTGTCGCTCAACGGTGTCTATTGCAGGCTGTAGTCGCTTCTGTTTGTCTGGACCGAGAGGTGATCTCGATGATCCTCTACCGCCGCCCCGCCGCACTCGCTGGCCCGGTCATTGTCTTGATCGCCCTCGTGCTCGCCCCTTGGGCCACGCTTGAAGCTCAGGAAGTGGGCTTCTTGGTCGGCACCGTGCTCGACGAGCGCAACAAGGAGCCGCTCCGGGGGGCGACCGTATCGATCGTAGGCACGAAGTTCATCGTGACCACGGACGAAGAAGGATGGTTCGAACTCGAGGGCCTGCCCGCCGGGGCGGTTACGATGAGGACATCGATGACCGGCTATGCCTCGGTCGTTGAGACACTCGTGGTCTCGGAGCCCGAGTTGGGGTTCCTACAGGTCTGGCTCCGGCCGGTCGACGCTCTTTTGGAGGAGATCCTCGTGAGCGTCGGTAGAGGCCGCGGCGAACCCGGCGCAGTAGAGCGAGAGGCCAGGCCTCAAGACACCTGGCGAAGCGTACTCGACCTCATCGAGCAGGAGGTTGCAGGCGTGGAGGTCCGAAGGGCGGGCAGCAACGTCGGCACGGGCGCCAGCATCGTGATCCGCGGCGTGGGATCGTTTGAAAACACCGACCCCGTCATCTACGTGGACGGAATCCGCATCGACGACTCGGCCGGCACACTGCGGGCCATGCACGCCCTGGACCTCATTCCCGCCGAGGTGGTAGCGCGCGTGAGAGTGCTTCGAGGTCCGTCCGCAGCGGCCGCTTATGCCTTCGGTGCCAACGGGGTCATTCTGATTGAAACCAGGAGGGGAGGACGGTGATCACTTCGCGCGATTCGAGACTCATGCGACGGGCCATTTGTACCCTCGCGCTCGCGGTCACGCTCACGAGCTGTGCGCAGCAAGGCAGGCGACTCGAGAGTCCGTTCACCGGGCCACGAGAAGAGGCCGACCAGGCCGTGCGCCTCACCGTCGAGAACAACGACTTCCGTGATGCGACCATCTACATGTACTGGAACGGCATGAAGAGCCGGGTGGGCAGAGTGACGGGCAAGACCAGCAAGACGTTCACCGTGGAGTGGCGGTCCGAGGAGGCGCAGTTGGGGGCGGATTTTCTCGGCCGGGGTGGTTTCCGGACCGAGACCATCGGAGTCGACCCGGGTGACCATCTGAATCTCGTCATTCCGATCCGCTGACCGAAGAATCGAAGTCCAGATTCTCAGTGATGCGGGTGCCCTGGCCAGCGTAGGCGTCCAGATACATCTGGATCCGCTCTAGAGCCAGCGCGAAGTCCGAGTTGTCGATGTTCAGGTTCAGCAGGTCGATGTACCACGGTGCTTTCAGTTCAGCTTTGACGTAGGCTTCGACGATCGCGCCGGCGATGGGCAGGGTCGTGCCTTTCGACGCATCGTAGACGTCGCGGTCGCTGGCATTGCGCAGCTTCTCCATCTCCTCCAAGTGCAGCCGCTCGTAAAGCTCGATTGTGAAGAGGTCGCCCGCTTCGACACCGGTCTCGGGATCGTCTTCGGTGAGCCGCCCCTGCTTGTGTAGCCATTCCCACAGAATGCTGAGCCGGATTTCGCCCGTGGCGGCGTCCTCCATCAGATACAAGACGTCGGCGTCGCCGAAGAAGTCCGCTGGCTTGAGCGCCGCCGCCTGCATGCCCTGGCCGAAAGCGTTGCCGTACTGCAGCGCCACGCTCAGAAGGCTTCGGGCGCCGCGAATTGTGCGCGGAGCCGGCTCGAGCAGGAACAAGTCTGCTGCATCCTGTTCGGTGTAGGTGAGTCGCGGGAATGAGCGGCCGGCCTGGTTGGAGTCCCCGACGTCTTCCCACACCGGACGTACGATGTGCACCATCTTCCAGTGCGCCACCCATTTGCCGCACGCGCCCTCGCGCTGCTCGCGGCGAGCGCCCTCGAGTGCGCGCTTCATACCGTCTTCGACGCCCTTGGCCGAGCCGACCGGAATGTTGGGCTCCATGCCGCCCTGCCAGAGCGCGAAGTTACCCGCGCGATCGGGCGTGTTCGTCGCGCGGCGCACACGGTCTTCATAGACGCGCATGTACCCGTAGGTCATGCCGATGGACTCGATATTGGGGTCGATGAAGCTCGAGTCCCAACCCAACGCGTCTGCCACGGAGTTGATGTAGTCCCAGCGACCCGTGTTGTAGCCCACGAAGTGCTTGCCCAGCACGGCGCGGACCTCCATGAGTTGGAACGACAACTCGACCTGCTCGACGAGCACGTAGGCCTTGATGGTGCCGAGCTCCAACCCCAGGTGATGCTCGAGTGCGGACAGCACGCGGTCCCACACAGCTGCCTCTTCTGCGGTCTGGATCTTCGGCAAATACAGTACGATGGAGCGCCCTGCGGCGAGCAGCGTATCGTGGTTGTTCACCACGAACAGACAGGCGTCCACGATGGACGCCGAGAAGCCGGAGCCGTCCGCGTTTCGGATGTGGCGGTCGTCGAGGTGCAGTCCGCGAGCGCGAAAGATGACCGTGGTGAAGTCCAGTTGCTCTCGCCAATCAGGGACGATGTCGCGGCCGAAGAAGCCCCGCGACCAGCTGTTCATGTCGGCAGCCACGCCTTCTGCGGCCCGTAGGAACAACCCGTCGCGGGCGAGCGCGAGCGCGAGGTTGCGCTGGTTGTCGAGGGCCATCGTCTGGGTCTGACCGAGCGCGTCCTCGCCGTCGAACATCCAACCGTCTGCGCCGCTCAGAAGGGCATAAGCCACATTCCTGATCGATCGCTCAACCGTCGTGTTCGGCTTGGCTGCGGGCCCCGTCCCCTGGATCCACTGTCGCTGCAGGTCGTGCGGGATCTCGCTGCCCACGAAGTTTCCGTCGCGGGCGTCCTGAACCTTGATGCTGGTACGAGGGATCGTGGCGTCCGGATCGAGGAAGGCGATTCGCCGTCGCTCGCGGTAGCGAGACGTTCGTCGTTCCATGCGCGACGCCATGACCGCCTTGCGATCATCGTCGAGCCCGGCGAGCGCCTCGATCGCAGCCAGTGCCTCTGCGGTGTAGACGTCGGAGTACTGCCCCTCCAGGCCGGCGCGAACCTCTACCGCGCGGGGCCGCCGAGATTGGCCGCTGGGCTCGTCCGGCATCGGTGTTGTCTCCCAGAAACGGGTATCTTCCTGTCATGCGCTACGGTCGTTCAACCCTCTCGCTCTTCGTGCTGGCTTTGCATGCCTCGTGCGGCGGTGCCGCGGTCCCGACGGCTCCAGGTGACGATAGCGAAGATCCCCAGATAGAGCGCATTATCAAATAGTTGCCCTCGTTCAAGGCGGACATTCAAGAGATTCTCGTGCGCAAAGGGTGCACCAGCGCCCTCAACTGTCACGGAATCGGCCAGGGCGGCTTGACGCTCGGGGCGAACGCAGTGATGAACCTCGTGAACGTGCGCGGAGTCCGAGAGCCAATTCTTGCTCGTGAAGCCGCTCGACGCCAGGAACAGCTACGTGATCATCAGGCTGGAGAACCGACAGACGGTCGGCCTGCAATGCCTGGCGACGGCGGCCAGCTCGACAGTATCGACCTCACCAACCTCGAGAACTGGATCAACAACGGCGCCCCAAACAACTGATCCGTGCTGGAAGGCCGTCGAAGACGCTCGCGGTCAAGGCAGCACTTCGTAGCGATACGCCGTGGCTCGCCCTTCGAACGAGACTGCAAAAGGCTCGTCTTCTCCGTCGGGAGGAGCGATAACCGTGAAGGTCTCGCTCCCCAGAGTTCCTTGGTCGCTGTAAAAAGTGAATCTCAAACGGAAGGCGGTGCCGGGGGCCGCTCGGTTCCCGACGATGCGTCCCTCGACCGTCGTCTCAGCACCGGACGGGCGTAGTTTCAGCTCCTCCAGATAGACTGGAGCCTCATCTGTGCGCTCCAGCCCGCTGCGGGCGGCGTCTTCGTCACCCGCCTCCAGATGCGCCCGGGCCGTGATCAAGCTGGCGTTCTCGCTCAGTGGATCCAGTTGGATGAGGCGATCCCCGGCCGCGGCCAGCGCGTCCCAATCCTCCGCGGCGAAGAGAGAGTTCGCATAGTTGAACCAGGCGTCGCGCGAGTTGGGCTGCAACTCGGTCAGGCGCAAGAATGCTTGTCCGGCACCGAAAAAGTCACCCGAACGGAACAGGGCCACGCCGAGGTTGCGGGCCTGAGTGGCCGCGACCGTGGTCGAAGACAGCAGAGCGGTATAGATCTCCGAGGCCTCGGTGTGGCGGCCCTGACGCGAGAGCGTCGTCGCCAGGTCGCTCTGGGCGTCGAGATTTCCGGGATCACGGGCGAGCCGGCGTCGGAGTAGAGGTTCCGCTTCCGCGAACCGGTTCGTGAAAAGGAGGAGCCGCGTAAGGCTCTCTTCGATCCCGGCGCTTCTTTCCTCACGCTCCTGAATCGCCTGCTCGGTCAGTAGTCGCGTGGCGGGTAACCGCTTCAGTCCCGCCAGAGCTTGCTGGTAGAGCTCGATCGCCTCGGGGTACAGGCCCTCTCCCGCAAGCAGAATCGCGAGGTTTCGGTGGGCCTCCGGCCGCAGGTCGTAGATGTGGGCCGCTTGCTGCCACGCCTCGGTCGCATCGTCGAGCTCCCCGAGATTGAACGCCTCCAGGCCTTCGTTGAGCGCGCGCGCCCAGGCCGCAGCGCGCTCGGGTTCGACCTCCAGCTCATATGCGGGGTAGATGCGTTCCGCCCGATCGAACATCGAGCCTGCTTCTTTCAGTGTCCCGATACGCGCGTAAGCTACGCCGGCGACATAGTAGTGGATCGCATTCAGTGAATCGGCCCGGATGCCGTCGAGCGCCAGATCGAGTGCGCGTTCAGGGTTGTCGCGGCGCAGGTAGAGGATCCCGGTTTGAGACTGTCGAGTCTCGACCGGTGGGACGCCGATCGGGTATACGAACCCGGTGGGCGATACCACCGGTCCCGACGGGCCTCCGCCCGTAGCACACCCTCCGAGCAGAAGGATCGCCGTGAAGCCTAGCGGACGGCCTACCATGGGAAATTGACGGCGAAGACGACGGACCGTGAAACCGTCACGCCGTTGTCACGGGCCGGGCGGAAGGCCACCACTTCGTTGAACAGAGCGAGCGCGGCCTCATCGAGGTCCGGACGTCCGCTGGATTCGGCGATCTCCGCCCACTCGACCGAGCCCTTCCTGTCGATCCAGAGGGTCACACTCACGCTGCCGGCGACTTCGGGATCCAGCCTTCCGAGCCTATAGGTCCGCGCCATGAAGTCGGTAACCTCGGTGGGGTTCTGGAGCATCACCCAGGCGGACAAGAACGAGAGAGCCAACTCGGGCCGGAGTACCGACAGACGGTCCAGGTCCAGTGAGCTCGGATCCGTCGCAGGTGTGAGGTCCGCGATGGAGGGGCGACCGCCGATTACGATCGATTCATCGGCCAGACCGGACGGATCGTCACTGGAGTCCTCAGGCTCGAACTCCGGTTCGGGCTCGCTCTCAGCAATCGTCGGCGCGGGCAGCCTCCTACTCACCAGGCGCGAGCGAAGGGCTGCAAGGCCTTCTGCCAGGTCCCCGCCCCCATCAGCCGTCCCGTCCTCGATGCCTGGTTGCACCGGGGTCTCACCTGCCGCGTCGCTCACCGGCGCGGCGAGGGGGGTCTCGGCTCCGAGGCTGGGAAGGGCACCGCCCTCGGGAGCCCAAACGAGGCGAACAGGCTGCGAGGGCGAGAGATCCGGTGCAATGAAGGAAGCACGCCACGTTGGGCCGAGCGTGAACAGCACCACGTGGGCCGCTACGGCCACGAGAGTGGACAGGGCCAGCCGGACACTCCACTGCGCCTTCCAACGTTCGTTGGCGCTTGAGAATCGTCCGTTTCGCGGACCCTGGTTCCGCGCTGGTAGCCTCATCGCGTGTCTCCTGAACCACTCAGGGTACGCGGCGTCCGCCCGCCTGCACAACCATGGGAGTATTTGGTGGAGATACCGAGCGACGACTCGCCCAGCGCGCGCCGACGAGCCTACCTGTTCTACGGCTGGCGTCCTGAATCGGATTGAAGCGGGGGCCCAGGCGACGATCTTGTCCGTGATCTGCCCGCCGTGTAGCTTGACGCCCCACCGCCTTTTTGGCCTGGTGGAAGGGAATCCAAGTCATGAGAATGCGATTCGCGATCGTCGCGGGGGTTCCGGCGCTACTCGGGCTGGCGGCCTCCGGCCTCGACGGGCTACAAGTCCTGTCCGATCGCACGGGCGGATCCGCGGTCCCCTGCGCGGTGCCCCTCACCTGGCGGCTCGCCAGATTGGACGATGAGTTCGGACTGGACGCCAGCGAAGCGAGGCGAGCGATCGTCGAAGCGGCCGGCCTTTGGGAAGCCGCCGTGGCACGCCCTCTGTTCGCGCACGACCCCAGCGAGGGCTTTCCCATCCGCTTCGTCTACGATGAACGGCAGGAGAGGATGGGGGAGCGCATGCGTCGCCAGACCGAACTCGACGACCTCAGAGAGCGGCTGGATGCTCGACGCGCAGAGCTGACGGAGCAGGCGGAGGGCTACTCGCGGTCGCGGACTTCGTATCTGGAGCGTCAGCGCCAGCACGAACGGCGCACCGCCCGTCACAATGCCACCGTTCGCGACTGGAATGCGAGGGGCGGCATCCCGCCCCGCTTGCTGCAGGAACTGCAGGAGGCGGGTGATGCCTTGCAGGTCGAACGCCGGGCCTTGGATGGGGACCGCGAGGCGCTCGAGGCCACGGGTCGGGCGCTCCGGGACCGGCAGGACCGCTCGAACGACGAGCTCGAAGAATACGCCCGGCGGGCCGATGCCCTGCAGCGGGAGTTCCCGTCCGCATCCATCGAGTCGGGGCTGTATAGGGAGGCGGTTCGGACCGAGGGTGGGAGCGTCGCCTCGGTCAGTCGAGAGATCCGGATCTACCGGTTCGGCGGCCGTGACGACCTCGTGCTCGTGGTCGCGCACGAGTTTGGCCACGCCTTGGGACTCGGTCATAGCGCCGCACCGGGCTCGATCATGAGCGAAGAGCACCGTGGGCAGGGCACTTCGAGCCGCACGAACGGGTCCGTGGGCGTCGGCGGCTTGCCAGCGGCCGACCTGCAGTTGTTTCGGGAGCGGTGTCCTGACTTGCTGAACTGAAGGAGGCCCCACCCTCATCGGGTGGGGCCTCCGCCCTTCCTTCGGCGTGGCTAGAGCCGATCAGCCGCCGCGGCGCCGGTCCGCGGGCCACGCTGCGCCCATGTCGCCGGCCGGGACCGAACCCATGCCCATGTACTTGAACTTCTGGATGCGCTTACCCTCGTAGGTCTCCGTTGTATAGATGTTGCCCTCGGAGTCCACGGCGAGGGAGTGCACTGCGAAGAAGAGTCCAGGCTGCCGGCCGCCGTCGCCGAAGCTGTACAGGATCTCCAACGACTCTCGCTCGATGATGTACACCTTCATGTTCTGCCCATCGGCGAGGTAGATGAACCGCTGGTCCTCGTCGTGGGAGAAGTCGATGTCCCACGTCGACCCCTGCGAGAGGGTCGCGGGGGCGATAATCGCCTCTTTCACAAAAGTGC
>Ga0066376_10006029_pt1 | contig 10095 bp, 7 predicted proteins | sample Knorr_S15_td_Bot_FD_77009 | JGI IMG/M metagenome (GOLD analysis project Ga0066376, IMG submission 77009) | Marine microbial communities from Southern Atlantic Ocean transect - Knorr_S15_td_Bottom_ad_5009_LV_A | ecosystem: Environmental > Aquatic > Marine > Oceanic | place: Southern Atlantic... | reverse complement strand
TACGTGGTAGTGGCGACAGCGGTGACCATCTACATGGGCGCCCGTCTCTTCGGCATCGAAGCCCTGAAGGATGACGCGGCCAAGGCCGAAGCGCAGAGTCTGGTCGCCGGCTTCGATGAGAACGACGGTATCGAATCCGCCGGATTTTTCCGCTTCGGCACGATTATGACCGGCCTCTTCGTCATCGCCATGGCTAGCGCTTCGATCACGCCCTATATTAAGGAACTGGGCATGGGATACGTCGCCCTGACGTTCGCGGCGATCATGCTGACCCGCTACAAGGCGACCGCCGACCGGTTCTATCAGGCGATCGATTGGGATTTACTGGCGTTCTTCGGCTGCCTTTTCATTGTCGTCAACATGATGGAACATGCCCTCGTCCTGGAACTCATCGGCGAGGGTCTGAAGCCAATTATCGGCTTGGGCGAAACCGTTGGCACCGGCGTTCTGCTGGTGGCTTCGGCAGTCGTAAGCTCGGTTACCGACAACATCCCGCTCGCCGCGATGATGGCAAAAATTCTCGGTGGACTTGAGCTTGCGAGCGACTCGCCGTTTTGGTGGGCGGTGATCTTCGGCGCCAACCTGGGCGGCAACATCACGCCGATCGGCTCGGCGTCAACCCTGGTCGCGGTAACCATTATCCACAAGTACAAGCTGCCGCTGTCGTTCGCCGGGTTCGTAAAAGCCGCGTTCCCCTTCGCCGTCTTGCAACTAGTGTTGGCGGCTAGCTACGTTTTGGTTGTGCTGTGATACCGCGCCGGAAAAAGTTTGCTTCCGGGACGAAAAGCAGCCCTGGGAAAACAGTCCTACGATCGGCTGCTGACCGCTGCGAACTGGCCGCTGGAGACGGGTTCGCTCCAGACTGCGTCCACCACCACTCACTTTTGGCATTTACCGGTCATTCCGTAGCACCAGATTTAATGGCGTGATTTCAGCAGTTTAACGCCATATAACCGCCCCATGCCTGGCGCGAGAGACGGCAATAACCGAGAATTAAGGGCTTTTAGCCGGTGCGTCTCTCCAGGCCGATTTCGCGGTCATTCCGTTGGGGTGTTTTCTATCGAATACCCAGCAACTGCCGCTGATCCTGCCAGGAAGCTGGCAACTTCAGCCGCTTGATGCGCGACAGGGTGAGGTCGGGTGCGGTGCGCCCGGCGATGATCGCGGTAACGATATCCGGGGCCAAGAAGGCCAACGGCAGGGTGCGGCTGATATGGCTGAGGTCAACATTATGGAGTTCAGCCAGTTCGAGTACCGATGCAGCCTCACCGGTTTGTAGATCAGCGAACCATTTTCGGGCCGTGGCGATAGCCTCGATCAGGTTTTCTTCTGGCTCAACAGCCATTGCCCCCTCCCCGCCAATTACCAGCTTCGCTTCCACCCCACGGCGCTTGAGCGTGATGGGCGCATCGATCACAATCTCCTCAATCTCGATGGAAGACATATTCAAGGCCTCACCCAGGCGAAGATTATCGAGGGTGATTCGAATTTCGGCTGGCGACAGTTCGATGCGACTTACGAGATCACCGATGGATATTGGACCGCCCCCGTCTTGCTTCTGTTCATCGACAAACAAACACGCAGCTGCAGCCAACTTGTTTCGTTCTGCAATCCGAGCATCCGGCGGCAGCAGGGAAGATTCTAATCTCTCGCGATTTTCTAGCCACCCGATAACAATCCGAGTGACAGCCTGATCCAGTTCCCTTGCCGGAAGACGCCAACCGGTAGGATCAACATTGCCTGGTGCTGCTATCAACCGGCTGGAGACATAGTAATGATAGCGGCGGCCTTTCTTGTTGGCGTGATGGGGCCGAAGCCTATCTCCAGTTTCATCGAATAATCGCCCCTTGAATGCATGGCGACTTTTTGTGTTTTTGGTGGATCTACTGCTGACGCCGCTTTCGGCCAGATGCACCTGTATCCGGTCCCATGTTTCACGATCTATAATCGCAGTATGCTGCCCATCATGATGCTGCCCCTTGTGGGCGATCATTCCTGCATAGACGGGGTTGGCGAGCAGCTTGTAGAGATGGCCGCGGGTAAAGGGCAGGCTGCCGCGGGATCGCCCGTTGTTTGGTTTACGGGGTTTCGTGCGCAGCCCCAGCCGGTCCGCTTCCTCTTTCACCAGCCGGATATTCCCGTGTTCCTGATACAGGGCGAATAGACTCCGCACGGTCTCGGCTTCTGCTTCATTGATGATCAGCTTCTTGTCCCGATTGTCGTATCCCAGTGGCGGCAGCCCGCCCATCCACATGCCCTTCTTCTTCGAGGCGGCAATCTTGTCGCGGATGCGTTCCGCCGTGACCTCGCGCTCGAACTGGGCGAAGGACAGCAACACATTGAGGGTTAGCCTACCCATGGATGTGGTGGTGTTGAACGCCTGGGTGACCGAGACGAAGGACACATGGTTCGCATCAAACACCTCGACCAGCCGGGCAAAATCCGACAGCGCCCGGGTCAGCCGGTCCACCTTATAGACAACCACCACATCGACCTTGCTCGCTTCGATGTCCGCCAGCAGCGCCTTAAGTCCCGGTCGTTCCATGGTGCCACCGGAAAAGCCGCCATCATCATAGATATGGGGAAGCGCCATCCATCCCTCGCCCGCCTGGCTGCGGATGTAGGCCTCACCGGCTTCTCGCTGTGCATCCAGGCTGTTGAAGTCCTGCTCCAGCCCTTCCTCGGTCGATTTACGGGTATAGATGGCGCATCGCTTCCTGCGCGTCTGCTTGGAACTTAAAGATGCGTTTCCATCAGTTCTCATGCGCCTTGTCCCCGCAACCCGAAGAAACGCGGCCCCGACCAACGCGCCCCGGTGATAGCCCGGGCGATGGCTGAGAGCGAGGGGTAAGTCTCCCCGCTCCACAACAGCCCCTCTTCGGTCACATCAACCACATGGGTCCGCCCGTTCCATTCCCGCATCAACCGCATACCGGTCTTCAAGGCAGGCAGCGGACGAACAGCTTCCGGGCTACCCGCCGCGACTGCGCGCAGATAGCGGCCAGTTTTGGAATCAAGGGCGCCATAGGCGTCCACCTGAAGCCGATAGGCGAGCGCCGAAGCAGAAGCCTGCCGCTCATGCCCTTGGGCGGCGGCGCACCATGCACAACCTCCCAGCGCATAGCCATATCCGGATACGAAAGATCGCCGAGTATCGCGACCTCCCGTTCGATCCCTTTCATATTATCGCTACCCGGCGATGCAGTAATGGGCGACGCTCTTGGCGTCCCTGCCCCGCTCAATGGCATGCCCCTTCTTACGAAGCCCCGTGAGCGCCGCACGCAGGCTGTGGGGTTGCCAGCCGACTGTTTTCTGTAGTTGCGCGATGCTGGCTCCGTTGGGGCGGCGGAGCTGCTTGAGAATGGTTTCGATCTTGGTGGGTTTAGCGGGCATATCAGCCTCCGTATGTGATGCGCTGCGACTATCGCGGCGCTCCCACTGCCCAAGGCCCCGCCAGCGCTGCCGGTTGGGGCTGCGGGTCGCCGGGGAGTCGAAGGCCCGGGGCCCGCCACCCCATGCACGCTTCCTGTGCCGTGGAAGTCCAGTCGAAAGATACAGGCCCGAGCCAGATCGTATGTGCGGATGATTATCCCGCGTAATACGACAGCGACTCCAGCGGCCATGGATTATGATCCAATGCCCGCAAAAACTGGCTCATGCTGTCAACCTGGTCGTCGTGCCTGCCGTGCGGGAATACGGCGAGTTCGGACTTGAGGGCGGCAAGCCAGGGCGCATTCGTAGGCAGACAGACCATGCCCTCCTCGATCTTTGCCAACTGTTGAGTCAGCCGGCTGACCTTATCGCCCCTGGGTGTGTATTTATGAATCCACCTCTCATCCGGATCGTCCGTATTATTCAGATCCTGGTAAATCGATATCCCGCTTCCGGCATACTCCACCACAACCATCGTCGCCTGGAAATCTTCCTTCAGCTTGACAACGGCCCGACGTAGATCCGGGTAATTGAGCTGTTCACGGAAGACATGGAGCAGATAGAACCGCGCGCCCAGAATGCCCCAGGTCGTGCAGACCGAATAATTATTGCTATGACCGGGTGTGCGAATCCGGCGACGAGAGCGAGCGATGCAAGGCTTTCGATCTCCCGGCTCGGCCCAACGATTCCTCTCAATCCATGCCGCCGTCTACAACCATTTCACAACGCGCCGACATCTCATTTCAGCCAACGAACATCGATACCGTCGCGATCAAGCTTTCACGGCATGGCGCATTGCCGCCTGCGTTGCTGCCTGACATTTTGTTCCGTTGGGCGTAGTGAGTGACGCAACCGAGTTCGTGACAAAGCCGTACGCTACGTCTATTCCGCAACCAAGCGATGGCGGAATGGCAAACCGTGACGACGGTAGCGTAAACCGCTCTGGTTCTGAGTTTCGGCTGGCCCGGCTCAAGTTAAGTTGACAGCCCCCTCCGCAGTGGAGAGAGTGCCGGTCGAACAAATGGAAGCAGAGACGATGCGATGACAAAAGTGGAAACTGATTCGCCTCCCGCAGGGGCACTGATCATCGATGCCATCCGCTTGCCAAGCGGTGGCAAGGTGGGAATGACCCACTGCCCGGGTCGGAATCACACTGTTACGTCGGGGCGCCGATGGAATCGTGACCTTGCCGCCGACTTGACGTCGATCGAGGCCTGGGGGGCGCGGGCGCTGGTTTCACTGATCGAGGCCCAGGAGTTCGCCCGGCTTGGCGTATCCGATCTGGCGCTCCAAATTCGGCGCGGCCGTCTCGACTGGTACCACCTTCCGATACGGGACCTGTGCGCCCCCGATGACGACTTCGCGCGGGCCTGGGCAAAATCCGGCCCGGCCATTTTGCACTATCTTCAGGACGGGGAGGCGATCGTGGTCCACTGCGCTGCGGGGCTCGGCCGAACCGGGACCGTCGCAGCGCGGCTGTTGATCGACTTCGGCGCCTCGCCGGCACAAGCAATCGAGACCGTCCGCCGGGCCCGGCCCGGCACTATCGAATCGACGGCCCAGGAAAACCACCTGCTCGACTACGCATCACGGGTCCGCCAAGCCTGAAGCCGGCGCAGCAGGCCGCGGGTCGCCAGCAGGTGCAGGAGCCGGACCGTTATGCAGGCGTAGACGATGAGCATCGCCATCGCCGCGGCCGAGGCCACTTCGCCCAACTCATCCATATGGATGGCGGCCACCGAAGCGACCTTGGTGGTCGACGAGTAGAGGAAGATCATCGCCGACACCGTGGTCATGGCGTTGAGGAACAGGTAGATCGAGATGTCCAGGATGGCCGGCATGCACACCGGCACCGTCACCCTGAAGAAGCTGCGGTGAAGCGGAACCTTCAACGATGCCGAGACCGATTCGAACTCGTTATCCATCTGCTTGAGGGCGGTGGCCGCCGTCAGGTGGGATACGGTATAGAAATGGGTCACGGTGCTCATCACCAGGATCGCCATGGTGCCATACAGGAAGCCGAACGGGTTGGCGGGGTGGTTGAAGAAGAAGATGTAGGAAAGCCCGAGCACCAGACCCGGCACGGCCAGCGGCAACAGGGCCAGGAACTGCACCACCTGGCGGCCGGCGACGGAGCCGCGGGGCTTCTCGACCACGTAAGCGCCGACGAATACCAGCGCGGTACCGATGACGGCGGTGAAGCTGGCGAGGATGAGAGAATTGTAGAAGTTGCTCCAGCCGAATCCCTCGAACTCGAAGTAGAAGTTCTCCAGCGTGAGACTCAGGTTGTAGGGCCACAACTTCACCAGGGCCGCGTACTGGGCCATACCGAGGACCGCCAGGATAAGAATGGTGACGATCGAGCAGTAGACCAGCATCGATACGTCGGCCCATCGGTTCGGCTTCGGCTCGTAAGGGACCGCGCGCGACGACAGCAACGCGACCTGCCTGCGGGTCACGAAGCGGTCGATGGCGAAGGCGAGGACCGCGGGGATCAGCAGGACCATGCTGACCACGGCGCCCATCCCGAAGTTCTGCTGGCCGACCACCTCCTTGTAGATGTCCGTGGCGAGCACGTTGTAATTGCCGCCGATCACCTTGGGTACGCCGAAATCCGTGAACACCAGGATGAAGACCACGAAGGTCGCGCTGATCAGTCCGTAGCGCGCGCCGGGAAGGGTGATGGTGAAGAACACGCGCAAGCGAGAGGTCTTCAGCGCCTCGGCCGCTTCATAGAGACGCCCATCCGAGAGCGAAAGCGCCGTCGAGATGATCAGGAAGGCGTGCGGAAAGGTCCAGATGACGGAGGCGATGACGATGCCGATGGGCCCGTAAATGGTGTTCCCCATCAAGAGCTCTTTGAGGACCCCCTGGTTGCCGAACCAGTAGACCAGCGCGATGGCCTTCAATAGCGACGGGCTCAACAACGGCACGAACGCCATCACCCGGAAGAAGCCCTTGAACGGCATGCGTGTCCGCGTCAGGGCGTGGGCGTAGGCATAGGCCAGCACAATCACGATCGTCGTCGACAGCCCGGCGACGAAGAGGCTGTTGTTGATCGACTGAAACAGCGCCGGCGTCTGGAAGTAGAGGATATAGTTGGCGAACCCGATGAAGTCGCCCCGGATATCCTGGAAGCTCCGCGTGACCATCATGAACAGCGGCATCACCAGGGCAACCAGGAAAAAACCACCGAAGACGACCAGGGCACCCCGGACCACCCAGTCGTCGACGTCCAGGACCGACTTGCGGCGCGCGGGCACGGCGGCCGGGGCGACGGCGCTCATCGCTCAGCTCTCGTCCCGGTACAGGCGGATGCTCTCGGGCGGAATGCGAATCCGCACCCGGCGATCCGGCTCGATGGCCAGCCGCCGGGCCGCCGATTTGGGCACGTCGGCGCGCAGTTCGTGGTCCCCGATCTCGGCGCAACGGAGATAGAGCCGCACGTAGGAGCCCAGGAACTCGACCTCCTGGATCACCGCATCGATCGCGTTGACGCCCCCCTCGGAGTCGTTCAGAACCACGATGTCCTCGGGCCGGATGGCGCCGTTGAGCCGTGTGCCGACGGCGAAACCATCCGTTTCGCAGTCGAGCGACAGCCGTTCGCAGCGGACCCGCGACTTGCCGGTCACGGTAACCGGGATGAAGTTCATGACGCCGATGAAATCGGCGACGAAGGGGCTGGCCGGGGCGTCGTAGATCTGATTCGGCGTGCCCGTTTGCTCAAGCCGGCCGTGGCTCATCACGAAGATGCGGTCGGCCATGGTCTGGGCCTCTTCCTGGTCGTGGGTGACCATGACGGTGGTCACCCCGAGGCTCTTCTGCAATTCGCGGATCTCGCGTCGAAGATGGGCCCGCACCTTGGCGTCCAGCGCCGACAGCGGCTCGTCGAGCAGCAACAACCCGGGCGAGATGGCCAGCGCCCTGACCAAGGCCACCCGCTGCTGCTCGCCGCCGGACAGTTGGCTCGGATACTTATGGGCGTGAAGGGTCAGGTCGACCAGGCTCAGCAGACCCGCCACCCGCTCCTCGATGTGCGACTTCGCCAACTTCTTGTTGATCAGGCCGTAGGCGACGTTGTCGGTGACGGTCAGGTTCGGGAACAGGGCATAGGACTGGAAGACGATGCCGAAGTCCCGCTTCGACGGCGGTAGCCACGAGATATCGACGCCGCATTGATGAATGCTGCCCTGGGTCTGGAATTCGAGGCCCGCGATGCACCTGAGCAGCGTCGTCTTACCGCAACCCGAAGGCCCCAGGAAGCACACGAACTCACCGTCGTGGATATCGAAGGATATGTCATTGAGCGCCCGGAAGTCGCCGAAGATCTTGCTGACGTGCTCGATCCGCAGAAACGTCTCCGCGCCGCCGCCATTCTTTTCTGCCATTCGCACCGCCCCCCCCTAGGAGCAACGAGAAACCAAATTATCCGGAGCCCCGTGCCGTTTCGGTCTTCGGCGGCCCCCATATTCGGCCATTCTAATGGATGGCAATCGTAGCAACAGGCTCGAGGATTGCGTAATTAAATATTCCAGGATATATATAAGCGTTCCTAATATATTTGAGGAATAACGGTGAACGAACGTCGACTTCTTGCGTTCAAGTACGTGCTTCAGCACGGCAGCATGACCAAGGCGGCCGAACTGCTGCATGTTACCCAATCCGCGGTAAGTCAGATGATCACCAACCTGGAGGAAGATCTTGGGTTTCCGGTCTTCGAGCGACGCCAGGGAAAGATTGCTTCGACGCCGCAGGGGCGTAGCTTCCTGGCCGAAGCCGAGAGCGTACTCGATTCCATCGACAAGGCACGGCGCGCGGCGGTCGAACTAAAGAAACTTTCCATAGGCAATTTCCGCATTGCGGCGACGTCGGTCTTCGCCTTGAGCCTGCTACCCAATGCCCTGGCGCGGTTCAACAAGAATCATCCGGAGATCACCACGTCCCTGCAGGCCCATCATTCGCGCAATGTCCGAGAGTTGGTGGAATCGCGAATTTTCGACCTCGGCGTCTGTGAGTTGCACGAGCCGGTACAGCCGGCGGACAAGGACTGTCATACTGTACGATGCGCCTTCGTTTGCCATCGTGACGATCCCCTGGCCCGCCTTCCCGTGATCACGCCCCGAGACCTGGAAGAGCGCAACATCATCACACTGTATGATCAGCATCCGACGACCATCGCACTTCGCGAAGCATTCCGCGACCAGCAAACGGCGTGGCATTCCCATATCGAGTGCAATCTGTTCGCCGCGGCTTGCCAGATGGTCCTTCACGGCGGTGCCGTCACTTGGGTCGATCCGTTCACGCTAAAGATGTTTTCCAACCTGTCGCTGTGCGTGCGCCCGTTCGAGCCGGAAATCTCTCTGAAGTTTGCCATCTTGCAGGCGCCGCAGGATCAGAAATCGCCCCACGTGGCGGAGATGATCTCCCTGATACGAGAGGAAATCGAGGCCGCTCACGGCTGATCCGTCACCCTCCACAGTCTCATCAGCGGGGCCCGTGCCAGGTCCTCGCTGCGTTTGCTTGATATTAACAAAATTGATATTTAACTTGTCGCCAAACGCCTCCGCCTCTAAACTGATCGGTATAAAGATCAATCCAGGAGGGCTGGAGCCCTCGGAGACAGGGAGGATATGTCATGACAAAACTATTGTGTCGGTCGAGCCGCTACGCCTGTGCCGTCGCCGTCGCGGCCACTTTGGCGGCGACGGCGATCGTGGCCTCGGCCGCCGAGCTCACCGTCTACTCGACCACCGATGCCGACAACCTGAAGGTCATCGCCGATGCCTTCCAGGAGGCCAACCCCGATATCAAGATCAACTGGCTGCGGGATTCGACCGGAATCATCGCCGCCCGCGTGCTGGCGGAGAAGGACAACCCGAAAGCGGACGTGATTTTCGCCCTGGCAGCGACTTCCATGCTGGGATTCGACGATCTCGGGATGTTCGAGCCGTACTCGCCGAAGGGCGTGGAAAAGCTCGATTCGCGCTACCAGGACGGTAATAACGACCCCGACCATTGGGTCGGCATCTACGGCTGGGCGGCAGCCATCTGTTTCAATACCATCGAAGCCGAGAAGAACAACCTGCCGACACCGACCAAGTGGACCGATCTGACCGACCCGGTCTACAAGGGGCACGTGGTCATGCCCAACCCGGCATCCTCGGGCACCGGCTTTCTCGATGTGTCGAGCTGGATTCAGATCTGGGACGAGGACACGGCTTGGGCCTACATGGACAAGCTGCACCAGAACATCACGTTGTACACCCACTCCGGCTCCAAGCCCTGCAAGCTGGCCGCCGCCGGCGAGACCACGGTCGGCATCTCGTGGCCCTTCCGCGGCGCCAAGTTGAAGACCAAGGGCGCCCCCATCGACATCATCATACCGGAGGAAGGCATCGGCTGGGAGATGCAGGCGGTGGCCATCGTGAAAGGCACCACGAACCTGGAGGCGGCAAAGAAGTTCGTCGACTGGGCGGTGACGGAATCGGCCATGGAGATCTACGCGGGCCGCTATTCGGTCGTCGCCATGCCGGTCAAGACCAAGAAGTGGGAAAACTTCCCAGCGGCGGTGCAGACCCGGATGATCGACAATGACTTCACCTGGGCGGCCAACAACCGCTCACGCATCATCACCGAATGGCGCAAGCGCTACGACGTCAAATC
>Ga0066376_10006027_pt1 | contig 10098 bp, 2 predicted proteins | sample Knorr_S15_td_Bot_FD_77009 | JGI IMG/M metagenome (GOLD analysis project Ga0066376, IMG submission 77009) | Marine microbial communities from Southern Atlantic Ocean transect - Knorr_S15_td_Bottom_ad_5009_LV_A | ecosystem: Environmental > Aquatic > Marine > Oceanic | place: Southern Atlantic... | reverse complement strand
ATAGTCCTTCTGATTATTCATCATGTTGATATAATTCAAATGAAAGAAGCGGGTTCTTCCATTTAGGGTTGCCTCAATATAGGCATAAGATCCATTGGACTTAGACCAAATTATTCCACCACAATGGAGCGGTTTTTTTGATTTTACTGATTTTTTGATTTGTTTTTTACTGGTAATGTCTTTCACATTAATTATCCAAGTTTTCAAACCAATTGATCCACTTCCTGCCCACTCTTCCACTGCTAAATAATCTCCATTCGGATTAAAAGTAGGGCAAAAAATAAACCCGCCTCCATCAAAGGTTATGGATTGCAAACTATCCACATTAATCTCGTATTGAGGGAAAAGAATTCCTAAGAGTATAAATCCTATTATTTTTTTCATATTATGTATCCATTTGATTCGCTATTACCATGCTTGTAATTACCACAAATATCCATCTCCATCCCCACCGTTGAAAATATGTCTGTTCAGTTTCAATTTTATCTTCATAGATTATTTTATAATCATATTCTGCATCCTTATCCCGCATACTCTCTAGTAGATAAACATTATATTCTGTCTGGTTATCATTCACACTAAGTACATCTTTTTCCTTACTTCCCGTATTATCCTCAATACTAATATCATATTGACGGCTCACAGGAAGCCAAACTTTTATTTTACCCTCTGGTGCACTTAATTTTATCATCCATTTTTCAAAAAAAGTGATATTAATATCATCCTGTTCATATTTGGAAAAATTGGCTTGATACCTAAATAATCTCCCATTTAATTCATCTTTAATTAAAAAGGTGTAATGTTTACCGTCCGGTAAAATTGGAAGAAAATCGATCTGCATATCATGCGATCCTTTTTCATTAATATGGTTAAAGGTTAAACTCGTAATATTATTTTTAATATACATAAATCTTTTTTTCTTGACAGGGTCACTAAAAATGAAATCACCATTTTGGGGAAGGAGAATACTCATAGAAATTTGTTTCCCCTTTTGATTTACTAATAATCCTTCTGGTACTTGGCGCGTCACTTTTCCATAAGAAGTAATACCTATTGTTAAAGTCTTAAAATCAGAACTATTATTCTGAATCTCATTGAATAGTTTTTCTTTAATGTCTGAAATTATTTGGTTCAAACCTAATACCTTATCATTTTGCTCAAGTTCTGACCCTTTCACATCCCATAACCAATTATCTAATTCCTCAATTATTTTTTTTACTTTATTAAAATCACCAATGCGATAATACAAACGAGATAAGTATGTTTTGGATAATTGTGCGTTAAGGGAATCTTTCTTTTCTTGATAACATTCACTCATTGTATGTATTTTTTTTATTATTGTATTTGGATCATCATTCTCAAAGTAAAGATGAGATACTACAATATTTCCCTCTAACAAGGAGGCTTCTTTAACTCTTGCTAAAATATTCTCACGATCATTTGGTTCATGCTCATAAAATTCCCGGCATTCTTTCTCTGTTGCTGTAAAAGCAATTGTAAGTAAAAATAATATAACTATTGTTTGCTTCATTTTATATTAATAACAATAATAAAAGCAGAGTCGTTGAGATGAACGCTACTCTATGAGATTTCTTTTTCTCTTTTTCAAAATCAACATCTATTTTATATATTCCCCTTTTATGGAAATCAACAACATTGTCAAAATCAGAAATATGTTTTTCATGTAGATTGGTTTTATCTGCCAAGTTAAAAACTTTAGGAAGAATTATAAACGGTATTTCCGATTCTTTTTCAAATTTTATCTTAATAACATCAGTTTTCAGCGTCTCTCTTCTTTTTGGCTTATACATCTGCAAGGTTTTTGTTGTATCTTCATTACTTTCAACCAAAAGCCTGTATTTCTTTATTCGAGTATTCCGCCATTCCTTCCCATGTCGTTTTACTGAAATTGCTTTTGGCATTGGTTTTGGTCTCATTTCCCCAAATTTTTTGTGTCCTAATTTATAGATATATGATTTTTCCAGTAACCTTATATCATTGAGTAACATAGCCATATCTACATTTCTTTTATGAAAATTTTCATGTTTTTTAAACTTCCTCAACCATCCATCAATAGATTCTAATTCCATCAATAACTCCTGAGCATCTTCTAAATCATCAATAAATTTATCTGAAAAGAAAATATTTTTATCTTCATAATATTTGTTAATAATTCTTTTATTTTCATCCATAATATTTACAAATTTGGCGGCAATCTGCATGACACCTTTTGGCATACATTTAGGTAATTCCTTAAATTCATTATTACTTTGAGAATCTCCGATTGCTTTTTCATAATAATCACAGGCTCTATTCAAGGTACTTTCTTTCCTATTTGTATAATGATTTAACGCTTTTAAATAAAATATCTCCCTTGATTTTGATGCATAGGGCGGTTCTGTACAATTATTATTTTTGGCAGTAATTAAATTAATCTCTTTATTCCAGTAATCTAAATTTTTATAATCCTGCCTGCTTGATGAATCATCAAAAACAGTCTCAAGCTCAAGTTTAACAAATTGGTATTTTTTCATATTATCTACACATTGGGGCGCTCTTGGGTTAAAATAAATATCAAACTCAAGGTAACCGTTGTCATTATGAAAATTTCTTTTCAATTCAACGCTTTCAAAATTTTTCGATTTTTTCTTTGTATGTTTCCGGTTTACTGGAGATGGATTATTAAAGGGATTTTCAATGCCTTTAGATGTAAAATGCTTATTTATACCACCTTCTTCACAATCTGCTTGCAAATACGGATATAATGTTTGAGTTTGGCGGTTAACCTTGGTTCGGATTTTGAGGGTAACTATATTTTTAGGCGCAAATATTCCATCTTTTTTTTCAAAATATAATTTATTTTCATAACCATCATTAACAATGTTAACGGCCTCTTCCGGTTCCATATTATTTTCTTGACCAATTTGGATTCCAATAATATCCAGTACATATTTTCCATTGACAGGCCTTAATCCATCAATTCCAAGCACAATAGATAATAACTCCGGACAGAACTTTTCAGATTTTTTATCGTACTGTACAATTAAGGTTTCATTTGATTTTGAAAGAATGCTGTCAGGATTCGATTTATATAATATATTCAGGCCATATTTAAATGATTTCCCCGATGTTTTTTTAGGTTGTTCAAACTGTAATCCCTCAATTCTAAATGATCCCTCAAGAACATCTAAATCATTTTTAATTTTGAGTATTAATAACCTTTGCTGTTCTTTCAACGCTGAATAATTATAATTTAAATCATACCATTCATGAGAATATCTGTTCCCTGTTTTCCATTTTCCCACATGCTGTTTTTCGTTATCTCTTTTTTCTAACTTAAGCCATATTTCATCAAAATACCTTTCAGGGTGTGAAATCTGTTCAAATTCAATTTCCAAATTATCAAGCTTTTGATTATCTGCTGTAATATATTGTCCTGGACCTAAAATTATATTTACTCTACCTGTCCTTATTTGGCCAGTACTTTCCATGATTTTTAGTGGCGGATTATGTTCTCCATTTTCAAGGATAATTTTCATGGGACTGTACCCATTTGAAATATCACCTATAATATGATCCAATTTCAGTCCGGTTATCTTAAATTCTTGATTCAACTGAGATATTTTTTTAATTTTAAAACGTGCAGTATCATTTCCCGATGAATACAATACAGTCTTTTCCAGAATATCTAATGACCCTATTGAATGAATTGTACGATCCCATTTGGCATTGAAATCATACGGAAGAACCAGAGACAAATAATCTCCTCGCTTCATATTTGCCTGTAAACTATCTTCTAAAAAGATAATATCAGGGAAATCTTGTTGACCTGCATTTATTATAAAATCCTTATTTTCAGACAATTGATAGGAGGGCACACCATTAGAAAAAGCAATTTCCACCGGCCAATTAAACTTAATTATCTCACCAGTACGAAGAATAAACTCCCCTTTTATATGGGATAAAGTAACCGGATTATTATCTTCAGGTCGAAATACAGTTAAGGGAATTATCAGGGAATCCATTATATTTTTCCTAAATTTTAAAACAATAATATGTGGATCATAGTTAACTGTAAATAACTTATTATTACTAAATTGAAAGTCTGGTTCTTTGAATTTGATTCTTCTTTTGGGGTCATTAATTGTGATCTTTAGTATATCACCTCGCTGAATGAAGGGATTGTTGTTTTCATCATAAATAATTAATTTCGGAAGAACATATTGGTTTTCCTCTTTAGAAAGATTATATATTATTTTTTCTACCTCAGTGATAAGTTTTGTCCCATACACTATAAGTGTATCTTCTAATGGAATAACACGCCTTGTATGGGGCATCTTATCATTTAATTTCCTAATTGCATAATCAATGGATATTTTAGAATTAACTCCAATTTCTGCTGGCATTATTTGTAAACTATCAATCTCTATTACCTCAGATGTTCTTAATGCCCTGGAAAAAGTAAATGAATACTGAATTGTTTTAGAATCAATTTGCTTACTATGTACTTTCCTAATAAATGGCAATTGATTATAATAGGTTTTTAATTTCTCACTATTTAAGCCAATTATTTTAGCATTATCTGACCTGAAGATTAGATGCAATCTGTCTCCCTCAGAAATTGATGAAAATCCCTCATTCCCTTTTATCACAACTTTCCCAATATATTGGAACTTTCTGACAGCTAATATTTTCCTCAGACTTTTAATATATATTTCATTGAGGGCTGCACTTTTTATCCCAATAACAGGATCAATATAGTTTTTCCCTCCATCAATAGAAATATTGATGGATATATTACCTTGGGGAGATTTGATATTGAGCAATGCTAATGGTGGAATAATCACGGAACTTACTCCACCAGTTTTTGTAACGGATAATGATAACTCATTTTCTAAAGTTTGGTAATTGGTAATATTTTTCCCTCTGGTTAAAAGGTCTGGGTATTCTGGCAACCATACTAACAATGAATCTTCATCTTGATTGCTATTTACATTGATAATTATTTTATTTTCTGTATTTATTGCGGGTCCCATTAGTGTTATTTCAGGAAGTTTATGTTCATCACGAGTCCATATTAGTTCATTTGGTGTAATGGTGACAATCAGCTCAGAATGGTGAATTTTCTGATCAAAATAAAAGCGATGTACCACATTATCCGGTTTAGCCTTTTTCAGAGATAACATTATATTTGTAATAGTATGAGTATTTTGTTTCCTGCCATTGTATTGAACAATAATATCTTTAAAATGAAGTTCATTCATAACAGGTGCTGATATTGTGAAAATAAAACGATCGGAATTTTCGATGACGGTTATCCCATCCGGTATCAATCCCAATTCGTCCCAATCATAACCTTCCGTATCAAAGCTTATCTCACACGTATCACCATAACTGAATAAAGGAAAAACAGCATTACTTGATATTATAATTTTATCCATATTTACTTGATAATTATTATCAATTGGAACATAGATATCCCCAAACTGACCTTTTATGTTTGTCACTCCCTGAACTGACTCAACTTTTAAATCAGGATGGTAATATTGATATTTATTATAATCCGTAACGGCATCCATTCCCGTAATTTTATATTGGAAAGGAAATGAATGAATGGGATATTCTTTTGAAGAAATTATTGGGAATAATCCTATTTCATATATTTCTCCCGGCTGGGTTAATTTAGGATATTCTTGGGGGTCAAGTTTAATTTCCAGAGTCCTTCCTTCATTTTCAACTGAATATCTTTGCAGATTTTCCTCCCATTTGCATCCTGCATTTTTCGGTATATTTATTGAAAGATAAAAACTTTCTTCAAATAATTTTACTTTATTTTCATTTTCACCGATCAATACACGAACCAGATCAGGAGCCGTATCATTACCAAACCAATATTTTTTTCCGGATGGATTTAAAATTGAAATATTGGGGTCAACAGCTATTAAAGCAGATTCTTTTGATGCAACTATGGTATTAAATTCTGATAATAAATTTATATTGAGATTTAAAGAATGAATGGAAGCGTCAGATATTTCTACAGCAGAAATATTATATATTGAATCCGTCAAATAAGGAATCACAAATCTGCTAATATCATTGCCGGGATATTCAAAATCTACACTTTCTGAAATGGCTATATGCTGATTATTATTGCTTACTAAAACAATCTGTATTGAATCAGAATTCATTAAAAATTCATTTGCTTTAATAAGTACATCGGGTAAAGGATTAATTATACGATTCTTAATTATTGACTGAGATTCACCAATAGTAATAATGGGATGTCCCACATTCATTTCCTTTGTTACTTTCTTTTGCCAAGATTTTGTTTCTATAGAAAAATCTATTCCGACAACACCGTTCGTATTGATTACTCCAGTAACATAAAACTCTGTGCCAGAATATAAATGTTTGTTTTTTATTGTTAGTTCAAGCTGTTTTGGGTTGATAATTTCATGTTTAGTCTTATCTGAAAATATAAGTGACCTCGACTTAGGGAGACTGATGATTATTTTATCCCCTGTTTTCAGAGAATTAAAAGTGTCAATAATATTAAAATGAATCTTATGGGGACCATCAACAATATTGAGCAGTCTCATATTTGTCCTATCCCATTTTATATTTACGTCTGTTAATTCAATCTCATGTAAGGAAACATTATCAATCTCGCCATTGTGCTTTTCTATTGTCAATAATTTAAAGCTGTCTCCTATTTCATATCCTTTTATTTTTAAGTCTAAATTATTCACAGAATTAGAAAGAAATGGAGTTAGAATTCCCTTGTTGTATTCAAATCGATCAGATTTATGACTGATTTGAATATTTTTCTTATCGGTCATTTCAACTTCGTTCAATATCATTACTTGTGCTTCCCTTTCCGGTTCAAAAGATATTTGATTATAATATTGATATGAACTTGATTGCTTATCAGCCTTCATGATAGCATTCAAGAGTGTGATTTTAGGAGAGTCCTGAAGCGAGGGTAACTCTAGCTGTATTGATTCAGATATATTCGATATAATATCAGATGATTGACTTGATAATATATGCAAAGCATAAACATTCATTCGTTTACCGGGTTTAAGATCTTTAATCAATGTTAAATCAATCTTAAACTCTTTGCTTTTTTCTAATTTTCCATGGCTGAAGATAATTTTATCAAACTCTATAAATTTTAATATATTCCTGTATTCTTTTTTAATATTGAATGATATTCTATCACCTTTCTTTAGTAGCTTGTGTTCACCATTTGTAAAGCTAATATATGCTACCGATGTCATACTTCTACCTTCTACAGCAATGGCAGGAATAATTATTTCATATTTTACAGAACCTATAGAAAGCTCAATGTCCTTATTTTTTGAAACATTGTAGCTCCATCCTTTAGTTAAAATATCAATACTTGTAGAATATTCTGCTTCCACAGTATCAATGTATGACCCATAAATGGGAATATATAAACTATTTAAATGCTTTCGTTCATCGAAAGAAATAATAATTTTTCCATCTTCAGTTTTTATTTTATATTTAGCCCCTTTTCTTGTATTAATTTTATTTTCTATAATGTTAAATTTCTCTATTGGGAATTTAATTTCCAACAAATCACCTTCTTCAAGATACCCATTTGATTTCCGGTTACCTTTAATTGTGCAGATAAGATAATCTTCTGATTGTTTTAATAATTGCTGTTTCATCTGCAAATGCATTGAATAGTCAGTTATTGGAATTGATAATACCATAAATTGAGGATCATTGCCATATTTTGATATATTTATTTTTATTTCTTCTCCGGGTTTAGCCTTTTTAATTAATAGGTGAAAAATAGAAGCATCTAACAAATCATTCATTTTGATCCGAACCGATTTTGCCTTTGCGATAATGATAATTTTAGTTCTAAATTTTTTAATCTTATATTTTATATCTATTCCACTTTTTTTAAGTCTTTTAAGTCTTTTCTTAATCTTTCTACTAAATTTTGCTTTTGCTCCATTTTTTGATTCAACTACAATTATAAGAGTGTCCCCTTTTTGTAGAGTAAATTCTTTTAATAAAATATTTTTTTCCAATGGAACTGTAGATTTAATCAGGTAATCTAACTTTAAATCGGATATTCTATAATCTAAAGGCTGTAAAGATATATCTTTTGCAGAACAAATGTTAAGAACCGCTACAATAGTAATAATAAATGATATGATATTTTTCATTTTTTACAGATTATAATATAAAAAGATAATACAGTTCAAGCACACTCACTCTAAATTAAAAAATTCATAATTCTTATATAATTCTTTAGTGTAAGCTTTCTTAGCATCAAAACCTGGACCAGGCCTGTTAAAAACTTCCTCCCTGATATATCCTTTTTCCATAACCAACATCCTTGAGCAATACCTATCAACAGATTTTAAATCATGAGAAATCAATATCATGGCTGTATTGGTGAATTCGTCACCATCAACTAAAAAACCTAGCTGATGTTTGCTATCATAGGTAAATAATTGAAATATTCCATTTTTTATAATTGAATCTAGACTGGCAACTGGCTCATCAGCTATAATGACGCGAGGTTTTAATGCAAATACTCTTCCAATGCCAAGTCTCCTTTGCTGTCCGCCACTCATTGTTTGTATTTTTTTCTGTAATAATTCCTTAGTAAAGGCCAATGCATTACGATATTTCTCAAGCTTTGCATCAACTATTTCTTTTGTAAACTCCGAATTTTCTTTGGCAAGACCCACCTCAATTGCTTCCAATAGAGATTGTTTAATCGTCATATTTGGGTTCAGTGAAAATTGAGGGTCCTGATGAATAATTTGCACAGGGTATCCAAGTGTTTTACGAACCTTATAATTTGTATAATCAAATCCTTTCCCATCTTCATTAAAATAAGTAATTTGGGTACCATCTTGTACAGAATACCCCGGATATCCTATTATAACTTTCCCCAAAGTCGTCTTCCCTGAACCGCTCTCACCAACTAAACCCAATATCTCATTTTTCTTAAGCTGGATTATCTTATCGTAGGGATTTAAAACTTTTTTATCCCCAAATGAATGCCCCCCTATTTTTATCTCAAGTATCACAGCATTATTTTTTCTCTTTTCATGTTCCCAGCCCATTTTCCAATCATGTTCGGAATCATCAATTTGTTTATATTCAATACCACTCTCAGCTCGAACACATCGGAGGCTATTATTATTTGTCAACTTTATTTCTTCAACAAAGCTTGACTTACACTTAGCATCATCATCAGGTTTCCAATTGCAAATCAAGTTATAGGGGCAACAGGCTTCATTTTTTTTAGTTAAATTCGGAGGTTCTGCATGTACAAGACTGAAAGTACGGCTCTTCACAGATTCGAATAGTGCACGAGTATAAGGATGAAGTGTTGTAAACTGAGGGTTCAACAATTCTCTCAGTAGAATTTTTTCTTTTGTGGTTTCAGATATGAGATTCAGTTTCTGTACTATTGTCCCTCCATACATTACCAATATCTTATCCGAAATTTGATATGCAAACCCAATATCGTGAGATATTAATATGAGTGACGGGTTCCAGAACTTATACTCTTCACCTGTTCGAAATTCATTAAACAAATCATGGATGTCTTTCTTTATTTTTAGATCAATTCCAGTTCCTATTTCGTCTCCTATTATTAAGTCTGGACTGCGTATAATCACCAAGGCAATAATAAGACGTTGTTTCTGTCCTCCACTTAGGGTATTTGGTGTTTTATTTAAGAATCCTTCCATTCCCTCTTCTGATTGAGTATCGCTGAAAAGAGTGTGGAGAATCCTGATTTTGAATTTATCAAAGTCCTTATCTCCCCTTGTCCCATTTCGGGATATCCGTTTTATTTCATCAAAATGCCTTCCTACATTCCAAAATGGATTAAAACAGGTACTTGGATTTTGAAACATCATTCCTATTTTCCTACCATAAATATTTTCTTTCCGAAAATATTTCTTAATTTCTGTGTAATGAACATCTTCTGTATTTTTTTCCGAATTAACTATAAATTGACTGGTACCTTTAAATTGAAATTGCAATGAACCATTTGTTAATTTAAAATAGTCTTCATTTAGTCCGGAAATTGTTTTT
>Ga0066376_10006026_pt1 | contig 10099 bp, 11 predicted proteins | sample Knorr_S15_td_Bot_FD_77009 | JGI IMG/M metagenome (GOLD analysis project Ga0066376, IMG submission 77009) | Marine microbial communities from Southern Atlantic Ocean transect - Knorr_S15_td_Bottom_ad_5009_LV_A | ecosystem: Environmental > Aquatic > Marine > Oceanic | place: Southern Atlantic... | reverse complement strand
GATGGTAAACTGGTTGCTTATGTGCGGGAAGATAATAACCTTTACATTTATGAATTTAAAAGAAAACGCGAACGGCGACTCACAACAACAGGATCTGAAACGATTTTCAATGGCCATTTTGGCTGGCTTTATGAAGAAGAATTGACCGGGTATGACGGTTATCGCTGGTCGCCGGACAGTAAATCGATCGCCTTTTGGGAAGAAGATGAATCCAAGGTTCCGGAGTTTACCTTATTCGACGAAATGGGGTTATATCCAACCATTAAAAAAATACGATATCCAAAAGCAGGCGAGACCAATCCAACCTTAAGAATTGGGATTCTACGGATCAACGGCGGCGGACGAAAATGGGTGCAATACGGCAAAGTGGATAATGATTATCTCCCTTGGATGGAATGGGTAAATAATGAAAAAGTCGCCTTTTTGAAAATGGATCGAAAACAAAAAAATTGGGATATGTTTATTGCAGACCGCCAAACAGGAAAATCCATGAAAGTTTTATCCGAATCTGATTCCGACGGGTGGTTGGACAATCATGGACAAATAAAATTTATGAATGATGGGAAAATCCTCTGGATCTCAGAGAATTCGGGATATAAACATATTTGGATGGCGAAACATTCCGGTTCCAACTCATGGCCGGTGACTGAAGGTGAATGGGAAGTATCAGCGATCAAATATATTGATGAAGAATTAGAGCGTATTTATTTCACAGCTAATAAAGAATCTGTATTAGAGACCCGGTTTTATTCCGTTCGATTTGATGGCTCGGAAATGAAACTCCTTACACCGGAAGAAGGGTCTCACAGAATCAAAGTTTCCGGTTTAAAAAAATATTTTATGGATACTTTTTCAAGTTTGACTATTCCGAAAAAGATCCTTTATCGGGATCTGGAATCCGGGGAAATTATACATGTGCTGGGCGAGACAGATCTTCTGCAATTTGAAGAATATGAATGGTCCACACCGAAGATAGTTCATTTTCCAACCGCTGATGAAACGGAGATCCTCGATGGGATTATCACACTCCCTCCAGATTATTCCAAAACAAAAAAATATCCCGTCATTATGTATGGTTATGGTATGCCCGGCACTCAGGTTGTCTGGAATCGCTGGGGACGGACGTGGAACCAGTATTTGGCTCAACAGGGCTATATTGTATTTTCCATGGATACCCGTGGAATGAGCGGCCGGGGAGAAGCATTCAAGAACTTGAGCTATGGGGACATGGCTCATTATTTAGCAAAAGATCATTTAGCCGGGTTGAATTATCTTGTGGATGAAGGTTATGCAGATCCGGAGCGAATAGGTGCCTTGGGCTGGAGCGGCGGCGGCTATTTCACTTGTCTTATGTTGACTAAAAACGGTAAATATTTCAAGGCTGGTGTCTCTGTGGCCCCTGTAACAGACTTCCATCTCTATGACACGGCCTATACGGAACGCTCCATGGGGCTCCCACAAGAGAATAAGGCAGGATACGATTCGACGAATGTGATAACATGGATGAACCGGATGCAGGGGAGTATATTGTTGATGCATGCTACAGGAGATGATAATGTGCACTCACAAAACACAACTCATTTTGTTCAGGCGGCGCTTAAAGCAGGGAAGGATGTAGAATGGTTTCAATATCCGAATCGGAACCACGGGATTTATGGAAATGGTTCACGGGAACATCTTTATAAAAAAATGATAGAATTTTTTAAAGTAAAATTATAAACTGATATATGACCACGTAATTCATTAGATGGATTCACTTGGGGCCATGTTATTTTGTGGACAAAGACTTTTGGTGATGAATTTGATGATAGGGGATATGGTATAGCTATATCATTTTGAAGAAAATAATTTCCTTTTATAATTAATGGGCTATATCTATATCACACTAAGTGCCTTCTTTTTTTGCCTGATGACAATCTTTGTAAAAATTGCGGGGCAAGAATTAGCAACAATCCAAATTGTTTTAATTAGAGGTATAATTACACTTTGCTTCACGTATGCAATAATTCGAAGAAAAAAAGTTTGGTTATGGGGAAAAAATTATAAAATACTAATTCTGAGAGGAATAACCGGGACAGTGGCCCTTTTCTGTGTATACGAGTCCATACAGCGATTCTCCCTTTCAGAAGCGACTGTAATTCAATATCTCTTCCCTATATTTACTACTTTATTAGCATCATTCTTAATTTCGGAAAATATCGGTAAAAAACTTATTTTTGCAATTGTTTTGGGTTTTGGAGGTGTATATATAATTTTAGGTTTACCATTTATAAATCCAGATTCTTCTTTTAATACATTAAGTGTGCTTATAGCAATCACTGGCTCATTCTTAAGTGGTCTTGCTTATGTGCTTGTCAGATTAGCATCAAATATGAAAGAGTCACCTTATGTAATAATGTTTTATTTCCCTTTATTCACTATTCCATTGAGTTTTCCATTCGCATATGCGGCATGGATATCTCCAAGTTTAAATAATTGGATAGCTTTATTACTAATCGGTATTTGCGCACAATTAGGACAAACTTGTTTAACATTTGGATACAAGTTACTACCCGCTAGTAAAGCGGCACCCACTAGTTATATACAAGTACCTTTTTCTGCTTTAGCGGGTGCAGTTATTTTTTATGAAAATATATCATATAATTTCATTTTAGGTTCGATTGTAATATTTTTTGCCATTTTTTTAATAATTGAAAAAAGAAAACAATCTGAATACAAATTTTTGAATTAATGGTGCCACTTTCGTGGTTTTTTGTGGATTAATGATGTGTAAAATAATAAGGTTGTAAAATAAAATGTTTTATAAATTTGGTTTATAACTTTTTTTACTTCAGAAAGTAGATTGATTATGAAGAAAACTTATAAATTACTGCTCTTAACAAGTTTATTCTTTATTATTGGTTGTGGTGATATTATGATTCACAGAAAGCCGATTATTTCTGTAACTGTTTCATCAAATTGTCACGACCTGTATAGAGATGATAACGTATATATAAATATTTCTCGAGTAGGTACTGATTGGAATAGTGATATGTACGTAGATGTTGGAAGCACAGGAGCTTTAGCAGTATTTGTAGAAGGTAAGTATAATATTACGGCAACTGCCGCAAGGAAAAATTTAACTGGAAGTAATTACGAATCAATTAAATCTATTTTTGTATATCATGGTGAAGAAAGAAATGTTGAATTTTATTGTAATTAGTGGATAAAGACAAAAATCCGAATGATTAACCGCATCACATTATTACTGTTTATTAGTTTATCATTTAGCTCCAATCAGAAAATATTTTTTATTAATCATTTAGTAGAGAAAAAAGGTGTGTTAATGAGACTAATTACAAATGAAGTTGTGATTGGAGATATCTACAGATATTTTAAAAAGGGAAATATAAAATCAAAAAAGGTATTTATCGGAACCATTACAACCGAAGGGAAAAATGGTAATTGGATAAGGTGGTGGGATAATGGGAGAAAAAAATCAGAAGGACGCTATCTCAATTCTGTGAAAGACGGTTTGTGGACAGAATGGACTGAACTGGGAGATAAATATTCTGAATTACTCTATAAAAACGGTTCGATAATACAACTTAAAAATTGTCTGCTTGAAAATTGTGATTAACCGTCAAGCCACACACTCGTGGGTTTTTTATTTATGGTATAATGGGTAATGGCAAGGTACCAAATACCCTTGTTCTTGTATAGAGATGCCATTTAATTTCTCCAGCGATTGTGGCATCTAATTGCTGCATATATACTACTTTGGGGCTGTAGCTCAGTTGGGAGAGCGCTTGAATGGCATTCAAGAGGTCAGCGGTTCGATCCCGCTCAGCTCCACTTTCCTTTTTTTCTCTATAAACCCTGCAAGCCAATGATTTTTGACCGCTCCCTTCGTCAGCGTAGAATTAACACCAAAGTTTATCCATTAAAACAAACAACTTCTTTAAATTAACGAAAGAAAAATTTGGGATATTATGGCAAAAAATAAACTAATTGGCATTCCGACTGATATTTCCATGTATGCGAATCAATTCAGCTACATGGCGCGTCCCTTAACCCGGGACTTGTCAAGCGATGTTAATGTGGTGATTATGGGCATTCCCTTTGATCTCGCCACAACCGGCCGGCCCGGAACACGGTTTGGTCCCTCCGGTGTTCGAAATGCCAGTAGCAATCTTGGGTGGGAAGATAAACGCTGGCCCTGGGATTTTAATGTATTCGACAGCTTAAATGTTGTGGATTATGGCGATGTGGATTATACACCGGGAAAACCAGAGGATGGATTATCAGAAATTGAAAAACATGCTGGTATCATCATTGCAGCAGGAAAAACGCTTATATCGGTAGGCGGTGACCATTTTGTGACCTTACCCTTGCTTCGAGCTCATCATAAGCACCACGGAAAAATGGCACTGGTTCATTTCGATGCACATACAGATACCTATCCCAATGATCATGAAATTGACCACGGTTGTATGTTTTACCATGCTCCCAAGGAAGGATTGATCGACCCTGCGCATTCAATTCAAATTGGGATCAGGACAGAGTATGAAAAGGATTCGCATGAATTTCAAGTAATTGATGCAGCAGAAGCCAATGACCTTCCTGCAAAAGAGATTATAAAATCAATTCAATCTCGTGTTGGTGATATGCCTGTCTATTTGACCTTTGATATTGATTGTTTAGATCCGGCTTATGCGCCGGGCACCGGAACACCTGTAGTGGGTGGGATGTCCACAGACAAAGTATTGAAAATTTTGAGAGGTGTGAAGGATCTGAATATTGTTGGATTTGATTTGGTAGAAGTGGCACCACCCTACGACCATGCAGATGTGACTTCCTTGGCTGGTGCCAGTATTGTTTTGGAATATCTCTATATCTTAGGGCATCAAAAACAGGGTTAATTGATCCCATGAATTACAGGATTCTCTAAAGATCCTTCCACCTTCAAAACGATGGTTGCGCCTTTCCGATTCAGTGATTTTCCTTTCGTCCGTTCCCACTCCCGTATCCATTTTCTCACACCCAACGCAATGGGATGAATTTTGATTTCCATCTGGTGAAATAATATGTCAGGATGGATTTCATCCTGTCTCAGAGAAAAATCACCGGTTACATTCACTTTTAAAAAGGGTGTTTGGAAAATAAATCTAATATCCCCAGTGCGTTCATTAATCAAATTCATTTCTAATTCAACTAGCCTGATCTTGAGTGAATTATTCCAGATACCCAATGATTCAAGCATAGCTTGAATCTCAGGTTCTTCTTTCAGACCTTTCGGGATCTTGATCTCGAAATTGCGAAGGGAGAATTTTCCATGTCCCTGGTGAATGATGGGTTTGTTTTTCAGGTCTGTTGTTAATGCAATATTATTTGCATTGAGTATAAGGGAAGGAAGATGAACCTGGGATCGATTGATGAGTTGATTCCCGGGTGTTGCCGTAAAAGTAATATCATCTATTTTAAATTGACTTCTTTTAAGAAGGAGATCAAACGCTGTTTTATCCGGTGAGATATCGAATTCCAATTTTGATGAAAATAATTGAGAAATTGATTGAATATCCAAGGTGTAATCCCATTGAACAAAGGGGACTTGGTAAAGAGAATCCCGGATGGGATCGAGTTGGATTTCCTTGCTTTGCCAATCTAAAATAAGTGGTTTGGTTTCCGCGACTGGGTGGATCTGCGTGGGCTGAGCCACGATTTGATCTGGCAATGCCAGGGAATAGGTCCATGTGGGATCATCAAATGGAGTGGTATCAAGGTTCAGGTATTGTTTCACATAAAGGTCATTTAATGATTTTGGGTTTTCTTCCAGGTCTGTTTTATAAAGATCTATTGCATTTGCGATCATTTCTAAGGCGGTTTTAGGGATCGAGTGTCGTTTTTCCAAGCGACGGATCCTCTCACCTGTTACCCAATTTTTCGAAGTGATCTTTGCATTCAGGACAAGTTGGCTTATGTTAAAATTGGGGCCAGAGATCCGTGTTTTGATCTTATGTTTATCCCCTTTTTGTTCCTGTGAGATATTTAGATCAGAAAATCCAAATTTGAATTCATGGAGATCAATGGAATAATATGTTCCTTTATCCTTATTTGGCGGCATCCAATCAAAATGCAGGTCTTTTAAAAAAATTCCTGTTTCTGCAATGGATCCATTTGCCGTGCTGGAAATTTGTCCGGGAAGTAAGGAATAAATAATAAGAATAAAGTGGGTTAAAAGTCTCATTATTGGGTTTGGTCGCTTTGTTTCATTTCCCTTGAATTGTTCCTGTTTAATTACTTCAAAAAATTAGTATGTTTTCGCCTTGCAAACGGGAACAATTTTCTATCTTATTTGTTCTGAGAAAAGTACCATGGCCAATTCAAAACTAATCTTTTCGACGGATGATTCTGTCTCATTGACAGATAATACTGTGCAGAGTCTTGCTATTGATCCGTCACAACAACGGGTTCGTCTTCATTTGGATAGGAAAGGAGGCGGTAAGATCGTTTCTATCGTGAGAGGATTACAGGAATCAAATGATGTTTTGACGGTCATTGCGAAAGACTTGAAAAAAGGATGCGGTGTGGGTGGGTCAGTCAAGAATGGCGAAATTTTGATCCAGGGAAATCACCGTGAAAAAATTCAAAAATTATTATCAAAAAAAGGATATGCCGTCAAACTCAGTGGCGGATAACAAAAAATGAACTCAATCATAAAATATTCAATTACCACGCTCATGTTAGTGATGATGCTTTGGTCTTGCACCAAGGCGTCCGGACATGGATCGGTAACAATAGTGTTGTCCGGCAGTGTTCATGGTCAATTGGACCCCTGCGGCTGAAAAAAGAATCCACTGGGCGGTCTGTCCAGGCGATTTGTCAAAATGAACGAACTGCGGGAATCAGGGCTCGATCCGTTGATCATCGATGCAGGAGATCTGTTTTTCAGCACGGCCAATCTGAATCCCACCAACAAAGAATCGGAGCTATATCGCGCCAGTGCTATCTTAGAAGGATACAGCAGGATTGGGTGTGATGCCATCAATGTTGGGCATTATGAAATGCTGAATGGATTATCGTTTTTGAAAGAAATGGATGAGAAAACAGAGATCCCATTTTTGTCCGCGAATCTTCGTGATGCCAAAACGAATACACTTTTATTTGACCCCTTTAGTATTGTTGAAAAAGGAACATTGAAAATCGGTATAATCGGTGTCACCGATAAATTGCCAGATACAACCAAGAGTATGATCACGGATGATTATGTTGAAGCGGGGAATCACTATATTGATGAAATTTCCAGCAAAACTGACCTTATTGTGATGATGGTCAATAGTGATAGAAAAACATACAGAGAATTACCAATACATTTTGCGAATGCTGATTTTATTGTAACAAGTGGAAGTACAAACATGACCCAGCCAAATACGCCACAAAAAGATGGTGGACCTTACCTCTATTCTTGTGGAAAACAGGGAAAATATTTATCAGTGTTAAGTGTTGATTTAGAGGATACAAATAATCCCATTGTTGATGTTTCCGCGCATGAAAAAAATATTAAATCGATTCGTAAAAGATTTGAACGTCTTCAAAAGAAAGATCCGAATAAATCTTTAGATGAGTTGTATGCTGGCCAGGCAAACGTATTGAAAATTATTGAACAAAATCGGAATAAATTGAAAGAATCAGAAGCGGTGATAAAGTCCGCCGTCAATACCATGAAATTTGAAACAATTGCCCTGAATAAAAAAATTCGGGATAACCCCGAATTATTAGCCTTCGTAGATGAATCCTTAGCTGCCTGCAGTTCCTTGAAACCTAAGATCGCTAAAACAGCACCAAGATCCAATTCAAAGAAAAAGAGAAAACCCGATCTAAAGAAAAAACAGAGTGGTGTTGGAAACAATCTATAAGGTAATTCCAGGTCCACATTTATTTTGAATTTTAAAAAACAGATATCAATTTTTATCACTGCATCTGTTCTGGTAGGATTCATATCTAATTTGGTTCGATCTGACGCCATATCCTGGATCGCTGAACCGATGAAAGTCGTTAAAAATGTTGATGATGTATTATTAATTCTCTCCGATTCCCAAATTCGGGAAATTGATCTCGAAACGGCTAAATCGCTGCACCAAACCGGATTATTGTTTGTGGATGCCCGGGCGGAAGAATACTTACCCGATGGCATGATCCCTGGTGCCATTGCCAATGATGATGTGGGCATTTTATCAGAACAGATTGAGTTTTTGGTTGGCTATGAAAAAGGGTTTGTTGTCTATTGCAGTGATGATGATTGTGGCTCCAGCGAAGAATTGGCTTACGAATTACAGGATATTGGATTTATGAACATATTTGTTTTTAAAGGTGGATGGAAATCCTGGACAGAAGCCGGATTGGAGATTGAAAAACATGAATAAACTTTATCCCTGGCTCATCGTTTTAATAAGGGTCCTACTTGGAGTCATTTTTATTTATGCCAGTTATGATAAGATCCTCGATCCTGGGAAATTTGCACGTGACATCGCCAATTATCATATTATACCCTTCGGATTAGAGAATTTGATCGCCATCATTCTTCCATGGTTGGAATTGTTCATTGGTATTGGATTAATTGCTGGTTTAATGGTGGATGGTTCATCTATGATCAGTGGTGGACTGATGACAATTTTCATTTTATTCATCCTTCAAGCCACGCTTCGAGGGTTCAATATCGAATGCGGGTGTGGGTTAAAAGAAGGCGAAATGGTGGGGTGGAATAAAATATTAGAAAACCTGGTTTTTCTTGGTGCCTCCTATTTGGTTTGGCAACGCCAGCAAAAACTTTTCGAATTTTTCCCAAAAACTCCGTTGTCGCACTAATATCCAAAAAGTAATTTTGCCCGCCCAATTTTGGGCAAAAAGATCATTTACATTGCGAGAGTAGCTCAGCTGGTAGAGCATCACGTTGCCAACGTGGGGGTCGCGAGTTCGAATCTCGTCTCTCGCTCACATAAAAACCCGTCGAAAGTCGGGTTTTTTTATGTTACCCTAAAGTATTGAAGAAACTATATAGGGTTAAGATAATTAAAAATTATTTTGACCGATATACCCACTATTGTACAGAATTAATCCTTTTTTTATTTTTCCCCTTCGCTTTGGGCTCGGATCTTTTTGTTCAGTTTAATTATTTTTTCGTTCCCTTCACACCAGGGCGGCAAATGATCCCAGTCTGGGATCCCATCATCGATAAGGGTGCTATTCTTGGGGTTTTTAGGAAAACCTTCAGCCGGTAATGCGCCCACGATCAGGCAAACTAATTCACTTTCATCGTTCGCCTTTAATGCACGATACACTTCCGGATCAACACGGACCACATCTCCCGGGGATAGGTCTATAAGTTCCCCGTCCAAATAAATAATACCTTTCCCACTAAGCACAATATATATCTCTTCTTGCACTTCATGTTTATGTAAAAAAGTATAGCCCTTTCCAATGGGTAACCGCGCAAACCCCATTCCAACAGAAGTTAATTTTACATCATCTCGAAGAAAAGTTAACCAATCGGGGAGATTCTCAAGGTCATATGTTTTTTTATGATATTTCATCATTTAATCCTTAGGTATAAATAATAGTAAATCTACCCATCATCCCACAAACAAAAAACCCCGATACTTGGCGGGGCTCTTGCTTAAATCCTGTCGTTGGGCGGGGGTGATTATTTCTATTATGTTTTATCCCTATTGACAGTTTCCGGCGTGAATGCTGGCATACAAACTGCAAGATATTTAGCACCCTTCTCATCTGGTGTACTATATCTTACCCATTCACCTGCATATGCAATAATGGCCTCACCTTTATTAACAAATAGGGTATTCTTTTTCGTTTCCACTTTTAAACAACCATCCAGGACAATAGTATATTCATCAAAATCCGGCCGTTGCCCCGGTTCTAGCCAACCACCTGGTGACTGCATATGGGCAATACTTACATCAGTGGTCTTGGAATTTACCAATCCGATATATTCATGGATGATTTTGGGTTTGTTCCCAACGGATTCAATTATAGCTGGCGAATTTAATTTTGTAGGCATTATTTATATCTTCCTATTTGTTTAAATTAATTTTTCAATATTGTT
>Ga0066376_10006021_pt1 | contig 10107 bp, 7 predicted proteins | sample Knorr_S15_td_Bot_FD_77009 | JGI IMG/M metagenome (GOLD analysis project Ga0066376, IMG submission 77009) | Marine microbial communities from Southern Atlantic Ocean transect - Knorr_S15_td_Bottom_ad_5009_LV_A | ecosystem: Environmental > Aquatic > Marine > Oceanic | place: Southern Atlantic... | reverse complement strand
TCTGACCACACGCTCGTCTCCCGCCGCCTGCCCCTGGCTAAGGGCCGCAATCACCGCCCTTGAACCGAGCTGTTCGAACATTACATCCATGTGGCTTTTCATTGCCGCATCATTTCTAATCCACTCTTGACTGACGTGATCAAAATTGAAGGGGGCACCCTCTTCGCCTTTTTTAGACAACTTCATCAAGCCCCTTGCCGTTTCTGATATCTGGGTGTACCAACCAACAACCGCTTCTGACGGAAGAAAGTGTGTATATGCATCAAACCGCCCCAGAACCTCTTTCAAAATGTCCGCCTCCATTCTATTTCCCGGCGTGGCCGAAGGGTCTAAAGTCCAATCGTTTAATTCGCTCCCCAATTCATCCGTAAGCCGTGAAACTAGATCGGCCTGCTGGTTTGGCGGGATGATAAAATCACCCTCCTTGTCCACTGCCGTGATGGCCGCCATTGCGAGGGCGTGGGCCTTGTGAGTCCCCTTCTGTTTGGAATCTATTCCCGAAAGGAACCTATCGATTGCCATCTCCGCTTTGCCAATTTGGCCGTTTACTACCACATCAGAGCGGACTTTTAAATCATCATCTGCGATAATAAGGCTGTAATACTGATGCCACGCCGCAGAGATGGTGCCTTTATATTTCTCTAGGTGCTCCTTCCGCAGTCCCTTCGCCTTTACCAGCGCATTTAAATCATCATGCATTGGTTTGTTTTTTGTTCTATAAATATCTTTAAGGCGACTTCCCGTGAGCGTAATAAGCGCCTCCCTCTGGCTTCTATCGAACTCGCCATAGAGCTCATCTTCTGGGTCGGCCAGCCTTGTCAGAAACGCCCCAACATCATCTTCGCTTTCCGCGCCCGTGATATCATTCTGCGCTCTCCCGTATAGCCCGGAAATCCACGCATTGTGAGTCGCATCGGGCCCGGCAACGCCTTTAAGGATGGCGCGGATCAATTTTGCCTGAATCATCGACTCGGGGGTGCCCTCATCCTGATACGCCTGCATAGTTTTAATAAGCTGAAATACCGATTGCTCGACCTCCCATCGCTGGGCATCCATCGTGTGCTTTGCATTGCCCTTGGCAAAGGTGGCCTCCATATCGACCCCGATGCGCTCCATAGCCCGATTAGAGTAGTGGGAGTTATCTGCGCGAAATTTAGCATAGGCGGGCTGAATAACCTTCGCGTCTAGATCCTTAAATTCTACTTCCTTATTAAGGAGCGCGTCACTTTTCTGTACCTCAAGTTCTGCAAGGAACTCCAATCGGTTATTCTGGAACTCCGCCACCTCGCCCTCGGCAATAATTGTGGCCTTCTTATCGAAGTAGTCATTTACGTTTTCGCCCAAACTTTTGAGCTGTTTTGCCATCTCCATGTCACCAGCCGAGGCCGCCCCGGCCATGACGTTAGGATCGACCTGTACACCCGTGCCTTTACCGGACGGGGACACCTGCGCTGAGTATCTTTTAAGTTCAATAGCCATTATTGTCTACCTAGTAAGTCCATTACTTCCGCCGTTGTTTTAGACCCTGATGGGGCCGAGCCCCTGCCCGTGTTCATACCACCAAGGATGGAGAGGCTGTCCTTTCTGGCCGCGTCCCGTGCTTTTGCCGCCAACGCATTGCTCTTCATCTTCATTTTACCAAACGATACCGCCGCACCCATAACCTGACCCATTGCCGCAGATCGCGCCTGATCCTTGGACGCCTGAACCTGCATCTCGGCCTCATACATGATCATGTTCGCCTTATTCTCCCCCGTAGCAATCTCAATATTTGCCTGACGAACACCCTCAATCAGATCTACCTGCATAGTCTCTGCGTTGTCAATCATCCCAATAAGGTCTGTGCCTCCCATAAGGCCGCCTCTGGAGCCAACCGACATGCGCCCCTGCCCCTTAACCTCTCTCTGTTGTTTTCCCAGCCTGCTGGTTTTAAACTGGATTGCATCACTATTGGCCTTGGCGTTCATTCGAACCACAGCCGCGTTATACTTGGCCGCCCTTTTGCGAGCTTTCTCGGCGGCCTTACGAGCCTTCCCCTTGAAGAGACCCATTGCGCCGCCGATGACGCCACCGACAACCGCCCCCCAGGGGCCGCCGAATTTCGCGCCCATCGCCGCTCCCGACGCCGCTCCACCTACTACTTCTGCTGACATTAGTTACCTCCAATTTTCACAAGCGAGGTAATACTTAACACAGTCATAGGATATGGTAAGTCCTGCCTTACTTCAATAAGTTTCTCACGTTCCCAATCAGATCCTATAAAGAATCTAAGTTGTCCGGTTTCAACGGCCACCTCTTCTCCGGCGAGATCGTTGGTTGATACCACTGGCAGAGTGCTTAATTGTTTGCCCGACTCGCCGACGCGACCGCCCTTTGAATTAAGGAAGCGGGTAACCACATTGGCGATTGCCTTTACGGAGCCCTGAGTGAGCCCCTCCCTCATCGCGGGCTCAATGGGCATTGGGATAAGAACAGATTCAAAATTAAGTCCCGCGAGGATGGTGTTGCCATATCCGCCAACGGTGACGGAGCCGTCCGTTACCACTTGGTCGGACTCATAATTTCCATCAACCAAAACCTGAACGGTCTTGCCCTCAAGGTGGGTGAGTCCGTCCATGATCTTTTTAACCAAACGAAAGTCTCCGGCAACAACTGCCGCGTCGTAATTATAAGTTTCATCATCATTAATTGCCGGGTCGCTTCGCGTTGCGAGATTCACCGTAGAGCCGTCCATGTAGTCGGAGCCATCTTCTAATTTTAAAACAAAGGTACTAATAGTCCTTTCTGCAACGGTGAATATCCTATCATCAATGAGGTCAAATCCGGTAACATTCTCCATCCGAATCTTATCATCGTCCACCAGATTGTGGGGATCGCCGGTGTAAACCACCTTGAGCACCGGGGCAAAGGTGGTCTCCTTAGAGTCGAGGTAGCGCGCTACGTCGGCCTGATCTAGTTTCAGGCCGAACGAAACCAGGCCACTCGAGGTAATCGCATCGGATACGTCAAACGTCGCCCATTCCCCACTATCCACATCCTTCTCTTCCAGCAACGCCCCGTTGATGGCCGGACGGGTATTCCACGTGATGGAGCCTTCGGTCCATGTGGTATCGTCCATGGAATAGACCCCGACCTGATTGGTGTGGGAAGTGTTGGAGTTATGCAATTCCAACGTGGCGGACGCGATCTCCCCGGTCAGGGCGACATTGAACTTAATGTAGGATTCGCGCGTTCCTTTTTTCAATTTGAGTTTAGGATTCGAACCATAGTTTTGGCCGGAATATGTCGGGGTGGAATCCACACAGGCATCATCCACCGGCGTAAATTGGGCCCCGAGCGGGCCGATGGTGGCGGTTTCTACCGTAATCTTATAGTCGGGCGCGGCCCCAATCGTAAAACTTCCTGCGGCCTGAGGGGTACCACCATCAAACTTAACGGCAGAATCCACATACCAATCGAGGTCAATGCCGGGCCGGAACCTCTCGATACAGTAGCCGCTCTCTCGCTTGACAACTAACCACACCGCATCCTCATTATCACCCTGAATGGAGCACCCACTAATGATGTCGCCCTGAGTGCAAATTGTAGCCCAGCCTTGAACCCTGTTGGTTCTGTCATAGGTGAGGATCGCGGCGTCCCCGTTGTTCTTAATGCACCAAATAATCTGATCGCGTTGCTTTTGCAGAAATGTTTCAGAGATCCCGGACTTGGTAATGTCTTCACTTATAACATTTAGGTCATTACTGGCAAATGCGTCCTGATTGGAATCATAAACAAGTTCGCGCAGCTTGAGCCCGTTTGCCTGCGTATAAATGATTACATCACTTGCAACCTCGGCTTGGATGGGCGCAGAGCCATAAGCGTTCTCTGTTCTTGTCTCAATGTTTGCCGCAGTAATGAGCGAGTCTCTATCCACACTCTTAACCGATACGGACGAACCCGCCGTGCCCAACGAGAGGTACTTCTTGCCCACAATGTACTTAGGGGTCTCCGGGGTGTCAATGATGCGCTTTATCGCCTGCGTGGATAGGCTCCCGCCTTGGAAATTGGGGAAGCTGTCGAAGTTCGACCCGTAAACCGCCGCCGGATCACCATCGCTACCGGCAAACCAAAGCCGTCCCTGAAAGAACTGTGAAGATGGTGAGAAGCCGCGAACCCCATTGAAAGCGGACTCCGACCAGAGTGATGTAGCCGTTGCCGCTCCTAGCGGGGAGATTATATCGGCGACGGCCGTTAGTGATGCCGTACCGCCTATCTCCGGGGTTCCTATGCTGGTTATCTTAACGAGACCGCTGATAAAGGTGTTATCGGTGGTTAGGGACGCCTTTATTGTTCCGCTTGGTGTCGATTTCGCACTGTACTCAAGTTGCAATCTAACATCAGAACCCTCTGGCTCTGAGGAAAGTAATTTAAAGTTTCGAGCCACCCCCGCTTTTGTATTAGCAATGACAATATAATCGAGAAAATCGCCGTTATTAATACTTCTCTGTACAATAAGGCTACCGTTCCATGTACCGCTAGTGTTAACCTCCCAGTTCGAAAAACTCACCTCAAGTATATCCGAATCAACCGATGCGCTACTGTCAATCCCAACCTCTTTCTGCGCGGCGGAGCGGACATGGTCAATGGCCCACAGAGAGTTAAGGTGAAGAGGCTCAAAGAGTGCGTCGGTAGCCGTGAGATTCCCGCCCGTCCCGGTCGTTGCGTCTGCGGTGATCGTGGTACTAGTAATGTTCTTCTCGCGCAATGGCGGATAGGAGAAGGCAAATTCATTCAATGCAAAGGTGGGCGCAATTGTGGTTCGCACAAGCTCCATAGCCGGGTGATTCGAATGCGTAAGGAGGAGCTTATCGTAGCGGCGCGTGAATTGAATCTGATGCAGTTCGCTCTCGAGGTAGGGTGAGTCATCTCCAGAGACGGTGATGGGCGCTGAACCCGGAATGGAGCCCCCGTCCCACACTCTAATCTTCCCCTCTGTTATCTCTACAACGTAGTTTGCCGTAGAAGAAAAATCAAAAGGAATAACGATGGCAAGTTTGGAATCTTCGCCATCAAGGTCGGTAAAGCCGATAAACTCGGTTCCGGTGCGCCGTTCAACGCCGCCCTGTGGAAGCACAAAAAAGTTGTCGAGCTTGCGACAACCTGTTTTATAAATTTCTAAATCTGTCCGCCCATCCATCTTGCGGGAAACTTCCCCCGCATTGAAAGAGCTGGTATAATTGGTTGCCAAAGTTGCCCCCTTAAATTAATGGTGAATCATAGTTTCTGGAGGTAATCCAGTAGGACTCCTCAAGGGCCAACTCTTTATTCTCAAAAGTGTCAATCGAGCGCGCCTGTGGCAATATAACTTGTTCGAGCTCCTGAATCAGGTTGTTGGTTAATCGGGTATCCAATTGGAGCGGGGTTGCTAGTTTAATGGCAAGAGCGCAGATTAGCGCCTTAACCGAGAGCGAGTCCATGTTCCTGATATCATCAGGTTGCCCCACATACTTAAGAAATAGGCTCTCGCTATTTGAGAGAACGGTACGGGCCTCAACAACCCACTCCTGAGCGTCGTCATATGCCTGCTTGGTCTCGTACACATTAATCACCCGAACGCAATCATTCGGGAGTTGGTATTTAAAGTCGTACTTAAAGGCCGGAACCTCAGCGAGCCGCACTAGCTTTGCCCGCCTCATGCAACAATTCCAAGGGTACAACCGGAGGACTTCATCAAGGGCGGTATCAAAGAGGATATTGCACAATTTGGCACTCCGGATAACCCCATCATCAGTGGCCTGTGCCGTGTCGAGCGATGCGATTGTGTCGGCTCCGATTTTAAGGAGCGCCTGATTGCAAATATCAATCTTTGAAAGACCCATGATAACCTCAAAAAGTTAAGGTGGGGCGGACTTACATCAGGCAGAGAAGGGATACCTGAAAGCCGCCCCTATTAATTAATACTACTACGCTTCGCTAGAAGGAATTACAACTACCTTGTTTCCTTCCATCCGAACAGAACCACAACGCATTGCGGCGTAGGCATACCAGTTGAAGCGCTTATCAGCACGTTTGGTAACCTCAGTTTGGATGCCGGGATTGGTAACCGAGCGAACGCCAGACTTAACCCATGCGAAACAAGCGCGCAATTCGGTGTCATCCCCGTCTACAGGCTTGTCGGTGCTTGCGTCCCATACGAGCTCAACACTTGTATCATTAGTGTCCATGAACGGAATCAGGTTCGAAACAACGAACTCGAAGCCGTAGAAGCTGTTGACGTCGCCTTTGACCAGCGCCTTGATCGTATTATAATCAGAGCTACTCACCTTTTCTTCATCGGAAAGCAACTGGTGAATCTGGTACGGAGTAACGCCAATATACGCCTTATTCATCGGATCATCAAGATCGACATCATTGAGCTCTAGGGTTCTCTTAGCCTCAATGATCTTTTCGAGCGTGAAACCGGCGGCCGAGCCGGTACCTTTAGCAATGATCGTGCTATCGGTGTCCAAGGTTACGGAGGTTCCGCCGCCAACACCAGTCGCCGCACTACCGAGTGCACCAGTAAGGAACTCTTGGTCTTTCTTGCGGTTCAGGGCATGTACCATCTGCTGTACATACTCAGACTCAGGGTTGGTCAGGGTTTTAACCTTATCGAACTTGTCGAGCATCAGGCCAACATCATAGGCACGAGCCGTAACCATCCGACGGCTGTGTTCAATGAAGTTGTCGGGGGAGTTGGCGAATGTGTTGACGTCAGAGGTATTGGATGACCCACCAGCGCCACTACCATCAGCAAGCCCTGCAACTACATTGCCGAGCTGATCGTAAAACTTGTTTTCGCCATCAATGCTTTCTTCGATGCTTTTACCGGCGAATTTACCGCCCTTTACCTGCGAAAGCAGATCGAGGGTCTTTCCGTATTGCTTGACGAAATTTACGTCAATGTTATTTGCGTGTGGTCCATAGGAATTATCGACAGACATTTTTAGTCTCCTTGTTAAGTTATCGTTTAGTTGATGTTCTAATCAGCACCGATTATCTCCACAAGGAAGGTCTTGCCTACCATTTAACGTCTGGGTTGACGGCAACTAGGGGAGGCCCGTGGGTTATCTCCCTTCGTTGCTGACCAATTTCTTCTAAACTTCTTTAAAAGTCAAGAACTATTTTACAAATCCTCACCAAGTTTCCGCATTAAATCGCTACGCTTGCTTTTAACATGCGGGGGAATTGCCTCTCCAGTTTTGAGGTATTCAGCCACATTGGAGTCAATTTCGGAAAGCTGATCCCGAAGCCCCGCCAGCGTATTAGTCTGGTGATGCCCAATCTCAGGATCATCAGAGAACTTCGCCGCGATCTTACCGAGAGCCATTGCCAGCGCCGGATCGGAAAGGATTCCAAACTCTTTAGCCATAGCAATGTTCTCATCGGGCATCCCGTTGGAACTCAGCATAGCCTCAATGCCCGTCATGATACCCTCATAGCCATCGCCCATCTGCTTCTTAAGCTCATTCACGTTGGCCTGATTGGTATCCTCAAAATCCTTGTTCTCAGCGACGGCCTGCTCGGAGATCATGTTCAGATACCAATCAACCGTATCTTTGGTGCTTTCCGCGCTGTTACCCGCCTCGAAAGCCTTCTCCTTAAAGCCCTCAATTACACTCTCGTAGAATGGAATCGCCTCCTCGCCCACGACATCTTTAAAGTCCTTGTCAAGCGCAAAGTCGTAGCCCTCAACGGATTCAGGACGCCCCAGCTTCTGGTAAAATTCATCCCATTTCTCTTTTGGATCGTCCTTTTTTGGGATGTCGCCCTTTCTGCCAGCGAAGCCTTGAAGCTCTTTAATGTACTTACCAACTTCTGTGGCATCCTTACCCTCAAGGTTCTTCCAGAATCCGGCATCCTTAACGTCCTGATCCTTAATCTGCCCCAACATCGATTCAACAAATGACGTGTCGCCGCCCTTTTCCTCGGCTACCTCTTCGACTGCCGCCACCTCCTCAACTGCGCCATCGGCGGAATCCTCGGCAACGCCCTCTTCGACTACAACCTCTTCCTCACTCATATACTATCTCCTCTATTTCCTTCATGTTTAACTGCTGCTTAATAACCCGGATGATCGACCGCAATGAGTTCATCTTGGCCTCCACAATCGGGTCATTATATTCTGACATATCCATCCACTTGCAGAGACCAATTAAGTGCCTCATTACAAGCAGGGCATCCGGATTACCTATGCTGAACAGCTCAACATAGGCTCTCCGTGTCGCCTCCGATAGGTCCTTCTCATCGTCCCACAGCCAATCGTAGGACACCTTATCGATAATATCCAAACTACTCTCCCTCGCCTGCCATATCCAGCATTGCCTCTGCGCCACTACCCTCTTCCGGCTTTCCCGACGTCTTGGAGTACATATCGCCCATTACCTGAGCCGCTTGAGCCTGCCGTGCCTGCTCCTCCGCCTCAGCCCTCTGCTCCCGAATCGCGTCTACCTCCTCCTGCGGAAGCTGTAGCTCAATCGGAACCATATTCACTTCCTGAATGAACCGCGCCGTCTTGTCGGCATCAAGGTTGTCAAAGATATCCGGCTTGAATTGGGCCACTTGAATCATTTGGCTAATGGCCGTCATAGTACCGAACAGCTCGATCTGCCGAGCCGCCAAGGACGCCTTGCCCACCAAATCGAAGTCAATGCTGGCCCCGCTCAGTTCCGGAATCTCAAGCTCTTTAAACTTGCCATTACGAAGCATAATCCCAAAGGCCCGCTCCAGAGAAGGCTTAACGAAATACTTGTTAAGTCTATTCACGGCGGGCGTCAGGAATTGCAAGGAGAGGTTCAATCGCTCCGAGGACTCGAACGCCGTCATGTTCTTTTTGTCATGCAACGGGTTGAAGAGCGGCACATAGAAAGCATCTAAGATTTCCTGCTCCTTCTTCTCAATCATTGCATCATTGACAATAACATTGTCGGACGGAACCAACTGCTCCGGCTTAGAAAGCGGATTCCCCGCGTTCCAATACATGATCGATCCCTGATCATTGCTGATCCGGCGAACCGACCCGTCATTCGGGGCCAACCAAGGCGGATTCGATACGCGCTCTGCACCACGAAGCCGCGAAAGCTCCATGCTGTTGATCATTGGGAGCGTCCGGATCACCTCAGAGGCACACGACCGTCCGTGCTTCTCGTAGTTCGTCTTGTAGAAACGCGCCACGCTGTAGGGCATCTCATCAAAGCCGGACTCAAGGATAATCTCCTTGTCACTCAGGCTGACATAATAGGAGGCAATCTTCTTCTCCGTCTTCATGTCGCTGTTGGGCGTGTATCCATCGCGGGGCATGACAAAATGCAGGAACGTATATTCCCGCTTACTTGTCGATACATCAGCCGCGCTCTCCCGAATCCTCTCGGGCGCATTCTCCCCGAACTGCTGGAGCGCCTGACGAGCCGTTAGCTTAAACTCACGAATGAACGTGTCCACCTGACCTTTGTAGTTCTCGCAAAAGTAGAACTGGTTGATGTAGTGGCTCCGCCAAGTGAAGTCGGCCCGATCATCCGGCTCGCAATAAAGGCCCGTAGTGCCGATATAACCGCAGTGATCAATGCATTGCCCCATCTCCTCATAGAAGTTGGAGTTTTCAATGGCCGCCGCGAACTTCTTTGTAACTGACGTTAAGGCCCGCTTTACGCTGTCGCTCTCCATCAGCTCTTTATTCAGCGTGACCACCCGAAGCCAGCTCTGCCCCTGCGGGAAAAGGTGACTCATCATGCCCGCCGTAAACATGCGCCGCGCCTTGATGCCGATGTCTATCAGCCGCTGGCTGCTCTTGGATTCGCCCTTAGAGCGAGATCCCAGAATGTCATCCGCCATTGGGTTGCAAAACTCGGCGCACGATTCGTAGAGGGCGTCGAAACTGGCTCGTTCCGAACTTGACCGCTCCCCGTTGTACAATTTAATTAGGGATATAGCGTCCATTATTTAATCACCATTCCGCCTTGAGCGCCCTTATCTCCGGCCCGGCGTCTTGTGCCCTCCTGTACGGGATTGCGTAGGTATTTGGCGAAACCGCGCTTCATGGCTTTCTTGTACCTTTTCTTTCTCTTTCTGCGTCCAAAGAGGCCCCTA